>Ga0102591_1000163_pt1 | contig 152348 bp, 139 predicted proteins | sample AraplaCol_mCL_r2_2_FD_76860 | JGI IMG/M metagenome (GOLD analysis project Ga0102591, IMG submission 76860) | Arabidopsis root microbial communities from North Carolina, USA - plate scrape MF_Col_mCL_r2 (SPADES assembly) (version 2) | ecosystem: Host-associated > Plants > Roots > Endosphere...
ACCTCCAGCTTGAAGGCGGCGTCAAATTTGCGGCGTTGCTTTGTCATGTCGTCTTTCCTCGTCGATCGTGATTTTCCACCTATCGACCTGTCTGAGGAAATTGGACCACTACACTCCCCTCTCCCGCCATGCGGGAGAGGGGCCGGGGGAGAGGGCACGGCGTATCGGATGCTGCCGTGCTCGATCCCGCTGATTACCCTCGCCCGCCCGGCACCATCGCCTTGAACACGCCGTCGCGCAGCACCAGCGCATGCAGCAGCGCCGCGGCCAGGTGCAGCAGCACCACGGCGAACAGCGTCAGGCCCAGCCATGTATGCAGCGTGCGCAGCCAGGCGAACCATTGCACGTCGGGCGGCAAAATCGGCGGCAGGTGGAAGGCGCCCACCATCGTCACCGGATACCCGCCTGCCGAGAGCATGCCCCAGCCCACCAGCGGCATCGCCAGCATCAGCCCGTAGAGCACGTAGTGCGATGCCACCGCGGCTGCGCGTTGCACGGGCGGCACGCTGGCCGGCAACGGTGGCGCGCCACGCCGCATGCGCACCACGATGCGCACCAGCACCAGCAGCAGCAACGCGATGCCCAGCGGGCGATGCAGGGCGACCAGCGTATCGTGCGCGCGCGACACCGTGAACACCATGCCCACGCCCACGAACAGCATCGTCACGATCAGTACGGCCATCAGCCAGTGCAGGGCCTGCTGCAGGCCGCTGAAGCGGCCATGTTGGATATTGGAAGTCTTCATGCCGGATCCCCTATTGCGGCGCGCGCTCAGGTTGCGCGCCGCGTGCCGTTTCACCGGTACGACGCTGGTAGGACACCGCATAGGCCGACGAACGCGCGGCCAGCAGTGGATCGCCCGACGGCGCGATGCCGGCCGGCAGCACCGTCGGATCGAAGTTGACGTCGCGGCAGGCGCCGTCGTCCTGCGAGCTGGCGCGTTCCAGCACGAGCGTGCCGGCGTCCACCTGCTTGCGGTCGTCGGGCCAGGCCTGCGTGGCATCGTCGGTGGGGTCGCCCGGCGCGCCGAGGGTCAGCATCAGACGCCAGCGCAGCGGGCCGCCCGCCAGCTGGCGCTCGAGGTCGGCCGCCAGGAACGACGGCTCGCCCTTCTCCGCGCTGCTGACCGGCGCATAGGGCTGCTCGGGCTGCATCGACCACCGCACGGCCTGGCGGTGACCGTCACCGTCGACCAGATAGAAAGCGTTGACGCTGTAATACGCGCCGTTCGCATAGCCCGACGATGGCGGATGCCCCTTGATCCAGCCCTGGAACGCGCCCAGCCCCGGATTGGCGGCGGCAAACGCCTGCATCTTGGCGGGGTCGGGCTTGTGCGTGGCGGGGTCGGGATGGCTGGCCTGCAGCAACTGGTAGAACTGGTCCGGCGTACTGACCGGGAAGCGCGGCACGGAGTTCATGCCGGTGCGCCACTGCTGGCCATCGGCCTGCCGGAACAGCAGCGCCATGCTGCGGATCGGCACGCTGCCGTCGGCGGCCAGCGGGTTGCCGCCGGGAATGGCGAAGCGGCCGGTTACCGGGGTGCGGCCCGGCGCGAACACGCCGGCCTTCGACAACGTGGCCGCCGCGCCATTGCTCTCGAAGTAGCCAGCCACGCACACGCCTTTGGCGTGGTTGCGCCGGTAGCCGGCGTGCACGCCGTCGTTGTGCTGGAACTGGTCGATGATCGCCCGCGCGGACAACCTCTGCGGGTCGATCCATCCGCCCGTGTAGGCAAATGCGCCGGCGAGCACCAGGACAACCGCCCCGATGGCGCCCAGCCGGCATGGCACGCAGATGCGCGCGCCGTCTTGTGGTGTGATGTCAGGCAATGCGTACTCCCGATGAGTGAGGACTCCTCCGGTATACGCGCCAGCACGCCAAACTATTCCATCCCGCCCCGAAAAAAGCGGGCGAATCGGCAAGGCCTTACGGTTTCTCGCGATGAATAGTCAGCGGCCCGAACGACTGCGTTACCGGCATCACCTCGACGAAGTTGATATTGACGCGGGCGGGCAGCGTGGCGGCCCAGAACACCGTGTCGGCGATATCCTCGGGCGTCAGCGCATCGGCGCCCTCGTACACCTTCTCCACGCGCGACTGGTCGCCGTTGAAGCGCACCGCGGAAAACTCCGTGCCGCCCACCAGGCCCGGCGCCACATCGGTCACGCGCACGCGCGTGCCGGTCAGGTCCGCGCGCAGGTTCAGCGTGAACTGGCGCACGAACGCCTTGGTGGAACCGTAGACGTTGCCGCCCGGGTAGGCATAGGCGCCCGCCACCGAGCCGATGTTGACCACGTGGCCGCGATTGCGCGCCACCATGCCGGGCAGCACCGCGCGCGTGACGAACATCAGGCCCTTGACGTTGGTGTCGACCATCGTCTCCCATTGCTCGACGTCGGCGCGGTGCGCCGGCTCCAGGCCCAGCGCCAGGCCGGCGTTGTTCACGAGCAGGTCGATCTCGGCGTAGTCGGCGGGCAGGCTGGCCACGGCGGCATCCACGGCGGCACGGTCGCGCACGTCCAGCACCAGCGGCAGCACGTTGTCACGGCCCAGTTCATCGACCAGCGCCTGCAGGCGGTCTTCACGACGCCCCGACGCAATGACGCGATGGCCCGCGCCCACAAAGCGGCGGGCGATGGCGGCGCCAAATCCCGAGGTGGCACCGGTGACGAATACGATCATGGTTGGCTCTCCAGCTTCAGACAGGTTTGGGCAGCGATACTACACCGTTGCCCGCCAACCCGTGTGACTGTTGCCCAGACCGCTCAGGCCGCACGAGGCAGCATCACGCGGCAACGCGGGAAATTCACGCAGCCCCAGAGCGGCCCGGCCTTGCCACGGCGTGCAACCAGCTTCACGCCGCAGGCCACGCAGGTTGGCGTGCGGTAGTCGCCGTCAAAGGCCAGCGCCAGCAGCGCGGCCTGCCCGGCCTCCGGCAGCGCCCGCAGGCGCGCGACGATGGCCTCGCCATCGAGCAGCTGGATGCCGGCCCGCGCGGCCGCATCGCGCACCGGCTGGCCCACATAGCCGGACATCGACCAGAACACGCCGCGCCTGACCTGCTGTTCGAGCATCACGCCGGCCAGCGCCCGCACCGGCTCCACCTTCACGGGCCGTTGCCAGGCCTTGCATTGCACCAGCGCCAGCGGCGTGCGCTGGCCGCGCTTGTACAGCGTGGCGTCGATGCCGCCGTCCGGCCCGTGCGGCACAGACTTGACCCGGAAGCCCATGGCTTCGTAGTAGGCCACGCACAGTTGCTCGAAGCGCTTCCATTCCAGCTGCTTGAGCGCCTGGACCGACCATTCGTGCACGCCGTGCGAGGCGGGCGGCGCGGCCGGGGCGGCTGGCGCGGCCGGAGCGGCCGGGGCCAGTGCCGGAGCCATGGCCTGGCGCGCCGCGCCGGGTGGCACCGTGGCCAGCGTCGCGGCGAATGGCCCAGCAGACGCCGGCGGCGACGCCGCCCCGGGGCGCTGCCGGCGCAGCCCGGCCAGCTTGTTCAATTGCGCCACGCGCTCGCGCTGCGCGCGGGCATGGCGGTATGACAGCACGGCCAGGCCGAGGAACAACACCACCCCGGCCAGCGCCATGGCCTGGGAAAGATGCGCCAGCATGGTGCCGCCGTGGCCCACCACCCTGATCCTCACCAGCAGGTCCAACACACCCGGCACGATGACCTGGAGCATGAAACAGCAGGCGGCGCCCAGCAGCAGCGTCATCCACCACGGCGCCTCCACCAGGGTAGCCACAACCGAGTGCCGGTCCATCTTCTGATCCATTGACCCACCTCTTTTATTTTTGATGTTTGGCCCGCGCGCGACCGGTCCCTTCCGATCTGGCATTTGCGCGCGGGAAGTGCCAAATGTATCGACGCCGCGTTGCGCCCGGGTTGTATCGGGCCGACACCCGACTTTCGCGGGGAGCCCTGCGGCAGCCCCGCTTGCCTTTCCATGAATTCGGCGACTGATCAATGTGAAATCAAGTCATTTCTGGAATTCACGGCGCGGGCGTAGCCTTGTTTGCACGGCAACGATTCAGCGCCGTGCGGAGGATAGCGCCGCTCCGCGCCGCTCTGTGCCTGGGCCGTCCACGAAGCGGGCCGGCAATGACCCACGGCAAATCCGGCGCCCCCGAAAATCAAAAGACCAACCATGACTCCGAAGACCCTCCTGCTCCCCGCCCTGCTCCTGATGGCGCCCGCCCTGGCGTGGAGCGCCCCCGCCATCAGCCACGATGCCGCGCTCTATGGCAGCCCCGCGCCGGCCGAGGCGGTGACGCGCACCATCGACATCGCGCCGGGTACGCATTTCGTGCGGGTGGACTCAGGGGAATCGGTGGCGATCCGCGCCGGCGGGCAGACCGTCGGCTGGACCTTCCTGCAGGCGCTCAATGGCAGCACGATGAATCTGGGCGTGCTGATGCCGCAGGTGCGGCAGGCTCGCGACGTGTATATCCAGATCGCGCCCAGCGAGGTGTACAGCGCGGGCTGACCGCGCGTGAACGAAAGGCAAGCGAGGCGATGACGGCCACCTGGTGTGCCCGTCATCGCCCGCCGGGGCTACCGGACTGCGCGCCGCGTCATCACCGGCTGCGCCAGCGCCGCAAAGATCAGTCCGAGCGCGCCCCACAGTACCGCCTGCATGCCGAACGCCGCCATGCGGTAGCGCCACAGCAGCGTGGCCGGGTAATGGCCAGGCACCTCGTCGATATCGGGCAACGCCGCTTGCGCCAGCACGGCCAGCACCACGAAGATGGCCGCCGCGCCGAGCCAGTGCGCCCAGGCATCGCCTTGCGCCGACAGCTGGCCGATCTTCCGCGCCCCCGCCACGGCCGCGCCCATCGCCACCAGCGACACGCCGATCATGGTGAAGAACAGCGCGGTGCGCAGGCCGATGGTCGACGGGTCACCCACGGCCGGCGGATTGGGCGGGTACTTGAGAAACGGCACCAGCACGATGGCGATGAACCCCAGCAGCGCCAGCAGCACCGCCGTGGCCCGCGCGCCGGGCACGCCGATGCGGCCGTAGACAAACGCGTAGGTCAGCGAGAACAGTCCGCCGAGCGCGCTGCCGAACACCGCCACCCCGACGAACAGGCCAAGGCCGGCTTGCACGTCGCGGCTGACCAGTTCCGGCATCTCGTGCGCGTGGCTGCCGCCCATCTCATGGGCAGCCTGTTCCTCGAAGGCAATGGCTTGCGCCACCTGGGGCTCGCCCACCACGCGTGCGAAGGCGAAGGCCAGCAGGCTGGCCAGAAAGCCCGCGATCATGCCGCGGACCAGCAGACTTCTTACCATGTGCGGGCGTCCTCAGTGGCACGGAAAGCCAAGCAGGTGGCGGCCGTCGTGCACGAACTCGTGCACGGACATGGTGTTGAAGATGGCCGCGGCGCCCTCTTCCACGCCCACGAAGTAGATGGCGAGCAGGCACAGCATGCCGCCGAAGATGGCCCACGGCAGCAGTTCGCGCACGGGGATGGATACCGGCGCGATGGCGGCCGGCGCATGGATGGCACTTGCGTGCATGGGCTTTCTCCTTGAGGATGACGCGTCCCGAGATGGATATGGTCGTCCGAAGAGAAGGTCTGACTTGCCAGCCCGCCGCGCCAGGTGCGCGGGCGAGCCAGATACAGTGGCGCGACCGTGCCGGATTCCCACCGGCTTCCTCTCATCGGAATTCGCGCATTCTAGACGACCCGAAGGCCCCGTGCATGACAACCCGCCCCTGCCCCGTCCGCCTGACCCTGCTGTGCGTGCCGGCCACGGCCGCACTGCGCGCCGGCTGCTTTCCGGCCGATGAGGCGCCCGACACCGCCGCGCTGGCGCCATTGGCCCCACTCGCGGCGCTGACGACCGCGTCATTCGGCCCGCTGGACCACGTGGTGGCCAGCCCGATGGCCAGCGCGCGGGCCACCACGCAGGCGCTGGGCCTGTCCGGCGATATCGACGCGGCGCTGCGCGAGGTGGACTATGGCCGATGGGCCGGGAAGTCTCTGAAAGAGGTGGCCGTGCTCGAGGCCGACGCGCTCGCCGCGTGGCTGGCCGATCCCGCCATGCACGGCCACGGCGGGGAGTCGCTGCAGGCCGTGAGCGCCCGCGCCGGGCAATGGCTCGCGCGTCGCGCGCCCGGCCATACGCTGGCCGTGACCCATGCCAGCGTGATTCGCGCGCTGGTGGCTCACGCGCTGGGCGCCCCGACGCGCGCCGCCATGCAGATCGATATCGCGCCGCTGACGCTCACTACCCTCACCACACTCACCACCCTCAACACACTCACCGCGCCGCCCCCGGGCGCCGGGCCGGCGGCCCCGTGGCGCGTGACGTCAGTCGCCGCGCCGGTTCACTGAGGCGGGCACGTGGCCGCGCCGCCCTGCCCCGTATTGCGGAACGTCACCACGAGCCGGCTGTCCTTGGCCATCATCAGCGTGTTGCCGTAGGTTACGGTCGGCATGAACGCGATGTCCGGTGCCACGGCCACCGGCGGCTGCTTGCCCGCGTCCACGGTCAGCACCAGCTCGACGGTGTAGCTGTCCACGCTGGCGCGCTGGCCTTGCGGGCTCTGGCCGAACTTCTGCTGGAACGCGCACATGTCACTGGTAATGGCGTCGAGCGCGGACTGGATCGACACCGTCTTGCCGGGCGGAATCGGCGCGGTATTGCAGGCGGCCAGCAGCAGGCAGGCCAGGCACGTCGGGATGGCAGACCGCACGGGCGGGGTCATGGGCGTCTCCTGCACGGCGGATGCCGTCCGCACGATGCTAGCCCGCTACCCGGGGCCCGCTCCATTGGCCCAAAGGCCAAGGTTCGGCTTGCCGTTGCTTTGCCCGCAGCACCGCCCATTGCGCCGGGCGCGTCACGTCCCGCTGCCGCTCCTGCCCTTTCCGCTCGGCACGGGTCGGAGCATTGGCATCACGGCGTCATACCTTCGTCGTACGGATGGCGCACGTCGCTTGCGACGCCGCCGATGCGGATGCTAGGGTGATCCACCGGTGCCGCCCGTGCGCCGTCCTATGCAATAACCAAAGTGAGTCCGTCCGCTGCCGCAGGCCGCTGCGTCCGGACGGCTGGAAGGAAGTCAGATGCATTCGTGGTCCCCATCGACGTCACCGCCGGCGCCGCCCGATGCGCGCGAGCGGGTCGTCTACGTCGTCGACGATGACGAGTCGATGCGGCTCGCGCTCGACGGGCTGCTGCGCTCCAACGGCATGCGCGTGGAAACCTTCGAGTCGGCCCAGGAATTCTTCGTGTTCCCGAAGCACGACGCCCCGAGCTGCCTGATCCTCGACGTCAGGCTGCGCGGCGAGAGCGGGCTTGCCTTCCAGGAACACATCGTCCGCAGCGGCGTGCTGATGCCAATCGTGTTCGTCACCGGGCATGGCGACATCGCGATGTCGGTCAAGGCCATGAAGGCCGGCGCCGTGGACTTCCTGGCCAAGCCCTTCCGCGACCAGGACATGCTCGACGCAGTGGCCAGCGCGCTGGCACGCGACACCGAGCGCCTGGCCGCCGAACGCAGCAGCGCCAGCCTGCGCACCGCCCACGCGTCGCTCACGCCCCGCGAGCGCGATGTCCTGGGCCTGGTGGTCGGCGGCCTGATGAACAAGCAGATTGCCGCGCGGCTCGGCATCAGCGAGGTCACGGTGAAGATTCATCGCGGCCAGGTCATGAGGAAGATGCAGGCGCGCTCGGTGGCGGAGCTGGTCAGGAAGACGGAGTCGCTGAACCTCTCGCCGCCGCCGTCGGCCTGATCTCGCCTGCCCCCCTCCACGCGGGCGCGTTAGCCGGGAATGGCGCCGCTGAACACCATACCGACGTATGACCTCCCCATGCGGATGTCGCAGCCGCAGCCAGCTTCGCGAAGAATGGCGCATGGCTGCCACGTGCGTAGAGTGGATGCAGGCGGGAGCGGGCCGCGCGGTGCGGCCCGGACAGGCTCTCCGCGGCATTGGCCGATACCGGCCCGGAGTCATCGATGAATCAAGTGGAACTGTCCCAGCGCGCGTATCGCACCGGCTTGCCGAACCGCGCCGACGCCTTGTCCAACTGCCTGGCCACCAGCTACGCCGGCATCCTCGCGTTCATGGCGGTGGCCACCGAGGGCAGCTTTGCCCGGGCCGGCGAGCGCCTCGGCATCGGGCGCTCCACGGTCTCGCGCAACGTGCAGCGGCTGGAGGAACAGCTCAGCACGCGCCTGTTCCTGCGCACCACGCGCACCACCAGCCTTACCCGCGAGGGCGAACGGTTCTTCGCGCACTGCAACGTGGGCGTGAGCCAGATCGTCGGCGCCGTCAACGACATGCTGGACCTGCGCCACGGCCCGCCGCAGGGCCGCCTGCGCGTGGCATCGAGCGCCGGGTTCGGCCGCAACGTAGTGGCCCCGCTGCTGCTGAAGTTCTCCGATGCCTACCCCGACATCGCCGTGGAACTGATCCTCGACGACAAGCCGGCCGACTTCGCGGGCGGACATATCGACGTGGCGTTCCGCGACGGGCATCTGGAAGACTCCAGCATCATCGCCAAGCAACTGGTGCCGATGGCGCGCATGGTGTGCGCCGCGCCCGGCTATGCCGCGAGCCGGGGCCTGCCGGACCACCCCGACGGCCTGGCGCAGCACGACTGCATCAACCTGCGGCTGTCCACCGGCCGCCTGCAGCCGTGGGAGTTCCATGTGGCGGGCCGCACGGTGGCACAACTGCCGGGCTCGCGGCTGACGTTCAACGACGCCGACCTCGTCTTGCAGGCGGTGCTCGAAGGCCGGGGCATCGCGCAGATGCCGGTGCACCAGGTGTGGCGCCACGTGGCACGCGGCGAACTGGTTACCACGTTGCTGCCGTATGCGCCGCAAGACGGTGGCCACCACATCTGCTACCTGTGCCGCCAGCACCTGCCCAGCCGCATCCGCGTGTTCATCGACTTCATGACCGAGCAGATCCGCGCGCTGGACCTCGGCGGTGCAACGCCACCTCGGCCTGCCGAAAACACCGGCGCAGCGCTTGCCACGGCGCAGCGGCAGGCTTGACCGGTCATAGACCGCCTGCCCGGCGCGGGCAATCATCCTCATCACCAATGGCGCCGCGCGGGCGCATCCGCAATGCTTGCACCCTCCGCCTGTGCGGACCCGATATGACGAAGTTCCGGCACCCATGCCCAACCGAGTGGAAATCCTGTGGGACGACGGCGAGCGTGTCTTCAGCCGGCAATTCGCGCCGGAGACCGGGCACAGCGTGCTGCTGGTGCGTCCCGCCACGGCCCAGCCCCTGCCCGCGTGCCTGGACCGCATGGCGCACGAGTTCGGCCTCAAGGCCGAGCTTGACGCCGGCTGGGCGGTGCGGCCGTTGACGCTGGTGCGCGATGGCGGCAGGTCCCTGCTGATGATGGAAGACCCGGGCGGCGTGCCGCTCAAGTCGCTGCTGGGGGCGCCGCTGGAGACCGCGCGCTTCCTGGAACTGGCCATCGGCATTGCCGGCGCGCTGGGGCAGCTGCACCTGCGCGGCCTGGTGCACAAGGACGTCAAGCCGGCCCATATCCTCGTGCGCTGCACCGATGGCGCCACGCGGCTCACCGGCTTCGGACTGGCCTCGCGCCTGCCCCGCGAGCGCCAGACACCGGAGCCGCCCGAGACCATCGCCGGGTCGCTGGCGTTCATGGCGCCCGAGCAGACCGGGCGCATGAACCGCTCGATCGATTCGCGCAGCGATCTCTACGCGCTCGGCGTCACCTTCTACCAGATGCTGACCGGCGTGCTGCCGTTCCGCGCCTCTGACGCCATGGAGTGGGTGCACTGCCATATCGCCCGGCAGCCCGTGCCGCCGGCCGGACGCGTGGCGTCCATCCCCGAAGTGATCTCGCGCATGGTCATGAAGCTGCTGGCCAAGACCGCCGAGGAGCGCTACCAGAGCGCTGCCGGCGTGGAGCACGACCTGCGCCAGTGCCTGGCCGACTGGCAGCGCCAGGGCCGCATCGACGACTTTGCGCTCGACGAACACGGCACGCCGCAGCGCCTGATGATTCCCGAGAAGCTGTATGGCCGCGAGCGCGAAGTCGACGCGCTGATCGCCACCTTCGAACGGGTACGCGAGGCGGGCGTGCCCGAACTGGTGCTGGTGTCGGGCTATTCGGGCATCGGCAAGTCTTCGGTGGTCAACGAACTGCACAAGGTGCTGGTGCCGCCGCGCGGGCTGTTCGCGGCCGGCAAGTTCGACCAGTACAAGCGCCACGTGCCGTATGCCACGCTGGTCCAGGCGTTTCAGGCGCTGGTGCGCACGCTGCTGGGCAAGCCCGACGCCGAGCTGGCCGGCTGGCGCCAGGCGCTGCTGGACGCGCTGCAACGCAACGCCGGCCTGGTGACGGCGCTGATTCCCGAACTCAAGCTCATCATCGGCGAGCCGCCGCCGGTGCCCGAGCTGGTGGCGCAGCAGGCGCAGCAGCGCTTCCTGGACGTGTTCCGGCGCTTTATCGGCGTGTTTGCCACGCGCGCGCATCCGCTGGCGCTGGTGCTCGACGACCTGCAGTGGGCCGACGCCGCCACGCTGGACCTGCTCGACGCCCTGCTCGCGCATCCCGAGCCGCGCCACTTGATCGTCATCGGCGCCTGCCGCGACAACGAGATCGGCGCGGACCACCCATGGGCGCTGCGCCTGCAGGCCATGCGCGAGGCGTCGATACGCGTCACGGAACTGAGGCTGGCGCCGCTGGCCAGCCGCCACATCGAACAGCTGATCGCGGAAGCGCTGCGCGCGCCCGTGGCACAGGTCGCGCCGCTGGCGCGGCTGGTGCGCGACAAGACCGAGGGCAACCCGTTCTTCGTGATCCAGTTCCTGCATGCGCTGGTCAACGAGAGCCTGCTCGCCTTCGATCACGACGCACGGCGCTGGCGCTGGGACACCGGCCGCATCCACGCCAAGGGCTATACCGACAACGTGGTGGACCTGATGGTGGGCAAGATCGCCCGCCTGCCGCCCGAGACGCTGCACGTGGTGCAGCAGCTGGCCTGCCTGGGCAACATCGCCGACCTGGCCACGCTCTGCATGGTGCTGGGGATGTCCGACGCGCAGGTGCATGCGGCGATGTGGGAAGCCGTGCGCCAGGAACTGGTGGCGCGCCACGACGGCGCCTACGCCTTCATGCACGACCGCATTCACGAAGCCGCCTACTCGCTGACCCCGGAGGCGTCGCGCGCCGATGCCCACCTGCGGATTGGCCGGCTGCTGGCGGCGCTGACGCCCGCGCCACGACGCGACGAAACCATCTTCGAGATCGTGGCGCAGCTGAACCGGGGCGCCGGGCTGATTGCCGACCCCGACGAGCGCGAGCGGCTGGCCGAACTCAACCTGCAGGCTGGCCAGCGGGCGCGCGCTTCCACCGCCTACGCGTCGGCGCTCACGTACCTGACCATCGGCACCGACATGCTGCGCGGCGACGGCTGGCAGCGCCGCCCCGACCTGATGTTTGCGCTGGAGTCCGGCCGCGCCGAATGCGAGTTCCTGACCGGGCAACTGCAGGCGGCCGAGGCGCGCTTCGCGATGCTGGCCGGCCATGCCCGAGGCACGGCGGAGCGGGCGCGCATTACCTGCTGGCAGGCCGATGTCTACGTGATGCTGGACGAGCACGGCCGGGCCATCGACGTGGGGCTGGCATTCCTGCGCCTGATCGGCATCGACTGGCCGCGCCAGCCCGACGCCACCACGCTGCGCGAGGAATACGACCGCATCTGGATGCAGCTGGGCGACCGGCCGATTGCCTCGCTGATCGACCTGCCGCCCATGCTGGACACGCGCGCGCTGGCCGCCATCGAGACCCTGACCACGCTGTTCTCCGCCGCGCTGCACACCGACGGCATGCTCGCCGAGCTCACCATCTGCAAGGCGGTGAACCTGAGCCTGCGATACGGCAACGGCGATGCGTCATGCGTGGCGTATGCCAACCTGCCGCGCATCGCCGGGCGGCGCTTCGGCGACTACCAGACCGGCTTCCAGTTCGGCGAACTGGGTTGCGAGCTGGTGCGCAGGCGGGGCGCGGCCCGCTTCGAGGCCCGCACCTACCTGTCGTACTCGCTGTTCGTGGCGCGCTGGTCGCAGCCGGTCAGGCGCAGCAACGCCCCGCTGCACAACGCGTTCGACGCGGCCAACCGCACCGGCGACGTGGCCCGGGGCGCCTTTGCGTGCAACACGCTCGTCTCCAACCAGTTCTTCGATGGCCAGCCGCTGCTGGAGCTCCACGGCGAGGCGCGGCGCGCGCTGGACTACGCGCGCCAGGTGGGCTTCACGCTGGTCATCGACTTCCTGGAACACCAGCTGGCGCTGATTCGCATGCTGTGTGGCATGACGCCGCAGTTTGGCCACCTGGACGACCCGCAGTTCAGCGAGCACGACACCGAGGCCTGGCTGACCGACCGCTCGCCGGTGCGCACGTGCTGGTACTGGATTCGCAAGCTGCAGGCGCGCTACTTCGCCGGCGAGCATGCCGATGCCATGCACGCAGCGGCGCGGGCCGAGTCCGCGCTGTGGGCCACGCACGGCTTCATCGAGGAGGCCGAGTTCTGCTTCTACGCCGGACTGGCGGGGACGGCCACAAACGCGATGGCGCCGCCCGACGAGCGCCAGGCGCGGCTCGACGCCATCGTGCGGCATTGCGGGCAGCTGGCCGCGTGGGCCGCGCTCTGCCCCGAGAACATGGCCAGCCGTACCGCGCTGCTCGCCGCCGAGATTGCCCGCCTGGAGGCACGCGTGCTCGATGCCGAGACGGGCTACGAGCAAGCCATCCGGCTGGCCCATGAAGGCGGCCAGGTCCACATCGAGGCGCTGGCCAACGAACTGGCGTCGCGCTTCTATGCCGCGCGCGGGCTGGAGAAGATTGCCCGCGTGTACATGCAGGACGCCTGCTATGGCTACCTGCGCTGGGGCGCCAGCGGCAAGGTCCGCCAGCTCGAAGGACGCTACCCGTGGCTGCGCATGGAAGCGCGCGCCTTCGCGCCCACGCATACCATGGCGGCACCGGTGGAGCATCTGGATCTGGCCACGGTCATCAAGGTGTCGCAGGCGGCGTCGGGCGAGATCGTGCTGGAAAAGCTCATCGACACCGTCATGCGCACCGCCATCCAGCAGGCCGGTGCCGAACGCGGGCTGCTGATTCTGTGCGAAGGGGGCGAACACCGCGTTGCCGCCGAGGCCACCACGGCCGGCGACAGCGTGCGCCTGCGGCGCCCCGACGTGCGCAGCGGCCCCGCGCTGGTGCCCGAATCGATCCTGCTGCACGTGCTGCGCACGCGCGAATACACATTGCTGGCCGACGCCGGCACCGATCCGCTGTTCGCCAGCGACCCGTACATCGCCAAGCATCGTGCGAGATCGATCCTGTGCCTGCCGCTGATGAACCAGGCCAAGCTGATGGGTGCGCTGTACCTGGAGAACAACCTGACCGCGCACGTCTTCAGCCCGGCGCGCGTGGCCGTGCTGAAGCTGGTGGCGTCGCAGGCGGCCATCTCGCTGGAGAACGCGCGGCTGTATCGCGACGTGGCGGAGCGCGAGTCGAAGATCCGGCGGCTGGTGGATGCCAACATCGTCGGCATCATCGGCTGGGACGCCGACGGGCGGATCCACGAGGCCAACGACGTGTTCCTGCGCATGGTGGGCTACGAGCGCCACGACCTCGAATCGGGCGCCGTGCGCTGGCGCGACCTGACGCCGCCCGACATGCTGTCGCTCAGCGAGAAGGGGCTGCACGAGGCGCTGCGGACCGGGCGCGCCGAGCCCTACGAAAAATCGTACATCCGCAAGGACGGCTCGCAGGTGCCGGTCATCGTCGGCCTGGCCACCTTTGGCGCCACCGCGCGGCAAGGCGTGGGTTTCGTGCTCGATCTCACCGAGCGCAAGCGCGCCGAGGAACAGATTCGCGACAACGAGCGCCGCTATCGCGACGTGCAGACCGAACTGGCGCACGCCAACCGCGTGGCCACGATGGGCCAGCTGGCTGCCTCGATCGCGCACGAGGTGAACCAGCCGATTGCCGCCACCGTGACCAATGCGCAGGCCGCGATACGGTGGCTCAGGCTCGATCCGCCCGATACCGGCGAGGCCACGCTGGCGCTGAGCCGCATCGTCAAGGACGCCAACCGCGCCGGCGACGTGCTCGGGCGCATCCGGCAACTGATCCGGAAGGCGCCGCCGCGCAAGGAGCCGGTGGACATCAACGCGGCCATCCGCGAAGTGATCGAGCTGACCGCCGCGGAAGCGCGCCGGAGCGGCGCCACCGTCGGCACGCAGCTGGCGGGCGGGCTGCCGCAAGTGGAAGGCGACCGCGTGGAACTGCAGCAGGTGCTGCTGAACCTGATCATCAATGCGCTGGAAGCCATGCGGGGGGCGCGCGACAGCACGCGTGAACTGCACATCGGCACGCGCCGGCAGGACGACGGCTGCGTATGCGTGGCCGTGCGCGACACCGGCCCGGGCTTCGGCCCCGACGGCGCGGATCACATGTTCACCGCGTTCTACACCACCAAGCCCAGCGGGCTGGGCATGGGGCTGGCCATCTGCCGCTCGATCATCGAGGCGCACGGCGGTGCGCTGTGGGCCGATGCCCATGTGCCACGCGGCGCCATCCTGGCGTTCACGCTGCGCGCCTATCCGGAGGGGCCGGCCCCGTAGGCGTTGGGCGTGGGCGTGGGCGTTGGGCGTGGCGGGGAGGCTACCGGCCGCCGCCCTCGCTGCTGTCGATCACCGGCCTGAGCAGCGTGAAGTCGTTCGGATAGAACGGCGGCACGGCCGAGGGGCTGTGCTTCCTGGCCACTTCCACGAACTTGCGGTCGGCCTCGGACGCCAGCATCACGTCGAAGCGCTTGACCCCGGCGGCCCGGGCGCGGGCCACATCGCGCTCGCTCTTGGCGCGGTACGCGATGGTCCGCATCAGCAGGTCATAGAGCAGCCGTGGCCGGCGCTCCAGCGCGGCCTGCGCATCGGCCTCGCGCATGGCCAGCACGGCTTGCCGCAGCAGCGAATCGGCGCGCTCCAGACGGCCGCTGTGCTCGATCACCGCCACCAGTTGCGCCTTGGTAGCGTCGGGCGAGTATTCGATGCGCTGCGCGTCCAGGAACGCGCGCAGGTCGGCGCCGCGCTGCCGCAGCAATTCCTCGGTCTGCGTGCGGGCCTTGGCCGGCTGGTCGATATCGGTCCAGTGCGACGGGAACTCGCCCAGTTCGGCGAAGATGACCGCCCACTGGTCGTATTCGGTCCAGGTCCAGTCGCGGCCCCGGAAATAGTGCGCAAACACCTGTTCGAAGTAGCCGGCCATGTTCAGGCCGTCGGAGCCGCTGCGCTTGACCATGGCCAGGATCTCCGCGGCCTCCTCGCTGGAGACACCTTCCACGGTGGCCATGACGCGGTTGAATACGCGGTCGTAGGAGGTGGTGGTGTCCTGCATGTCCAGCGCGGGCAGCGCAACCGGGGCAGCGGGCGTGGCGAGCGTGGTGGGCGTGGCGGATGGCATGGAAGCGCCCGCAGCCGCGGGCGGACGCGCCTCGGCCTTCGGCTTGCGCTTGCGGAAGAATCTGAAGACTTGCACTGCTGGGTAGGGGTGCGCGTTGCGCCGCCGTGGATGGTGTGACAGCGCCATTCTTGCATATCGGCGCGGAATCGGCCGGGGCTGGTGGGCGGCCCGGGGGCCAGCCCGGCGGCTGCCGAACTCCCCTGCCCGCCACCTGCCGCCCCAATGTCGCCCCCAATGTCGCCCCAGGGCGGCCTTCGGGCCAAGCGTCCTATCCGGCACTACCCGTGCGTCGACCGGCGCGCACATGCCGCCAGCCGTCAATAGTGCTCGGCGGAAGGCTCGACCTTGCCCCGGAACACGGTGTAGCTGCAGACCGTGTAGATCAGCATCAGCGGAAAGACGAACAGGCCGGCGCCCCAGAACATGAACGACAGGCTCGACATCGGCGCGGCGGCCTGGTCGATCGTGATGCTGAACGGCACGATGTACGGCCAGAACGAGATGGCGAACATGCCATAGGCCACCACGAACAGCGCCGCGCCGCCCGTGAAGGCGAGCTTGTCCCTGCCCTGCGCGGCGGCGTGCCAGACGGCGACCACGGCCATCAGGCCCAGCACCGGTACCAGGAACAGCACCGGACGCGTCATCCAGCGGCTCATCACCGCCAGGTTCGACGCCAGCGCGTGGACGAACAGCACCACCAGCAAGGCCAGCACCACGACCAGCAGCCTCGGGATGGCCCGGAACGCCGCGTCGCGGGTCTCCCCTTCGCACTTCCTCGCCAGCCAGCCGGCGCCCAGCAGCATGTAGCCCACGCACAGCGCGATGCCGCTGACCACCGAGAACGGGCTGAGCCAGCTCATGTCGGTGCCGACAAAACGCCCGTCTGCCACCGGCAGCCCCTGCGCCAGCGCCCCGACCATCGCGCCCTGCATGAACGCGGCGACGAACGAGCCCGCGATCAGCCCGAAGTTCCAGAGCGGCTTGGAGCGCTGGGCGTGCACCCGGAACTCGAACGAGACGCCCCGGAAGATCAGGCCGGCCAGCATCACGCTCACCGGGATGTAGAACGCGCCGAGCAGCGTGGCATAGACCAGCGGAAAGGCGCCCCAGAGCACCACGCCGGCCACGATCAGCCAGGTTTCGTTGCCGTCCCAGATGGGCGAGATCGACGCCAGCATCGACCTGCGGCGTGCGTCGTCGGTGGTGGTGCCGAACAGCATGCCCACGCCAAGGTCAAGGCCGTCCAGCAGCACGTAGATCAGCATGCTGACGGCGAGGATGACAGACCAGTACGTAACCATAGTTGCCTCTCAAGGGAATCGGATTTCAGTGGCGGTTTCAGTCGTGCAGCGGATCGGCGGCGGCCACCGACAGCGGCCGGTTCGCGCTGCCGGTTGGCGCGTGATCCTGGGCGATGGACGCCGGGCCATGGCGCAGCAGCTTGTAGACGTAGTACGTGCCGAAGCTGAAGATCACGAGGTAGGTGGTGCAGAACACCACCAGCGAGGTACTGGCCGCCTGCGGGGTCAGCGTGGGCGTCAGCGCGTCGGCGGTGCGCAGCACGCCCCACACCGTCCAGGGCTGCCGCCCCACTTCGGCCGCGAACCAGCCGGTGAGGATGGCGACGAACGGCAACGGGAACGACAGGTACGTGGCCCAGAGCAGCCCCGTCTTCTGCTCCAGCCGGTCTTTGAACGCGTACCACGACCCCAGCCACGCCACCAGCAGCATCAGCATGCCGCAGCCCACCATCACGCGGAACGCCAGGAACGGAATCAGCACAGGCGGCCGCTGGTCCTTCGGGAAGCTGGTCAGCCCCACCTCCTTCGAGTTGGGGGTCATGGTGGCGATCAGGCTGCCCAGCACCGGAATCGATACCGCGTAGCGGTTGGTCTCCGCCGCTTCGTCGGGCCAGCCGATGAACACTTCCGCCGCCGGCTGCTCGTCGTGCCAGCGCCCTTCGATGGCGGCGAATTTCACGGGCTGGTAGTCGTGCACGTAGTCGCCCACCAGGTGGCCGAACAGCAGCTGCACCGGCATGATCACCGTGGCCAGCATCAGGCCCATCCGCAGCATCACCTTGGCCTCGGGCTCGCAGACACGGCGCAGCGTGTACCAGGCGCCCGTGGCGGCCACGCAGAACGCGCCGGTCAGATAGGACGCCAGCAGCATGTGGGGGAAGCGCACCCACACCACCGGGCTGAAGACGATGGCGGCCCAGTCCGTCGGCACGAAGCGCCCATCGATGAAGGCCACGCCAACCGGGTGCTGCATCCAGCTGTTGTTGACCATGATCCAGAACGCGGAAAACATCGTGCCCAGCGCCACCATGGCGGCCGAGAACAGGTAGAAGCCCGGCTTCACCCGCGAACGGCCGAACAGCAGCACGCCGAAGAACGACGCTTCGAGCATGAACGCGGTGAACGTCTCGTACGTGAGCAGCGGGCCCTGCACCGGCCCGGACAGGCGCGCCAGTTCGCTCCAGTTCGTGCCGAACTCGAAGCCCAGCACCACGCCCGACACCACGCCGATGCCGAATGCCACGCCGAAGATCTTGAGCCAGAAGTCGAACACGCGGCGATACACGGCCTTGCCCGTGAGCTGGTGCATGGCTTCCAGCACGGTGAGCCAGGCCGCCAGCCCGATGGTCAGCGAAGGAAAGATGATGTGAAACGAGACCGTGAACGCAAACTGTATGCGCGACAGCATGAGTGCGCTGAGTTCCATGGGCACCTGCTCCTGAAGAGGGACGTCGAATGGGATGAATCGATTGTGGTCAAGGACGCGCAGGCGTGGTTGCCACCGACATCGGCGCTTTGCGATTTGCACGGGCGGCAACGGGAGCTGTGGCGGATTGGCTGCGGCCTGCGCGTCCTGGGTGTCCTGGGTGTCCTGCGTGTCCTGCGGGTCGGACAGCGTCAGCGGGTGGACGCGTGGCTGGCCGAAGCGGACCCCGGCGGCGAATCGGGCAGCTCGCCGAGATAGCCGCCCCCGAGCGACCAGATCAACGCGATCTGCAGGTCGGCGTTCTTGCTTCGCAACTGCACCGCTTGCTGGCGCTGGTCGAGGACCACTGCTTCGGCGTCGAGCGCGGCGATCTGGTCCGCCAGCCCCGCCTGCCAGCGGGCGCGGGCCAGTTGCCACGCATGCTCGGCCAGGTCCAGCGCGCGGCCTTGCTGATCGATCTCGGTTTGCACCGAGTGCAGGCTGCCCACGGCGTCGGCGGTTTCGCGCAAGGCATCGGTTAGCGTCTGGTTATAGTCGGCCACCGCTGCGTCGTAGGCCGCGTACTGCCCGGCCAGGTTGGCCCGCAGCCGCCCGCCCTCGAACACCGGCAGGGTCAGCGCGGGGCCAAACGAGAATGCGCGGCTGGCGCCGAGCAGGAAATCGGACGGCGTGATCGTGGTCAGCCCCGCCATCGCGTTCAGGGTGATGTCCGGCAGGAACGCGGCGCGCGCCACGTTGATGCCCCGCGACGCCGCTTCTACGCGCCACTTCGCCGCAACGAGGTCTGGCCGGCGCGAGAGCAGCCCCAGCCGCGCATCGTCGGGCAGCCGCTGCGATGTGGTGCGCGCTGCAAGCAGCTGGGGACGCCCGATCGCCAGCCCCCGGTCGGGGCCCTTGCCCAGCAGCGCGGCCAACTGGTGCCGCGTGAGCGCGATGTCGTCGTCGGTCTGCGTCAGTTGGGCATCGAGCGACGCCACGCCGGCGTGCTGCAAGGCCGATGTCACCTCGGTATCGAGCCCCGCGCCCAGGCGGGCCTGCGTCAGGTGTGCCAGCGCCTGGCGCTGCTGCATCGTCTCGGACAGCACGTCGCGCAGCGCGTACTGCGTGGCAAGGTTCACGTAGACGCGCGCCACGCTGGTGGTCAGCAGCAGCCGGGCAGCCTGCTGCTCGGCCTCGGCCACGCGCACCTCGGACAAAGCCGACCGCAGCGCCTCGCGATGCTTGCCCCAGAAGTCCACGTCGTACGACAGCACGCCCGACAGCCTGGCCTGGTCGAACCAGCGCCCCGCCAGCGGCGTGCCACGCAAGGTATCGGTCTGAGAGACCCGCTCGCGGGTGAAGCCGCCTTCGACGCCCAGTTGCGGATACAGGCCGCTGCGCACCTGATCGGCCAGGGCACGCGCCGCCTCGACCCTGGCCATGGCGGCCTGCAGCGACGGACTGTGCGCCACCGCTTCGGCAGTCAGCGCCTGCAACTGCGGATCGCCAAACCGCGCCGCCCATTGGTCGTCGGGCCAGTCGCCATGCTCCTGCGGCAAGCTGGCGCTGGCCTGGGCAACGGGCATCAGCGACGTGCGCGGCCCCGCGTTGCCGGTGGACGCGCAACCCGTCAGCAGCGCGGTGACAAGAAGTGCCGTGCCGCCAAACACGGCGACGACAGCGCGGGGGAACGCCGGGGCGAATTCCATTGCGGACTCACGAGAAAGCATCGTCAAGCCACGATGTTCGGCGATCGCGCGGGGCCGGGTAGTCGCGTTTCGGCGGGGGATTTCAGGATGGCACGGCGGGGTGGCCGGCGAGGCCTCGATAGCGGGTCGAGCCCGGTGCCGCGCCAGGCAGCCGGGCCTGGCTCAGCTTCGTTCAACCGAGCATCCGCTCCATCGTTTGCAGCAAGGGCGCGAAGTCGGGCTCGCCGTCGTAGCGGACGCCGTTCAGGAACAGCGACGGCGTGCCATTGACACCGCTGCGCACGCCGCCCTTGAAATCCGCCTCCACCTTGGCCACGAAGTCGCCGGCGAAGGCACGCCGCACCAGCGCTTCAGACAGGCCCAGCTCGCGCGCATAGCGGATGAGGTCGTCGTCCTCCAGCGCGTTCTGATGCGCGAACAAACGGTCGTGCATCGGCCAGAACAGCCCGGCCTGGCCGGCCGCCTCGCTCACGAGCGCCGCTGCGCCGGCATGCGGATGCATGTCCACGAGCGGGAAATGGCGGTACACCAGCGCCAGCCGGCTCCCCAACTCCCGTTGCAGGCCCTGGATGATCGGGTACATCCGCCCACAGTACGGGCATTCGAAATCGCCGTACTCAACCAGCACGAGCGGGGCATCCGCCCTGCCCTGCAGATGGTCTGCGGCACTGACCGGTATCGACAGATGGCTCATGCCGCCTCCTTGCCCGGTACGGATTGCGGCAGACGGGCGAGCGCCTCCAGGATGCCGTCGACGCCCGGATTGATGGCGAGCGGCGAGACATAGCGCCAGCGGATCAGGCCGTCACCGTCGATGACAAAGAGCGCGCGCTCTGAGGTGCCATCCGCTTGGCGGTACACGCCATAGGCACGCGCCACCTCGCCCTTCGGTTCGAAGTCGGCCAGCAACGGGAAATGCAACTTGCGCTGTTCAGCAAAGGCGATGTGGCTCCACACGCTATCCACCGAGATGCCGAGCAGCACGGCGCCACCGGCTTCGATCTCGTGCCGCGCCGCACTGAACAGGGTCATCTCGTCGCCACAGACCGGGCTCCAGTCCGCGGGATAGAAAGCCAGCACAACCGGACGTCCGCGCAACTCACGCAAGGCGATGCGCTGATCCGGGGTGGCAGGAAGGCTGAAGTCGGGCGCCAGTTCGCCCTCCTTCGGATACTCGGCAACTGCGGCCATGGGGCGTTCCTCCGAGGTGGTAAGACAGGAAAGGTGCGTGAGCCGCGCAGCGCCAGCCACGCGGCTCCCGACCATTGTTCCCTGCCAACCACCCGGCGGTTGGTGCATCCGCCCTGCGCTTTCCAATCCGAACGGTATGGGGTCTGGCAGACATTGCCCGGCGGTGGGGCTATGAATGGCGAGCGAATGAACTGACTTATGGTCGGGCGGGACGCATCGAGGTAACGTCAATGCTTGCTAGCCACGCGATTACCATTGACACCCGGCTTCCAACGTAGCACTGACTCCCGAGTCAAAATGAAAACTGGTTTTATTTTGATTTCGAAGGTTCGTGTATGACATCGCATATATCATTGCGCCTTGACTCGTCATTTGATACCTTCCGGTTACCTTTCCGCCAAAGACTTCGAGCCAAAATGACGTCCATTCATGCGGCCTGCCTTCATCCAGCACTACACTTTCCGTTTTTTCCAGGACCAGCGTTATCGGTAATTTCGAGCCGCGATATTTCACGGCCGCCCCTTGCCAGCGGGCACCGGGATCGTAATACGTCCGAAGTTCAAAAGCCTTCGCGTCGCCGTCACCGGAACGAAAGCAATAGATTTCAGCAGTAACCTGACAAAGGACTGGCGATGACAGAACCAAGGCAAAAACTGCGAAGGAAAGTCTCTTCATTTCTGTTTATGGACTCTGCCTTTCGAGCGACACATCAATATGGTGAGTCGCAACGTAGAATTTTGTCTTCGGACGTGGTGGATCTCCCACCATCATCGGACGCCCCTTGGCGTCAAGCACCGATTCCCTCCTGTTTGTTCTACGCCAATCAAAGGTTATCGGGACACTATTCCCCCCAAATATCTCATCAAGAAGGACATTCCTCAAATACATCACGGATTGCAACCGCACCTCAAGTCCATTGAGATATGGCACGGCAACATAACCATTCACGTCCTTGCTGGCCGTTATTGCATGTCGCTGGTCAACCCCCGAATCCAGATGGAATAGCATCTTGTTTCTCTTCACCACATAGAACCCTGCGCTATCGGCGCAATTATCATAGTCGTGGCACCCCTTGTTATCTTGCGCGATGATTTCATCCGGATTCCAGCCGAGTGCCGTGAAGGCAGCAGAACGACTATCGCTCGAAAATCCCCTGAAATTGCCATACTCTGCGTAATTTGGAAAATGAGTGAGCTGAATTAGGCCTCTGCCATAGTAGGGACTATAGGGCATCTTCTCTCCGCCCACTTCCTTTACTAGCCCGAGCCTGTCGGTTTCCGGGATTACGTGCGCAAACAAATGGAGCAGTCTTTGTTTATTCGATAAGCCGTATTTTCTCGTCCACGCACCCCTGACACGCCGCGGACATACCCGGAGACCATAGCCTCGAGCTCCTCGACCCGACCAAGCCTTTCTTGCGGGCCGGGTTGGTCATCGTCGACTCCTACAATACCTCGCAATGCGTCGTAGTCGCATAGCCCATCCTCGCAGAACAGCGTGTTGTCATCGGCAATCTTCTGCCACCCCTTGAAGAACGGAAAATCGGCATCAGACAGAGTCTGAATTCCATCCACGCTTACATCTACGTACCCCAGCTTGTCCGCATCGAAAGGCACAGCAACCCACGTCGCCATGTCGTTGGCGCTATTCAATGTCGGGCCGCCGCTCAGGATGCGGCCGAACCGAAGCAATTCGTAGCCATCGCTCGGGCATGATGGATAGAGTGCCGTCGCGCGTGCGTACATGTCGTACTCATAGTCCTTCTTGTCCGGCACGGGAGATGGCGTCAGCAACGCGACCTTTCCCTCTGTCTCCAGCCAGGACTGCGTATAGCGTTGCCCTTTGTGGAAATACACCTCGACATAGAGTTTGCTGCCCTCGGGCACCTGCCAGGACTCCAGCTCAGGAAAGTACTTCTTGCCTTCTGCTGCGGACAAATGCCGCGGCCACACCGCCGTACCCTGAAGCTTGTGTCCGCCTGGAATGACGAAGTACGTGTGCCCCCAGTAATCCGTGGTTTTCGGCGTGACGGGGTTCTCATTACCCAGTTGCACCGCATCGAAGTAGGCGGCGAAGTCCGACTCCGTCATAAAAATCTCGAAATGCAGGTGTGGGCGCCCGTGACAGGCGCCGGCATATCCGAGAATGTCCTTGCGATAAACCTTCAAATCTCGTGGAGTCTGCAAACCGTCTGACGGAAATGCTAGCCACTCGGCCAAAACCGTGGGCGAGGCATCTTTGGGATGCTTGCCAAGATGAGGACCGCACACCTGACGCGTACCGTCGAGATCGCGCAGATGCATGTAAAGCGAGTAGAAGGTGATGGTGCGGCCCTCGCCCGTCTCCGTCGTGTGCCTGATCAGAACTAAGCTTAAGGTCGTCCGTTTCATCGCTGTGCTTCTGGCCATCGCAGATAGGCTTCTGGCTAACCTGGTATGCGATCACCTCGCCGTCTGCAATCGCGCGCACCGCTTCCTGTTGCGTGACGGGTTGCAGATGCACGCCACTGTGCCGGCGACGATCAAACTCAATGGGGTAGGTGCCGTGGTGCGGCAGTTCGAGCTTGTCGACGGCATCCATCATCGGATCGGGCTTCGCCGGATCTGCCGAGGTCAACCCTTTGGCGGGCAAAAAGGGAGGGCTTATGATCATGGTCAACTTGGAAGATGGAATATGCAGCCAGGCGTGGTATGGGGACGCCTTTAGGGCAGTGAGCACCGTCACGGCCCGTGCGAGGTCCTCTACGCGGTGGTGTCCATTTGTTCCTGCTGAGCCAAGTAGGCAAACTTGCCCGCTTCCGTCTCAGCGTGTAGGCACGACGCCCGCGCGCCGCACGTTACGCCGTTGAGCCCGGACTGAGAACCCTGAGCGTGCCGCATCCACCTCACGTTTAGCGGAGATCAAGAAAGACCGCTGCAAGATCGAACGGTCAGGGGCGTGGCGTTACGACGGCACGTCGACACGATAAGCGCAGGCGGGGTTGGGATGTTCCACCGCGACGGGCTACCTGGGCGTCTCCCAACTGTGCGGCGACGTGTGCAGCGTCGGCCCGCGCGACGCGCACTGCGTGCGGCTTCGCCGTGGTCGTTCGTGCGCTGGCTGGGAACGCTGTGCCAATTGCCGGATTTTGGTCCGGGAAATCAGTGGAAATTTTGCGACGGATGCAGGCGATGCCTGCGCGCTTAGCGACCCGATTGGATTTCGACGCACGCACCCGGGAGGATTTGGGTGTAACAGGCACCAGACAGTGCTCGGCCTGTAAGCCGGCCCCAGAAAAAACAAAACCCCGGAAGACCGCGATCTTCCGGGGTTCGCCGCCAATACAGATGTAGTGGCGGAGACGGAGGGATTCGAACCCTCGATCCAGGTTTTGGCCCAGATGCTCCCTTAGCAGGGGAGTGCCTTCGACCTCTCGGCCACGTCTCCCAAACTTTTGTTGTGCAAGGGAGGCTGCACAACAGAGCGCGTATTCTAGCTAGGCAGTCTCAGCCGGTCAATGAATTTCTCGCGACCCGTGACAAAAATCACCGCAATCCTGCCTCGCCAGAATGTTCAGAACGAGATCACGCCTGATCCAGTTCAAACACCTTGTGCAGCGCGCGCACGGCGAGCTCCATGTACTTCTCGTCGATCAGCACCGAGATCTTGATTTCCGAGGTGGAGATCATCTGGATGTTGATGCCCTCTTCCGACAGCGTGCGGAACATCTTGCTGGCGATGCCCACGTGCGAGCGCATGCCCACGCCCACCACCGACACCTTCGACACCTTCGGGTCGCCCGACACGCTGGCGGCCCCGATATGGGCCTTCACGCTGTCGTTCAGGATCGTCAGCGCGCGCTGGTAGTCGCCGCGCGGCACGGTGAACGTGAAGTCGGTCTTGCCGTCCACCGACTGGTTCTGGATGATCATGTCGACGTCGATGTTGGCGTCGGCGATCGGGCCCAGGATTTGGTAGGCAATGCCCGGCTTGTCCGGCACGCCCAGCACGGTGATCTTGGCCTCGTCACGGGCAAAGGCGATGCCGGAGATGACGGCTGCTTCCATTTCAGACTCTTCCTCAAAAGTAATCAGCGTGCCCGAATGCATTTCCTGTTCGAGCGGCATCAGGGGGTCGGTCAGCGACGACAGTACGCGGGTCTTCACGCGGTACTTGCCGGCGAACTCCACCGAGCGGATCTGCAGCACCTTCGAACCCAGGCTGGCCATTTCCAGCATTTCCTCGAAGGTGATCTGGTCCAGGCGACGCGCGTCTTCCACCACGCGCGGATCGGTGGTGTACACGCCGTCCACGTCGGTATAGATCAGGCATTCGTCGGCTTCAATCGCGGCGGCGATGGCCACGGCCGAGGTGTCCGAACCGCCGCGGCCCAGCGTGGTGATGTTGCCGTCGTCGTCGATGCCCTGGAAGCCGGTGATCACCACCACCTTGCCCTGCTCCAGGTCACCCAGGATGCGCTCGTCGTCGATCGACTCGATACGGGCCTTGGTGTAGGCGGAATCGGTCTTCACCGGCACCTGCCAGCCCGTGTAGCTGACTGCGTCGATGCCTTCGCCGTGCAGCGCGATGGCCAGCAGCGCCACGCTGGCCTGCTCACCCGTGGAGGCCAGCATGTCCAGCTCGCGCGGGTCCGGCTGCGCGGAAATTTCCTTGGCAAGGCTCAGCAGGCGATTGGTCTCGCCCGACATGGCCGAAGGCACCACAACAACGCGGTGACCGGCGCGGTGCCACTTGGCCACGCGCTTGGCGACATTCTTGATGCGTTCCGTGGAACCCATCGAAGTGCCGCCGTATTTGTGAACGATGAGAGCCATCTTCTTGTCGACGCCAGCGATTGTGCAAAGCCGATGAAATTACACGAAGCGCGCGTAGCCGTAAAGGCCGCAGGGCCGATAACCGGCGTATTTGTGGCCTGAAAACAGCGATTTTCTTGTGAGGAATTTTCACAATCGAAAATCAATCTGTCCCCATTTTCGTCGGGAACAGGCGATCAAGCCTGCTCTTCGGCATCCGTGCGGGGCACCCATTCCACGCGCCAGCGCGGCGCGTGAGGGGCGTCCGGTGACCAGCGGCGATGCATGCCGAGGCCCGCCGCCAGCACGAGCGTGTCGCCGCTCCACAGCAGCGGCAGGTGCAGACGCCGCCAGGCCGGGATCGCCGCCTCCTGGTACGCCTGCTTGAGCGCGCGCGCGGGCCCGCCGGGTCTGAGCACGATGCGCTCGCCGCCGGCCCGGCCCGCCAGGCGCAAGGGCTGGCGCAGCACCGCCTCCGGCACGCCAAAGGTGTCGTCGCGCGTAAAGCGCACCTCTCCGCGCCACGCTGGCACCACGATGCGCGATTCGCCCCGCCATTCGAACGCAAATGGCGCGGGCAGGCTGGCGGGCATGGCGCGGCAGGCCAGTACGCGATCGCGGAAACGCCGCAGCACCCAGCCGTCGTGCGCAATGGCCGGCTCGCCGCCGTCATGGTCGATCAGTTGCATGCGCATGGCGGCCAGGCGCGCCGTGGACGGCGGCTGGGCGCCGAGATCGCGCAGCCAGTGGCGCAGCACCATGTCGGCGTGCTCGGGTGGCAGCGCGCGCAGCCCAGCGAGATCGAGTTCGGAGACGGTATCGGCATCGCGCCCGGCGCAAACCAGCCGGGCCAGCGTCTGCCCGGCCAAAGTGTCGAGCACGCCGGCGGCCTGGCCGAAATGCGCGGCAGCCTGCGTCACGTTGTCGTGCAGGGCGGGAAACGCCTGCAGCAGCGCCGGCAAGTTGGCGCGCAGCGCATTGCGCGCGAAGCGGGTGTCGGCGTTGGACGGATCGTCGATCCACGTCAGCGCGTGCGCGGCGCAGTACGCGTCGATGTCGGCGCGCGAAACATCGAGCCAGGGCCGCAGCAATTGCACATCGCCGCGCGCGTCGAGCGGCCGCTGCGCGGGCATGCCCGCCATGCCTGCCACGCCGGTGCCCCGGAACAGGCGCAGCAGCACGGTTTCCACCTGGTCGTCGCGATGATGGGCGAACAGCAGCAGCGCGGCGCCCTGCTCGCGGCACATGCGGCCCAGCGCCTCGTAGCGGGCACGGCGCGCCGCGGCCTCGATGCCCTCGCCCGCCGCCGCGGTCACGGAGACCCGCGCGCCGACCAGCGGCACCTGCCAGCCGGCACACAGACCGGCGCAAAACTGCTGCCATTCGTCGGCCTGGGCCTGCAGGCCGTGATGCACGTGCAGCGCCACCACGCGCGCCAGCGGGCTGGTCTCGGCCAGCGCAGCCCGCGTGGCATGCAGCAACGCCACGGAATCGCGGCCGCCCGACAACGCCACCGCGATGGTGACTGGCCGGGCGGCGCCAGAAACAACAAAGGCCGCACCGGCCTGCAAAGCCTGTGCGACCTTAGTGGTCAGACGCGCGGTCAGTTGCGCATTGACTTCGGCGCTCACGTCATTCCTGCGCGCCGGTTTCCTTGAACTTGCCATAGGCCATCAGGCGCTCATGACGGCGCGCCTGCAGTTCCTTGACGCTCATGCCCTGGAACTGGCGCAGCGATTCGGCCAGCGTGCGCTTGAGCATCGTTGCCATGCCCTTCGGATCGCGATGGGCGCCACCCAGCGGCTCGCTCACGATCTTGTCGATCAGGCCCAGCGCCTTCAGGCGGTGCGCGGTCAGGCCCAGCGCCTCGGCGGCTTCCGGTGCCTTCTCGGCCGTCTTCCACAGGATCGACGCGCAACCTTCCGGCGAGATCACCGCATACGTGGCGAACTGCAGCATCTGCACGACGTCGCCCACGGCAATCGCCAGCGCGCCGCCCGAGCCGCCCTCGCCGATGATCGTGGCGATCAGCGGCACCTTCAGGCCGGCCATCACATAAAGATTGTGGCCAATGGCTTCCGACTGGCCGCGCTCTTCGGCATCGATGCCCGGGAAGGCGCCCGGCGTATCGACGAACGTGAAGATCGGCAGGCCGAACTTGTCGGCCAGTTCCATCAGGCGCTTGGCCTTGCGGTAGCCCTCGGGCTTCGACATGCCGAAGTTGCGCAGCGCGCGCTCCTTCGTGTCGCGACCCTTCTGATGGCCGATGACCATGCACGCCTGGCCATTGAAGCGGGCCAGGCCGCCCACGATGGACAGGTCGTCCGCGAAAGCGCGGTCGCCGTGCAACTCATGGAAGTCGGTGAAGATCTCGCGCACATAGTCCAGCGTGTACGGACGCTGCGGGTGCCGCGCGATCTGCGCAACCTGCCACGGGGTCAGGTTGGCATAGATATCCTTGGTCAGCTGCTGGCTCTTGCCGGCCAGCCGCGAAATCTCTTCGGAAATATCGACAGCCGAGTCGTCCTGCACAAAGCGCAGTTCTTCGATCTTTGCCTCGAGCTCGGCAATCGGCTGCTCGAAATCCAGGAAGGTGGTTTTCATAAAAACGCGGACCTGTCTGTGAAGGGGCGCATTCTACCGGAAAAAATCCAGAATACCGCTGCCCAATATGTTGATTCTTATGCATTTTTGGCAAGAATCAACGCCGTCGCTGCGTCAAACCGCCGGAACCGGTAACTAATACGTCACTGGCAGCGGGTCCAGACTACGCCACATATACCAGGTGGCCACGGTGCGCCATGGCTCCCAGTTGGCGGCCACCTCGCGCGCCTCGCTGCGCGTCACCGGTTCGCCGCTGAAATAGTTGGCCGAGATGGCGTTGATGAGTCCCACGTCGTCCAGCGGCAGCACGTTGGGCCGCATCAGATTGAACATCAGGAACATCTCCGCCGTCCACCGTCCGATGCCGCGGATCTGCGTAAGCTCCGCGATCACGGCCTCGTCATCCATGGCAGACCACTCGTTCACATGGACGGTGCCGGCCTTGAAATGTTCCGCCAGGTCGGTGATGTACTCGGCCTTGCGCTTGGACAACCCGCAGCCTGCCAGCTGCACCGTGCCCGCCTTCAGGAACTGGGCGGGGGTCACCTTGGGGCAGAGCGCCACCAGGCGCTCCCACACCGACTGCGCGGCCTTGACCGAGATCTGCTGCCCGACGATCGAGCGCGCCAGCGTGATGAACGGATCCCCACGCGACACCAGGTGCGCGGGACCGTAGGTTGGAATCATCTTGCGCAGGATGCGGTCGCGCTTCATCAGGTCGGCGCAGGCCTCGTCCCAGTAGGCCGGACGCACGGCATCGACCACCGTTTCCACCGGCAGCGGCACGGCATCGACTTCGGGCAGTTCCGGCTTGCGGCTCTTGGCCGCCTTGGCTGGCACCTTCGCTGGCACCTTGGCTGGCCCCTTTGCCGGCACCTTGGCGGGCGCCTTGGCCGCGGCCTTCGCCGCAACCTTTGCCGCCGCCTTCGGCACCACCTTGGGCGCCTGCCGGGCCGCCGTCTTGCCGGCAGGCCGGGGCGCCACGGCGGCGGACTTCGGCTTGCGCGCGGCAGCGTTCAAGCACGCCTCCACTCGGTGGCACCGCCCGGCTTGTCTTCGAGCACCACGCCAGCGGCCAGCAGATCTGCACGGATGCGGTCCGCTTCGGCGAAGTTGCGTTCTGCCTTGGCCGTGCGGCGTGCGGCGATCTGCGCTTCGATCTGCTCCGCGCTCAGGCCATCGGCCGGCTGGCCGCCCTGCAGGTACGTATGCGGATCCCGCTCCAGCAGGCCCAGCGTGCCGGCCAAAGCCTTGAGCTGGTGGGCCGCCTGGACCGAACCGGTGCGATTGACCTCGCCGGCCAGATCGAACAGCACCGACACGGCGATCGGCGTGTTGAAGTCGTCGTTCATCGCCTCGGCAAAGCGCTTTGCGTAGGCGTCGGTCCAGTCCACCGCGCAGCCGCCCGGCTGGGTTTCCTTGAGCGCCGTGTACAGGCGCGTCAGCGCGTGGCGCGCGTCGTCCAGGTGGGCATCGCTATAGTTCAGCGGGCTGCGATAGTGCGCGCGCAGGATGAAGAAGCGCACCACCTCGGGGTCATACTGCTTGAGCACCTCACGGATCGTGAAGAAATTGCCCAGCGATTTCGACATCTTCTCGTCGTTGATGCGCACGAAGCCGTTGTGCATCCACATATTGACGAAGGGCTTGCCGCTGGCGCCTTCCGACTGCGCGATCTCGTTCTCGTGGTGCGGAAACTGCAGGTCGGCGCCGCCGCCGTGGATGTCGAAATGCTCGCCCAGCAGCGTGCAGCTCATGGCCGAGCACTCGATATGCCAGCCCGGACGCCCGCTGCCCCACTTCGAATCCCACTTGCTTTCGGGCGGCTCGCTCTCCTTGGCCGATTTCCACAGCACGAAGTCGAGCGGATCCTGCTTGGCATCGTTGGCGCTGACGCGCTCGCCGGCGCGCAGGTCTTCCAGCGACTTGCCCGAGAGCTTGCCGTAGCCCGGGAACTTGCGCACCGAGTAGTTCACGTCGCCGTCGGCGGCATGGTAGGCCAGGCCCCTGGCTTCGAGCTTCTCGATGATGTTGAGCATCTGCGGCACGTATTCGGTGGCGCGCGGCTCGTAGTCGGGACGGATGATGCCCAGCGCGGCGGCATCCTCGTGCATGTACTGGATGAAGCGCGTGGTGAGCTGGCCGATGGTCTCGCCGGTTTCGGCGGCGCGACGGATGATCTTGTCGTCGATATCGGTAATGTTCTGCACGTACGTCACGTCGTACCCGGCGGCGCGCAGCCAGCGGTGCACCATGTCGAACACCACCATCACCCGCGCGTGACCCACGTGACAGTAGTCGTACACGGTCATGCCGCACACATACATGCGGACCTTGCCGGGTTCGATAGGCACGAAGGGCTGCTTTTCACGCGCAAGCGTGTTGTAGATGTTCAGTTGCTGCATTAGCGATGTGAGTGGGTGACGATGCGGACACGCGCGCATGACGCACGGGCCCATATCTTACCGGAAGCCTGTTCATCCGGCCGGGGAGGCGGGTCACGGCATTGCGCCCTGTCCTGCACGCCGTGCCGCTTTGCTAGAATGCCGCGGAGTATAACGGACCGCCCTGACATGAGCCTGCTTCTGCCCACCCCGAATTCCGCCACGGCGCGCCGCAACACCCGCCCTTCCGCCTCGGCCGTCGCCGCGGTTACCGGCGCGCTGGCGCTGGCCGCGGCACTGCTGGCCGCGCCGGCGCTGGCACAGAACGGCCCGCTGTCGCTGCCCGCGCCCGCCGCGCCGGTCAGCGGCGTGGCATCGTCCGATCCGGGCATGGTACCCGCGCAGAAGGCCGTCAACGAGAAGCGTTACAACGACGCGATTGCCGCGTTCGACAAGGTGCTGGCCACCAATCCGCGCAACGCGCAGGCCCGCTTCCAGCGCGCCTGGGCCATGGCCCAGGTCGGCCGCGAGGACGAGGCCATCCAGGCCTTCGCGGAAATGGCGCAGGACTTCCCGGAACTGCCCGAGCCGCACAACAACCTCGCGCTGCTGTATGCGAAGCGTGGCGACCTGAAGCGCGCCGAGGCCGAATTGCTGCTGGCCATCGGCGCCCGGCCCGACTACGCCATTGCCTACAGCAACCTGGGCGACGTCTATCGCCGCCTGGCCGAGAAGGCCTATGGCGATGCGGTGCGCCGCAACCCCGGCGACGCCCACGCCGCCGCCGGCTTGCGCCAGGTGGGCGCGGCTGCCGCCGCCAGCGCCCCCGCCACGTCCGTGGCACCGGCCAGCGCCCCCGCCCCCGCCCCCGCCACAGCGCCCACGTCGCGCAAGGCGTCCGGCGCACGCTGACCGCTTCCACCACTGCCGGCCCTGCCCGTTCGCACGGCCGGCAAACCCGAACCGACGCTTCGCGTTGATACAGGAGTCCCAGACATGACCCTTTCCCGCCGCATCGTCCTGGCTGGCCTGGTGGCCGCCGCCACCGCCATGTCGCCGCTGGCCGCCCTGGCCCAGGGCGCCAGCCCGGCCGCCGCGCAGAAAGCCGAGCGCGTGCAGTTCGTGACCACCGCCGGCAAGTTCACGCTGGAGGTGTACCCCGATGCCGCGCCAAAGACCGTGGCCAACTTCATGGAATACGTGAAGAGCGGGTTTTACAACGGCACCATCTTCCACCGTGTGATCAACGGCTTCATGGTGCAGGGCGGCGGCTTTGACCGCGACATGAAGGAAAAGCCCACGCGCCCGCCAATTCCGCTGGAGTCGCAGAACGGGCTGAAGAACAAGGCCGGCACGGTGGCCATGGCGCGCACGCCGAACCCGAACTCCGCCACTGCGCAGTTCTTCGTCAATGTGGTGGATAATCCGAACCTCGACTATCCGCAGCCCGACGGCAACGGATATGCCGTATTCGGCAAGGTGGTGGAAGGCATGGACACGATCGACAAGATCAAGTCCGCCCCGACCACGGCTTACGGTGCCATGCGCAACGTGCCGGCCGCACCGGTCGTGATCGAGTCCGCCACCGTCGTCACCAAGTAATGCTGCGCCCGCGCCACGCGGGCCTAACCGTCACCGAACAGAGGTCACCCATGAGCAAGGTACAACTCCAAACGACGCAAGGCGTCATCACCATCGAACTGGACGCCGCCAAGGCCCCGAAGACGGTGGAGAACTTCCTGTCGTACGTGCGCAAGGGCCACTATGACAACACGATCTTCCATCGCGTGATCAAGAACTTCATGATCCAGGGCGGCGGCTTCGAGCCGGGCATGAAGCAGAAGGACACCGATGCCCCGATCGAGAACGAGGCCGGCAATGGCCTGAAGAACGACCGCTACACGGTGGCCATGGCACGCACGAACGCACCGCACTCGGCCACCGCCCAGTTCTTCATCAACGTGGTGGACAACGACTTCCTGAACTTCAGCTCGCCCACGCCGCAAGGCTTTGGCTACGCCGTGTTCGGCAAGGTCGTGGAAGGCACCGACGTGGTCGACGCCATCAAGGGCGTGCGTACCGCCAGCTCGGGCTTCCACCAGGACGTGCCGATGGAAGACGTGATCATCGAGAAGGCCACCATCGTCGAATAACCGGGTCGTCCGCCAACGACGCCGTTCCAATCCGATTGCGGCATGCCGCTCGTGGTGAACACACGCTTTTCGACACGCATGACCGCAATCTCCCGCACGCCGGCAACCGCACCGATCGAGGTGCAGGCGCCGGCGTGGTTCATTTCCGATCTCCACCTCACGCCGGGCATGCCGCGCACGCTGGCCGCGTTCCAGCGCGTGCTGGACCAGGCCGCGCAACACGCGCGCGCGCTGTTCATCCTGGGTGATTTCTTCGAATTCTGGGTAGGCGACGAGGAATGCGACACGCCTTTCGCCGCAGGCGTGGCCGCCGCATTGCGCCGGCTGGCCAATGCTGGCGTGCCGGTCTACCTGATGCATGGCAACCGCGATTTCCTGATCGGCAGGCGCTTTGCCGAGGCGGCGGGCGCCACGCTGCTGCCGGATCCGTCCGTGATCGTCTGCGCCGGGCAACGCGTGGTACTGAGCCATGGCGACATGCTCTGCACCGATGACGCACGCTACATGCGCTTTCGCCGCTGGACGCGCAAGGGCTGGGTGCAGCGGCTGTTCCTGCTGCTGCCGCTTGCCACCCGGCTTGGCATCGCGCGCCGGCTGCGCGCCGACAGCGAAGCGGGCCGCGCCCGGCAGCCGGCGGATGCGCCGCCGGCAGGCTATGGCGATGCCACCCCGGCCGCCGTGGACGCGCTGATGGCCGAAAGCGCCGCCGCCACGCTGGTTCACGGCCACACGCACCGCCCCGCACGCCATGCCCATGCGCGTGGCGACCGCTGGGTGCTGACCGACTGGGATCTCGACGGCCGCCATCCGCGCGCGGCCGTGCTGCAGCTCGATACCGGCGGCTTCAGCCTGCTGCCCCAGGTGGAATGACGATGTCCGCCACCCGGCCGCGCCGCGCGGCGTGCCAGTCCAGGGACTGGACGCCTATTTCATCAGCTTGCGCAGTTCGCTCGCGTCGAAACGATCGTTCGGGGTGTTCTCGAGATGTTCGCCGAGGCGGTCGAGCGCGGCCAGCACGGCCTCGATGCGGTCATGTTGCTTGGCCGCGTTGTCGATCAGGCTCTTGAGCGCCAGCGACACCGGGTCGTCCGCATTCGGCGTGATGCCGTAGGCCGAGAACTCCTGCTTCGCGCCCTGCTGCGTCGCCGGGGCATCGGGCATGATGATGCGGGCGGGAATGCCCACCGCCGTGGCACCGGGCGGCACCGGCTTCAGCACCACCGCGTTCGATCCCACGCGCGCGCCGTCGCCCACCTCGAATCCACCCAGCACCTTGGCGCCCGCGCTGACCACCACGCCGGCACCCAGCGTGGGATGCCGCTTCTGGCCCTTGTAGAGCGACGTGCCGCCGAGCGTGACGCCCTGGTAGATCGTGCAGTCGTCGCCGATTTCGGCGGTTTCGCCAATCACCACGCCCATGCCGTGATCGATGAACACCCGGCGGCCCAGCCGCACGGCGGGATGGATCTCGATCCCTGTGAACCAGCGCGACCAGTGCGAGATCCAGCGCCCGAGCCAATGGAAGCCGCCGCGCCAGCAGGCATGGGCCACGCGGTGGAACATCACGGCGTGCAACCCGGGATAGCAGGTCAGCACCTCCAGGCGGCTGCGCGCGGCGGGGTCGCGCCGCATGATGGCATCGATATCTTCCTTCAGGCGAGTGAACATCTTCGTTGTGTCGTGTTGCCACGCCAATGCGCCGCTCTTCGCTGGTGCGAACGGTCGCCGGCGCGGTCATTAACCGGTCTTGTGCTGCGTGCTGCCGTGGGGGACGGCCTGGGCGCGTGCGAGCAGGGAGTGTAAGAGATTTGTGCGCCTGCCGCCGGCCCTGAGGCCATCAGGGCTATCTGGATCGTGGCGGCTTCAACATCGCGACGGCTGGCTGACGCCGGCACGCGCGCGGACGCGATCGCCGCGCCGGACGGGGGCCGGGCCGCGGGAATCGTTGCGCGTGTCGAATGCCGGGATGGGAATCACGTATCAGCCTTCCTTGTTGCCGTCTGCCTGCCCGCCCTGCCCGCCTGGCCTGTCATCCGCCAGCAGCATGCGCCTGGCGATGCCGCGCAGGATGTTGACCTCTTCACGTTCGAGCCCGGCCCGGGCAAACATCCGCCGCAGACGCGGCATCAGCTTGCGGGGATTGTCCGGATCGAGGAACCCGATGGCCACCAGGCCAGCCTGGAGGTGTTCGAACATCGACTCCACCTGTTCCGTCGTGGCAGGCTCGCCAGCATAGCCGATATTCGGCCCTTCGTCCGAGCCCGCGGCCGTGGTCTGCTGCGCCGCCAGCAGCGCCAGGCGCATCTCGTACGAGATCAGTTGCACTGCCTGCGCAAGGTTCAACGATGCGTACGCGGGATTGGCGGGGATGTGCGTGACGGCGGAGCAACGGAGCACGGCGTCGTTGGGCAACCCGTAGCGTTCGTTGCCAAACACGAAGGCAATGGTGGCCGCGTCGTCGGCGGCCAGCAAGTCCCGGCCGCGCGCCGCGGCATCGCGGGGCAGCAGCCGGGGCGGCCCGAACTCGCGCTGGCGCGCGGTCATGGCCACGGTGAAGGCCGTGCCGGCCAGCGCGGCCTCGATCTCGTCGACGATGCGGGCGCCGGCCAGCACGTCGTCGGCACCGCTGGCCATGGCGATGGCGTCAGGGTGCGCCAGCACATCCGGCACGCGCGGCGACACCAGCACCAGGCTGCCGGCCACATCGCCAAAGCCCATGGTCTTCATCGCCCGCGCAACCGAACCGACGTTGCCGGGATGGCTGGTTTCCACCAGCACCACCCGGACGCGGGAAAAAATGCCGGAAAAGCCACTGCCAGCGGCGTTCGCGGGGTTCGAGCCCGCCTGGGAATTCAATGCGTCAGTCATCTGCGATGCCCCTGCCACGCCAATTGCGGCCGTCGACTCGTGCAGCGGGCCGGGTTCCTATACAATGCAGCCTTCGATTTGCGGGACGGCGCCCAAGGCGACGCCCCCTCGTTCTTCCACAATCTGTTGTGCTGTTCGGCCACGGCCGGACTGCTTGCGCGCCGCGCCGCCATGGAACCCCTGGCAGTCGCTTGCCCGCAAGGCAGTTCCGCGGGCCCCTGGAGAGATTCATGCATCCGATGCTCAATATCGCCGTCAAGGCGGCCCGCAAGGCGGGATCCATCATCAACCGCGCGTCGATCGACGTCGACCTGGTCCGCGTTTCGCGCAAACAGCACAACGATTTCGTGACCGAAGTCGATCGCGCTGCCGAAGCCGCGATCATCGAGATCATCCGCACCGCCTATCCCGAGCACGCCATTCTAGCGGAAGAGTCCGGCCAGTCCTGGGCCGACGGCGAAGAGCAGAGCGAATTCACCTGGGTCATCGACCCGCTCGACGGCACCACCAACTTCATCCACGGCTTTCCGCAATACGCGGTGTCGATCGGCCTGCTGCACAAGGGTGTGCCGTCGCAGGCGGTGGTCTACGATCCCACCCGCGACGAACTGTTCACGGCCAGCAAGGGTGCCGGCGCCTTCCTGAACAACCGCCGCATCCGCGTAACGCGCCGCGACAAGCTGGCCGATTGCCTGATCGGCACCGGCTTCCCGTTCCGTGACCTGGAAGGCATGGACGAATACCTCGAGATTTTTGCCCTGATGACGCGTAGCTGCGCCGGCCTGCGCCGCCCGGGCGCCGCCGCGCTGGACCTGGCCTACGTGGCATGCGGCCGCCTGGACGGCTTCTTCGAGCGCGGCCTGAAGCCGTGGGACATGGCAGCCGGCATGCTGCTGATCACCGAAGCGGGCGGCCTGGTGGGCAACTACAACGGCGAATCGCGCCAGATGGAACAGGGCGAAGTGATGGCCGGCAACCCGAAGGCGTTCGCGCAAATGGTGCGCCTGCTGTCGCCCTATTCGCTGGACAACGTGAAGACGTCGCTGAAGTCGTCGCTGAAGCCGATCGAAGACTGACCGGCGCCCCGGGGCGGTTCAGCTTCCGGTGTCGAGGGAACAGGCCAGCGGCAGGTGAAGCGTGGTGATCTCGTCCGATCCGCCCAGCACCACGCAGTTCCAGCTGCCGTCCACCAGTCGGCCTACCGTGATGCGGGTGCCCCTCACCAACGGATGCACATCGCCGTCGAGCGTGACGACGATGCCGCCCACGCCCTGGGCGTCGAACACGAACCGGTTCGCGGTGCCAGTCAGTGACGACCTGACGTAGCCAAGCGCCGCGACCGGATCGGCGAACGTGTGCACGCCCTGGTTCAGGCGCTCCTCCACCGGAATCTTGTAGGCGGACGCTTCCCAGAAAGCGCGTCCGATCTGCGCTTTCACGATGTAAGCCTGATACGCGGGAATCGCGAGCGCGGCCAGCAGGCCCACGATCGCCACCACGATCATCAGCTCGATCAGCGTAAATCCGCGGTGTGGCGCCAGCCGCCAGGCCATGCGCCACACCGGGACTGCTGCCACGGCCCTCCCCGGCCACTTTCCCGTCCGTCTTTTTTCCATTTGCGACCCGTCCTGTTGCCGGCCTCTGCGTGCCGGTACATCAGGACTTATCCAACAACCGTGCCAGGCCGGAAACTGTGCCGCACTGACACTTTTTGTCGGAAACATCGGGTGATGGGCATGACTGGCTGACAGTTTTGCTTACCGCCCCGGCACGGGGTGACAAAAATTGCGTTTGCCGTCGCATTTTCAGAATCCGCCCCACGACTTCTTGATCTGCCGCCAATAGTCTGTCCTTCCGTAGACAAATACCTTGCGCCCTCCCCATATCGTGTGTAGTTTTACACACGGATCAAACGAAGGGGTCGCTTTGCATTCATCGGCTTTGATCCGCCTGCTGGAACGCGAGGGCTGTCAACTCGCCCGCTGCAAGGGCAGCCATCTCACGTTCAAGCATCCGACGTGCACGCAGATCGTCACCGTGCCGCATCCGAGAAAGGACCTGCCCACGGGCACGGTCCGCGCCATCCTGCGGACGGCAAGGATCGTCAGCGTGATCTGACAAGAAGGAGAGAAACGACATGGAATTTCCGATTGCGATCCACAAGGATCCCGAAAGCGTCTACGGCGTGACCGTACCTGATCTGCCCGGCTGCTTCTCGGCCGGCGAATCGGTGGAAGATGCCATCCGCAATGCGCGCGAAGCCATCATCAGCCACATCGAGGTGCTGTTGTCCCTGGGCGAGGAAATCGCGATCGTCCCCACGCCGATCGCCACGCTTGCCGCACGCGCGGCATTCTCTGAGGCCATCTGGGCGCTGGCCGACGTCGACATGACCAAGCTCGACGCTCGTCCCGAGCGCATCAATGTCAGCCTGCCCCGCTTCGTGTTGCACAAGATCGACACCTTCGTCGGCGCGCGTCACGAATCGCGCAGCGGCTTTCTGGCACGCGCGGCGCTGGAGGCCATCGCCAAGGACCACTGAATCTGGGCGGTCTGCGCCGGTTGGCTTGTGCCCGGGCAGGCGCCCGGGCCTCGCGCGCGCAACCGTCACCGCAAGAAAGCGAAAAATCGTAGGCAAAAATGAGAATCCGGCACCGGACCGCCAAGGGGCCAGGCAGTAAAATGCCGCTTTGCGCCACGAGTCCCAAGACGCTCACGCCCTGCAATGCGTGACGCACCGGACCGGCGGCAACCGATACACCGAACGGCGGCCCACGGCTGGGCCACCCGAGAGGAATGCATGTCCGCTGAAGCCCTTTCCAACGAATCCGCATCGAACGCCGGCGAAGCCACGGCCGCCGCCATGCACGCTGCAGGCCAAGCGCCGTCCGCCGAGGCCACGCAGTCGGCCGCGCAATCGGCCGCCCACGAGGCCATCCACGAGGCCGCCCACGAAAGCGCCCAGGCACCCGTCGCGGCGGATGACGGCGCGCAATCCGGCACCCTGGCCGCGGCGATGGCCGCCGCCGAGGACACCGCACCGCCATCGCGCGGTGGCAAGGCGGACAAGGCCGATAAAGCCGATAAAGCCGACAAGGCGGAAAAACACACGCCGATGATGCTGCAGTACCTGCGCATCAAGGCAGACCATCCGGACACGCTGCTGTTCTACCGGATGGGCGATTTCTACGAGATGTTCCACGACGACGCGGAAAAGGCAGCCCGGCTGCTCGACATCACGCTGACGTCGCGCGGACAGTCGGGCGGTGTGCCCATCCGCATGGCCGGCATTCCGTTCCATTCGGTGGACCAGTACCTGGGACGGCTCGTCAAGCTGGGCGAGTCGGTGGCGATCTGCGAACAGATCGGCGATCCCGCCACCAGCAAGGGGCCGGTCGAACGCAAGGTCGTCCGCATCATCACGCCTGGCACGCTGACCGACGCAGCGCTGCTGCCGGACAAAGCAGACACCTACCTGATGGCGGTCCATCAGCAAACCACGCGCCGGGGCGTGAGCAAGACCGGCCTGGCCTGGCTGAACCTCGCGAGCGGCGAGTTGCGGCTCATGGAGTGCGACGCCGCACAACTGCCCCGCGAACTCGAACGGATTCGTCCGGCGGAGCTGTTGTTCGCCGACGGCATCGAGCTGCCGGCACTCGCCTGTGCCCGCACCCGGCTGCCCGAGTGGCATTTCGACCAGGAAGCCGGCACGCGCCGGCTGCGCGAGCAGATCGGGGTGGCCAGCCTGGAGCCGTTCGGCTGTGCGGCGCTGGGCGCAGCCCTGGGCGCGGCGGGCGCGCTGCTCAACTATGCCGCCACCACGCAGGGGCAGTCGCTGCGGCATGTGCAAGGCGTGACCGTCGAGCGCGAATCGGAATTCGTGGGGCTGGACACAGCTACGCGCCGCAACCTGGAACTGACCGAGACGCTGCGCGGCGGGGAATCGCCGACGCTGTTCTCGCTGCTCGATACCTGCTCGACGACGATGGGCAGCCGCGCGCTGCGTCACTGGCTGCATCATCCCTTGCGCGATCCGGCGCTGCCGCGCGCGCGCCAGCAGGCCATCGGCGCGCTGATCACCCAGGGGCCGGACCGCGTACGGGCGGCACTGCGCAAGCTCAGCGACGTGGAACGCATCACCGCGCGCCTGGCGCTGCTGTCGGCCCGGCCGCGCGACCTGTCGTCGCTGCGCGATACGCTCAAGGCGCTGCCCTCGGTCCAGGAGAGCATCATCGGCGCCCACGATTCGCCCCTGCTGACGCAGACGCTGGACGAGATCGACGTGCCGGTGGAATGCCTGGAACTGCTGACGCGCGCTGTTGCCGAGGAGCCGTCCACGGTCATCCGCGACGGCGGCGTGATGGCGCGCGGCTATGACGCGGAACTCGATGAACTGCGCGATATCTCGGAAAACTGCGGCCAGTTCCTGATCGACCTGGAGACACGCGAGCGCGAACGTACCGGCATCGCCAATCTGCGCGTGGAGTACAACCGCGTGCACGGCTTCTATATCGAAGTCACGAACGGCCAGGCCGACAAGGTGCCCGACGACTACCGGCGCCGCCAGACGCTCAAGAACGCCGAGCGCTACATCACGCCGGAACTGAAGACGTTCGAGGACAAGGCCCTGTCCGCGCAGGACCGCGCGCTGGCTCGCGAGAAGCAGCTCTACGAAGCGCTGCTGCAGGCGCTGCTGCCGCACATCGGCAGCCTGCAACGCGTGGCGGCAGCGCTGGCCCGGCTCGACGTGCTGGCCACGCTGGCCGAGCGCGCGCAAACGCTGGACTGGAGTCCGCCCGAACGTGTGACCGAAAACGTCATCGACATCTCGCAGGGCCGGCACCCCGTGGTGGAAGGCCAGTTGGCTGCCGAGTCGGTCACGTTCATCGCCAACGATGCGCTGCTGAACGAGGCGCGCAAGCTGCTGCTGATTACCGGCCCGAACATGGGCGGCAAGTCGACATTCATGCGCCAGACGGCACTGATCGTGCTGCTCGCGTGCGTGGGCGCCTGGGTGCCCGCGCGCCGTGCCGTGATCGGCCCGATCGACCGTATCTTCACGCGGATCGGCGCGGCCGACGACCTGGCCGGCGGACGCTCGACCTTCATGGTGGAGATGACCGAGGCGGCCGGCATCCTGCACAACGCCACGCCAGCCAGCCTGGTGCTGATGGACGAGATTGGCCGCGGCACGTCCACGTTCGACGGGCTTGCGCTGGCCTGGGCCATCGCGCGGCACCTGCTGTCGCACAACCGCAGCCATACGCTGTTCGCCACGCACTACTTCGAGCTGACACAGTTGCCGCAGGAATTCCCGCAGGCGGCAAACGTGCATCTGTCGGCTGTCGAACACGGCGACGGCATCGTGTTCCTGCACGCGGTGCAGGACGGTCCGGCCAGCCAGAGCTACGGCCTGCAGGTGGCGCAACTGGCCGGCGTGCCGCAACCGGTGATCCGGGCTGCGCGCAAGCATCTGGCCTGGCTCGAACAGCAATCGGCGGAGGCCACGCCGACGCCGCAGATGGACCTGTTCGCAGGCCCGGCCACGCCGGCGGACGGCAACGCGTCGGCGACGGACGCCGCCGTTGACTTGCTCTCGGAGGAACAGGCCGCCACGCTCGATGCGCTGGCCGAGATCGATCCCGACAGTCTTTCGCCGCGCGATGCGCTCGAAGCCCTGTATCGGCTCAAGACGCTCGCGACGCCTGCGCGACGGGCATGACCTCCGGTTACCGCAGGCGCATCGCCGTCTGTGCGGCCGCACTCGCGTTCGGCGTGGGCGCGGCCGCGCCGGAAATCAGCCACGCGGCGCGTGCCAGCAAGGTAACGCCGCCGCCGGCCGCCGCGGCGCCGCTCACGCGCATGGCCCTGATTGCCGACGTGCCCCAGTGGCCGGCTGCCGAGGCGGACACCACGACGCTGCTGGACCAGATTGGCACGCAACAGGTGTCGCTGATCATCCACGCCGGCGGCATCAAGGGTGATACCGAGTCTTGCGGCGATGCCCTGCTGGGCGCGCGACTGCGCGTCCTCGACGACTCGCCGGCGCCACTGCTGTACGTGCCGGGCGAAACCGACTGGGCCGAATGCGCGAAGCCGGTCAATGGCCGGTTCGATGCGGTCGAGCGCCTGAACCGTCTGCGGGAGTTGTTCTACCCGGTGGATGCCACGCTGGGGCGCCGTACGATACCGGTCATCCGTCAGTCGGATCAGGCGATGTTTCGCAGCTTCCGTGAAAACGTGCGTGTGGTGATTGGGGGCGTCATGGTGGTTGGACTGAACCTGCCCGGCGACAACAACCACTTTCGCAGCGAGGGCGGGCGCAACGGCGAGTTCGAAGACCGCCGCGAAGCGAACCGGCAATGGCTGAACCGCGCCTTTAGCGTGGCAACGCAGCGCGATTTGCCTGGCGTACTGGTGGTGGTGCACGCCGACCCGCTGTTCGGCAATGGCTGGGAGAAGCGCGGCAAGCCAACCTTGCTCGACGGCTTCCTGCGGCGCGGCACGCGCGATGGCTACCTGGAGTTCAAGCGCCAGTTGCGCGACCTCACGGCCAAATTCCCTGGCCAGGTGCTGCTGGTGCACGCGAGCGACAACGGCTTCAGCGTTGACCGGCCGCTGCGCGATACCGGCGGCAAGATCGTCGGCAATTTCACGCGCGTGGCGCTGCCCATGGGCTCCCCATCGCGGTGGGTGGAACTGACCGTGACGCCAAACACGCGCTCGGTGTTCCAGGTGGAACTGCAGGACGGCCCCAAGACGAACTGAGGCCGGGCGATCAAAAACCGCCTCTGATGATTGATGTGAGTCAAGCGATGGTGTCCCCGCTCACAACGCAAAAAAGCCGGCATGTGCCGGCTTTTCTGTTTCGCGATACCCGCATCGCGGCCCTCGTCCGCTCAGGTCCGAGGGTGTGCGATCGGTGGAGATCAGTGCAGCGTACGCGGGCTGTCGCCCTCTTCGCCGTCTTCGTCCTCGTCCACCACTTCGACGCCCGAAGCACCGTGCGCGTGACCGTGCTCCACTTCCTCGGCGGTGGCTTCGCGCACTTCGGAAACCTTGAGCCAGAAGCGCAGCGCCATGCCGGCCAGCGGATGATTGCCGTCAAGCACCACCTTGTCTTCGGCCACATCGGTCACCGTGTAGATGATCGAGTCCTCGTCATCGCCGTCCTCGGGTACGCCTTCGAACTGCATGCCGACTTCCAGCGGCTCGGGGAACCGGTCACGCGGCTCCACCTTCACCAGCTCGGCGTCGTAGTCGCCAAACGCTTCTTCGGGCTCCAGCTGCAGCTGCGTTTCAAAGCCCGAGTCGTGGCCTTCCAGCGCTTCCTCGATCTTGGGGAACGTGCCATCATACCCGCCGTGCAAATAGACCATGGGTTCATCGGACTCTTCGATGAGATTACCCTGCGCGTCCGACAGCTTGTACACCACGGACACTACCGTGTTCTTAGCGATTTTCAATTCTTGACTCCATGAGCGATTCCGCATTATACGCGCAGGCCCTGCCCGCGGGCCCCATTGATCCCGACGCACCGCTCACGCTGCTCGGGGGCATGACGCCCGCGGCCTTCATGCGCGACGTCTGGCACCGCAAACCGTTGCTGATTCGACAGGCCGTGCCTGGAATCGTGCCCCCGGTGTCGCGCGAAGCGCTTTTGGAACTGGCCGACCGTGACGACGTGGAGTCGCGCCTGGTGTCGTACTTTCGCAACCGCTGGAAGCTCGAGCACGGCCCCTTCGCGGAAGACAACCTGCCGTCACGAAAAACTGGCAAGTGGACGCTGCTGGTACAGGGCGTGAATCTTCACGATCAGGCGGCCGCCGACCTGATGAGCCAGTTCCGCTTTGTGCCCGATGCGCGACTCGACGACGTCATGATCAGCTACGCCACCGACGGTGGCGGCGTGGGTCCACATTTCGACTCCTACGACGTCTTTCTGCTGCAAGTATCGGGCCGCCGGCGCTGGCGCATTTCGTCACAGACGAAGCTCGACCTGATCCCGGACATGCCGCTCAAGATCCTTGCCGATTTCAGCGCCGAGCAAGAGTGGGTGCTGGAGCCGGGCGACATGCTGTACCTGCCGCCACAATACGCGCACGACGGCATCGCGGAAGGCGAGTGCATGACGGCGTCGATCGGCTTCCGGGCGCCGGCCTATCGCGAGCTGGCGGGACACTTCCTTGCGTGGCTGTCGGAGACCGTCGAGGGCAACGACGCACTCGACGGCCGCTACGCCGATGCCGGCGAGACGGCCACCGCAACCCCCGCGCAACTCCCTGCGGGCATGGCGCGCGCAGTGGCAGACCGGCTGCAGGCGCTCAAATGGAATACGGGCATGGTGTCCGAGTTCCTGGGCTCGTTTCTGTCCGAGCCAAAGCAGTCGGTACAGTTCGAAGAGATCGCCGAGATCACGCTGAAGCAATACACGAAGCTGGCACGCGCGCATGGCGTGGTACTTGCTCCCGGTTCCATTGCGCTCTATGACCGCACAAACTTCTTCCTGAATGGCGAAGCGTATGAACCGCCGGCGCCACTGGCCAAATGGCTACGTCGGCTGGCAGACGTGCGCCAATTGACGGCAGAAGAAGTGCAAGCCTGCGCCGAATTGCCGGACTTGATGGACACATTTCATGACTGGGCCATGGAAGGCTGGTTGCAGATTGCGCCGGTACGTGTGTAATTTTGCGTAACAGAATGAACCGGCATATTTCGCCTATACACAAGGCGGGAAAACGCGGATATAATCGCCCGCTGGCTAGTACTGTGGGGACCACTGCACCGTCGGCACCCGGGAGAGCCTCATATTTGCAGTACAAGAGCGATAATTACCGGTAATTATTCATCGCCTGTTTTCGTTTTATTAAAAGTTAAAGGACGAACAATGAAGAAGTCTCTCCTGATCGCATCCCTGCTGGCTGCTGTTGCTCTGGCCGCTTGCGGCAAGAAGGAAGAAGCAGCTGCTCCGGCCGCTGACACCGCTGCTTCGGCTCCGGCCGCTGCTGCTCCGGCTGCTGACGCATCGGCTCCGGCCGCTGCTCCGGCTGCTGACGCTTCGGCTCCGGCTGCTGCTGCCGACGCTTCGGCTCCGGCTGCTGACGCCTCGGCTCCTGCTGCCAAGCAGTAATCGCCAGGCAGTACTCGGAAACTTCCGAGACAAAAAAGCCGACCTCCGGGTCGGCTTTTTTATTTGGCGGATTATCGTCTCGACATTCTTCGGGAATCGCGGGAAATCGTGGTACCGCGGGATTATGAATGTACCGCCTGCCACGCAAGCCCTTCTTCCTGATCCGCGATCAGGATTTCCTCGGGGTTCACGCCAAGCACGGTAGCCAGCGCGGAAGACGCCAGTTCGCGCGTATTGTTCTGCTTGCTCAGGTGCGCCGCCACCACGCGCGACAGGCCCGGGTGCAGCACCTGCGACAGGATGCTGCCGGCGATGTCATTGGCCAGATGGCCAAAATCGCCGCCAATACGCCGCTTGAGCGAATACGGGTAGGCGGAATTGCGCAGCATCTCGCGGTCGTGGTTGCACTCCAGCACCAGCGCGTGGACGCCAGCCAGCCGCGCCGTTACATATGGCGTTTCCATGCCCGCATCGGTCAGCACACCAAGCCGGGCATCGCCATCGGTCAGCACGAACTGCAACGGCTCGCGCGCGTCGTGCGGCACGGTGTACGGATGAATCTCCAGGCCGCCAATCACGAATACATGATCGGCGCAGCATACCCGCACGTCGGCCTGATCGGCGCCGCGCATGTGCGCGGTAGCCAGCCAGGTGCCATGACTCGTATGCACCGGCAGCCGGTGGCGTGCGGCAAACGCATACGCCGACCCCACATGATCGCCATGCTCGTGCGTCACCAGCACGGCATCGAGCTGGTCGGGCGATACGCCAAGCCGCTCCAGTCGCCGCGCCGTTTCCTTGATTCCGAAACCGCAATCCAGCAATACGCGCGTCGTGGCAGTGCCCTCGCCGGCCTCGATCAGCAGCGAGTTGCCCTCGCTGCCGCTGCCCAAAAAAGCAAAGCGCATCATCGATGCGCTCGCCTGGGTGGATGCCCGACGGCGGGCGCCGTCGGCATCGATTGACTGCAGAAACCGGACATCAGTGCAGTTGTTCGTCCAGCAGCGACAGAATGCGCTTGCTGATGTCGGTGTTCTCCGGCTGGCCAGCGTCGTTCAGCACGGTCACCGTGGTGCCGGTGCCGTTGCCCTTCAGCGCCACGCGGTACTTCTTTGCGGTCTTGCCGTCGTTGGCCTTGGTGAAGATCTTCGAGAAGAAGCCGCGATCGTCCACGGCCTGCTTCGGGTCGACGTAGCGCACGTAGTACAGGCCCTGGGCGCGGTCACGGTCTTCCACGGTGAAGTTCACGCGATCGAGCGACAGGCCCACCGAACGCCATGCGCGATCGAACGGCTCGGGCAGTTGCAGTGCTGGCGCGCCGTTGACCTGGCCGAGGAACGACTTGCCGTCGGCGCTGGTGGCCGCACCAGTGGCCGCGGCCGCGCCGATGCCAGTCGCCGCGTCGGACGTCGTCGCTGCGGGGGCGGCCGGCGTAGCCGGGCTGGCGGCGGCAATGGTGTTGCTCGCCGGCGTCGGGTTCTTCGCCATGCGGTCAGCCTGCTCCTTCTGCACGCCCAGGCGCTGGGCCAGGCGCGACAGGAATTCGGCTTCCAGTTCCGGATCGGCCGGACGCGGCGTCCACACCGTGGTCGACTTGTCCACGCCCGTCAGCTGCTCCTGCGCGCCACGGTGGCTGATGAACACTTCGAGCTGGCCGTTCTGGGCGCGCTCCACGCGGGTACGGAACTTGTCGCGCTCGGACGTCGAATACAGGCCGTCGAACACCTTGCCGATCGTGTTGCGGATGATGTCCTGCGGAATCTTGGCGCGGTTTTCGGCCCAGTCCGTTTCCATGATGCCGGTCTGCGGCGAATCCTGCGTCAGCAGGAAGCCGTTTTCCTGCCAGAAGCCGCGCAGCGACTCCCACAGCTGGTCGGCACGCATGCCGTTGCTGATCACCAGCCAGCGCTGGTTGCCATCGCGCTCCATGCGGATGCCCTGCGAGGTCGGCAGGACGTTGGCGCCCGGCTCGGCTTCGCGCGTCTTCACGCCCTGCTGGTAGTTCGACAGCGTCGACGTACCCGCCGCGTCGGGCACCGTGTAGCGGCGGTCGCCTTCGAGCTTGGTCAGATCCGGCGGAATGTCCAGCGATGCAGTCTTCTTGCCCTGGGATTTGTAGTCGATCTTGTCGGGCTGCATGGCCTCGTTGATGCTGCTGCAGCCAGCAACCAGCGTCAGCGCCAGCATGGGCGCAACCACTGCGACACGGGAGACCTGCGTCGCGCCGCGACGGTTAAGCTTCTGTTTCATTGACACGTAATCCTGGTTTCAAGAATCGGCGAATAGCCGAACGTTCAGCCGGCGAATCTCAGCCCAGCAGGCCGGCCGCTGCCAGCGCGCGGCGCACGGTTTCATGCTGGCCTTCGGCCAGCGGCGTCAGCGGCAGGCGAATGCCACCTTCCATCTTGCCCATCTGCTGGAGCGCCCACTTGACGGGAATCGGATTGGCCTCGACGAACATGGCACGGTTCAGGTCGATCAGTTCCATGTGCAGACGGCGGGCCGTCACCACGTCGCCCTTGAGCGCGGCCACGCACATCTCGTGCATCTTGCGCGGGGCCACGTTGGCCGTGACCGAGATGTTGCCCTTGCCGCCCAGCAGGATCAGCGCCACGGCCGTGGGATCGTCGCCGCTGTAGATGGCGAAGCTCTCGGGCGCGTCCTTGATCAGCTGTGCAGCGCGGTCGATGTTGCCGGTGGCTTCCTTGACGCCCACGATGCCCGGCACCTGGGCCAGGCGCAGGATCGTCTCGTTGCTCATGTCCGCCACGGTACGGCCGGGCACATTGTAGAGCAGCACCGGCAGCTCCACCGCTTCCGCAATCGTGCGGAAATGGCGGTACATACCTTCCTGCGTCGGCTTGTTGTAGTAGGGCACCACCTGCAGCGACGCATCGGCACCGACCTTCTTCGCGAAGGCCGTCAGTTCGATGGCTTCGCGGGTGGAATTGCCACCGGTGCCGGCGATGATCGGTACCCGGCCGGCCGATTGCTCGACCGCGACGCGGATCAGTTCGCAGTGCTCGTCCACGTTGACGGTCGGCGACTCGCCCGTGGTGCCCACGATCACGATGCCATCGGTGCCTTCCGCCGCGTGCCAGTCGACGAGGTTGCGCAGGGCCGGGTAATCCAGGCTGCCATCCTCATGCATCGGGGTGACGATAGCGACGATGCTGCCGGTAATCTGTGTCATAGCTCAGGGAATTCGGGAAATTCGAACATCCGGGATTGTACCGGAACCGTCAGGGGCTCCGGACCCCCTATCAGTGAGGGAAAACGTTAGCGGTAGTAACGTGTGGCGGGGCCGTCGCGCTGACAGTGCCGGCTGCGCCCCTCCGCCCCGTTCAGCCAGGCAACGGGTAGCGCGGCGGCGGCGCGGTCTCCCCCTCCCCGCTCTCTGCGCCGCTCTCTGCGCCGCTCTCTGCGGCCCCCCGCGCGCCTTCCTTCCCCGCCACCTCGCGCACGGCACAAATCCGCTGCACGTAAGCCGCTTTGGGCGCCGTCAGCGTGCCGTCCTCGTAACCCACCACGCGCAGCCGGCCCCGCGTCACATCGAGCAGTTCGCCCGGCTGAAGCAGGAAATCGGGCCGCGACGGCTTGCCGAGGGTTTCGTTGCCGGCTGCGAACGTCTCGTAGATCAGCAGGCCGCCCGGCGCCAGCGCGTCGAGCAGGTGCGGCCAGAGCGGCCGGTGCAGGTAGTTGGTGACCACGACGGCGTCGAATTGGCCCGCATCAGCCAACGGCCAGCTGCCCTGCTCCAAATCCGCCACGCGGCCGGTCACGCCGGCCGGCAAACCCGCCACGGCCTCGGCATCGCGATCCACACCGAGCACCGCAAACCCGTGGCCAACGAGCCACGCGGCGTGGCGTCCGCTGCCGCACGCAAGGTCCAGCACGCGGCCACCGGGCCGGATCAGATGGGTCCAACGGGTCAGCCACGCCGAGGGCGCAGCTAGCGGGGAATGCATCGTGGTCATGCGGCGGGTAGAAAGAACGGGATCGGATCGGAGAAAACGACGGCGGCGGGCGGGCCGGACGCGGACTACTGCAGCACCATCAGCACCGGACGCAGCATCAGTTCGACGATCGACAGCAGCACGCCCATGACGGGCTGCATCCAGATGCGCGTGATGACGCCGGCGGCCACCAGCGCCAGCACGATGAAGATGCCATAGGGCTCCACGCGCGCCACCGCTCCCGCCACGGACTGCGGCAGCAGCGCCGTCAGCACCCGCCCGCCGTCGAGCGGCGGAATCGGGAACAGGTTGAACGCCGCCACCACGGTATTGACCAGCACGCCGGCCCGGGCCATCTGGCTCAAGAACGGCTCCTGCACCTGCGCCAGCGCCAGCCCAACGGCCACCAGCGCCCACAGGAACGCCTGCACGATATTGCTGCCGGGTCCGGCCAGCGCCACCCACATGCCATGCCAGCGCGGGTTGCGCAGGTGGCTGAACACCACGGGCACCGGCTTGGCAAAGCCGAACACGAACTGGCCGGCGGTCAGGAAGTACAGCAGCAGCGGCACCGCCACCGTGCCGATCGGATCGATGTGCCGCACCGGGTTCAGGCTGACACGGCCCAGCAGCCAGGCCGTGTCGTCGCCGAAGTATTTCGCCACATAGCCGTGCGCGGCCTCGTGAAGCGTGATGGCGAACAACACGGGCAGGGCGTAGACGGCGAAGGTCTGGATGATCGAGGAATCCATGCGAGCTATTCTAGCGGGGCACCGGGGCGCAAGGCTGTCGGGCTTGTCCGCGCGTGTGCGTTATGTATCAGAGTCTGCAAGAAACGGAAAAACACGGCTGGGCGTCGCGGTTCGGCCGGTGTCAGGCGTCAGCCGTCAGTCCGAAGCGCTCCAGGTCGCCACGGCCGGCGCGCACCAGTTGCGGCTCGCCGCCGGTCAGGTCGATCACCGTGGTCGGCTGCGCCGGCGCCGGGCCGCCGCAAATTACCAGGTCGAGCTGCTTTTCCAGACGCGCACGAATCTCGGCCGGATCGTTCATCGGCGCCTCGTCGTCAGGCATCTGCAGCGTGGCTGAAATCAGCGGCTGCCCCAGTTCGGCCAGCAGCGCCAGCGGAATCGCATGGTCGGGCACGCGCACGCCGATGGTCTTGCGCGCCGGGTGCGACAACCGCCTGGGCACCTCCTTCGTGGCTTCCAGGATGAACACGTACGGCCCCGGCGTAGCGCCCTTGATCCAGCGGTATTGGCGGTTATCGACCCGTGCGAAGTTGCCGAGTTCCGACAGGTCGCTGCACATCAGCGTCAGGTGGTGCTTGTCGTCGATGCCGCGCAGGCGGCGCAGCCGCTCCACAGCCGGCTTGTCGTCGAGCTGGCAGGCCAGTGCGTAGCTGGAATCGGTGGGCAGCGCCACCAGGCCGCCCTTCTGCACGATCTGCGCGGCCTGCTTGATCAGCCGCGCCTGCGGATTGTCGGGATGGATATCGAAGAACTGGGACATGAGTGCAAGGGCGCGAGGATCTTTCGGGGCGGCGCGATGGTTACCAGTCGTGCCAGACCGGCGTGACGTCCGACGGCAGCGGCGGCAGCGTGCCGATTTCCACGCGGCCTTCGCCAGGACCGTGGAAGTCGGAGCCGCGCGAGGCCAGCAGGCCGTAGCGGCGCGCCACGTCGGCATAGCGGCGGAACTGGTCGGGCGTGTGGCTGCCGGTCACCACCTCGACGGCGCGGCCGCCCAGCGCGGTGAATTCGTCGAACAGCGCATCGTGCTGCAGGTCGGTGTAGTTGTAGCGGCCGGGGTGCGCCATCACCGCAATGCCGCCCGCGCCGCGGATCCAGCCCACCGCCTCGCCCAGCGACGACCAGCGGTGCGGCACGAAGCCGGGCCGACCTTCCGAAAGGTACGTGCTGAACACGTCGCCGATGGTCGCGCAGCGGCCCTCGTCCACCAGCCAGCGCGCGAAATGGGTGCGCGAGATCAAGTCCGGGTTGCCGACGTAGCGCAGCGCGCCTTCATAAGCCCCGGTAATGCCGACCTTTGCCAGCGCCTCGCCAATATCCTGCGCGCGCCGTGCCCGGCCGTCACGCGTCCTGGCCAGGCCATCGACCAGGTCAGCATTGAACGGATCGATCTGCAGGCCGACGATGTGCACGGTCTGGCCGGCCCATGTGACGGATATCTCGACGCCCGGCACATAGCGCATGCCCAGCGCCTCGGCGGCACGGCGGGCCTCGGTCTGCCCGCCCACCTCGTCGTGGTCGGTCAACGCCCAGAATGCCACGCCGCCGGCGTGCGCACGCGCGGCCACCTCGGACGGCGGCAACATCCCGTCGGACACGGTGGAGTGGCAGTGCAGATCGGCGTTGATGGCGTGGGCGTTTTGCATGGTCAACATTCTACTCCCGACAGGGTTTTTTAGCCCTGTCGGCAAAGGTGGCGTGTCCGGATTGCCGCGCCCCGCAAGGTATGATGGGGCCTGTTCCCTCCGCAGTTTCTCCGCTCCGCGCCATGTCCAGCCTCCCCGCCAACGCCAACGACGCCACCTCCGCCGCAGCTACCGCTCCCACCGCTGCCACCCAGGACACCACCGAAACCGACGTGCTGATCGTCGGCGCCGGCCCCGTGGGGCTGTTCGCGGCGTTCCAGGCGGGTGTGCTGGGCCTCAGGTGCGAGCTGATCGACGTGCTGGACCGCGCCGGCGGCCAGTGCACGGAGCTGTATCCCGAAAAGCCGATCTACGATATTCCGGCCGTGCCGGGCTGTCTGGCCCAGGAACTGGTCGATCGGCTGCTCGAGCAATGCGCGCCGTTCGCGTATCCGATGCACTTCGGCCAGCGCGCGCAGTCGGTCAGCGACACCACCGGCGCCAGCGGCCATCCGCGCCTGCTGGTGACTACCGATGGCGGCAAGCGCTTCGATGTGGCGGCCGTGCTGATCTGCGCCGGCGCCGGTGCCTTTGCGCCGCAGCGGGTGTCGCTGCCCGAGGCCGCCGCGCTGGAAGACCGGCATGTGCACTACGCCGTGCGCGACGTGTCGCGCTTTGCAGGCAAGCGCGTGGTCGTGGCTGGCGGCGGCGATTCGGCGCTGGACTGGGCCCTGGCACTGCGCAAGGTTGCCGCGCGTGTGACACTGCTGCACCGTCGCGAGGGCTTCCGCGCCGCCGACCACACCGTCAACGCCATGCACGCCGCTGTGGCGGCCGGCGAAATGGATTTCGTGGTGGGCATGCTGGGCAGCCTGCAGACCGACGAGGCCGGCGGCCTGACCCAGGCGGGCATCAAGACGCGCGATGGCGACCGCACGCTCGACGTCGACGAACTCGTGGCGCTGTACGGCCTGGTGTCCGAACCGGGACCGATCGCACAGTGGGACCTCGACATGCGCGCCGGCCGCATCCAGATCGACGACACCACGACGTATGAAACCTCGCGCCGGGGCATCTTCGCCGCCGGCGACATCGCGGTGTATCCGAACAAGCAGAAGCTGATCCTGTCGGGCTTCCACGAGGCCGCGCTGGCCCTGCGCAAGGCCTATCACTACGCCTTCCCGGACAAGGCGCTGGTGCACATGCACACCAGCAACAACCCCGCGCTGAAGCAGAAGCTCACGCAGGCATAAGTCACGCACGCTTAAAGCCCCGCCCTGCCGGGGCGGAGAACCTGCCAGCTAGGCCAGGAAATCCTCGATCAGCTGCGCCACCACCTGCGGCTGGTCGTGATGGAGCATGTGTCCGGCATCGTCGACGAATACCTCGCGGAAATCCGGAAACGCGCGGAAGCGCTCCCTGAACTCCTCGATGCTCTGCTTGTGCGCGATATGCGCCAGCGTGGCGGAGTCGCGGGCTTCCACATGCAGCACCGGCGCCTCGACCTTGGCCCAGATGGCCATGATCTCGTCGATGCGATATAGCGTGGGATTGGTCATCTTGTGCGCGGCGTCGCCCAGGATCTCCCAGCGCCCCGCCGCGTTGCGGCGCGACCAGTGTGCCGCCAGGAATGCCGCACGGTCATCGGGCAGGCGCGGATTGGTCTTCTGCAGGCGGGCGGCAACGGCGGCTTCGCTCTCGTAGGTCTTCAGTTCGGGCGCCGTGCGCAGTTCGTCGAGCCAGCGCGCCAGACGGCCCGGTGCCTGCTCCGGCCGCGTGCGCGTGAGGCCAAACCCCTCCAGATCCACCACGCGCCGCACGCGCCCCGGGCGCACGCCGGCGTAGATGCACACCACGTTCGCGCCCATGCTGTGGCCTACCAGGTCCACCTGCCCTTCGGGCTGGTAGTGGTCGAGCAGCGCTTCGAGGTCGGCCACGTAGTCGGGGAACCAGTACGAGCGCGTGCCGGGGTACTGCGTCGGGTAGTCGGTTTCGCCAAAACCGCGCCAGTCCATGGCGATGACATGCCAGTCGCGCTGGAACGCGTCGACCAGAAACTGGAACGAGGCCGCCACGTCCATCCAGCCATGCAGCATGAACAGCTTGGGCGCGCCGGGTTGTCCCCAGTGCCGCACGTGCGTGCGCAGGCCGCGCAGCGTGATAAATTCGGAACGCGAAGTTTCCGTGATGGTCATGGTGTCTACCCTCTGTGCCCGGGTCTTCTGACGCGCGCGCAGTCTATGGCCACGCGGCGGCCCGGATAAAAATAGAACGATCGTTCGCTTGCTGGATTATAGCCATTCGGCCATGCCAGCGCAGGCAGACAATATGGAGACAATGGCATGACCGCTTTGCCGGCCACGCGCCGTGACGACTATCACGCGCTGCACGACTCGTTCCGCTGGAACGTGCCCGAGTTCTTCAACCTGGCAGAGGTCTGTTGCGGCCGCTGGGCGCGCGACCCGGCCACCGCGGACCGCATCGCCGTGCACACCGAGCATGAGGACGGACGGCGCAACGCGTACACCTACGCCCACATCCAAGCCGAGGCCAACCGCCTGGCGCGCGCGCTGCGCGAGCTGGGCGTGCAGCGCGGCGACCGCGTGGCCATCGTCATGCCCCAGCGCATCGAGACCGTCATCGCCGGCATGGCCGTCTACCAGCTTGGCGCGATTGCAATGCCACTGTCGATGCTGTTCGGCCCCGAGGCGCTTTCCTACCGCATCGACCACAGCGAGACACGCGTGGCGATTGCCGACGAGACGTCGATCGACAACCTGCTGGCGGCGCGCCCCGCGTGCCCGACGCTGCAGACGGTGATTGGCGTGGGCGACGCTACCGGGCGCGGCGACCGCGACTGGGACACGCTGCTGGCCGCGCAGCTGCCCACCTTCACCGCCGAACAGACCAAGGCCGACGAAGCCGCGGTGCTGATCTACACCAGCGGCACCACGGGGCCGCCCAAGGGCGCGCTGATTCCGCACCGTGCGCTGATCGGCAACCTGACCGGATTCGTGTGCTCGCAGAACTGGTATCCGCAGGACGACGACGTGTTCTGGAGCCCCGCCGACTGGGCCTGGACCGGTGGCCTGTGGGATGCGCTGATGCCGGCGCTGTACTTCGGGCGCCCGATCGTCGGCTACCAGGGTCGTTTTTCCGCCGAGCGCGCGTTCGAACTGCTGGAGCGCTATGGCGTGACCAACACGTTCCTGTTTCCGACCGCGCTCAAGCAGATGATGAAGGCCTGCCCGTCGCCTTCGGAAAAGTACGATTTGAAGCTGCGCGCCATCATGAGCGCGGGCGAGGCCGTGGGCGAGACCGTGTTCACGTGGTGCCGCGACGCGCTCGGCGTGATCGTCAACGAGATGTTCGGCCAGACCGAGATCAACTACATCGTCGGCAACTGCACCGCGCAGCACGACAACGATCGTCTCGGCTGGCCGGCGCGGCCGGGCTCGATGGGCCGCCCCTACCCGGGCCACCGCGTGGCCGTGATCGACGACGAGGGCCGCCCTTGCGCGCCGGGCGAAGATGGCGAAGTGGCGGTGTGCGCCACCGACATCCATGGCCACCCCGACCCGGTGTTCTTCCTTGGCTACTGGAAGAACGAGGCGGCCACGGCCGGCAAGTATTCGGAATACGACGGCCTGCGCTGGTGCCGCACGGGTGACCTGGCTCGCATGGATGCCGACGGCTACCTCTGGTATCAGGGCCGTGCCGACGATGTGTTCAAGTCGTCGGGCTATCGCATCGGGCCCAGCGAGATCGAGAACTGCCTGCTCAAGCATCCGGCCGTGTCGAACTGCGCGGTGGTGCCCTCGCCCGACCCCGAGCGCGGCGCTATCGTCAAGGCGTTCATCGTGCTGACGCCGGCCGTGGCGCGCTCGTTCGACAACGACACGGCGCTGGTGGCCGAGTTGCAGCAGCATGTGCGGGGCCAGCTCGCGCCGTATGAATATCCGAAGGCCATCGAATTCATCGACCAGTTGCCGATGACCACCACCGGCAAGATCCAGCGCCGCGTGCTGCGGCTGATGGAACAGGAGCGCGCGCAGAACCCGTCGCAGAAGCCGTCGCAGAAGCCGTCGCAAAAGCCGACGCAGAAACCGACGCAGAAACCGGCCGCCTAGCCGGCCGACGCCTCCAGCCAGGCCAGTTCATCCTCGTCGAACCCCGCCGCGCGGCGCGCGTCGAGGTTGAACGGCCCGCGCAGCTTCGGGGCCTTGTACTGCTCGGCCAGCCGCGCATAGGTGGCCACCGGCTCCAGGCCGCGCCGGGCGCAGAGCCAGCGATACCAGTGGTTGCCAATGGCCACGTGGCCCACTTCGTCGCGCAGGATGATGTCGATGATCGCGGCGGCCGCGTGGTCGCCGGCATCGGCCAGCTTGGCGCGCACCGGTGGCGAGGCATCGAGCCCGCGCGCCTCCAGCGTGCGCGGCACCAGCGCCATGCGTGCGAGCACATCGCCCGACGTCTTGTCGGTCATCTCCCAGAGGCTGTTGTGCGCCGGAAAATCGCCATAACTGGCGCCCAGCGTCTGCAGGTGGTCGGCCAGCAGCGTAAAGTGATACGCCTCTTCGTCGGCCACGCGCAGCCAGTCGCGGTAGTACTCGGGCGGCATGCCGGCAAAGCGCCAGGCGGCATCGAGCGCCAGGTTGATCGCGTTGAACTCGATGTGGCACAGCGCATGGATCATGTTCGCCCGGCCCGCCGTGGTGTGAATCGAGCGGCGGCGCTCCACGCGCATCGGCGGCACCAGTTCGGGCCGCGCCGGGCGGCCCGGCACCGATTCTGGCGCCGCCACGAGGACTTCTTCGGCGTCCACTACGGTATCCGTGCCGGCCAGCAGCGCGGCGTACAACGCGCGCGCCGCCGCGGCCTTGGCGCGGGCATCGGTCATGCATAGCACCGCCAGCGCACGCTGACGGGCGGAAATTGGCGAAGAAAGTGGCGCTTCAGCGATGTCGGCGACTGCGATCACTGGCATAGGCGTAAAATTCGGGAAGCCGCCATTGTAGAGCTTCGCCGGTGCCACGCCGGTGCCCGACCTGGCTCTTTTAATCGGCGCTGCCATCCCCAATTACGCACATTCAGCAGGAGACCCCATGGCGCTTTACCAGCTCGGCGATATCGCCCCGTCCATTCACGAGGATGCCTATGTGGCGGCGGAAGCCACCATCATCGGCAACGTGACGCTCAAGGCGCGCGCCAGCGCGTGGCCGGGCGTGGTGATTCGTGGCGACAACGAGCCGATCATGGTGGGCGAGGACACCAATATCCAGGAGGGCTCCGTGCTGCACACCGATCCCGGCCGCCCGCTCACGCTGGGCGCCAAGGTATCGGTAGGCCACCAGGCCATGCTGCATGGCTGCACCGTGGGCGAAGGCTCGCTGATCGGCATCCAGGCCGTGGTGCTCAACGGCGCCGTGATCGGCAAGGAATGCCTGGTCGGCGCCGGGGCCGTGATCACCGAGAACAAGGTGTTTCCGGACCGCTCGCTGATTCTCGGCGCGCCCGCCAAGGTGGTGCGCGAACTGACCGACGCCGACGTGGCCAACCTCTATCGCAACGCCGAGACGTATGCGAAGCGGCAAGCCATCTACAAGACCCAACTCAAGCGCATCGGCTGACACTTGCCGACGCCACTCAACCGCCAGACTGAACCGTGACTGCTTCCTCGAATCCCGATACGCTCCAGAAATTCCTGTTCGACGCCGCCCCCGTGCGTGGCGAACTGGTCCGCATGGAGGCCACCTGGCAAGAGGTGCTGAAGCGCCATGCCTACCCGCTGCCGGTCCGCCGCGTGCTGGGCGAGATGATGGCCGCGGCGGCGCTGCTGTCCGCCAATCTCAAGTTCAACGGCGCACTGGTGATGCAGCTGCATGGCGACGGCCCGGTTCGCATGCTGGTGGTGGAGTGCCTGTCCGACCTGTCGCTGCGCGCCACGGCCAAGATCGCCGAAGGCGCCCAGATTGCCGACGACGCCACGCTGCGGCAGCTCGTCAACGTGCACGGCAAGGGCCGGTTCGCGATCACGCTCGACCCGCAGGACAAGCTGCCGGGCCAGCAGCCCTACCAGGGCATCGTGCCGCTGGCCGACGAACACGGCCCGCTGGCCACCATGACCGAAGTGCTCGAACACTACATGCAGGCGTCCGAGCAACTGGACACGCGCCTGTGGCTGGGATCGAACGACCAGGTGGCGGCCGGGATGCTGCTGCAGAAGCTGCCATCGTATGGCGGCACGGCGGGTGCGCAGGTGGGTGAGACGGGCACGGCGCTGACCGAGGAAGGCCAGGCGCAGGACCTGGACACCTGGGACCGCGCCTGCCAGCTTGGCGCCACGCTGAAGGAAGACGAACTGCTGGCCGAAACGCCGGACACCCTGCTGCGCCGCCTGTTCTGGGAGGAACTCCAGAACGCCGGCCTGCGCGTGTTCGAACCGATGACGCCGCATTTCCAATGCTCGTGCTCGCACGAGAAGGTGGCCGGCATGCTGCAGTCGCTGGGCCGCGAAGAAGTCGAGAGCATCATCGCCGAGCGTGGCGAAGTGGAAATCCATTGCGACTTCTGCGGCCAGCGCTACGCGTTCGATCCGGTGGATGCGGCCCAGCTGTTCACCGCGCCCGTGGCAACCGGCGCCGGCGAAGGCGCCAACCAGCAGCATTGAGCCGAGGTTCGCGCCCTGCCCCGCCGGGCGGGGTCGTGGTTTCGGGGTCGGGGCAAACACCCACCGTGCGGAACCACACACACGGGTGAACGGGTCCAATGGCATGCTGGTTTTCCAGCCGTCAGAACGGAGTCCGACATGACAGCGACCATTCGTTCCAGATCGACACCCCTCCTGGCCGGCAGCCTGGTGCTGGCCGCCATGCTCGCGGGCTGCGCGGCGCCGGTACCGCGCAACTTCGACGGCGTGCCGGCCACCGCCCGGCTGCCGGCCGATGCCATCCCGCCCGCCCCGCTCAGCGAGGCCGAACGCCAGCGGCTGGGCGCACTGAACAAGCAGATCCTTCAGGAACAAGCGGCGGTGATGGCCACCGAGCAGTCGGCGGCCGCCTGGAGCCGCGCGGCCTATGCCTATCCGAACACCAGTTTCAGCCTGTTCTACGGTGGCTGGGGCGGCGGCAACTGGGGCGGTGGCGTAGGCATCAGCTCGCCTGGATATGGCGGCTACGGCGGCTATGGCTGGGGCGGATACCCCTATGGCTGGTGGTAGGCGGTGCCAGAACGGCGCGGCCGGAACATCGATGCGGGCATCTGGGTGACGCCGCCGGGGCATTGCCGCCCCGGTTTCAGGCGGCGCGCTAGTGGCCGCCGCGCCCGGCGACCGAATTCGCGGGCGGCGGCAACGGCGGCGTGGCGCTGACCTTCGGGGCCGGTGCCACGAACTGCACGAAGACTTCGTCGTCCTTGACCATGCCCAGCTCATAGCGGGCGCGTTCCTCGATGGCGCCTGTGCCGTCCTGCAAATCCTTCACTTCCCCTTCCAGCTTGGCATTGCGCAATTTCAGCGCCTGGTTGTGCGCGGCCTGTTCGTCCACCTGGCGGCTTAGGTCCCAGACGCGCAGCCAGCCACCCTTGCCCAGCCAGAGCGGGTACTGAATGGCCAGCAACAGCACGAACAGCAGCAGGGAAATCAGGCGCATCGGGGCAGGAAAGGCGCTATGGAAAGGGCGAATCGGAGGTTTCCGATGGGCACCAATGATCCATCAAGCGGCCGAAGATTGCAAAACAAAAGACGCTACAAAGCGCAACAACGGTGCGGCGGACGCCCGATATCGGCACAATCGCCACACCGCCCATGAAAAACGCCGCCCCGGACGAACCGGTGGCGGCGTTTTTTTTGCATGCCGGCGGCCAGGCGGCCGGCAGGCTCAAGGCATCAGCGCAGGTTGTAGAACGCGCTCTTGCCCGGGTACGTGGCGATATCGCCGAGATCTTCCTCGATGCGGATCAGCTGGTTGTACTTGGCGATGCGGTCCGAACGCGACAGCGAGCCGGTCTTGATCTGGCCAGCGTTGGTGCCAACAGCGATGTCGGCAATCGTGCTGTCCTCGGTCTCGCCCGAACGGTGCGAGATCACGGCGGTGTAGCCGGCGCGCTTGGCCATTTCGATGGCCGCGAACGTCTCGGTCAGCGTACCAATCTGGTTGATCTTGATCAGGATCGAGTTGCCGATGCCCTTCTCGATGCCTTCCTTCAGGATCTTGGTGTTGGTCACGAACAGGTCATCACCCACCAGCTGCACGCGCTTGCCGAGCTTGTCGGTCAGCGTCTTCCAGCCTTCCCAGTCGCCCTCGGCCATGCCGTCCTCGATCGAGACGATCGGGAACTTGTCGCAAAGGTTGGCCAGGTAGTCGGCGAATTGGGTCGACGACAGCTTCAGGCCCTCGCCTTCCAGGTGGTAGGCGTCCTCGGCTTCGTGGTAGAACTCGCTGGCGGCGCAGTCCAGCGCCAGCAGCACGTCTTCACCTACCTTGTAGCCGGCCTTTTCCACGGCCTGCACGATCGTGTTCAGGCATTCCTCGTTCGACGAGAAGTTCGGCGCGAAGCCACCTTCGTCGCCCACGGCCGTCGACATGCCCTTGTCGGCCAGGATCTTCTTCAGTGCGTGGAACACTTCGGCGCCGCAACGCAGGGCTTCACGGAAGCTGGTCTGCGACACGGGCATGATCATGAATTCCTGGATGTCCAGGCTGTTGTTGGCGTGCGCGCCACCATTGACGATGTTCATCATCGGCACCGGCATCTGCATCGCGCCCGAACCGCCGAAGTAGCGGTACAGCGGCAGGCCAGCCTCTTCGGCGGCAGCCTTGGCCACGGCCATCGACACGGCCAGCATGGCGTTGGCGCCGAGGCGGCCCTTGTTCTCGGTGCCGTCGAGTTCGATCAGCGTGCGGTCCAGGAACGCCTGCTCGGAAGCGTCCAGGCCCATGATGGCTTCGGAGATCTCGGTGTTGATGTGCTCGACGGCCTTCAGCACGCCTTTGCCCAGGTAGCGCGACTTGTCGCCGTCACGCAGTTCGATGGCTTCGCGCGAACCGGTCGACGCACCCGACGGCACCGCGGCACGGCCCATCACGCCCGATTCGAGCAGCACGTCGCACTCGACGGTAGGATTGCCGCGCGAGTCCAGAACCTCGCGACCGATGATATCTACGATTGCACTCATATTTCCTCTCAGGACTGTTGAATCTTCGTGAATCTTCTACGTGCCAGATGACGAACGGAAGTCTCAGAGACCTTCCACGACGATCATGTTCATCCGGGCAGCGTGCTCGCGGGACTTGCGGGCGGCCAGGTATTCCTCGCTGTCGTAGAACGTCTTCGCGGCCTCGTAGCTCGGGAATTTCAGCACCACCACACGCGTGGGTGCCCATTCCCCTTCGAGCGACTCGGTCTTGCCGCCACGCACGAGCACTTCGGCGCCGTGCGCCTGCATGGCGCGGGTCGAAAGCACCTTGTACTGCTCGTATTGCTGGGGGTCCGTTACGTCGACGTACGCGATGATAAGGCCGGCGGCCATACGCTATCTCCGAATCTTTTGTATTGTCTTTCGATACCACCGCGTCGAGGTTGACCGGCATTTACCGGCATCGACACGGCTGGAAGCGACACCGCCCGCGAGGGAACGCGGGCGGCGGTTACTGCAGGCGGGCTCAGGCGCAGGCCGGCCAGCCGAAATTGTCTTCCAGGAAGCCGGCGCGCTTGACCAGGGTATCCAGGTCCTTCAGCACGGCCAGCAGTTCCTTCATGCGCGACAGCGGCACGGCGTTCGGGCCGTCGGACATGGCCTTGCTCGGGTCCGGGTGAGTCTCCATGAAGAGGCCCGCCACGCCCGTGGCCACCGCGGCACGCGACAGCACCGGCACGAATTCGCGCTGGCCGCCGGAGCTGGTGCCCTGCCCGCCCGGCAACTGCACCGAGTGGGTGGCATCGAACACCACCGGAGCGCCGGTCTCGCGCATGATCGCCAGCGAGCGCATGTCCGAGACCAGGTTGTTGTAGCCGAAGGACACGCCCCGCTCGCAAGCCATGAACACGTCGTCGGCCAGGCCAGCTTCGCGCGCGGCGTCGCGGGCCTTGTCGATCACGTTCTTCATGTCGTGCGGCGCCAGGAACTGGCCCTTCTTGATGTTCACCGGCCGGCCGCTCTGGGCGCAGGCGCGGATGAAATCGGTCTGGCGGCACAGGAAGGCCGGCGTCTGCAGCACGTCAACCACGGCGGCGACGGGCTTGATCTCGTCGATCTCGTGGATGTCGGTCAGCACCGGCACGCCGATCTCGCGCTTGACGGTGGCCAGGATCTCGAGACCCTTCTCCATGCCAAGCCCGCGGAACGACTTGCCCGACGACCGGTTGGCCTTGTCGAACGACGACTTGTAGATGAACGGGATGCCCAGTTCGCCGGTGATCTGCTTCAGCGCGCCGGCGGTGTCGAGCGCCATCTGTTCGGACTCGATGACGCACGGTCCGGCGATCAGGAAGAACGGCTTGTCGAGACCGACATCAAATCCGCACAGTTTCATGGCTTCTCTCCTCTCGTCGCTGCGCGTCAGGCGCCCTTGCGTTGCTGCGCGGCCAGCGCGGCTTCCACATAGGCCTTGAACAGCGGATGGCCGTCACGCGGCGTCGAGGTGAATTCCGGGTGGAACTGCACGCCCACGAACCACGGGTGCATGGCTTCCGGCAGCTCCATCATTTCCGGCAGGTTCTCGGTCGGCGTACGGGCCGAGATCACCATGCCCGAGCGCTCGAGCTGGGGCACGTAGTGATTGTTGACCTCGTAACGGTGGCGGTGACGCTCGTTGACTTCGGCGCCATAGATCTGCGCGGCCTTGGTGCCCGACTGCACGGGTACGCGCTGCGCACCCAGGCGCATCGTGCCGCCCAGGTCGGAATCGGCCGAGCGCTGCTCAACCTTGCCTTCGCGGTCCACCCACTCGGTGATCAGCGCCACGACCGGGTGTTCGGTCTCGACGTTGAACTCCGTGGAATTGGCGTCGTTCATGCCGGCCACGTGGCGGGCGAACTCGATCACGGCCAGCTGCATGCCCAGGCAGATGCCCAGGTACGGCACCTTGTTCTCGCGGGCGTACTGGATTGCACGGATCTTGCCTTCCGTACCGCGCTTGCCGAAACCGCCCGGCACCAGGATGGCGTCCAGCGGCTGCAGCACTTCGAGGTGGCCCGATTCCAGTTCTTCCGAATCGATGTACTCGATGTTGACGCGCGTGGCCGTATGCATGCCGGCGTGGCGCAGCGCCTCGATCAGCGACTTGTACGACTCGGTTAGGTCGACGTACTTGCCGACCATGCCGATCTTGATTTCGTGCTCGGGGTTTTCCTGCGCGTTGACCAGCTTCTGCCACATCGACAGGTCGGCCGGCTTCGGATCCAGGCGCAGTTCCTCGCAGATCAGGCGGTCCAGACCCTGCTCGTTGAGCATCTGCGGGATCTTGTAGATGCTGTCGGCATCCCACACCGAAATCACGGCGTCTTGCGGGATGTTGGCGAACAGCGAGATCTTGGCGCGCTCGTCGTCCGGAATCGGGCGGTCGGCGCGGCACAGCAGCGCGGTGGGCGAAATACCGATTTCACGCAGCTTCTGCACCGAGTGCTGGGTCGGCTTGGTCTTCAGCTCGCCGGCACTGGCGATGAACGGCACCAGCGTCAGGTGCACGAACGCGCAGTGGTTGCGGCCCAGGCGCAGGCTCATCTGGCGCGCGGCTTCCAGGAACGGCAGCGACTCGATGTCGCCCACCGTACCGCCGATTTCCACCAGTGCCACGTCGGCCTTGCCTTCGTGCGAGGCGGCCGCGCCGCGTTCCACGAATGCCTGGATCTCGTTGGTGATATGGGGGATGACCTGCACGGTCTTGCCCAGGTATTCGCCGCGGCGCTCCTTGCGGATCACCGACTCGTAGATCTGGCCAGTCGTGAAGTTGTTCGACTTGCGCATCTTGGCCGATACGAAGCGTTCGTAGTGGCCGAGGTCGAGGTCGGTTTCAGCGCCATCTTCGGTCACGAACACCTCGCCATGCTGGAAGGGGCTCATCGTGCCGGGATCGACGTTGATGTAGGGATCGAGCTTGAGGAGGGTGACTTTGAGGCCGCGCGACTCGAGAATGGCCGCGAGCGAGGCAGCAGCGATGCCCTTGCCAAGGGAAGAAACAACGCCACCGGTGACGAAGACGAATTTGGTCATAAACCGAGCTTGCCGGGGAAATCGGGATTATACATGAGAGCCCGTGCGCCGCCGACCCGGAATTTGTGACAGCACGGTGTGCGCGCCCGGCCCCGCCACCGCTGCGGCGCATGCGCCGCTCCAGCGCCTCACGTTCCCCAAGCCCCTAGTGCCCGGCCTGGCGCATCTGGCCGATCAGGTCGCGCACCACCGCGGCGGTGTCCAGCGGGCGCTCCATCGGATAGAGATGCCCGCCTTCGACAAAGCGCAGCCGGTCGCCCACCAGCTTGCGCGTGGCGGCCAGCCCCACCTGGCGCACCTCGCGCGATTTCGTGCCGGCCACGAAGCTGACCGGCACCGGCGCGCCGTGGGCCACCCGGCGCCCGAGGCTGGTCGGCAGCGTCCGGTAGATCCGGTATTCGACGTCGCGATCAAAGCGCAGGCGGCGTTCGGCGGCGCGGCCGGTGGGCTCGGTGCCCAGCTCGGCATAGTCGCGCAGCACGTCCGGATCCCACACCTGGAAGTTGCGCTTGGCCTGGAAGTGGGTCCAGACCGATTCGGTATCGGGCCAGTGTGTGCGGCGCCGCTTGGTCACCGCCGCCGGGCTCGGCTTCTCGTCGAGCCCCAGCACCTGCGAGGCCCGCAGCAGCGAGGCGCGCCAGCCGGCGATGATCGGCGAATCGAGCATCACCACGCCGCGCACGCGCTGCGGTTCGCGCAGCGCCGCCATCAGCGACAGGAAGCCGCCCAGCGAATGCCCGACCAGCCAGACCTTGCGGGTATCGGCGCCTTCGCGCCGGGCGCGGCCCAGCTCGCGTAGCAGTTCGTCCACAAGATTCGGCCATTCGCGCGTGACCGGATATTTCGGGTCATGGCCGTAGCGCTCCACGGCGCGGATCTCGAAATCGTCCTCCAGCGCGCCAAACAGCTTGCGATAGGTGGAAACCGGGAATCCGTTGGCGTGGGAGAACAGCAGGATGTCGCGCATGGGGCGGGGGGCAGAGGAAGGTTCGCGTCGCCGCAGAGTGTACTGCGGCGGCCCGCCGTTCGATGCCGCCCCGGGCGCGCCGGCGTAGACGTTTCCTTCTACCCTGCTACCCAACGCGTGATAGCTGGTGGGCGCTGGCGGGCGCCAGCGCTGGCTAGCGGCTGGCTAGCGGTCGCGGCGCGCCCGCACGGGCTGGCCCCAGCGGTCGGCGTCGTCGCGCGCGAGCGGGAATTCGGCCGGCTCGCTGGCATCCCATTCCGGATTGCAGATCTCGCCGAACACCTGGCGCAGGCGCTGCCCCCAGGTGTCGCGGATCATGCGGAAGTAGGCGTTCTTCTCGTCGATGTTGACGAAGCGCGTGACGCGCAGGGCATCGGCCTCGTAGACCAGCAGGTCCAGCGGCAGGCCCACCGAGATATTCGACTTCAGCGTCGAATCCATCGAGATCAGCGCGCACTTGGCGGCTTCGCCCAGCGGCAGCGACGGCGACACCACGCGGTCGATGATCGGCTTGCCGTACTTGGCTTCGCCAATCTGGAAGTAGCAGTTCTCGGGCGTGGCCTCGACGAAGTTGCCGGCCGCATAGATATTGAACAGCCGCGTGCGCTCGCCCCGGATCTGGCCGCCGAAGACCATGCTCACATTGAAGTCGATGCCGGCCTCGCGCAGCGCGTGGGCGTCGCGCTTGTGCACGGCGCGCACGGCATCGCCGACGATGGTGGCGGCCTCGAACATGTCGCGGGCCGTCCACAGCGAACGCTTCTCGTCGCGCGCCTCGGCCAGCAACTGGCGCACCGACTGGCTGATTGCCAGGTTGCCGGCCGTCATCAGCACCAGCACGCGATCGTTGGGTTCTTCGAAAACAGTCATCTTCCGGGCCGTGGAAATGGCATCCACGCCGGCATTGGTGCGGGAATCAGACAGGAATACCAGGCCGGCATCCAGCCGCATGGCTACGCAATACGTCATGTTGGGTATGTTTTGGGGCGCGACGGCAAGCTTGCATTCTAGCCGGTCGGGGGGAATGGAGCCGTTTGAACCGGTCAGGTCGCAGGCGTGATGGCGATGTCGACTTCCAGCGTCTCGCCGGCGCCGCCCTCCAGGATGCCCCGGATCGGTGCAGCGGACGCATAATCGCGCCCCACGGCGAGCCGCACGTGGCGGGCGTCTGTCACACAACGGTGCGTCACATCGATGCTGCACCAGAGCCCCTGCGCGGCATCGAGGCAGACATCGGCCCAGGCGTGGCCGGCCAGCGCCGTCGCGGCCGGATCGTAGAAGTAGCCACTGACATAGCGGGCCGGAATGCCGAGCGCGCGGCAGGCCGCCACCATCACCTGCGCCTGGTCCTGGCACACGCCGCTGCCGAGCCGGAACGCCTCGGCGGCCGAGGTGCCGACATCGGTGGTGTTGGCCTTGTAGCGCACGCGGTCCGCGATGCCGCCCGCCAGCGCCAGCAGCGCCGGCGCATCATGGCCCGCCGCCAGGTACGGCGCGGCAAACGCGCGCATGTCGCCGGGCGCCTGGGTCAGCGGCGTGCTGCCCGCGAAGTAGAGCGGCGACACCCGCGACTCGCCCGCTTCGGGCAGGTCGGCGAAGGCATGGTGACCGCCCTCGCCCGCCATCACTTCCACGTCGCCCGTGGCGGTGATGGTGATCGAGTGTGCCGGCCCGGCCATGGTGAAGTTGTGGACGATGTTGCCGAAGCCGTCGCGCGCCTCGGACAGATTGCCCGGTGCCGACAGCTCCCAGAGCTCGACCGATTGCAGCGGCCCCGAGCGCGGCGCCAGGCGCAGTTCATGCACGCTGCGGCGCACCGCTTCGGTATATCGGTAGACGGTCTTGTGGTGGATCCTGTATTTCACGATGCGTATCGCGCACATGACAGACTGCCTCGCCCACTGCCCTGCCAGGCGCATGGCGCGCCCGGCAGGAAGCCAAAGCCACTTCAGGCGGCCTGCAACGGCACCAGGAAGTCACGGCTGATGCCGTTGCCGAGGTCGCCGATGCGCTCGAGGAAGCTCGTCAGGTAGGCGTGCAGCCCGACGGCGAAAATGTCGTCGATGCGCGCGTATTTGAGGTCGGCGTGGAGTTTACCAGCCTGGCGCTCGGTCTCGCCCGCCTGCTGGTTGCGCACCAGGGCCAGGATGGCCACCACCTCGTCCAGGCTGGACACCAGCGAGCGCGGCATGTCCGGCCGCAGGATCAGCAGTTCCGCCACGCGTTGGGGCGTGATCACGGCGCGGTAGATCTTGCGGTAGACCTCGAAGCCCGATACCGAGCGCAGCACGGCCGCCCAGTGGTAGAAGTCGTTCTGCTCGCGGTTCGGGTCGCTGTCGTCGCGGCCCGAGGCCTGGAACTTGACGTCGAGAATCCGCGCGGTGTTGTCGGCGCGCTCCAGGAAGGTGCCCAGCCGCATGAAATGGAACGCGTCGTCCTTGAGCATGGTGCCGAACTGCACGCCGCGCGCCAGGTGCGAGCGGAATTTCACCCATTCGAAGAACCGTGACGGATCGTCGCGCAGCTCGCCATCGGCGATCATGCGCTGCACGTCCAGCCACGTGGTGTTGATCGTCTCCCAGACCTCGGTGGTCAGCGAGCCGCGCACTGCACGGGCGTTCTCGCGCGCCGCGCGCAAGCAGCTCATGATCGACGACGGATTGGTCATGTCGCGCACCATGAAGTCGATCACGTCGTCACGGTGCAGCAGCCCGTACTTGTGGTCGTAGGCGTGGGTCAGCTCTGAGATGTCGAGCATGGCCCACCAGCCCTGCTCGGCCACCTCGGCGGACTGCGGCAGCAGCGAGGTCTGGTAGTTGACGTCGAGCATGCGCGCGGTGTTTTCCGCGCGCTCGGTGTAGCGGGCCATCCAGAACAGGTGGTCGGCGGTACGGCTCAGCATGATGGGGTCTCCCGGCGATCGTGGTTCAGGATGTCAGCGTTCCAGCACCCAGGTGTCCTTGGTGCCCCCGCCCTGCGAGGAATTCACCACCAGCGAACCCTCGCGCAGCGCCACGCGCGTGAGCCCGCCGGGCACCATGCGCACCTCCTTGCCGGACAGCACGAACGGCCGCAGGTCGATGTGGCGCGGCGCGATGCCCGACTCCACATAGGTCGGACACGTCGACAGCGCCAGCGTGGGCTGCGCGATGTACTGCTCGGGCCGGGCCTTCACCACTTCGCGGAACTGGTCGATCTCGGCCCGGGTCGCGGCCGGGCCCACCAGCATGCCGTAGCCACCCGCGCCGTGCGTTTCCTTGACCACGAGGTCCGCCATGTTGTCGAGCACGTACTGCAGGTCGTCGGGGCGCCGGCACATGTAGGTGGGCACGTTCGACAGGATGGCCTCCTCGCCCAGGTAGAAGCGGATCATGTCCGGCACGTACGGATAGATCGACTTGTCGTCGGCCACGCCGGTGCCGATGGCGTTGCTGATCGTCACGTTGCCGGCGCGGTAGACCGACAGCAGCCCCGCCGCGCCCAGCGTGGAATCGGGCCGGAACACCAGCGGGTCGAGGAAGTCGTCGTCCACGCGGCGGTAGATCACGTCGATCCGCTGCGGGCCCTGGGTGGTACGCATGTAGAGGTGGTCGTCCTCCACGAACAGGTCGCTGCCCTCCACCAGTTCCACGCCCATCTGCTGGGCCAGGAACGCGTGCTCGAAATAGGCGGAGTTGTACATGCCCGGGGTAAGCACCACCACGGTGGGGTCCGAGATGTTCTGCGGCGACACGCTGCGCAGCATGTCCAGCAGCAGGTCGGGATAGTGGGCCACCGGCGCCACGCGGTTGCGCGCGAACAGGTCCGGGAACAACCGCATCATCATCTTGCGGTTTTCCAGCATGTACGAGACGCCCGACGGCACGCGCAGGTTGTCTTCGAGCACGTAGAACTCGCCCTGCCCGGCGCGCACCACGTCGATGCCGGCCACGTGCGCATAGATGTCGCGCGGCACGTCGATGCCGAGCATCTCGGGCCGGTACTGGGCGTTGTTGTAGATCTGGTCGGGCGGAATCACGCCGGCGCGAATGATGTCCTGCCCGTGGTAGATGTCGTGGATGAACCGGTTCAGCGCCGCCACGCGCTGGCGCAGGCCGCGCTCCAGCGTGGCCCATTCGCTGGCCGGGAACACGCGTGGAATCACGTCGAACGGGATGGTCCGCTCGGTGCCGCTATTGGACTCGTCCTTGTCGCCATAGACGGCGAAGGTAATGCCCACGCGCCGGAAGATCAGGTCCGCCTCGGCGCGCTTGTTGTCCATCGTCGCCGCCGACTGCCGGCCCAGCCAGTCTGCAAAGCTCCGGTAATGGGGCCGGACCGCCCCGGGCGGCAACACCTGTCCAGCCTCGACGGCCGTCACCATGCCGTCCTCTCGCCCTTCCAGCATCTCGTCGAAAAACCGCGCCGCCATGATGGCCGCTCCTTCGTGGATGTGGGCGCCTGCGCGGCCGTGCCGCCTGACCATACCCGGCTTGCTGCCTTGCCGCCGGCCACCCGTTTATCGATGCCTCGTCGAGTCGACGCTTTGAAGCATATCCGTACCGGCAAATCCCGCAAGGGGTTGCGTGCGCAAGACATGCGCCGGTACGCGAAAACGGTTTAGCAAGATGCTTGCCAGGCGGGCCGGCACTGGCAGGAGGACTGAAGGGGGCTGGCGCAGCCGGGCGGCGCGGACCCGGGGCGAGGGACAAGCCGCCACTGCCGGGATGCCGCCGGGACGCCGCCGGGACACCACCGGGAAACCAGCGGGGGAGCGCCGGGCCACCGCCCGTTCCGGCCCCTAGTGCGTGGCCTTGCCCGTGCAGGAGACCGATTCGGGCGGGCACTTGGCCAAGATGTCCTGGACCAGCGCCTCGGGGGAGCGGCGGATGTCGAGCACCAGCGCGTCCTGCGGCTCCTCCAGCGTATCGAACTGGCTCTGCAGCAGCGCCGGGTTGAAGAAGTGGTCCGAGCGGACCGACAGCCGGCTGCCGATCGTCGACGCATCGCCCTTCATGAATACGAAGGTCACCCCGCCATCGGGCGGGCTGAGGCGGTCGCGGTAGACCTGGCGCAGCGCCGAACAGGTGAACACATGGGTGCGGCCTTCGGCGCGGGCGCTATCGATGGCCGCGCGCATGGCGTCCAGCCACGGCCAGCGGTCTTCGTCGGTCAGCGGCACGCCGGCGTGCATCTTGGCCTTGTTGGCGTCGCTGTGGAAGCTATCGGCATCGTGGAAACCGCAATGCAGCTGCTGGGCCAGCAGCTGGCCCACGGTGGTCTTGCCGCTGCCGGAAACGCCCATCAGGATATAGATCATGTCTGCTCCATCGATCATGGTGTCGGGTGGTGTTGCCACCCTTGTCGGTAGCCGCCGTCCACGTGCAGCGTGGCGCGGCGGTACCCCGGCAGCCAGGGCGCCGGGGAAATCAGGATTCGAAAGCGTGCCTGTCGCCTTCCGGACGTCCGCCTATTCTGCGACGGCGCGCGCGGTTTGGACAGCGGGTGCGGCATCGGCCTCGGAGAGGTCGAGTGCGCTACCGCCCTCCTCGGCAATGCGGGCGTGGCGCCGGAACAGCCCGAACAGGCCCCGGCCCATGCTGAAGTTCACGAACTCGTCAGCCGGCGCGGGCGCCGCCGGGCGCGCCGCGAATTCGGCCTGGGTGGCTGCGTCGCCCACCAGCGCCAGCGTGCCGGCCACGGCATCCACGCGAATGATGTCGCCGTCACGCACGCGCGCCAACGCGCCACCCACGAGCGCCTCGGGGCCCACATGGATCACCGCCGGCACCTTGCCCGATGCGCCCGACATGCGGCCGTCGGTCACCAGCGCCACCTTGTGGCCAGCGTCCTGCAGCGCGCCCAGCGCCGGGGTCAGCCGATGCAGCTCGGGCATGCCGTTGGCGTTCGGGCCCTGGAACCGCACCACCGCCACCACGTCGCGATTCAGCTCGTCGGCCTCGAATGCGGCCTGCAGCGCTTCCTGCGAGTCGAACACGCGCGCCGGGGCTTCCACCACGCGATGCTCGTCGGCTACGGCGGACACCTTGATCACGCCGCGCCCCAGATTGCCAGCCATCAGCCGCAAGCCGCCTTCGGACGAGAACGGCGCCGAGGCCGGGGCCAGCACCGTCGCGTCGCCGCTCGTGGTGGGCCCATCGCGCCAGCGCAGCGCGCCGTCGGTCATGACCGGCTCCTCGGTGTAACGCGCCAGGCCACGGCCCATCACGGTGTTGACATCCTCGTGCAGCAGCCCCGCTTCGAGCAGTTGCGCGATGACGTAGGCCACGCCACCCGCCGCGTGGAAATGGTTCACGTCCGCCGAGCCGTTAGGATAGACGCGCGCCAACAGCGGCGTGACGGCCGACAGGCGGTCGAAATCGTTCCAGTCGATCACGATCCCGGCCGCGCGGGCCATGGCCACGAGGTGGATCGTATGGTTGGTCGACCCGCCGGTGGCCAGCAGGCCCACCATGGCATTGACGATGGCGCGCTCGTCGACGATCTGCGCCAGCGGCGTGTACGCATTGCCGCGCGCGATCAGGGCCAGCGCACGCTGGGCCGCCGCCGTGGTCAGCGCGTCGCGCAGGCCGCTGTCCGGATGCACGAACGCCGCACCGGGCATATGCAGGCCCATGATCTCCATCAGGAACTGGTTGCTGTTGGCGGTGCCGTAGAACGTGCAGGTGCCGGCGCCGTGATAGGCCTCGCATTCGGCCTCCAGCAGCGCGTCGCGCCCGACCTGGCCCGTGGCGTAGAGCTGCCGCACGCGCGCCTTTTCCTTGTTCGACAGGCCCGTCGCCATCGGGCCGGCCGGCACGAACACCACCGGCAGATGACCGAACTGCAGCGCGCCCATCAACAGGCCCGGCACGATCTTGTCGCAGACGCCGAGCATCAGCGCGGCATCGAAGGTGTTGTGCGACAGCGCGACGGCCGTGCTCATGGCAATGGCATCGCGCGAGAACAGCGACAACTCCATGCCGGCATTGCCCTGCGTGATGCCATCGCACATCGCCGGCACGCCGCCGGCCACCTGCGCCACGGCGCCCACCGCGCGCGCGGCCTCGCGGATCACCGCCGGGTAGCGCTCATACGGCTGGTGCGCCGACAGCATGTCGTTGTACGCGGTGACGATGCCCAGGTTCGGCGCATGTTCCACGCGCAGCTTGAGCTTGTCGCCAGCCGGCAGCGCGGCATAGCCGTGGGCCAGGTTGGCGCACGACATGCCGTGCAGCGGCCCAAGTTGCTGCTGGGCGCGTTCACAGCGCGCCAGGTAGGCGGCGCGGCTGGCGCGGCTGCGCTCGACGATGCGTTGCGTGACGGCCGAAACGTCGGCCCGGACATTGCCACTGGCGGCTTGGGTCATGGCGGGAGGGATCCTCGTGGGGCGATCCGGACGCATCGGGGCGAGCGCCAGATCTGTAGATTTTCTACATTATAGCCATGAGCCCGATGCCGCCGAAAGCCTTGAATCGCCGCGCATATGCCTCCTCACGCGCAAATTCGGGTAAATCCTTAGCCAAACCCGGTATCCCAGGGCTGCGAATTTGATCATCAAACATGTAGAATCTCTACAAATTCGACGGTGACGGCGCGCCGCCCGCTCACCGCAAGACACCTACGCCTCGCTTTCGTACGACCTTCACCATGCGCGACAGAATCCTTGCCGTCTACGACACGCTACGCCCGTCCGAACGCCGCCTGGCCGACTATGTGGCCCGCCACGGCGCCAGCGTGATCCGGCTCAGCATGCCCGAGCTGGCCGAACGCGCCGGCGTCTCGCAGCCGACCATTGCCCGCTTCTGCGCCGCATTGGGCTACGACGGCTTCAAGGAATTCAAGCTCCAGTTCGCCCAGAACGTGGGCGGCGGCACCCCGTTCGTGCACCAGGACGTGGAAGCGAGCGACCGCCCGGCCGACATCGCCGGCAAGGTCTTCGACCGCACCATCGCCACGCTGATGACCGTGCGCAACGCCCTGTCTGCCGACCAGGTGGAGCGCGGCATCCGCCTGCTGGCCGGCGCGCGTCGCATCGAGTTCTACGGCTGCGGCAACTCCGGCATCGTGGCCCTCGACATCCAGCACAAGTTCTTCCGCCTGGGCATTCCCACCGTGGCCTACTCCGATTCGCACGTGTTCAGCATGTCGGCCGCCCTGCTGCGCCCCGGCGACGTTGCCGTGCTGATCTCGAACAGCGGCCGCACCTGGGACATGCTCACCGCCGCCACGCTGGCCCGCAGCAGCGGCGCCAGCGTCCTGGCGCTCACGCATAGCGGCTCGCCGCTGGCGCGGCTGGCCGACGTCTGCGTGTTCTCCGATGTCGAGGAAGACAGCGAGGTCTACACGCCGATGACCTCGCGCATCTGCCACCTGGTGCTAGGCGATGTGCTGGCCGCCGGCGTGGCGCTGGAGCGCGCGGATTCGGTGGCCGCAGGCCTGCAGCGCGCCAAGGCGCACCTGCGCGAGCGGCGCATTGCCGGCGCGGAACCCGCTGCGCTGCCGGGACAGGCCGAGGAAGCCGCCACCCCGCCGGAAAGCGCCCGCCCTGCCGGCAAGACCGCCTCGCGCCCCGCTGGCAAATCCGCCGCCCGCAAGCCGAGAGCCACGGCACGCGCGAGTTAGCGCGGCGCCGCCACCGCATCGCGCCAGTAGCGGCGATGCCGTTGCCGGAACGGCGTCACCTGCATGTCGACACCTCGCGTCACGATGGACACCGCGCCCGTCTCGTCGGAGCGGTAGCGCGCGATACCCGTCCGTTCGTAGCGCTGCCACACATCCGCGCGCGGATGCCGGTAGCGATTGGCGAATCCGAGCTGGAAGATCGCCGCCTGGGGCTGCACCGCCCGCAGGAACAACACGTGCGACGACGTGCCGCTGCCGTGATGCGGCACCAGCAAGACATCGGACCGCAGTTGCTCCGGCGACACGCGGTGCGTCAGCTGCAACTCCTCGCGCTCCCCGATATCGCCCGTCAGCAACACGCTGCGGCCCCGCGCGGCCACGCGCAGCACACAGCTGCGCGCGTTGCTCGACAGGCGCTGCGCGGACAGCGCATCGGCCGAGGGATGGAGGATGTCGAAGCGCACGCCATCCCACTCCCACTCCGAACCGGCCACACAAGCCTCCCAGGGCGCGACATCCTGTCCGGCCAGCAATGGATGATCGCGCGGCGCAGCGGTCAGCCGCCGCGCCACCGGCACAGCCCGCATGACGTCGCGCACGCCGCCGGCGTGGTCGGCGTCCTCATGGCTGACCATCAGCATGTCGAGGCCACGCACGCCCGTGGCGCGCAGAAACGGCACGATGACCTGCCCGCCCGCGCTGGTGCCCGATTCATAGGCCGGCCCGGCGTCGTAGAGCAGTGCATGGCGGCGCGTTTCCACCAGCACCGCCGTGCCTTGCCCGACATCGAGCGCCGTCACGCGCACCTCGCCCTCCGCGACGGCGGCACGCCCGGCCAACAGCATCGGCAACATGAGCAGCACACCAATCCAGCGCGGCACGGCGCGCCGGCCGCTCGCACCGTCCATTGCCGACCTTGCACCACTCGGCCCTTTGCCCCCGCCCGCCTTGCCAACCGTCGCCCACGGCAGCCATCTGGCGAGATAGATTCGCCCCGGCATCAGCAGCAGCGCGACACCACTTAAAGCCAGCGCGGTGGCAAGCCACCCCGGATACGCGGCTTCCCAAACTGCCCAGGAAGGCGCGGCCAGCCACGACAAGCCGCCAACCAGCCACACCAGCACCGTGTGCGCCGCCGCCAGCCCCCATGCCGCCAGCGTGGCCGGCATCACGGCACTAGCCAGCGCCAGCGGCGTGACCACCAGACTGACGACCGGAATCGCCACGGCGTTGGCCAGCACCGACACCACGGACACCTGTCCGAACAGCAGCAGCGTTAGAGGCACCAGCCCGATGGTCACGGCCCATTGGGTACGCGCGGCGTTGGCCAGCCCCTCGCGCAGGCGCGCCGGCCAGCGCTGCGATGGCCCCGCAGCCGCAGCGCGCGTTGGTCGACCTACTACTTGACCCACCACTCGACCTACTACTTGACCCACCACTCGACCGCCCCCTCGGTCCGCCTGCCGATCCGGCCCGCCCAGCGCCCCATGCCCCACGCCACTGCGCGCCTCTTCCTTTGCCGCATGGAAGAAGATCACGGCCACTGCGCCGAAAGACAGCCAGAACCCCGGCGACATCACGGCCCACGGGTCGATCAGCACCGCCACGCCAGCCGCCCACGCCAGCACTACTGACACCGGCGGCGCGCGGCCACTCCATAGCGCAACGGCCGCCACACCGAGCATCGTCACCGTACGCAACGCCGGAATCTGCATGCCTGCGATCAGGCCGTAGCCGAGCGCGGTTGCCACGCTTGCCACCAGCGCCACCTTTTGCGCCGGCCAGATCAGCGGCAGCGGGCGCCGCCATCGCTGCCCGCATCCCAGCGAGTGCCGCCAAAGCCAGCGCACCAGGCCGCCAGCCGCGCCGGCAATCATCGTGATGTGCAGGCCGGAAATGCTGACCAGATGAGCGATGCCGGTGCGACGAAAAATGTCCCAGTCGGCCTGCGGAATGCCGCGCTGGTCGCCGATCACCAGCGCCACCAGCACCGGCCCATATGGCGCCTCCGGCGGCAAGGCCCCGCGCAGATGGTCGCGGATGGCGGCGCGCCACATCGCCACGCGCACTCGCCAGGGCACCGCCGCGTCGTCCGGCAACGCCGTGGCCGCGCGCACGTAGCCCGTTGCGTCGATGCCTTCTGCAAGCAGCCAATATGCATAGTCGAAGCCATGCGGGTTGGCCAGTCCGCGCGGGCGCCGCAGCCGCACCGTCAACTGGTAGCGCTGGCCCGGCTGCAGCCGTTGCGGCACGTCGCGCCAGCTCAGCAGCAGTCGCTCCGTTGGCGGGGCGCGCTCTGCCTGGGTGCGCCATTGCGCCACTTCGAACGGGAAACGCGTGCCCCGTTCGGTCTCATCGGGCAGGCCGGCGACCATGCCCTCCACCACCAGATCCCGCCCAGCCAGTTCCGGTGGCAGCCAGCGCTCCATGCGCTGTTCCGCGCGCCACGCCGCCCACCCGAACGCCGCAACCACGACCAGCGCGATGGCCAGCACCCAGCGCAAGCGTTGCCACCAGGCTGGCCAGCGCCATCCCACCAGCAGCACCATTGCCAGCAGCAGCGCCATGCCCCACCCGATCCACCATCCACGGGAAGTGGGCAGCGCCGCCTGTTGCTGCAGCAGCCAGCAACCCGCCACGAACGCCAGCAACAGCCACCGCATCCACGCCCTCCCATCGTCTGCACGAGGACGTAGTTGTATCGCGCCAGCACACGGTAAAACGTGTCCGAACGATACGGTGGTGTGTCAACTGGTTAAATCGAAAGGAAGGCAGCGCGGAGGGTCGCGCGGGACATGGCGCACAACAGGACGACGGGCGCCGGGCACGTCCCGGTCGCCGGCATCCCCTCAGCGTGGCGCCATGACGTCCGCGAAGGCTGCCAGCCGGGGCAGCGCCGCCACCGAGTTGCGCCACATCACCGGCGCCAGCGCCGGCTCGCTCATGCCGCGCAGTTCGGCCATCACGCGCGCCACCCCGACCACCTCGCCGGGCGTGTTGCGCGCCTTGTGCTGCTCGCCGAACTGGTCGTCGGACAGCCAGGCCGGCGCGATGTCGGGCGCATCGGTTTCGAGCACGATCGCCTCGATCGGCAGTTCGCTGGCCAGCCGCCGAATCTGCCTGGCGCGCGAGAACGTCACGTTGCCGCCAAAGCCGAGCTTCATGCCGTGCTCCACGTAGCGGCGCGCCTGCTCATGGCTGCCGTTGAACGCATGGGCGATACCCTGCCGCACGCCCACGCGCCGCAACCCCGCGTACACCTGATCCTGCGACTTGCGCACATGCAGCAGCACGGGCAGGTCGAACTCGCGCGCGATCTTCAGTTGCTCGGTGTAGAGCCAGGTCTGGTGTTGCGCGTCGAGGCCGGGCACGAAGAAATCCAGGCCGATCTCGCCGATGGCTACCAGGCGCGGGTCGTCGATGGACGCCGCCACCTCGCGCCGCAGGGCATCGAGATCGGCTTGTCCGGCGCCAGGGGTACACAGCGGATGGATGCCCAGCGCGTAGACGCAGCGCGCATCGCCATGGGCCAGCGCGCGCACGGCGTTGAAGTTCGACACCGCCACGGCGGGCAGCACGATGCCGGAGACGCCCGCCGCGGCTGCCGACGCGATCACGCTGTCGCGATCGGCGTCGAACTCGCTGGCGTCAAGGTGACAATGGGTATCGATCCACATGGTTCAGGCAGCGTAAGCGTGGCCAGCGTGCGCCACGCCGGCGTCTAGCGTTCGGCGTGCAGGTGCCCGTCACGCAGGCGGAAGATGCGGTCGCAGCGGCCTGCCAGGTCCATGTCGTGCGTGACGATCACGAAGCTCGTGCCCAGCGTGCGCGACAGGTCCAACATCAGGTCGTACACGCCGCCGGCCGTGTGGTCGTCGAGGTTGCCGGTCGGTTCGTCGGCCAGCACGCAGGCGGGCTGCCCCACCAGCGCGCGGGCGATGGCCACGCGCTGGCGCTCGCCGCCGGACAATTCGCCGGGCCGGTGTTTGGACCGCCCGCCCAGGCCCACGCGCTCCAGCACGGCCTGCGCGGCGGCGCGGGCCTGCGGCTCGCTCAGCCCGCGAATGCGCATCGGCATTGCCACGTTGTCCAGCGCCGTGAATTCGGGCAGCAGATGGTGGAACTGGTAGACGAACCCTAGCGAGCGGTTGCGCACGATATTGCGCTCTTTCTCGCGCAGCGCCGTGAACGGCTTGCCGAGCAGCGCCACGCGGCCCGCATCGGGGTTGTCGAGCCCGCCCAGCACATGCAGCAGCGTCGACTTGCCCGAACCCGAGGCACCAACGATGGCCACCTTCTCGCCCGCATGCACGGTCACGTCCACGCCGCGCAGCACTTCCACATCGAGCCCGCCCTGGCGGAACCGCTTGGTCAGCCCTTCGGCCACCAGCACCGGCGAGCCGGTCTGGATACTGGCCGCCGGCACGGTTGCAGCCTCCTGGATCAGCGTGGCGTCACTCATAGCGCAGCGCCTCCGCCGGGTTCACGCGGGCGGCACGCCAGCTGGGATAGATGGTGGCCAGCGTGGCCAGCACGAAGGAAATGATGCCAATGGTGGCGATGTCGTTCACGCGGGGGTCCGAAGGCAATTCGCTGATGAAATAGATGTCCTTGGGCAGGAACTGCACGTGCAGCAGCCGCTCGATGAACGGCACGATCACGTCGATATTGGTGGCGATCAGCGTGCCGCCCAGCACGCCCAGCACGGTGCCGATGAAGCCGATGGCCACGCCCTGCACGATGAAGATCTTCATGATCGAGCGCGGCTGCGCGCCCATCGTGCGCAGGATGGCGATATCGGCCTGCTTGTCGGTCACGGTCATCACCAGCGTGGACACCAGGTTGAACGCGGCCACGGCGATGATCAGCGTCAGGATGATGAACATCATGCGCTTCTCGGTCTGCACGGCGGCAAACCAGTTGCGGTTCTGGCGCGACCAGTCGCGCAGGTACAGGTCGCCGGTCATCGTATTGGCCAGCTCCTGCGCCACCTGCGGCGCGCGCTGCATGTCCTGCAGCTTGAGCCGCACGCCCGACGGGCCGTCCTGGCGGAACAGCAGCTCGGCGTCCTGCATGTTGACCAGCGCCAGCGCGCTGTCGAACTCGTAGTGACCCGACGAGAAGATGCCCACCACGGTGAACTGTTTCAGGCGCGGCAGGATGCCGGCCGGCGTGATGGTGCCCTGCGGCGCCACCAGCGTGACCTTGTCGCCCACGCGCACGCCCAGCGCATTGGCCAGTTCGCTGCCCAGTGCGATGTCGAAGCCGCCCGGCACCAGCGCGTTCATGCTGCCGGCGCGGAACTGGCTGCCGATGTCGGACACCTTGGGCTCCTGGGCCGGGTCCACGCCGCGCAGCAGCACGCCGCGCACCGCGTCGTCGCGCGTCAGCATGGCCTGGGCGGCCACGTATGGCGCGGCGCCAACCACCGCCTTGTTGCGCTCGGCCTCGGCGGCGGTCTTCTGCCAGTCAGGCAGCGGCCCTGCGCCGATCACCTCGATATGCGCCAGCACCGACAGCATACGGTCGCGCACTTCCTTCTGAAAACCGTTCATGACCGAAAGCACGACGATCAGGGCGGCCACGCCCAGCGCGATGCCGAGCATCGAAATCATCGAGATGAACGAAATGAACGTGTTGCGGCTGGCGCGCTTGCTTGCGCGGGTGTATCGCCAGCCGATCTGCCACTCGTAAGGAAAGTTCAAGAGGAATCCTGTTGTTCTGGAAACGCGTCGCCGCCCGGATTGCCGCCACATGTGACGGGAAAACTGGCGCCGGCCAGCCGGAAGTTTACAATCTCGGCAACCATGATGACGCACCTGACCCTGATTGTGCCCTTTTCCGTCCCGCCTGGCGCCGGCGACGCCGCCACGGACGACGTTGTCTCGGCGGCGCTGCTGCGCCAGTTGGAGTTGCCCGCGCTCGGAAAGTTGCTGACGCGCGCCACGCCGGGGCCCCGCGAGACGCACGACGATCCGTACCTGCGCACGCTGCCGGCCGAGCGCTGGCTGGCCGGCCGCGCCGGCCTCGACACCGTGCGGGTGCCGACTGCGCCCTTTATGCGCCTGGCCGACCACGCGGCCGCCGGCCAGCCCCTGCCGGCCGCTGATGGCGCTAATGCCGCTGAAGCGACGGGTGACGGCCCGCGCGGCTGGGCCTGCCTGCAGCCGGTGCACATCCACGCCGCGCGCGACCACCTGGTGCTGATGCACCCGGACCAGCTCGATCTGCGCGCCGACGAGGCCGATGCGCTGCGCGCCGCCGTGGCCGACCTGCTGGCCGAGGCCGGCATCGCCCTGGACGCCCCCCACCCCGCCCGCTGGTACGTGGCCGAAGACACTTTCGGCGAACTGACCGCCACCACGCCGGTGCGCGCCACGGGCCGCAATATCGATATCTGGATGCAGGCCGGCCCGCGCGCGCGCGACTGGCGCCGCTTTCAGAACGAGATCCAGATGACCTGGCACGACCATCCCGTCAACGCCGCGCGCGAGGCCGAGGGCCGCCTGCCCGTCAATTCGGTCTGGTTGCACGGTGGCGGCCGCGCCGGCACCCCGGCCAGGCTGGCCGACACGGTGCGGGCGAACGACCCGTTCCTGACCGGCCTGGCATTGGCTGGCGGCAGCCGCACGGGGCCGCGCCCGGCCCGTTTTGCCGATCTGGCCGGCACCGACGGCAGTGTCATGACCCTGCTCGACGACGCCACCGAGGCGCACATTTCGTCGGACTGGGCACGCTGGCTCGACCACATGCATGCGCTGGACGCCGACTGGTTCCAGCCCGCGCTGGACGCGCTGACGGCCGGCCAGGTGCAGGCCATCACGCTGGTGCTGGGCGGCGAGAACCACTTCGCCGAGTTCACCGTCACCCGCGCCGACCTGCGCAAGTTCTGGCGCGGCCTGGGCTCGCGTGGCGACTGGCGCGCGCTGTTGTCGAACCTGGCCATGGCCGCCTAGAAACGCCCAGGAAACCGATCATGACCCGGATTGCCATCCGCTCCTATTCCAACGACCACGCCGGCGTGCTGGCCGCGGCGGGGCTGCACCCCACGCTGGCGCGCATTCTGTCCGCGCGCGGCGTGCTGCATCCGTCCGAACTCGCCACCGACCTGCCCGAGCTGGTGCCGCCCGCGCGCATGAAGGGCATCGATCACGCGGCGGCATACCTTGCCGACGCCATCGCCGCCAACCGCAAGCTGCTGATCGTGGCCGACTACGACTGCGACGGCGCCACCGCCTGCGCCGTGGGCGTGCGCGGCCTGCGCATGCTGGGCGCGCGCGTCGATTTCATCGTGCCGAACCGGTTCGAATATGGGTACGGGCTGACGCCCGAGATCGTCGAACTGGCCGCGCAGCAGCAGCCCGACGTGATCGTGACCGTCGACAACGGCATTGCCAGCGTGGATGGTGTGGCGGCGGCCAACGCACGCGGTATCGACGTGGTGGTGACCGATCACCACCTGCCGGGCGCCGTGCTGCCCGACGCGGCCGTGATCGTGAACCCGAACCAGCCCGGCTGCGAATTCCCGAGCAAGAACCTGGCGGGCGTGGGGGTGATGTTCTACGTGCTGCTGGCGCTGCGCGCGGAGTTGCGCCAGCGCGGGGTGTACACCAAGGAGACCCAGCCGCCGCTGCAGACGCTGCTCGACCTGGTGGCGCTGGGTACCGTGGCCGATGTGGTCAAGCTCGACGCCAACAACCGCATCCTGGTGGCGCAGGGCCTGAAGCGCATGCGCGCCGGCCGCATGCATGCCGGCGTGGCCGCGCTGTTCCGGGCCGCCGGCCGCGAAGCCGCGCGCGCCAATACCTTCGACCTCGGCTTCGGGCTGGGTCCGCGGCTGAACGCCGCCGGGCGCCTGGCCGACATGTCGCTGGGCATCGAATGCCTGCTGACCGACGACGCCAACCGCGCCTGGGAGATTGCCCAGGAGCTGGACGGCATGAACCGCGAGCGGCGTGACATCGAGGCCGGCATGCAGCAGGAAGCATTGCAGATCCTGGAGCAGCCGCTGGCCGGGCTCGACCCGGCGTCGCGCTTTACGGTAAGCGTGTTCCACGAGACCTGGCACCAGGGCGTGATCGGCATCGTCGCCTCGCGCCTCAAGGAGAAATTCCACCGGCCAACGATTACGTTCGCGCCCGGCGACGACGAGCACATCAAGGGCTCGGGCCGGTCGATCCCCGGCTTCCACCTGCGCGACGCGCTGGACCTCGTCTCCAAGCGCCACCCCGGGCTGCTCGTGAAGTTCGGCGGCCACGCGATGGCGGCCGGCCTGACCGTGCGCGCCGAGCATTTCGATACCTTCGTGGCGGCCTTCGAGCAAGTGGGTCGCGAATGGCTCAATGAAGAGCAGCTGGCGCGCGTGATCGAGACCGATGGCGATATCGAGGACCAGTGCTTCAGCCCGGAATTCGTGACCCTGCTGGAGGGCCAGGTGTGGGGCCAGGGCTTTCCGCCGCCCACGTTCTCGGGCGAATTCGAGGTGCTGCGCCAGACCGTGCTCAAGGGCAAGCACCTCAAGCTGCAGCTAGGGCGTGGCAGCCAGCGCTTCGATGCGATCTGGTTCAACCATGCCGACGCGCTCGATGGCGCCAGCGCGCTGGTGGCCTATCGGCTCGACAACAACACGTTCAACGGCGTGACGCGCGTGCAGCTGGTGGTGGAGCACGCGCAATAGGTTTGTCACAGGCGTAGAAAATTCGGCATTTTCTGATTTTTTTCCTGAATCGAAAACCTCACATTTCAGTGTCTAACGCTGCAGATCCTGCAGCGCCCACCAGGACACTGAATGGACGCCGTCACCCTTGACCAAGTCAGCAGGCACTACGCGCTCGGCACCGAGCGCGTAGCCGCCGTATCCAACGTCAGCCTTCGCATCCGGGCACAACGCTTCACGGTGTTGTCGGGGCCTTCGGGAAGCGGCAAGAGCACCCTGCTGAATCTGATCGGATGTGTCGACCGGCCCGATTCAGGGCATATCCGCATCGGCGGCAAGACCGTTCAGGACCGGACCGATCAGGAACTGACGGCATATCGGGCCCGCCACATCGGCTTCATCTTCCAGCACTTCAACCTGCTGCCAGTGCTGACCGCCTGGGAAAACGTGGAATATCCGCTGTTGCTGGCGGGTACCGGCGCCGCCGTGCGGCGCCAGCGCGTGGCCGAGATGCTCGACGCAGTAGGCCTCGCCGGAAAGGCCCGGCACCGGCCGAACCAGCTTTCCGGAGGGCAGTGCCAGCGCGTGGCGATTGCCCGCGCACTGGTCCACCGGCCAGACCTGGTGCTGGCTGACGAGCCAACCGCCAACCTGGACGGCAAGACCGCGCAAGGCATTGTCACCCTGATGCGCGAACTGCAAGCCTGCCAGCGCACGACCTTCGTATTCTCGTCTCACGACCCTATGCTGATGGCGCAGGCCGACGATCTGGTCCTGCTCAGCGATGGCCGCATCGTTTCACCCGACGCCACCACGGCCGGCGAGACTGCGCAATGAATCCGCTCATCCTTGCAGCGCGCAATCTGCAGCGCAATGCCCGGCGCTCGCTGGTCACCCTCCTGGCGTTGCTGGTTGGCACGAGCGCCATCCTGCTACTGGGCGGCTATGCGCGGGATATCACGTGCGGCCTGCAGACCATCTACGTACAACGCAGCGGTCATCTGCAATTGCTCAAGGCGGGTTACACGGATTTCGGCATGGCCAATCCGTCCGCCTATGGCATCGCCGGCGCCGACGCCATCATCGACCTTCTGCGGCGCGATACGGGCCTGGCGCCAATGCTGGCCGTCGCCACCCCCATGCTCCATTTCGGTGGCATTGCCGCCAGCGCGGGACACGCCACATCGATCCCGGTGATGGGGCACGGCGTGGTGGCGGCAGACCAGGAGCAGCTGCTGGCATGGAATGGCTACGATGTGCCGATTCCCTCGGCGCGGCACGCGCTCGGCGAGCATGATGGCGAAGCCGCCGTCATTGGCATCGGGGTCGCGCGCATGCTGCAGATGTGCGATGCCCTGGCGCTGGCGCAATGTCCGGCGCCGCCTGCAAGCTTGTCCGACGGCGAGCCATCGGACACACCCGCCGACCTGCTTTCGCTCGCCGACCAGCAAGTCACACGGGAAGACTCCACCGGCGCCGCCGCGCAGCTGGACGTACTGGCATCGAGCGTTGGCGGCGCACCCAATATCAGGCGGCTTGGCGTGGTTCAGGCCGTGAGGCAGGGGCTGAAGGAATTCGACGACACCTATGTCGCCATGCACCTTCCCCAGGCCCAGAACCTGGTCTTCAGCCTTGGCGAACCGAAGGTCACCACCATCGTCACGCAGCTCGACCAGACCAGCCAGCTGCCGGCCGCTCGCGCACGGCTGCAGGCGTTGATCACCGGGCCGCTACGCGACGCCGGCCTCGAAATCCGGGACGTTTTCGAACTCAACCCAACCTACGGGCAGACCGCCAGCATGGTGAGCCTGCTGTTCGCCTTCGTGGCAACCCTGGTGGTGGTCATCGTGCTGTTCACGGTCAGCAACACCATGAGCATGGCCATCATGGAGCGCACGTCGGAAATCGGCACGCTACGTGCGATGGGCGTGCAAAGGCATGGAGTGCGTTCGATCTTCGTCTGCGAAGGCGTCGTGCTCGGCGTCGGCGGGTACCTGGCCGGCCTGGCCGTGGCGCTTGTCGTGGCCTGGGGTATCGAGAGGAGCGGGCTGCCGTGGTCGCCTCCCGGCATGGCCATCGAAATTCCCGTGACCGCGCGGTTCTGGAACGAGCCGATGCTGGTCTGGCTCACGGGTGCCGGCATGGTGCTGGTTTCCGCGATATCCGCCTGGTTGCCCGCACGCCGCGCCGCACGCCTGAACATCGTCGACGCCCTGCGCCACATCTGACCCACTCAATGACATCCCGATGAATCGACGCAGTCTATATGCCATCGCGGCGGCAGTTTGCCTGTCGGCGACCGGATTGGTGCCAGTTGATACCGCCCGGGCGGAATCCGCAATTTCCGCGGAAGACGCCGACGCACAACGCAGGTTGCAGGCCAGCGATACGATCCGCAATCCCTCGTCATCGTTCTCGGTAACCACCTCGCTGGTCGAGTACCGCAATGGCAAGCAGTCGGATGCCGCCACCGTCGTCGTGTACTCGCGCCTGGACCCGGGCAAGACCCAGTATCGCAGCCTCATACGCTATATCGCGCCGTTGCGCGATGCCGGCAAGCTCACGCTCAAGAGTGGCAAGGACATCTGGTTCCATGACCCCGCCAGCCGCGCCAGCGTGCGGGTGTCGCCGCAGCAGCGGCTCCTGGGCCAGGCCTCGAACGGCGATGTGCTGTCGGCCAATTTCGCTGCCGATTATCGCGCCCGCATGGAAGGCCGTGAAGCCATTCAGGATGGCGAGCGCAAACCAAGACGCACGGTGAAGCTCCGCCTCGCCGCCAGGACCACGGAGGCCGCCTATCACCATATCTGGATCTGGCTCGACGAAGCGACCCACCAGCCCATCAAGGCACACTTCCATGCGGAGAGCGGGCGCCTGATGAAGACCATCTACTACCGTCGCTACGCGCAGCAACTTGGCCTGCCGCGCCCCACCGAGGAAGTCATTATCGATGGACTCGAGCCAGGCTGGATCACGGTCATGCGCTACAGCGATTTCACCCGCCGCGACATTCCTGCCGCATGGATGCAGCGGGATTTTCTGCCGCACTTCAGACCGGGGCCGGTCGACGTGGCCCCGCAGCAGGCCGCGACCCGATGAGGCGCCACATCGTCTCGCGGGGCCTGGCATGGCAGCTGGCGGCCTGCACCTTGTCGCCGTCCGCGATTCTGGCATCGGAAGTGCCGCTCGGCGACCATGCCGCGCTGGCACTGGCCGATACCGCAGACGGCGTGGCCATGCTCGACAAGCCATGGCACCTGACAGTCGAAGGCAGCGCCGGGGCCGTGACGGAACGTGGTGAGTCGACAGTGGCGGCAGCGCGTGGCGCATTGGACGTTTCGCTGGACCAGCGGGTCACGCGTGCACTGCGACTCGTCGTCCGGGACCGGATCGACGATTTTTCGCAGGGCAATGCCAACGGCTATCACACCATCAATACCTGGAAGGAAGGATATCTGGCCTGGCAGCCGTGGCCGCAAGCCATGCTGGATCTCGGCCGCGTCAATGTGCGGCAAGGCGTGGCGACGGGATACAACCCGACAGACTGGTTCCGCGAAGGGGCGATACGTGCCGTGTCCTCCGTCTCGCCAGAGAGTTTGCGGCAGAACCGCCAGGGCAGCGTGATCGCACGCGGACAATGGCTGTGGGAAGACGTGACGGTCTTCGCGCTGTTTTCGCCAGACCTGGGCGGCACGTCGGGCCAGGCGCCATTCAGCCCGGATCTGGCCTCGACGAACGGCCGGAACCGCTACCTGACCGGCATTTCGGCTGCGCTGACGGAACGGATCCAGACCCAGCTGCTGCTGCAGGGCGGCGCCGGCCAGTCGCTCCAGGCGGGGCTGAACCTCAGCGTGCTGGCCACCGATGCGGTGACCGCCTATCTGGAATGGTCGGGAGGACAGGACCGGTCGCAGTTGAACAAGGCTCTGCCGATACCGCCGGATACGGCGTTCCGGCAGCGCCTGTCGGCCGGCGGCACCTGGACCCTGGACAGCCGGATATCGGCCACGCTTGAGTTCCAGTACAACAGCGCGGCGCCAGATGAGTCACAGTGGGACCAGTTCTGGACGCTTCCGCCCCAGGCACGCATGCGATACAACCAGTATCTAGCCAATGCACAGGAGCTGGCCACGCGTTCCGGGGCATTCCTGTTCCTGAACTGGCGCGATGCGCTGATGCCACGCGTCGACCTCAGCGCGATAGCACGGCTCGACCTGGTCGACCGCAGCAGCATGCAGTGGCTGGAACTGCGCTACCGCCAGTCCCGCTGGGACATTGCATTGCAATGGCAAAACAATGCGGGGCCGCAGGCCAGCACCTATGGCAGCCTTCCCCGCCGGCAGTCGCTGATGCTGCTGGCCGACCGCTACTTCTAGCGGGGGCTACCCGCGCGGCGGCAGGTAGCTGGCGGGATTCACCGGCTTGCCGCCGCCGCGCACCTCGAAGTGCAGTTCAGACGCGCGGGTCATGGTGCCAATCTCCTGTCCGGCCGAAACCCGGTCGTTTTCCTTGATCAGCGGCTTGTCCAGGTTGCCGTAGACGGTCAGCCAGTCGTCGTTGTGCTTGATGATGACGAGCTGGCCGTAGCCGCGCAGCGTGCCCACGTGGATGGCCCAGCCGGCCGCCGCGGCGCGCACCTTGCCGCCGGCCGGCACTTCGATGCGGATGCCTTTTTCGGCCGGCGGCGCGAAGCTGCCGGTCACGCGGCCATCGGCGGGCCACTGCAGCTTCACGGCGGTGGCCGGCGGCTTGGCGGCCGGCTCCACGGGGGTGCGGGCGGCTGGCTTGTCGGCCACGGGCGGCGCCGATCCGGCCTTGGCCGCCGAAATGCCGGCGCCGGCCGGTGGCTTGACGCGGATCAGCTGCCCCACCTCGATCTGGCTCGAATCGGGAATATTGCTCCAGCGCGCCAGTTCCGATACCGAGCGGTTATGGCGCCGGGCGATGGAATACAGCGTGTCGCCGCGCTCCACGCGGTAGTAGCCCTCGGGCGCCGGCTCGCTGGACATGGTGCCGCAGGCGGCCATCAGCGCCGCCAGCGACAAGGCGGCAAGGTGTCCGGAAACACGGCGGGCGGCCTGGCGGTATCGGGATCTGAATACGGATCGGGATCGGAGTGCGGGATTCTGACGCGTCATGCTCGAGGGGGAGAAACAACCGGTTCGTGGCCGCTATTGTCGCTTAAGTGGCGGCAAAGGCGGTGCAATACCCCTCCACAGACCGTTCGGTACGCGAACAGTTCGCGACACCCTGGCGTGAATGGACCCGTCCGGCGGCGGAAAAGCGTCACCGATCCGCTATAATTCCACGTTTTCGCACGCGCAGAATTTTAGGAATCTCAATGGAAGCAGAACGCCTCAACGCCATTTCCGGTGCCATCTCCGATCTCCGTTCGCGAACGGAAGATCTACGGGGGTATCTTTGACTACGATGTCAAAGCAAACCGCCTAGACGAAGTCAACGGACTGCTGGAAGACCCGGACGTCTGGAACAACCCCAAGCGTGCCCAGGACCTGGGCAAGGAAAAGAAGGCGCTGGAAGCCGTCGTGCAGACGCTCGGCAAGCTTACCGACGACCTCAGCGGCGCCGAAGAGCTGTTCGAGCTCGCGCGCGAGGAAGCTGACGACGACACGCTGGTCTCGATCGAGACCGACGTGCAGGGCTTCGAGGCCATCGTCGCCGACATGGAATTCCGCCGCATGTTCTCGGGCGAGATGGACCAGGCCAACGCCTTCATCGACATCCAGGCCGGCGCCGGCGGTACCGAGGCGTGCGACTGGGCCTCGATGCTGCTGCGCCAGTACCTGAAGTACTGCGAACGCAAGGGCTTCAAGGCCGAGGTGCTGGAAGAGTCCGAGGGTGACGTGGCCGGCATCAAGAGCGCCACGATCAAGATCGAGGGCGATTACGCATTCGGCTACCTGCGCACGGAAACGGGCGTGCACCGCCTGGTGCGCAAGTCGCCGTTCGACTCGTCGGGCGGCCGCCACACGTCGTTCTCGTCGGTGTTCGTGTACCCCGAGGTGGACGACTCGTTCGAGGTGGAGGTCAACCCGGCCGATCTGCGCGTGGACACGTATCGCGCATCGGGCGCCGGCGGCCAGCACATCAACAAGACCGACTCGGCCGTGCGGATCACGCACATCCCGACCGGCATCGTCGTGCAGTGCCAGAACGACCGTTCGCAGCACCGCAACCGCGCCGAAGCCATGTCGATGCTGAAGTCGCGCCTGTACGAGCACGAGATGCGCAAGCGCCAGGCCGAGGCCGACAAGCTCGAAGCCGGCAAGACCGATGTGGGCTGGGGCCACCAGATCCGCTCGTACGTGCTGGACCAGAGCCGCATCAAGGACCTGCGCACCAATGTGGAAATGTCCAACACGCAGAAGGTGCTCGACGGCGATCTCGATCCGTTCATCGAGGCCAGCCTGAAACAGGGCCTGTAACACCGCCAGGCCCGCTGTCCGCCCCGGCCGCCGCGCCGGAGCGGACGGTGTGGACGAATGCCAGGCGCCAACCGTCTTCATCCGAACCCGACGTTTCCCACAAGAAGGTCCAAGCCATGACCACCGGAACGCCCCGCTCCACCCATCTCTACATTGTCACCGGCGCCTCGCGCGGCCTGGGGGCGTCGCTGGTACGCGCGCTGCTCAAGCCGGGCAACCGCGTCATCGGCGTGGCCCGCAGCCGCAACACCGAGCTCGAGCGCGAGGCCACGGCCAGCGGCGTGCCGGTGGCCTGGCACCTGCAGGACCTGGCCCAGCCCGGCCCGTCGGCCGGCTGGCTGGGCAGCGTGCTGGAGGCCGTGGATGACGCCCCGGCCAGCGTGACGCTGATCCTCAACGCCGGGGTGGTGGAGCCGATCGGCCCGATCACGGCGCTCAACGAGAACTCGCTGGTACCGCATCTGCAGACTAACCTGGTGACGCCGATGACGATGACCGCCGCGTTCATCGACGGTACGGCGCGCCTGGACTGCCCGCGCAAGGTGCTGGCAATCTCGTCCGGCGCGGCGCGCAATCCGGTGCCGGGCTGGAGCGCCTACTGCGCCGGCAAGGCCGGCCTGGACATGTTCGTGCGCTCGATCAACGCCGAGTACGCCAGCCTGCCCGACGAACGCGCGGTGCGCGCCGTGGCGCTGGCGCCGGGCGTGGTGGATACCGGCATGCAGGAAGTCATCCGGGGCGCCGAGTTTGCCCAGGTGCAACGCTTCCGCGACCTCAAGGCCAATGACCAGCTGGCGTCGCCGGACGACGTCGCGCAGCGCATTGCCGCCTACCTGGAACGCGCCGACTTCGGCAAGACCGAACTCGACGACATCCGCAACCATTGAACCGACGGGCGCGCGCCGCCGTGCCGCGCCCTCCCATCTCTCATCATGACCGAACCGACCCGCACGCCTGCCGCAGAAACGCCTGCCGTGGACGAGAACAAGATCATCGCCGAGCGCCGCGAGAAGCTGCAGGCCCTGCGCGAGCAGGGCGTGGCCTTCCCGAACGATTTCCGCCCGACGCACCAGGCCGGCGCGCTGCACACGCAGTACGCCGAGACCGACCAGCCGACGCTGGAAGCCAACCCCGTGGAGGTGTCGATTGCCGGCCGCATGATGCTCAAGCGCGTGATGGGCAAGGCCAGCTTTGCCACGGTGCAGGACGGCAGCGGCCAGATCCAGTTCTACATCACCCGTGACAAGGTGGGCGAGGAAGTCTACGCCGCGTTCAAGCACTGGGACCTGGGCGACATCATCAGCGCGCGCGGCGAGCTGTTCCGCACCAACAAGGGCGAGCTGTCGGTACAGGTGCGCGAACTGCGCCTGCTGTCGAAGAGCCTGCGTCCGCTGCCGGACAAGTTCCACGGCCTGGCCGACCAGGAAATGAAGTACCGCCAGCGCTATGTGGACCTGATCGTGTCGCCGGAAACGCGTGACACGTTCCGCGCCCGCACCAAGGCCATGTCGTCGCTGCGCCGCCACATGGCCGACGCCGGCTTCATGGAAGTGGAAACGCCGATGCTGCACCCGATTCCGGGCGGCGCGGCGGCCAAGCCGTTCATCACGCACCACAACGCGCTGGACATGCAGATGTTCATGCGCATCGCGCCCGAGCTGTACCTGAAGCGCCTGATCGTGGGCGGCTTCGAGCGTGTGTTCGAGATCAACCGCAACTTCCGCAACGAGGGGGTGAGCCCGCGCCACAACCCCGAGTTCACGATGATGGAGTTCTACGCGGCCTACACGGACTACCGCTGGCTGATGGACTTCACCGAGAACCTGATTCGCCAGGCCGCCATCGACGCCAGCGGCAGCGCCGTGCTGACCTACCAGGGCCGCGAGCTGGACCTGGCCAAGCCGTTCCATCGCCTGACGATCTGCCAGGCCATCCAGAAATTCGCGCCCGAATATACCGACGCGCAACTGGCCGATGCCGACTTCCTGCGCGCCGAGCTCAAGAACAAGTTCAAGATCAACACGGCCGCGCCGCAGTTCCTGAACGCCGGCCTGGGCACGCTGCAACTGGTGCTGTTCGAGGAAACGGCCGAGTCGCAACTGTGGGAACCGACGTTCATCGTCGACTATCCGGTGGAAGTGTCGCCGCTGGCGCGTGCCTCGGATACGCAGCCCGGCATCACCGAGCGCTTCGAACTGTTCATCACGGGGCGCGAGATCGCCAACGGCTTCTCGGAACTCAATGATCCAGAAGACCAGGCCGACCGCTTCCGCAAGCAGGTGCAGCAGAAGGACGCAGGTGACGAAGAAGCCATGTATTTCGACGCCGACTACATCCGCGCGCTCGAATACGGCATGCCCCCGACCGGCGGCTGCGGCATCGGTATCGACCGCCTGGTGATGCTGCTGACCGACAGCCCCAACATCCGTGACGTGATCCTGTTCCCGCACCTGCGCCGGGAAGACTGACGTTTCGACGGATTGTGATGCCTGCCCCTCTCCCGCCCGGGAGAGGGCGCGTCCCCGGTGTTACAGACACCGCCCGCCTGCCCCACCTGCGCGCCATAAGCTGCTGATTTCGAAGCCGTTTTCCGGCTACAGATCCTTACAAAATCAAACGGCAAGCGCATCGTAATTCCGCCAGACTTGTGGTTATCCGCCCGGTATCGGGTGACTCGGAGAACAACGATGTCTGGTCCGGAAACCCTTCCCGCCCTGCCGCCGCAACGGCGCCTGCACCCGTTGGTGGGAGCGGCGGCCGTCGCCATCGTCGTGGTCAGCCTGACGGCCGTGGCGGCTGTCACGGGCATCTTGCCGATCAGCAAGGCCAACATGGGGGATCCGCAAGCCTCGACGGCACCCGCGTCGTCGATGTCGTATGGCGTGGCGCCAGCGCCTTCGGCCCAGACCGGCGGCACGGCCGCCCCGGGCTCCACCACGCGCCCGCCCGCCTATGACGCACGGCAAGCGCAGAACGGCGCGCCGCCGTCCCCGTCCACGCAGACCGCGCAGGCTGACCCGCGCGCGTATCAGGATCCCAACCAGCGAGGCAACCAGCCAACCAACCAGCGCGCCGAACAACAGCCCGCGGCCCGGGCCAGCCACACGGCCGGGCATGTGACCGGCGTACAGGTCGTGGAGACCGAAAAGCCGACCAGCGGCCTTGGTGCCCTGGGCGGTGCCGTGGCGGGCGGGCTGCTCGGCAACCAGATCGGCCGTGGCAATGGGCGCATCCTGGGCACCGTGGCTGGTGCAGCGGCTGGCGGCTTCGGCGGCAACTACGCCGAGAAGAAGCTGAACACGGACAAGACGTACCGCGTGAGCGTGAAGATGGATGACGGCACGCGGCGCACCTTCACCTATCAGAACCCGCCGGGGGTCGAGGTAGGCCAGCGCGTGCACCTGGAGCGCGGCGTGCTCGTAACCGGCTGAAACGCTTTACGTTACCAGCCACACACAAAGGGCCGGCTTTTTGCCGGCCCTTGTTGCTAAGATGGCGCAGCCCCGTTGCCGGCCATCGCCATGCCCCCATCCGCTGCCCCCGCCGCTCCCGCCGCCCCCGCTACCCTGCTCCGCCGCCTGTGCGTGCCGGCCCTGCTGCTTGGCGCGGCCATCTGGATGACGCCGCTGCGCGCCCAGGAACTCGTCGTGCTGGGCGGCCTGCAGCGGACCGACGCCGGCGGCGAAACCAGCTACGGCTACGCCTACAGCTACCAGCACAACCTGGCCGAGAACTGGTATGCCTCGTTCACCTACCTGAACGAAGGCCATGTCACGAATCACCATCGGGACGGGCACAGCGTGCAACTCTGGTGGCGCTACCCGTTCGCCGAGCGGAACTTCAACGTGGCCATCGGCGCGGGCCCTTACCGCTATTTCGATACCACGGACCGCAATGCCGACGGCACGTCGGACAATCGGCACGGCTGGGGGCTGCTCGCGAGCGTGGCGGCCACCTGGTACGTCAATGGCGGGCCGTGGATGGTGCAGGCGCGCTACAACCGCGCGCAGACGCCGTCGAGCATCAAGACCAACACGCTGCTGATTGGCGTGGGCTACCAACTTGACCGGGGCGACCGGGGCGGGCCGGTGGTGCCGCCGCCTTCGCGCACCGACAACGTCACGCAGAACGAGATCACCGTGTTCCTGGGCCAGACCATCGTGAACACGTTCGACTCCGAAACGTCGTTCGCGAAGGCCGTGGAGTACCGGCGCGGCCTGGCCCGCTATGTGTCAGGCACGGTGAGCTACATCAACGAGGGCGAGAACTCGGCGCTGCGCCGCAACGGCGTGGCCGCGCAACTGTGGCTCGAACGTGCGTTTTTCCATGACTCCCTGACGCTGGGCGTGGGCGCCGGCCCCTACTACGCGATCGATCTCAGCGATCGCGGCAACACGGCCAGCGATGCGCCATCGCGCTGGTCGGGCCTGCTGACCATGTCGGCCAGCTATCGCATCAGCCAGCACTGGCTGGCGCGCGTGTCGTGGAACCGCGCGGTGACCGGCTACGACCGCGACACAGATATCTTCCTGGCCGGCGTCGGCTACCGCTTCTGAATGATCGGTTTCCGCGCCAAGGCCGCGCAAGCGCCGGCCCATGGTCAACATGCTCGACCCGCCTTGCGCGCATCACGCGCACGCAATGCACCAAAAAAAAGCACGGCGACAAGCCGTGCTTTTTTATTTCGGGGGCTGTGGGACGCAGCCTTACGGCACCTTACGCCGCCTCCTCGATCCACGCCTGCTGGATGGCCTCCAGGATCTTCTCGCCCGACCGCTCGGGCAGGTCGCTGAAGCCGTCCAGCTCCAGCACCCACTGGCGCAGCTGCGTGAAGCGCACGGTCACCGGATCGACGTCAGGAAACTTGTCGAACAGCGCGGCGGCGATATCGTAGGTATCTGTCCATTTCATGGGGAAACTCCTCGCGCGGGCCTTAGTGGCCTTCCTTGGCGTGGTTGATCGTGTATTTCGGAATCTCGACGGTCAGGTCGGTGTCGGCCACCAGGGCCTGGCACGACAGACGCGAATTGGGTTCCAGGCCCCATGCCTTGTCGAGCAGGTCCTCTTCCTTTTCCTCGGCATCCTCGAGCGAGTTGAAGCCCTCGCGCACCACCACGTGGCACGTGGTGCAGGCGCACGACTTCTCGCAGGCGTGTTCGATGTTGATACCGTTGTTCAGCAGCGCGTCGCAGATGCTGGTGCCGGTGCCGGCTTCAAAGACCGCACCCTCGGGACACAACTCGACGTGCGGCAAAACGATGATCTGTGGCATTTCTATCCTGTTCTCTCTTGGAGGCAACCCGGCGTTCAGCCAAGCTCCTGTACCTTCTTGCCGGCCAGCGCGCTCTTGATCGAGCGATCCATGCGGCGTGCCGCGAATTCGTCGGTGCCGTGCGACAGCGCGTCCACCGCTGCCTTGATCGCGCGATGGTCTTCGCCCACGGCGATCTCGCGCACCTTGGCGATCAGCGCGTCCACGTCAGCGCGCTCGTCGGCCGACAGCAGGTCGCCATCGGCGTCCAGCGCGCGCATGGTGGCTTCCACCAGCCGCTCGGCCTCCACGCGTTCCTCGGCCAGCGCACGGCTCTTCATGTCGTGCTCGGCCTCGCGGAAGCTGTCCTGCAGCATGCGCGCGATGTCATCATCGGCCAGCCCGTACGACGGCTTGACCGACACCGAGGCTTCCACGCCCGACAGCGTCTCGCGCGCCGACACCGACAGCAGGCCATCGGCGTCCACCTGATAGGTCACGCGAATCCGTGCCGCACCGGCCACCATCGGCGGAATGCCGCGCAGCTCGAAGCGCGCCAGCGACCGGCAATCGCTGGCCAGTTCGCGCTCGCCCTGCAGCACGTGGATGGCCATGGCGGTCTGGCCGTCCTTGAAGGTGGTGAATTCCTGCGCGCGCGCCACCGGAATGGTGCTGTTGCGCGGGATGATCTTTTCCACCAGGCCGCCCATCGTCTCCACGCCCAGCGAGAGCGGAATGACGTCCAGCAGCAGCCAGTCTTCGCCCGGCGCGTGGTTGCCGGCCAGCAGGTTCGCCTGCATGGCGGCGCCCAGCGCCACGACCTTGTCCGGGTCCAGGTTGGTCAGCGGCTGCTGGCCGAAATAGTCGCCCACCGCCTTGCGGATGGCCGGCATGCGCGTGGCGCCGCCCACCAGCACCACGCCCTTCACGTCCTCGGGCGTCACGCCCGCGTCGCGCAGGGCCTTGCGCACCGGCGCCAGCGTCTTCTGCACCAGATTCGCGGTAATGCCGATGAACGTCTCGGCGTCGAGCGGCAGATGCACGATCTCGCCGGTGGTCAGCACCGCGTCGATCACGGTGCTGTCGCTCGACGACAGCGCTTCCTTGGCGGCGCGCGCGCGCACCATCAGCAGGCGCATGTCCTCCGCCGAGAGCGGCTGCAGGCTGGCCTGCTCGACGATCCAGCACAGCAGGCGCTGGTCGAAGTCGTCGCCGCCCAGCGCCGAATCGCCGCCGGTGGACATCACCTCGAACACGCCCTTGGTCAGCTTCAGCACCGAGATGTCGAACGTGCCGCCGCCGAGGTCATACACCGCGTAGATGCCCTCGGCCGCGTTGTCGAGGCCGTAGGCAATGGCGGCCGCCGTCGGCTCGTTGAGCAGCCGCAGCACGTCGAGGCCGGCCAGTTGCGCGGCATCCTTGGTGGCCTGACGCTGGGCGTCGTCGAAATAGGCCGGCACCGTGATCACCGCGCCCACGAGATCGTCGCCGAGCGAATCCTCGGCGCGCTGGCGCAGCGTGGCCAGGATCTCGGCCGACACCTCGACAGGGCTCTTCACGCCCGCCGCCGTCTTCAGCTGCACCATGCCCGGTGCATCGACGAAATCGTAGGGGCTGTGCTCGATATTGGCCACGTCACGCAGGCCGCGCCCCATGAATCGCTTCACGGAAACAATCGTGTTCTTGGGGTCGCGCACGGCCTCGTCCTGCGCCTTGTAGCCGATGTGCGCGCCGCCGTTCGGCAGGTAGCGCACCACCGACGGCAGCAGCGAGCGGCCGTTGTCGTCAGGCAGCACTTCGGGAATGCTGTTGCGCACGGCGGCCACCAGCGAGTTGGTGGTGCCGAGGTCGATACCCACGGCCAGCCGGCGCTGGTGGGGCGCCGGGGACATGCCGGGTTCGGAAATCTGGAGCAGTGCCATGAGAATCTTCTAATCTTCGAGCCGATCGATCGCCTCGCTGGCGTCGTGTTCGATCTTCTCGATAAACATCAGCTGGCGCGCCGCGGCGCCGGCCGCTTCGTTGTCGTCCGCGTCGAGCAAGGCGCCGAGCGCCGCGTGGCGTTCGCGCTTTTCCTGGCGCAGGTCGCGCAGCAGGCCATCGAGCTGGTCCACCGCGCGGGCTTCCACCGCCTCCTGCAGCGCTTCGCGCCATTCCATCTGCTGCATCAGGAACGCGGGCGCCATGGCCGTGTTGCTTTCGGCCTGGATGTCAACGCCGCGCAGGTGCAGCAGGTAGATGGCCCGCTTCAGCGGCTGGCGCAACGTCCGGTACGCCTCGTTGGCGTGCGCGGCCCACTGCATGGCCACGCGTCGCTCGGCATCGCCGGCGTTGGCGAAGCGGTCCGGGTGCGCCTGCGTCTGCACGGTGCGATAGGCGGCGTCGAGCGCGGCTTCGTCCACGTCATAGCGGGCCGGCAGCCCGAACAGCGAAAAGAAATCGTCTTTCACAGCGTCTTTCAAGCGCGTTGGTCAAAAACATCGACAACAAAAAGGAGCGGTCATGCCGCCCCTTGTCGTGTTGCCGCCCTCGCACCGGTTGCCGATGCGGGTGCGGCACAGGCCATCAGACCCGGAACGACTCGCCGCAGCCGCACTCGTCCTTGACGTTGGGGTTGTTGAACCGGAAACCTTCGTTCAAGCCCTCGCGCGCGAAATCCAGCTCGGTGCCGTCGATGTACGCCAGGCTCTTCGGATCGACGATCACCTTGATGCCGTGCGACTCGAATACCTGATCTTCCGGCTGCAGTTCGTCCACGTACTCGAGCTTGTACGCCAGGCCCGAGCAGCCGGTGGTCTTCACGCCCAGGCGCAGGCCCAGGCCCTTGCCGCGGCGTTCCAGGTAACGGGCGACGTGCTTCGCCGCCTTTTCGGTCATCGTGATCATCTTTGCCTTGCTGTCGAACGCCGCGCGCGGCACTTCACCGCGCGCAGCCACATCAACCCGTCTGAAGCAGCGGATACCCGCTTCAGGCGGCCTTCTGCTCGGCGCCGCCGTGCTTCTTCTTGTAATCCTCGACGGCCGCCTTGATGGCGTCTTCCGCCAGGATCGAGCAGTGGATCTTCACCGGCGGCAGCGCCAGTTCCTCGGCGATCTGGGTGTTCTTGATCTCCAGCGCCTGATCCACGGTCTTGCCCTTGACCCATTCGGTCACCAGCGACGACGACGCGATGGCCGAGCCGCAGCCGTAGGTCTTGAACTTGGCATCTTCGATCACGCCTGCCTCGTTCACCTTGATCTGCAGCTTCATCACGTCGCCGCAGGCCGGAGCGCCGACCATGCCGGTGCCCACCGCGTCGTCGTTCTTGTCGAACGAACCGACGTTGCGCGGATTTTCATAGTGGTCGAGAACCTTGTTGCTGTAAGACATTTTGGTTACCTCTGACGAATCTCTTTGGGGGTTTTTCTTGTTGCGCGGGCCGCGTTCAGTGCGCTGCCCACTGGATCGAATTCAGGTCGACGCCGTCCTTGAACATTTCCCACAGCGGCGACAGGTCGCGCAGCTTGCCGATCTTGTTCTTCAGCAGTTCGACGGTGTAGTCCACCTCGGCTTCGGTGGTGAAACGGCCCACCGTGAAGCGGATCGAGCTGTGCGCCAGTTCGTCGTTGCGGCCCAGGGCGCGCAGCACGTACGACGGCTCCAGCGAAGCCGACGTGCAGGCCGAGCCCGACGACACGGCTACGTCCTTGATCGCCATGATCAGCGACTCGCCCTCGACGAAGTTGAAGCTGACGTTGAGGTTGTGCGGCACGCGGTGTTCCATCGAGCCGTTCAGGTACACCTCTTCCATCGACGACAGGCCGTTCCACAGACGATCGCGCAGCATGCGGATACGCTCGTTCTCGGTGGCCATTTCCTCGCGGGCCAGGCGGAACGCCTCGCCCATGCCGACGATCTGGTGCGTGGCCAGCGTGCCCGAGCGCATGCCGCGCTCGTGACCGCCGCCGTGCATCTGCGCCTCGATGCGCACGCGCGGCTTGCGGCGCACGTACAGCGCGCCGATGCCCTTCGGGCCGTAGGTCTTGTGGGCCGAGAACGACATCAGGTCGCACTTCAGCGTGGCCAGGTTGATCGCCACCTTGCCGGTGGCCTGAGCGGCGTCGCAATGGAAGATGATGCCCTTCTCGCGGCAGATCTCGCCGATCTGCTCGACGTCCTGGATCACGCCGATTTCGTTGTTCACGAGCATCACCGACACCAGGATGGTGTCCGGACGCAGCGTCTGCTTGAACACTTCCATGTCGATCAGGCCGTCGTCCTTGACGTCCAGATAGGTCACCTCGAAGCCCTGGCGCTCCAGTTCACGCGTGGTGTCGAGCACGGCCTTGTGCTCGGTCTTCACGGTGATGATGTGCTTGCCCTTGCCCGAGTAGAAGTTGGCGGCGCCCTTGATGCCCAGGTTGTCAGACTCGGTCGCACCCGAAGTCCAGACGATTTCACGCGGATCGGCACCCACCAGCGCAGCCACCTGCTCGCGCGCCTCTTCCACGGCGCGCTCGGCGTCCCAGCCGTAGGCGTGGCTGCGCGACGCCGGATTGCCGAACTGCTCGCGCAGGTACGGAATCATCTTGTCCGCCACGCGCGGGTCCACCGGCGTGGTGGCCGAGTAATCCATGTAGATCGGGAAATGTGGGGTGGTGCTCATCGTTATGACTGCCTTATAGGGATCGCTAATCGCGTACTGCCTACCGATAGTTTAATACTGATGCCGCAACCTTGCTCAGGACTGTGCAAGGCTGAACACGGAGTTGACCACGCGCGGACGCGCCGGCTTTTCCTGCTTCTCGGCTTTGCCACGGGATACCGTCACCGGCTGCTGCGCGGCGTCTTCGCGCATGTCGTGCAGCACGGCCGGCTGGCGGGCGCGTTGCTGGTCAACCAGGTTCTTCAGGGACACCGAGTCCAGGTACTCGACCATCTTCTGGTTCAGCGTGGCCCACAGTTCATGGGTCATGCAGCGCCCGGATCCGTCATCTCCGTTACAATTGCCCTTCCCGCCGCACTGCGTGGCATCGAGCGGCTCGTCCACGGCGATGATGATGTCCGCCACCGTGACGTCTTCCGCCTTGCGCGCAAGGCTGTAGCCACCGCCCGGGCCGCGCACGCTCTCCACGATCTCGTGGCGACGCAGCTTGCCGAACAGCTGTTCCAGGTACGACAGGGAAATCTTCTGACGTTGACTGATGCCTGCCAGGGTGACAGGTCCCTGATCCTGGCGCATGGCCAGGTCGATCATGGCGGTTACCGCGAAACGGCCTTTGGTGGTCAGTCTCATGATGCTCGGGGAGAGGGAATACTTGAGAATTTCGGTCGAGTTTAAGATATCCCGACTAAATCAGTCAAGTACCACGCCCGCCAACGCACTATTCCACCTGCTTTAACGATGACCGCGACTCCGCCTAGGAGAACCGCGATGCGGAACACCGCTTCTTGATCTTCGGCATGGCCAAAGCGGGAAAATTCAGTCCAGTTGCCGCTTGAGCATGTCGATCACGCCGTCGCAGGCATCCTCGACATAGTCCAGCACGCGCTCGAAGCCATCGCCCTCGCCGTAGTACGGGTCAGGCACTTCCTCGGCATGGTGGCGCGTGGCAAAGCTCATCAGCAGGCGCAAGCGGTCCGGACCGACTTCGGGATGCAGGCGGCGCAGCGCCGCCATGTTGGCCGCGTCCATGGCCAGCACGAGGTCGAAGCGCTCGAAGTCGGCCCGTTCAACCTGGCGCGCTCGCAGGGCCGACAGGTCATAGCCACGCTGCAGCGCATAACGCTGGCTGCGCGCGTCAGGGGCGCGGCCCACGTGATAGTCATGGGTGCCGGCCGAATCGAGTTCGACGCGGTCAGCCAGACCAGCGGCCTGAAGCTTGGCGCGCAACACGCCCTCCGCCGTCGGCGAACGGCAGATATTGCCCATGCAGCACATCAGAATGGCGTATTTTTTCATCGCCGCGATTCTACCGGCTCCCGCAGCGCCTCACACAGAGGCGGCGGCCATCGGGCCGTGAAGCGCCGGCTAGAGCCGCTCCGCCAGTGCCTTGCCGCGCGTGAAGCCAGCCGCCTCGGCCGCCTCGGGAGACTTGTAGTGCGCCTCGGGCGGGGAAGTTTCGACCATGGTGTCGGCCGCGCGGATGTTCGTGCCCTTGCGGCACACGCGCACCGTGTAGTCCCATTCGATGGGCGTCCGGGGTTTCACCAGCACCTGGATCTCGTGCGTCTCGAAAACCCTCTTCTTCCATTCACTGCTGTAGGACATCAGTGTCTCCTGATGTGCCGGCTGTGTTCGGGATCAATTGACCTCGCCGGCATCTATCGTCCGCATGGCTTCGGCTTCAGCCAGGGCAAGCGCTGCCTCTGGCGTTTCAGCCGTGCCGGTTTCCGTTTCAAACGACGGGCCGCCGGGCTCGCCGAACGCGTCCGCGATCGTCAGCACACCGGCAAACCCACCGCCCGCGTGCGGAATCGCCCGGGCCACCACCGCATAACCGCCATATTCAAACTCGGCCACCATGGCTCGCTCCTGGTCCGTGCGCCGCCGCGCGGCGGGCTGCACAACAACTATAGGATGCCGTGGCGCACCATGCCCATGCGCGGGCCGATCAGGAAAATCTCAGCTTGACGGCGGCAGCAGATGGTCGCCTTCGGCCCCCGCGCCGAATACCTGGGCCCGCAGCTTGGCCAGCTGGTCGCGCACCTGCGCGGCCTTTTCGAACTCGAGGTTCTTGGCGTGATCGAGCATCTGCTTTTCCAGGCGCTTGATCTCCTTGGCCACCTGTTTCTCGCTCATGTCCTCGTACTTCGCGCGCTCGGCCGCGGCGCTCAGTTCCGCCTTGACCTCGTCGGCGTTGTAGACGCCGTCGATGATGTCCTTGATCCGCTTCACCACGCCACGCGGCACGATGCCATTCGCCTCGTTGAACGCCATCTGCTTGGCGCGGCGCCGCTCGGTCTCGCCGATGGCCACCTTCATCGAGTCGGTCATGCGGTCGGCGTACAGGATGGCCGTGCCATTGACGTTACGGGCCGCCCGGCCGATGGTCTGGATCAGCGAGCGCTCGGCGCGCAGAAAACCCTCCTTGTCGGCATCGAGAATCGCCACCAGCGAGACCTCCGGAATATCCAGGCCCTCGCGCAGCAGGTTGATGCCCACCAGCACGTCGAACGTTCCCAGCCGCAGGTCGCGGATGATCTCCACGCGCTCGACCGTGTCGATGTCCGAATGCAGGTAGCGCACCTTGACGCCGTTCTCCGACAGGAACTCGGTCAGCTGTTCGGCCATGCGCTTGGTCAGCGTGGTCACCAGCACGCGCTCGTTGACCTTCACCCGCGCATGGATCTCGCCGAGCAGGTCGTCCACCTGCGTGGTGGCGGGGCGCACCTCGATGGTCGGGTCCACCAGGCCCGTGGGGCGCACCACCTGCTCCACCACCTGCCCCGCGTGATCGCGCTCGTAGGCCGCCGGGGTGGCCGTCACGAACACGGCCTGGCGCATCTTGCGCTCGTACTCGTCGAACTTGAGCGGCCGGTTATCCAGCGCCGACGGCAGCCGGAAGCCGTACTCCACCAGCGTGGTCTTGCGCGCGCGGTCGCCGTTGTACATGCCGTTCAGCTGGCCGATCAGCACGTGCGACTCGTCCAGGAACATCAGCGCGTCGGGCGGCAGGTAGTCCACCAGCGTCGGCGGCGGCTCGCCCGGCTTGGCGCCGGACAGATGCCGGGAATAGTTCTCGATGCCCTTGCAGAAGCCCAGTTCGGAGAGCATTTCCAGGTCGAAGCGCGTGCGCTGCTCCAGCCGCTGCGCCTCCACCAGCCGGTTCTCCTTGTAGAAGAAATCGAGCCGCTCGCGCAGTTCGACCTTGATGTCCTCGATGGCGCGCAGCACCGTCTCGCGCGGCGTGACGTAGTGGCTCGACGGATAGACCGTGAAGCGCGGAATTTTCTGGCGCACACGGCCGGTCAGCGGGTCGAAGAACTGCAGCGAGTCCACCTCGTCGTCGAACAGCTCCACGCGCACGGCCATTTCCGCATGCTCGGCCGGGAAAATGTCGAGCGTGTCGCCACGCACGCGGAACGAGCCACGCTGGAAGTCGGTTTCGTTGCGCGTGTACTGCATGGCGATCAGGCGCGCGATGATGTCGCGCTGGCTCAGCTTGTCGCCGGTGCGCAGCGTCAGGATCATCTGGTGGTATTCGCTCGGATTGCCGATACCGTAGATGGCCGAGACCGTCGCCACGATGATCGTGTCGCGCCGCTCCAGCAGGCTCTTGGTGGCCGACAGCCGCATCTGCTCGATGTGCTCGTTGATCGACGAGTCCTTCTCGATGAACAGATCGCGCTGCGGCACGTAGGCCTCTGGCTGGTAGTAGTCGTAGTAGCTGACGAAATACTCCACCGCGTTGCGCGGAAAGAACTCGCGGAACTCCGAATACAGCTGCGCCGCCAGGGTCTTGTTTGGCGCAAATACGATGGCCGGCCGGCCCATGCGGGCGATCACATTGGCCATCGTGAAGGTCTTGCCGGACCCCGTCACGCCCAGCAGCGTCTGGAACGACAGGCCGTCTTCCACGCCCTCCACCAGCTGGCGGATGGCCTCCGGCTGGTCGCCGGCGGGCGGAAACGGCTGGTAGAGCTGGAACGGAGACCCTGGAAACGTGACGAATTTGTCTTCGTCCAGGGTGGGGGCGACTTCGGCGAGATTCGTCATAAACGTAGGGGAAAAACCTGAGGAATGCTGGCGGATTACGCTAGAATCTTGGGGTTGCGCGCATCGGTTCAAGCCCAGTTTGCCTGAGGGATGCTGTCAGGTTCTGTCAGTAGTGTCAGTGTGACGTCAGTGACATCGACCCACACGGGAGCCCGGCACCGGCGCCGCCGCAGCCACAGCGCAGTTCGAAGCATTCTACGCCCTCCGTTTTGTTACAAAGCTGACCACGAGATCCCAAATGAGTTTGTTTTCTGCCGTCGAGATGGCCCCGCGCGACCCGATCCTGGGCCTGAATGAAGCATTCAATGCCGATACCCGCGCCACCAAGGTGAACCTGGGCGTTGGCGTGTACTTCACCGACGAAGGGAAAATTCCGCTGCTGCGCGCCGTTCAGGAAGCCGAGAAGGCCCGCCTGACCACCGCCACGCCGCGCGGCTACCTGCCGATCGAAGGCATTGCCGCCTATGACCAGGCCGTGCAGACGCTGCTGTTCGGCAAGGAATCGGCCCTGATCGCCGAGGGCCGCGTGGTGACGGCTCAGGCACTCGGCGGCACCGGCGCACTGAAGATCGGCGCCGACTTCCTGAAGCGCCTGTATCCGAACGCATCGGTCGCCATCAGCGACCCGAGCTGGGAAAACCACCGTGCGCTGTTCGAGTCCGCCGGCTTCCCGGTGGTCAACTACGCCTACTACGACGCCCCGTCGCACGGCCTGAATTTCGCCGGCATGGTGGAGTCGCTGAAGTCGTTCCCGGCCAACACGATCGTGGTGCTGCACGCGTGCTGCCACAACCCGACCGGCGTGGACCTGAACGACGCCCAGTGGAAGCAGGTGGTGGAGCTGGTCAAGGAGCGCAACCTGATTCCGTTCCTGGACATGGCCTACCAAGGCTTTGCCGACGGCATCGAGCCGGATGGCGCCGCCGTGCGCCTGTTCGCGGAGTCGGGCCTGCCCTTCTTCGTCTCCAGTTCGTTCTCGAAGAGCTTCTCGCTGTACGGCGAGCGCGTGGGCGCGCTGTCGATCGTTACCACGGGCAAGGAAGAAGCCCAGCGCGTGATGTCGCAGATCAAGCGTGTGATTCGCACGAACTACTCAAACCCGCCCACCCACGGCGGCACCGTGGTGGCCACCGTGCTGAACAGCCCGGAACTGCGCGCCATGTGGGAGCAGGAACTGGCCGAAATGCGTGACCGCATCAAGCTGATGCGCAACGCGCTGGTAGATAAGCTGGCCGCCAAGGGCGTGCCGGGCGACTTCTCGTTCGTGAAGGCGCAGCGCGGCATGTTCTCGTATTCGGGCCTGACCTCGGACCAGGTGGATCGCCTGCGCAACGAACATGGCATCTACGCCGTTGGCACCGGCCGCATCTGCGTGGCCGCGCTGAACAGCCGCAACATCGACGCCGTGGTCAACGCCATCGCCGCCGTGTACTAAAAAGCAACACCTGACCGCGCGTCAGCACCAAAAGGCGACCTGGAGGGCACTCCGGTCGCCTTTTTCGTTTCTGTCGGCCGATGTCACGGGGAATTAGCGCCAATGTCCTATTGTCTTTAAGCCTTGGCGATGTAACTTCAAGACATATGCTGCATAGCAGAAGCGCCCAAAGCACGATCGTTCGATTGCGGGCATAATCGTTGGGCAACACGCACTCGCCACAAGAAAGGTCATAAAGGTACCGGCATGCTTTACCAATTGCATGAATTCCAGCGCTCGATGCTGAACCCGCTGACCGCGTGGGCACAGGCGACCGCCAAGACGTTTGTCAATCCCCTCAGCCCCCTCTCCCTGATTCCCGGCGCCCCCCGGATGGCCGCTGGCTACGAGCTGCTGTACCGGCTTGGCAAGGAATACGAGAAGCCGGAGTTCGGCATCAAGAGCGTGCGCTCGAACGGCCGCGAAATTCCGATCGTCGAGCAAACTGTGCTGGAAAAGCCATTTTGCAAGCTGATCCGGTTCAAGCGCTATGCCGACGATCCCGAGACCATCAAGCTGCTGAAGGACGAGCCCGTGGTGCTGGTCTGCGCACCGCTGTCGGGGCACCACGCCACGCTGCTGCGCGACACCGTGCGCACGCTGCTGCAGGACCACAAGGTCTACGTGACCGACTGGGTGGATGCCCGCATGGTCCCCAGCGAGGAAGGCGCCTTCCACCTGGCCGACTACATCTACTACATCCAGGAATTCATCCGCCATATCGGCGCAGACAAGCTGCACGTGATCTCGGTCTGCCAGCCCACCGTCCCGGTGCTGGCCGCCATTTCGCTGATGGCCTCGGCTGGCGAGAAGACGCCGCGCACGATGACCATGATGGGCGGCCCGATCGACGCGCGGAAGAGCCCCACCTCGGTCAACTCGCTGGCAACCAACAAGTCGTACGAGTGGTTCGAGAACAACGTCATCTACACGGTGCCGGCCAACTATCCCGGCCATGGCCGCAAGGTCTATCCCGGCTTCCTGCAGCATGCGGGCTTCGTGGCGATGAACCCTGACCGCCACCTGTCGTCGCACTATGACTACTACCTGAGCCTGGTCGAGGGCGACGCCGACGACGCCGAAGCGCACGTGCGCTTCTACGACGAGTACAACGCCGTGCTGGACATGGCCGCCGAGTACTACCTCGACACGATCCGCGAAGTCTTCCAGGAATTCCGCCTGGCCAACGGCACGTGGGAAATCGACGGCGACCCGGTACGTCCGCAAGACATCAAGGGCACGGCGCTGCTGACCATCGAAGGCGAACTCGACGATATCTCCGGCGCCGGCCAGACCGCGGCGGCGCACGATCTGTGCGCGGGCATCCCGAAGACCCGCAAGCAACATATCACCGCGCCCAAGTGCGGGCACTACGGAATCTTCTCGGGCCGCCGCTGGCGCGAGAACATCTACCCGGAACTGCGCGATTTCATCCGCAAGTACTGAGCGGACCGCACCGCAGTACGCAAAAAACGCCCGCGAGTTGACGCTCGCGGGCGTTTTCGTTTGGGCGGCGCCTGGCCGGGCGCCGCAGTTGGCAAATGCAGGCCGGCCTAGCGGTTGGTCAGGTACGACAGCAGCATGTCCGTGTGCAGGTCGGCGAAGCGCGCATGCTCCTCCTCGGTTGCCACGTCATGGCCGATGACCGCGCTGATCGTGTAGCGGTTCGACAGCACGTAGTAGCCCAGCGCGGAAATCGTCAGGTAGAACTGCGGCACGTCGATGTGCTCCCGGAACACGCCCTGCTGCTGCCCGCGCCGAATGATGTCGGCCAGCACGTCCACCACGGGGTTGATCAGCTGGTGCAATTGCGCCGATTTCTTCAGATGGCGCGCCTCGTGCAGGTTCTCGCTGTTCACCAGGCGGATGAATTCCGGGTGCGCGTAGTACCAGTCCCAGACGAAGCGGGCCAGCGTGCGCACCGCGGCCACCGGGTCTTCGTCGGTGATGTGCAGTTGTTCCTCGGCCGCCCGGAATTCGGCGTACTGCTTTTCCAGCACGGCCAGGAACAGCCCCTCCTTGCTGCCGTAGTAGTAATACAGCATGCGCTCGTTGGTCTCGGCGCGGCGCGCGATCTGATCGACGCGCGCTCCGGCCAGCCCACCCTTGGCAAATTCCTCGGTGGCGGCGGCCATGATGCGCCGGCGCGTGCCTTCCGGATCCCGCTTTGTCTTTGGCTCGTTCGACATGAATATCTGATCTGTCAGTTGCGCGGATTATGGCACAGCACGTCAGCCCAATCCGGCGCATCTCCCGAATGGGTGACGCCGCATGATCCCCTTTTCTGCAAGGCCGGGAAATCGGGGATAATCCTTGCCGCGCACACGTCCGCCAGAGACGCCGCGAAGCCAGCCGTCCCCCAGATCCCATTTGCAGTCGTGACCCGTTCCCCCTCATCCCCTGCCGGCGCCGCCAGCCTGGCAGATCGCCTCGAAGCCCTGCTGCCCCAAACCCAGTGCACCAAGTGCGGGTTCGACGGCTGCCGCCCGTACGCCGAAGCCATGGCCGCGGGCGAGGCCGATTGCAACCGCTGCCCGCCGGGCGGTGCCGAGGGCATCGTCCGGCTGGCGGCCGTGCTGGAAGTCGTGCCCCGACCGCTGGACGCCGAGCGCGGCGTGGAGCAAGCGCGTGCGGTGGCCCGCATCGACGAATCGCTGTGCATCGGCTGCACGCTGTGCATCCAGGCCTGCCCGGTCGATGCCATCGTGGGCGCGCCCAAGCAGATGCATACCGTGCTGCCCGACTGGTGCACCGGCTGCGACCTCTGCGTGGCGCCCTGTCCGGTGGACTGCATCGACATGATCCCGGTCACCGGCGCGCATACCGGCTGGGCTGCGTGGTCGCAGGAACAGGCCGATGCCGCCCATGCCCGCTACCTGTCGCGCAAGGCCCGCCTGGTACGCGAGAGCGAGGAGAACGATGCGCGGCTGGCCGCCAAGGCCGCTGCAAAGCTCGAAGCCCTGCAGGCCGAGGCCGCCGCCAGCGCCGAGGAGCAGGCCGCGCAGGCGCGCAAGAAAGCCATCATCCAGGCCGCCATCGAGCGCGCGCGCCAGAAGGCCGCCGCCGTGGCGCCCCGCAATACGGACCATGTGTCGCCTGCGGTGCAGGCCCAGATCGACGCGGCCGAAGCGCGTCGCGCCAGGCTGGGCCTCACCAGCCCGCCCGACCAGAACACGAACAACGCCGGCGATACGCCCGACGCCACCGATTCCGGCGCCCCCGACGGTACCCGCACATGAATCCCGCCAAGCGATTTGCCATTTTCGAGACCCTGCGCGAGGTCAATCCGAATCCGGAAACGGAGCTCGAATACAGCTCGCCGTTCGAACTGCTGATCGCGGTGCTGCTTTCCGCGCAGGCTACCGATGTGGGCGTCAACAAGGCCACGCGCAAGCTGTTTCCGGTGGCCCACACCCCGCAGCAGATCCTTGACCTCGGCGAAGCCGGCCTGATCGAGTACATCAAGACCATCGGCCTGTACAAGACCAAGGCCAGGCATGTGATGGAGACTTGCCGGATCCTGGTCGCCCAGCACGGCGGCAAGGTACCGCCGGTGCGCGAGGCGCTGGAAGCGCTGCCCGGCGTGGGCCGCAAGACCGCCAACGTGGTGCTGAACGTGGCATTCGGCCAGCCGACCATCGCCGTGGACACCCATATCTTCCGCGTGGCCAACCGCACCGGGCTGGCGCCGGGCAAGAATCCGGACGCGGTGGAGCAGAAGCTGCTGAAGGTCACGCCCACGGAATTCCTGCACGATGCGCATCACTGGTTGATCCTGCACGGGCGCTATGTGTGCAAGGCACGCAAGCCCGAATGCTGGCATTGCGCCATCGAGCCGCTCTGCGAGTTCAGGCCGAAGACCCTGGCGCCCAACCTCTGATGCCAAACCTCTGACGCCCAAGTCGGAAACGCAACACCCAGGGGCGCCCCGCCCGTCGTTCAGGCGCCCGGCTTCAGCACCAGCGCGAGTTGCAGCGCGGTGCGCGCCACCGAATCGACGTCGGGCACGTGGTCGTTGCGGATCCAGTACAGCGCCACGTGGACAATGCCGCCCGCCACGCCGGCGGCCAGCATCGGATCGGGCTCCGTGCCCGGCGGCAGCAGCGTGCGCGCCAGCAGCGCGCCGAAGTCGCACAGCGACACGGCCAGCGCCTCGTCCACGAGCTTGCTGACGCCGCGAATCTCCACCAGGAACACGCGCGCGGAGCGCGGCTCGCACTGCAGCACGCCGAAATAGGCGCGCAGCATGGCCAGCACCCGCGCTTCGCCGCTACCGCCCTGCTCCTCGCCCGCCCGCTCCAGCGCCTGCAGCAGGCGATGCGTGACCGTTTCATACGAGGCCAGCAGAAGTGCCTCGCTGTTGGCGAACGATTCGTAGAAATAGCGCTCGGTCAGGCCGGCCGCCTCGCACACGGCCTTGACCGTGGCGTTCTGGTATCCCCGCTCGCCATACACCTGCACGGCGGCGGCAATCAGCTGGGCGCGCCGCTGGGCGCGGCGCTCGTCGGCCTCGGCACCACGGTATCGGCGGGGGGGAGATAGCTCGGTGGTCATGGCGGCCATTATGACATTCCCTATTGTCAGATGGCTTCTGACAACCTATGTTGTCAGAAGCGCAACCCCTCCGGATTCCCGTCATGACCGCCCCCCATTCCGATGACGCCGTGCTCGATGTGCTGATCGTAGGCGCCGGCCTGTCCGGCATCGGCGCCGCCCGGCAGCTTCAGCAGCGCTGCCCGGACAAGCGCTATGCCATCCTGGAGGCCCGCGATGCCGTAGGCGGCACCTGGGACCTGTTCCGCTACCCGGGCATCCGCTCGGACTCCGACATGTACACGCTGGGCTACCGCTTCAAGCCCTGGCGCGGCGCCAAGGCGATTGCCGACGGCCCGTCGATCCTCTCGTACATCCGCGAGACGGCCGACGAAGCCGATATCACGCGCCACATCCGCTTCGGCCACAAGGTAGTCAGCGCCGCCTGGCATAGCGACGAAGCGTGCTGGACCATCGAGGCCGAGCGCACGGCCGACGGCAGCCGCCTGCGCCAGCGCGCGCGCCTGCTCTATGTCTGCGCCGGCTACTACAGCTATGCCGAGGGCCACCGTCCCGGCTTTCCGGGCGAGGAAGACTTCCGCGGCCGCATGGTGCACCCGCAGTTCTGGGACGCCTCGCTCGACTACGCGGGCAAGCGCGTGGTGGTCATCGGCAGCGGCGCCACGGCCGTCACGCTGGTGCCGGCGATGGCGGACACCGCCGCGCACGTGACGATGCTGCAGCGCTCGCCCACCTATATCGTCACGCGCCCCGGCGAAGACGCCATCGCACACAAGCTGCGCCGCGTGCTGCCCGAGCGCTGGGCCTACCGGGCCACGCGCTGGAAGAACGTGCTGCTCGGCATGTTCTTCTTCCAGCTGGCGCGCCGCCGGCCCGCCAAGGTCAAGGCGCGCATTGTCGGCATGGCGGCCGCCCAGCTGGAACCGGGTTTCGACGTCGGCACGCATTTCACGCCGCGCTACAACCCCTGGGACCAGCGCGTGTGCCTGGTGCCCGACGGCGATCTGTTCCAGGCCATCCGCAGCGGCCGCGCCTCGGTGGTCACCGACCAGATCGACCGTTTCACCACCGACGGCATCCAGCTGAAGTCTGGCCAGACGCTGCCGGCCGATATCGTCGTGGTGGCCACCGGGCTGAAGCTGAACATGCTGGGCGACGTTGCGCTGACCGTCGACGGCCAGCCGCGCCGGCCGTCGGAATCGCTCGCCTACAAGGGCATGATGCTCGGCAACGTGCCGAACCTGGTGCTGGCCTTCGGCTACACCAATGCGTCGTGGACGCTCAAGGCCGACCTGACCGCCGAATACGTCTGCCGCCTGCTGCGCTTCATGGATCGGCGCGGCTACCGCATCGCCATGCCAGAGGTCGACCCGTCGGTGCAGGCGGTGCCGTTCCTCGATTTCTCGTCGGGCTACGTGCAACGCGCGGCTGGCGTGCTGCCCCGGCAGGGTCACCGCAAGCCGTGGCGCGTGTATCAGAATTACCTGATGGACATGCTGACCATCCGGCATGGCCGCATCGACGACGGCGTGCTGCGCTTCCACCGCGCGCAGGCCAACGCCATGCCAACCCACGACCCGATTGCCGAGGCCCAATCTTGACCATCCTGTTCACCCTGATCGTCGCGGCGGCGGCGCTGATCGTCGCCGTGCTGGCCCTGCTCTTCGTGTTCACCCGGCACACCGTCCGCAAGATCGAGGCCGGACTGCCACCCACGGGCCGCTTCGTCGACGTGCCGGGCGCGCGGCTGCACGTGGTGGAACAAGGCCAGGGCCAGCCCGTGCTGCTGGTGCACGGCCTGTCCGGGCAGCTCGCCAACTTCGCCTATGGGATGGTGGAACCGCTGGCTGCTGACTATCGCGTGGTAGCGGTCGATCGTCCCGGCGCGGGCTGGTCCACGCGCGAACCGGGCGCCCCGGCCGACCTGCGCGCGCAGGCCGACACGCTGGCCGCGCTGATCGACAAGCTCGGCCTGGAAAAGCCGCTCGTGGTGGGACATTCGCTCGGCGGCGCCATTGCCCTGGCACTGGCCACCTACCACCCCGAGCGCGTGGGTGGGCTGGCGCTGATCGCCCCGCTCACGCATCCGCCCGAACACATCTCGCCGGTGTTCAAGGCGATGACGATCCAGAGCGCGGCGGTGCGTCGCCTGATTGCCTGGACGCTGCTGATTCCGATGTCGATCCGCAATCGCGAGCAGGTCATGGACATCGTGTTCGGCCCCGACGCGGTGCCCGCCGACTTCCCCGTGCGCGGCGGCGGGCTGCTGGCCCTGCGGCCGGCTCACTTCCTCGGCGCGTCGGAAGACCTGATGGGCGCCGCCACGAGCCTGCCGCCGCTGGTGGCCCAGTACGGCGCGCTGCGCGTGCCGGTCAGCATCCTCTTCGGCCGCGAAGACCGCATCCTCGACTACCGCATGAACGGCGAGGCGTTTGTCGCCAGCGTGCCGGGCGCCAAGCTGACACTGGTCACGGGCGGGCATATGCTGCCGGTGACCGCCATCGACGCCAGCGTCGATTTCGTGCGCACGGCCGCCACCCGGCTGCGCGAAGCGGCACCAGCCTGAACGACCCTACCGAAAGGCACCCCATGGCAACTTCCACCGGCTTCGACCCGTACAGGCGCGACCTGGCCACGGCCTTCCAGTCCATCCGCAAGCTGCTGGCGGACGGCAACGACACCGAGCAGGTCTTCCGCATCATGCGCGCGCTGAACGGCCCGTCGATGCCGCGCAACTACAGCCGGCTGCTGAGCACGCACGAGGGCCGCCGGCTGGCGTACCAGCGTGTGGAACTGGCCGAGAAACTATCCGACCCGGCCTACGTGGCCACTTTCGCGCCCGGCACCGTGGGCGCCACGTACCGCGCCTTCCTGGAAAAGACCGGCTACAGCGCCGACGGCCTGGCCAAGGTTTCGAACCTGAACCAGGAGCCGATCGTCGAAGACGCCTACATGTGGTTTGGCCGCCGGACGCGCGACATCCACGATATCTGGCACGTACTGACCGGCTACCGCGCCGACGAGAGCCTGGGCGAAGCCGCGCTCGTGGCGTTCAGCTATGCACAGACGGGCGGCAAGGGCTGGGCCTTCATCGCCATCGCGGCGTCGTTGAAAAGCCTGCGCGTGACGCACAGCCTGGCCTTCGCCCGGGCGGTGCTGGAGGGCTACCGGCTGGGCCGCCGGGCGAGCTGGCTGCTCGGCGAAGACTACGAAAAGCTGCTGCACGAACCGCTCGATGCGGCGCGCGCCCGGCTCGGCATTACCGAGGCCGTGCGCTACCGCGCCTGCAACCCCGTGCAGGAATGGAGCGCCTGAGCCTGGCCTGCCGAACGCACTGTCACAAGGCACAGCCGCAAATGAAAAAGGCGACCTCGACGGTCGCCTTTTCCGTGGTTGCGGTGCGCGCGCTCAGACGATGCGGCAAGCCTCGTCGAACGACAGGCGCGGCAGGCGCGGATGCAGCTTTTCGCTGTCGCCGTAGCCCAGGTTGATCAGGAAGTTGACCGACCACTTGCCGTCGCCGAAGAACGCGGCGTTGACCTTGTCGGCATCGAAGCCGCCCATCGGGCCGCAATCGAGGCCCAGTGCACGGGCGGCCAGGATGAAGTAGGCGCCTTGCAGCGAGCTGTTCATCAGCGCGTCGCGGGCAATCTTCTCGTCGTTGCCGGCATACCATGCGCGGGCGTCGGCGTGCGGGAACAGCTTCGGCAGCTGGTCGTGGAACGCGTTGTCGAACGCGATGATCGCGGTCACGGGCGCCGAGCGCGTCTTCTCGACGTTACCGGCGGACACGCACTCCACCAGGCGGGCCTTCTGCTCGGCCGACTTCACGAACACGATACGGGCCGGCGAGCTGTTGGCAGCGGTCGGGCCGAACTTCATCGCTTCGTAGACCTGCTTGAGCAACGCATCGTCCACATGCTTGTCTTGCCACACGTTATGGGTGCGGGCTTCAGTGAACAATTGTGCAATCACAGCCTGATCGACGGGTTTCATTGCGCGTTTTCCGGATTTTGTGGTGTAAGAGGGCTGGATTGTACCCAAGTGCCCTGCCCTGGCCCACAAGCGGTTTGAAGAACCCGTTCAATTCCGTTCGTCGGCGGTATCCAGTGGCGGCGTGCCGCTGGCGCGCCGCGTCAGCCACAGCACGCCCAGCAGGATCAGGCCGCCGCCGATGGCCTGGGTCACGCCGATGTGCTCGCCCAGCAGGGCCGCCGCCAGCACCACGGTCACCACCGGTTCGAGCGTCGACAGCATCGACGCGCGGGAGGCGCCCAGCTTCTGCAGCCCGGCGAAGAACGTCAGGATGGCCAGCACCGTGGAAACCAGCGCAATCGCCAGCAGGGCGAGCCAGCCGCCGGCGCTGGACGGAAACTGCGGCGGCACGCCGGCGCCGGTACGCAGAATGCCAACCGTCACGTAGACCACAGCCGCCGCCGTGCAGATCACCGTGGTGGTGGCAATGGCGTTGACGCCGGCCGTCACCCGCGCGCCCACCACGATGTAGACCGAGTAGATCACCGCCGCCGCCACGCCCAGCGCAATGCCGATCGGCTCGCCTTCGCCGCCGCCCACCGTCAGCCCGGCACCCACCGAGCACAGCACCAGCGCGATGACCGAGGCGGTGCTCAGGCGCTCCTTCAGGAAGATGGCGGCAAGGATCGTCACGAACAGCGGATACAGGTACAGCAGCAGCGCCACCAGGCTGGCCTGCGCATGATTGAGGGCGGTGAAGAAGCAATAGGACTGGCCCACGTACCCCACGCCGCCCATCGCCGCCAGCGCCAGCACGCGCCGCAGAGGCGGCAGCCCGATGCCGCGCGCCCGCATCACGAAGCCCATGGCGATGGCGGCAATCACGAAGCGCACCGCCAGCAGCCCGTACACATCGGCCCCGGCCGCGTACGCAAAGCGCGCGAAGATGGCCATCGCGCCAAAGGCGCTGGCGGACAACGCAATCAGCAGCACGCCGGCGAGCTTGTCGCGGGCCTGCTCCAGGGTGCCGGAGGCGGAAGCGGTCATGTTGGCGCGGGAAGTACGAAAGCTCGCATTCTACGAGAAGCGCCACGCGCGGCCGGCAGCCATCGGGGCGCTGCACTACAATAGCGGCCATCATGTTCAATCCCTCAAGAGAAGAAGTCCGCCGTTTCTTCTGCGAAGCCTGGCAGAAGCGCGTCGCGGGCAATGTCCTCACGCCGCTCGAGGCCATCGCGGTCGACTGGATCGACCAGCATCCCGAATACCACGCGCTGCTGGACGACACCGAAGGCGCGCTCACGCGCGACTACACGCCCGAAGGCGGCCAGACCAACCCGTTCCTGCACCTGGCGATGCATCTGTCGATTTCCGAACAGGTATCGATCGACCAGCCGCCCGGCATCCGCGCCGCCTGCGAGGCACTGAGCCGCCGGCTCGACTCGCCGCACGAAGCCCAGCACCAGATCATGGAAGCGCTGGGCCAGATGCTCTGGAATGCACAGCGCACCGGCACCCCGCCCGACGGGCAGGCGTACGTGGACGATATCCAGCGCCGCGCCAGAGGCTGATACCGCACACCGGGGCGAGATCATCCAGCGCTGATTTGTCCGACACACACTGACAAGCGCGGCGTGTGGCGCATGCTAACCTCTTGCGGTCGCCATTCCTTGTCACGTCAGCGTGTCACGTCCACGCCACCGCGCCAATGCCGGTGGCACCTCGCGTGCGCGGCGTGCTGCTCCCATGTCTTTGCTCTCCCCGGCGCGCGCGGGCAAGCGCCGCGCCCTCGCCCCGCTGTTGTCCATGCTGGCGCTCGCTGGCGCCGCATCGCTGCCGATGGCCGCGCAGGGCGCCGTGGCGCTGCTGCAGCCGCCCCGGCAGGTGGACGGCACTCGTCCCCTCACCCTGACGCTGCTGGTATCCGGCGACGAAGATATGCGCCGCTATGCGGTACCGGAGACGCTGGAAGTCACGGCTTCCGGCGACCTGGCCGCCCCGGTTCGCATGACGCTGAAGCGCACCGGCAGCGGCCCAGCCATCCTGAATTTGCGGCGCGGCGAAAACCGCACGATCAGCTATAGCGCCGAGTGGCCCGCCACGCTGCGCGGACTGGTACGCGTCGACGTCACCGGCATCGACGCCGCCCCGGTGCTCGTAACCCTGAACCGTGCCCCCGCGCCCGGCGAGCTTCCGCCGGCGCCAGCCATCGCGGCGGCGCCAGGCAACGCAGGTGCCCCGGCCGACGCAGCGCCGGCGTCCGGTGCGTCCGGTACGTCCGGCACGCCGGTCACACCCATCGTCACCGCCGATGGCACGCCGCCCCCGGCCCCGGCCGACCTGCGCGACGCCCAGCGCCTGTCGTTCAACGAGCCGATGTACCTGATGTTCGGCCTGCACAACGGCGCCAACGCGAAGTTCCAGATCAGCTTCAAGTACCGGATCTTCGAGGGCGAGGATCCGAATTCGAAGTCGGTCCTGAACAACCTCTACTTCGCCTACACGCAGTTCTCGCTATGGGATCTGGCCAGCGACTCGCGGCCGTTCAAGGACACCAATTACCGGCCCAGCCTGTACTACTACCTGTCGGACACCGGGGTGAAGAACAGCGTGATCAGCCGGCTGTCGATCGCCACCGGCTTCGAGCATGAGTCGAACGGCCGCGACGGCGACGACTCGCGCGCGGTCAACACGCTGTTCGTCAAGCCAACCATGTACTTCGGCGACCAGACCGACTGGCACTGGCGCGTGGCGCCGAAGGTCTACGCCTACGTGGGCAAGAGCGACAACGAAGACATCGCGCACTATCGCGGCTACATGGACCTGGAACTGGCCTACGGCCGCCCCGACTCGTGGGAATTCGCCGCCACGCTGCGCAAGGGCACCCGCAAGGGCTATGGCAGCGTGGATTCGCGCGTCACCTACCCGCTGGCGCGACTGATACCGGGCACGGCCGGCTTCCTGATGGCGGGCTTCTTCTACGGCTACGGCGAGAGCCTGCTCTACTACAACCAGAAGACGCCCTGGCAGTTCCGCATCGGCTACGCGCTGTCGCGCTGATCAGCCGGCCAGCGGCTTGCCCTCGGCTTTCAGCCGCGCGTTGCCGACCGCCGCCGCGAACTGGCCGTAGCCGTGCCAGCCCGTGGCGCGGCCCAGCTTCTTGCCCTTGTGGAAGAACATGAACACCGGAATGCCATGCAGGCCGAAGCGGCGCCCCAGCTCGGGGTGGGCGTAGACGTTGGTGTGCAGCCAGCGCAGGTTCAGCACGCGCAGCTTGTCTGGATCGGCCAGTATCGCCTTCTTGGCCATTTCGCAGTTGAAGCAGTCCACGCCCCAGAAGAACACGCAGACCAGCTCGTCGCCAGCGGCCGCGATGGCCGCGTCGATGGTGCCGGGGTCCACCGGCTGCATGTCGAGCACGTCGAATGCGCGGTGGTCGAGGTGGGGCTGTTGCAAGTCGTCGGACATCGCCGGGTCTCCAGAAACAACAACGCCCGGCAGCCTTGCGGCCACCGGGCGTGGCGTCATGCGCGGGGCATCGCTGCCGCTTCAGCGCGGCGCCGAAACGGTCACCAGCGCCGGACGCAGCACGCGGTCGGCAATCATGTAGCCGCGTTGCAGCACCATGACGACCGTGTTCGGTTCCTGCTCGGACGGCACCATCGAAATGGCCTGGTGGCGGTGCGGATCGAACTTCTCGCCCACCGGGTTCACCTCGATGATCTTGCCGCGCTCGAAAGCGGCGGCCAGCTGGCGGGCCGTCAGTTCCACGCCTTCGCGCAGCTTGGCGAGGTCGCCGGTGTTGTCGGCCAGCGCGGCCTGCAGGCTGTCCATCACGGGCACGAGGTTGTCGGCGAAGTTCTCGATGGCGAACTTGTGCGCCTTCGACACTTCCTCCTGCGAGCGGCGGCGGATGTTCTCGCCCTCGGCCGTGGCACGCAGGAACAACTCGTAGTTTTCCTTGGCCTTGGCCTCCAGGTCGGCCACCTGCTGGGTCAGGCGTGCGATGTCGTCAGCGCCGGCGGCCGCAGCCTCGGGCGCCTGCGCAGCGGCTTGCTGCGTGTTCGGTTCGGGCGTCAGATTCTGTTCTTCCATATCGTTTCGTATCAAGGCTAAAACGTGGCCCGCGCTGACAGCGGACCATGCGTTGGGTGATTCGGTTGCCAACCGGCAAGTCTAGCCGCAGATGGCGACCGGCTTCCAGTTTTTCAAGGTGTGAAGGTTCAGAGACGCCGAAACACGCCGTTACAAACCCTTGATTGATGCAATCTGGTGTTCATTGCTTTGCTGCAACGCAAGAACTAAGATTCGATGTAGGAAAAAATGACAAAAATAGCGGGAGCAAAAAGGTGGATCAATTTGGTGCATCATTGGGACGGTTCGCCATGCACAAGCTGCCAGTCGTCACGCTCTGCCTCATCGCCGCCCTGTCGGCCATGACGGCCTTCATCTGCCTCTCCGAAGCGGTTGCCCCGCGCGACACCGAATACGGCAGCGGCAAGGCCGTGTTCAAGCACTACATCGTCCAGTACGTTCGCTGAACCCTTCTCATACCGTGCCAGACTGGCCCCGCCCGATGGGAGGCGGCCAGTTTCCGGCATGGCGCGCTATCCCTTGAAATCGTCGATGCGGCGACGGTCGCGCTTGGTCGGCCGCCCCTGCAACTGCGACGCCGGCTCCGGCTGCAGGCGCCGGCGTTCCGCTTCCAGCTGGCGCCGCGCCTGGCTTTCCGGTGATTCCGCATAGGTGCTCTGGGCGATGGGTGCCGCGCCGCGCGACGCCGGCACGCCCTTGACCTCCACCTCCCAGCGCTGCTGGTGCGCTTCCAGCACCACCATGTCGCCCGGCTTCACCTCGCGGGAATTCTTCACCGGCTGGCCGTTCACCGTCACGCGGCCGCGCTCCACCGCATCGGCCGCCAGCGACCGGGTCTTGAAGAACCGTGCGCACCACAGCCATTTGTCGATGCGCATGCGCGCATCCGCGTCGAAGTTCACTTGCATCGTCAGATCCTCATGCCGCCGCGCCGCGCGCCTGGGCACGCGTGCGGCGCGCTTCCAGCTCGTGCGGATGCGGCATCTGCAGCGGCCAGCCTTGCAGATGCTGCAACGCAATCTCCGCCATGCCCGCCACCCAGGCCTCCGAATCATTCATGCATGGAATGAAATGGAAGTCGTGCCCGCCCGCCACCCGGAATTCGCTCTGCCCTTCCATGGCGATCTCCTCCAGCGTCTCGATGCAGTCGGCCGGAAAGCCCGGGCAGAACACATCCACGCGCTGCGTGCCAACCTTGCCCAGCTCGGTCAGCGTCGGCGCGGTATAGGGCTGAAGCCATTCGGCCTTGCCGAAACGCGACTGGAACGTCACCTGATACTGGCCCGGCTGCAAGCCCAGCGCTTCCCCCAGCATGCGCCCGGTCTTCAGGCATTCGCAATGGTACGGGTCGCCCAGGTCGAGCAGGCGCCGCGGCAGGCCGTGGAACGACAGGATCAGCTTGTCGCCGCGCGCGAAGTCCGGCACGCCGTGGGTGGCCCAATACCCGCGCACCTGCGCGTTCAGGGCCGCGATATAGGCCGGGTGATCATGGAAATGCTTGACCAGCCGCAGCTCGGGCTGGTTGCGCCAGCCCGCCAGCACGCGGAATACCTCGTCGAAGGCCGTGGCCGTGGTGGTGCCCGAGAACTGCGGATACAGCGGCAGCAGCAGAATCTGCTCGGTGCCCTGGCGCCGCAGCGCTTCCATGACCGATTCGATCGACGGATTGCCATAGCGCATGGCGCACGCCACGGTCACGTCGTGCCCGAGCTTGTGCATCAGCAACTGCAGCGCATGGGCCTGGCGCTCGGTGTGCACCAGCAGCGGCGAGCCGGTCATGTGCGCCTCGCGCAGCCAGATCGACTCGTACTTGAGCGCCGAGGCACGCGAGCGGAACGGCAGGATCAGCCCGTGCAGGATGGGCAGCCACGCCAGCCGCGGGATTTCCACCACGCGCGGATCGGACAGGAAGGCCTTCAGGTAGCGCCCCACCGCCTTGGGCGTGGGCGCATCGGGGGTGCCGAGGTTGATCAGCAGAATCGCGGTGCGCGGCGGCTGGCCGTGCTGGTATGCCGGTTCAGGCGAAAACGTCATGGGGTTTCCGTAGCGAGGCCGGGGGCGCTGTCGAGAAAAAAGGAGATTGTAGCCAGCCGGGCGGCCGACATCTGGACAGGCACGCGGACAGACACGCGCGCGCCTCAGCCGTTCTGGCTCAGCGCGCTGGACAGCAGCCGGGCGGTGATGTCGACGATCGGGATGACCCGCTCGTACGCCATGCGCGTGGGGCCAATCACGCCCAGCGTGCCGACGATCTGGCCATCCAGTTCGTACGGCGCCGTGATCACGGCCATGTCTTCCAGCGGCACGAGCTGGCTCTCGCCGCCGATGAAGATCTGCACGCCCTGCGCGTGGCTGGACACATCCAGCAGCTGCAGCAGGCTGGTCTTGTGCTCGAACACGTCGAAGAGCCGCCGCAGCTTGTCCATGCTCGACGACAGGTCTTCCACCTCCAGCAGCTTGCGTTCGCCCGAGATCACCACCTGCTCGGTGTTGTCCTCGGCCATCGCACTGCTGCCGGCCTCCACGGCCGCCTGCATCAGCGTCGACATGTCGCGCCGCAGCGCCTGCAGTTCGCCGCGCAGCAGGTCGCGCACGGCATCGAACCGCATGCCGGCGTAGTGCGTGTTGAAGAAGTTGGCCGCCTCGATCAGCTGGGCCGGCGTGTACGACAGCTCGGTCTGGATGATGCGGTTCTGCACATCGCCTTCGGGGCTGACGATGATCAGCAGGATGCGCTTGTCCGACAGGCGCATGAATTCCACCTGCCGGAACGACTGCGCGCGCCGTGGCGTCATCACCACGCCGGCAAAGCGCGACAGGTTCGACAACGTGTGCGCGGCCGCCGTGATCATGCGCTGCGGCCCCAGTTGCTGGCTGGCCATCTGGCCCTGGATCTGGTCCTGCAGATCCGCCAGCGCGGCGGGCAGCGCCGGGCCGCCTTCCAGCGGGCGCGCCGTCAGCATCGAATCGACGAACAGCCGGTAGCCGCGCGGCGTGGGAATGCGGCCGGCCGAGGTATGCGGGCTGGCGATGAACCCCATTTCCTCGAGGTCGGACATCACATTGCGAATGGTGGCCGGCGAGAGGTCCAGACCCGAATACTTCGAGAGGGTCCGCGAGCCCACCGGCTGCCCTTCGGCGATGTACCGCTCGATCAGGGTCTTGAGCAGCGTTTTAGAACGTTCGTCCATGATGCAAGCGATTTTAATCAAAACTGGGCCGTCCGGGCGGACGCGACGCCATTCAGCCGCCCGGGCACGTCCGCCGGCGCCCGATTCCGCCCTTCCCCGCCGCCGCGCGGCCCCGCCCGCCTCCCTGCCGCCGATTGCTGGCAATGGTCATGCCGGTATGGTCTAATCCCGCCATGTCTGCCCCCTCAAAGTCCCGCGCCCCGCGCGCGCCGTTCAAGACCGTTGCCCTGGTGGGCCGGCATTCGACCGCCGGCATCGAGGGTCCGCTGGAGGAACTGGCATCCTGCATTTCCCGCAATGGGCAGGATGTGGTGTTCGAGCGCGAAACGGCCATGGCCACCGGCCTCACCGGATACCCCGTGCTGACGCCCGAGGAAATCGGCCGCCAGGCCGACGTGGCCGTGGTACTGGGCGGCGACGGCACGCTGCTCGGGCTGGCGCGCCAGCTGGCCGGCCACGACGTGCCGGTCATCGGCGTCAACCACGGCCGGCTCGGGTTCATGACCGACATCCCGCTCGAGGACGTTACCACCGCGCTGCCCGAAATGCTGGCCGGCCGCTACGAGGCCGAGTCGCGCATGCTGCTGGAATCGAGCGTGATCCGCGACGATGCGGTGATTTTCTCGGCGTTGGCGTTCAACGACGTGGTGGTGAACCGCTCCGGCATCTCGGGCATGGTGGAGCTGGCGGTCTCGGTCGATGGCTATTTCATGTACAACCAGCGTTCGGACGGCCTGATCGTCTCCACGCCCACCGGCTCCACCGCGTACGCGCTGGCCGCGGGCGGCCCGATCCTGCATCCGACGCTGTCGGGGCTGGTGCTGGTGCCGATTGCCGCGCACGCGCTGTCGAACCGCCCGATCGTGCTGCCGCACGACGCCGAGGTCACCATCGAGGTGGCCAGCGCGCGCGATGTCAGCGTCAACTTCGACATGCAGTCGCTGGCGTCGCTGCTGCCGGGAGACCGCATCGTGGTGCGCCGGTCGGCCAAGACCATCAACCTGCTGCACCCGGTGGGCTACAACTACTACGCCACGCTGCGCAAGAAGCTGCACTGGCATGAGTACCCGACCGAAGACAACCGGCTCTAACTCCCCGCTTCCCGAACGCATACCCTCATGCTGCGCAGCCTGTCCATCCGCGATTTCGTCATCGTCGACACGCTCGATCTCGACTTCACGAACGGTTTTACCGTCTTCACCGGCGAAACCGGCGCCGGCAAGTCGATCCTGATCGATGCGCTGGCGCTCGTGCTGGGTGAACGCGCCGATGCCGGCGTGGTGCGCGAGGGCGCGGCCCGGGCCAGCATCAGCGCCACCTTCCACACCCATCCGGCGCTCGACGCCTGGCTGGCGGAGCGCGAACTCGCCGGCGACGACGACACCGTGCTGCTGCGCCGGACCGTCGACGCCTCGGGCCGCAGCAAGGCCTTCATCAACGGCGCGGCGGCCACGCTGGCGCAACTGCGCGAAGTGGGCGACCAGCTCGTGGACATCCACGGCCAGCATGCCCACCAGCAATTGCTGCGCCCCGACGCACAGCGCCATCTGTTCGACGCCCATGCCGGCCTGACCGAGCAGGCGGCCGCCGTGGCCGAGGCCTGGCGCGCGTGGCGGGCCTGCGTCAAACAGCGCGAGGCCGTGGAACACCAGTCGCGCGAAATGCAGCTCGAGCGCGAACGCCTGGAATGGCAGGTGGGCGAACTCGACAAGCTCGCGCCGCAGGCGGGCGAGTGGGAAGCGATCCAGGCCGAATACAACCGCCTGTCGCACGCGGCCGGGCTGATCGACGGCAGCCGCGCGGCGCTCGACGCGCTGGCCGAATCCGATGGCGCGGTCACCTCGGTGCTGAACGGCGTGGTGCACCGGCTGCAGCAACTGGCCGACCTCGATGCCGGCCTGCGCGATGTGCTCGATGCGCTGGAGCCCGCGCTGGTGCAGGTCGAGGAAGCCGCGCATTCCCTGAACCGCTACGTCGACCGGCTCGAACTCGATCCGGAGCGGCTGCAGGCCGTGGAAGACCGCATGCAGGCGCTGCACGCCACGGCGCGCAAGTACCGGCTGCCCCCCGAGCAACTGTCTGACGAACTGCTGGCCCGGCGCCAGCAGCTCGACGACCTGCAGGCCGCCCAGGACATCAACAAGGTGCTGGCCCGCGAGGCCGCCGCGCGCGCCGCGTACCTGACGCTGGCCCAGCATCTGTCGGCCGCGCGCAAGGTGGCCGCCACGGCGCTGTCGGCCGCCGTCACCGATGCCATGCAGGGCCTGTCGATGGCCGGCGGCGCGTTCGCGGTGGCGCTGAACCCGCTCGACGAGGGCCAGAGCCACGGGCTCGAACAGGTGGAATTCCTCGTGGCCGGCCACGCCGGCGTCACCGCCCGCCCGCTGGCACGCGTGGCATCCGGTGGCGAACTGGCGCGGATCAGCCTGGCCATCTCGGTGATTACCAGCGAAGCGGCGCCCACGCCCACGCTGATCTTCGACGAGGTGGACACCGGCATTGGCGGCGCGGTGGCCGAGGTGGTGGGCCGGCGCCTGCAGGAGCTGGGACGCGCCCGCCAGGTGCTGTGCGTGACGCACCTGCCGCAGGTGGCCGCCCAGGCGGGCACGCACCTGCTGGTCAGCAAGGAAAGCCGCACCGACGCGTCGGGCGCGGTCACGCGTTCGCGCATCCGGGTGCTCGACGCCGAGGGCCGCATCAACGAGACCGCGCGCATGCTGGGCGGCGCGACGGTGACTGCCACAACCATGCAACACGCCGAAGAGATGGTGGCGCAGGGCGCCCGCGCGGCCCAGGCCGCCAATGCCCCGCGCGAAGGGGGCGGCCGCAAGCCGCGCCGCGCCGCGGGCTGAGCGCCGAACACAGGAGTTTCAAACCGATGACCCATGGCAAGAAGCCGTCGACCCGCCGCCGCGCCAGCGCCGTGGCCACGCTGGCCCTGAGCGCCGCCCTGACTGCGCTGACCGCCGTGTCGGGCTGCGCGTCCGAAGCAACGTCGTTCGCGCCGCCGCGCGGCAGCATCACCGACGACCGCGCCATTGGCGACATCCTCGTCGCCTTCACGCCGCCCGACGTCACGCTCTCGGAAGACGCCGGCAAGCTGCTGGCCGCCGTGCCGGGGCCGGCGCGCTACGTGGTCAAGCGGCCGATGTCGGCCGGCGTCTGGCTGGTTACCGCCATCACCAACACGCCCGACGTAACGCTCGACCAGGCCTTGGCCACGCTGCGCGCCGCGCCGCGTGTGGCATCCGCCACTCCGGACCGGATGCTCAAGCCGCATCGCGGCATGCCGCCGGGCCGCGACATGCTGCCCCCGGCGCCGGCGCCAACCTCGACGCCGTCGTCGTCAAACCCCTGACTGAACCGCTAAGCTGAACCCATCAGGCGAGCGTCGCCAAAAATCAGCAAGACCGGCCGCGCAGAAGACCCAAAACAAGCGCCTTCCTCAGCAGTCCGCATCCGAAGTTCTCCGCAGGAGCAACGATGTCGCACGCGAAGCTGAAGTCCCATCCCCGAGCCGCCCTGCCAGCCGCGCTGGCGCTGGGCGGTTCGGTCCTTGCAGGTTCCATCCTGACCGCCGTCCTGTGCGCCGCCCCGCTCGCCGCACACGCCGACACCGGCGGCGCCGCGCGGCCCGCGCCGGTCCATACGGGCACGGTCTATACCGGCAACTACATCGTGCGCTGGCGCGACGTCGGCCAGGCCACCGTCGCCGACCCGACGCCGGCCTCGGCCGCGGGCACCGCCGCCAGCCGGATGGCCGGCAGCGCTGCCACCAGTTCGGCGGACAGCGAGCGCATGAAGCGCGTGGCATCGAACACCGGGCTGGCGCTGTCGCTCAGGCGGCCGATGTCGAACGCGCTGCAACTGCTCTCCGTGGTCGACAGCCGGGGCGATGATCCGGAAACCGTGGCCCGGCGTCTGCGCCAGGACCCGCGCGTGGCCGACGCCGTGCCGGACCGCTGGCTGCGTCCCATGGACACCACTCCCAACGATCCGCTCTTCGCGACGAACCAGCCCTACCTGGGCTCGCCCACCACCGTGGTCGGTGGCGTGAACCTGCCGCGCGCATGGGACCGCTCCCGGGGCAGCAGCAATATCGTGGTGGCGGTGGTCGATACCGGCTACCTGGATCACCCCGACCTGTCTGGCCGGCTCGTGGCCGGCTACGACTTCATCAGTTCGACGACGGTATCGGTCGACGGCGATGGCCGCGACGGCGATGCCCATGACCCGGGGGACTACACGCCGTCGGGCACCACCTGCCAGGACGGCACCACCGACCCCACCAGCAGCTGGCACGGCACGCGCGTGGCCGGCGTGCTGGGCGCGGCCACCAACAACGTTCAGGGCATAGCCGGGGTCGACTGGTCCGCCCGCATCCAGCCCGTCCGTGTGTCGGGCCGTTGCGGCGCCCTGCTCTCCGATACCGTCGACGGCATGCGCTGGGCCGGCGGCCTCAGCGTGACGGGCGTGCCGGCCAACCCCACGCCCGCGCGCGTGGTGAACGTCAGCCTGGGCGGCGGCAAGTGTTCGAGCATCGAGCAGCAGACCGTCAACGACCTGAATGCCGCGGGCGTGATCGTGGTGGCGGCGGCCGGCAACTCCGCCAGCGCCGTGGAAGCGCCGGCCGATTGCACCGGTGTGATCGCCGTCACGGCCCACACCAACGATGGCGACCACGCCAGCTACGCCAACAGCGGCACGCAGGTGGCGATCAGTGCGCCGGGCGGCGGCTGCGGCGCCACGCGCATCGTCAATGGCACGTGCGCCACGCCCTCGTTGATCGTCACCACCTCCAACGATGGCGCCGCCGGCCCGGGCAACTTTGTCTACGACCTGCGGTCGGCCGGCACCAGCTTCGCCACGCCGATCGTCTCCGGCGTGGTGGCCCTCATGCTCGCCGTGAACCCGCAACTGACGCCGGCACAGGTGACAGCCGTGCTGAAGAACACGGCGCGCGCCCATCCGGCCGGCACCTATTGCACGACGGGCAGCAACGTGGGCACGTGTGGCGCGGGCCTGCTGGATGCCGACGCGGCCTTGGCCACGGCGCCGAATCCGGGATCGGCCGGCGCATCAACCGGATCGACAACGGCCAGCACCGACAGCGGCGGTGGCGGCGGCGCATTCGCGCCGTGGAGCGCGCTGGTGCTGCTTGGGATTGGTCTGGCGGGATTTGCGACGCGGCGGCGAGTCAAGCGGTAGGTAGTACGGAGGGTCGGGGCGTGTCGGGCCGGGCGTGTCGGGCCGGGGCGTGTCTATGTGGCACTCAGCGCCGCCGCTGGCCCCACCACTCCTGCAAGAGCCAGCACGCGAGCCCGGCCACGGCGCCAGCCGCATGGGCGCCCCGCACCACACCAAAGCCCCACGACGGGTCGAACACCACGGCCGCCAGCCAGGACTGCTCGACCCACACCTTGCCCAGCACGATCGCGCAGGTCACCACGCCAATCACGCGCGACCACCCTGGCGCCTGCAGCAGCCGCAGGGCCGCCCAAAGCGCCAGTCCATGCGCCGCACCGGAGAGGCCGCCGTACCAGCCCACTGCCGGCATGCGCAACAGTGCCACCTGCGCGGCCACGCCGCACACCACCAGCACGGCCAGCATGGTGCGGATGCGCGCCACGCGCCCGGCCAGCAGCAGCAGGCCGGCCGTGGCGGCCACGTCCGAAAGATAGTGGCGCCAGCCCAGGTGCGCCCACATCGCCGTCAGCACGCGCCACCACTGGCCGTCGAGCCGCACGGCGTCGCGCACATAGAGCCCGTGCGCGTGCCACCACGGCACGAATGTAAAGAGCGCCGCCACCGCCGCCACGCCAGCCACGGTGGCCAGCATCGCCGGCCAGCCTGGCAGCCGCGCCTCGGCGCCTCCCCCAGCGCGCGGCGCTTGCGCAGCGGTCGCGTCGGGCTGCACCCGCGTCAGCCGAAAACCGACTGCCAGAGCGCGCGCACCGGCGCCGTCTGCTCGGCCACGCTGTCTGGCGCCACACGGGCCTGGTCCTGCCCGTCCAGCCGCAGCTTGTGCTGGCGGGCGCGGAACAGCCGGTAGGCATCGCCCACCGCCAGCGCCAGCCCGGCATCGATCAGGTTCAGCACGCCGGCCATGCGCAGCAGCGCGATGTTGCCGGCGTTGCGCGTCAGTTCCGGATGCGCGCCGCTATGCAGCAGCACCAGGTACTGCACCGTGAACTCAATGTCGACCATGCCGCCGCGATCGTGCTTGAGGTCGAACAGGTCGGTGGGGTTCGGATGGCCCTCGGCCACCTTCGCGCGCATCTGCACGATCTCCTCGCGCAGCGCGGCGGCATCGCGCGGCTGGCGCAGGATTTCGTCGCGCAGATCCTCGAACCGGTTGCCGATCTCGCGATCACCGGCGCAGAAGCGGGCGCGCGTCAGCGCCTGGTGCTCCCACACCCACGCCGTGTTGTCGCCCTCGCGCAGCTGGTAGCGCCGGAACGCGTCGAAGCTCGTAACCAGCAGCCCCGCCGCGCCATTCGGGCGCAGGCGCGTATCCACGTCGAACAGCATGCCGGCCGCCGTATGGCTGGTAAGCCAGGTGATCAGGCGGCGCGCATAGGCCGCGTAGACGTCGGGCGCGCGCTCGTGGGCATCGTCATACAGGAAGATCAGGTCGAGGTCCGACGCATAGCCCAGCTCCTTGCCGCCCAGCCGGCCATAGGCGATCACCGCGAACCGTGGCGTCTCGCAGTGGCGCGTGGCCAGCTGGCGCCACACGGCCTGCATCGTCACTTCGAGCATCGCGTCGGCCAGGTCGGACAGGCGGTCGGCCACCTGCTCCACGGTCAGCAGGCCCTGCAGGTCCTGCAGCAGGATGCGGAAGGTCTCGGCATGGTGCTCGCGGCGCAGGATGTCCATCTGCGTCTCGACCTGGCCATCGGAGGCATGCAGCCGCTCGGCCAGTCGCTCACGGAACGCCGCCCAGTCGGGCGCGCTGGCCAGCGCGTCGCTGTCGAGCAGTTCGTCCAGCAGTTGCGGATGGCGCGTCAGGTAGGTGGCGGCCCAGCGCGAGGCATGCAGCGTCTGCGCCACGCGATCCATCGCCTGCGGATATTCCGACAGCAGCGACAGGTACGACGCGCGCCGGCTGATGGCATCGAGGAAGTCCAGGAAGCGCGCGATCGTGGCGTCGGCATCGTCCTGCTTCGCGGCCAGGTCCAGCGCGCGGTTGACGAGCAGGTCGAAGCGGCCGCGACTGGTTTCGGAGAGCGCCCGGTAGCGCATCGACGTGCCGATGGCGCGCAGGCGGTCGTACAGCCCCGTGCAGTCGCCAAAGCCCGCCGCCTGCAGCGCCTGGCACGGCGACGACTGCGGATCGGTCTCGTCGGCGTCGTCGCCGGGGTTCGACTGCGTGGCGCGCGAAGCCATTTCCTCGCGCACCAGCGCGGGCCAGAGCGGCTCGCTCTGCGCCGTCTCGCCATCGGCGAACGGATCGGAGAACGTGGCTTCGAACTGCTGCGCCACGGGCTCCATCAGCGTGTTCATCTGCGCGACCAGCGTGTCCCAGTCGGCGCAGCCCATCATCTGCGCCACGGCCGCGCGCTCGTCGTCCGAGGTGGGCAGGTGATGCGTCTGCGCATCGTCGCGATACTGCAGCCGGTGTTCGAGCTGCCGCAGGAAGCGGTAGGCATCGGCCAGCTGGGCGGCCTGGCCGGCCGGCAGCAGGTTGCGCTCCACGGCCACATCCAGCACCTCAAGCGTGGGGCGCACGCGCAGCGCCGGGTCCTGGCCGCCGCGAATCAGCTGGAACACCTGCGCCATGAACTCGATCTCGCGGATGCCGCCGCGCCCGAGCTTGATATTGAACGAGCGCTGGTTCACGCCATGCCCGGCCAGCCCGCCGCTGCGCTTGGCCGCCTCGGAGCGGATCTGGGCATGCAGCGAGCGGATGGCGGCGATCACGCCGTAGTCCAGGTAGCGGCGGAACACGAACGGGGTGGTAAGGCGGCCCAGCAGCGCGGCCGCGCGCTCGGCGTGCGGCGTGTCGATGGCCGAGACCACGCGGCCCTTGATCCAGGCATAGCGCTCCCACTCGCGCCCCTGCACCACCAGGTATTCCTCAAGCATGCCGAAGCTGCAGACCAGCGGCCCGGCATCGCCGTTCGGACGCAGGCGCATGTCCACGCGGAACACGAAGCCGTCGGCCGTCACCTCGGACAGCAGCGTGATCAGCCGCCGGCCCAGCCGGATGAAGTACTCGTGGTTCGACAGCGAGCGCGAGCCGCCCTGGGTGTCGCCGTCCTCGTCATAGAGAAAGATCAGGTCGATATCGGACGAGACATTGAGTTCGCGGCCGCCCAGCTTGCCCATGCCGACCACCACCAGCTCCTGCACCTCGCCGCTCTGGTCGCCGGTGGGCCGGCCGAAGGTGGCCGCAAGGTCGTCGCCGAGCACGCGCAGACCGTGCTGGATCGACAGCTCGGCCAGGTCGGTCATGGCGCCGGTGATCTCGGCCAGCGTGGCCAGCCCGCGCAGGTCGCGCTCTATCACCGCGCACATCACTTCGGCGCGCAGCCGCCGCAGCGCCTGACCCGCCGCCGTCTCCACATCGGCACCGGGGGCCTGCAGCGCCTGCAGCCGCTGGCGCATCCAGTCGCGCGTGATCGGGCCCACCGCTGCATCGGCAACGATGGCCGGCACGCCGGGGCGCGCGGCCAGCACACGTCGTGCGTAATGGGAGTACGCCGCCGAGTACAATACGTGGCCTTCGCAATCGGCCGGCGTCAGTCCCTGCGCCGTCATCGTGGCAAACGCCCCGTGGGCCATGCCCCCGGACGGTGCCGCAACGCCGGCCGAAGCCACGTTCGAAGTGGCGCCGGCGGCATCCGCCGGGTGAGAACTGCCGGGCAATGCCGGGGCTTGGCCCGCGGCGGAACTCGTCGGATCAGGGACAGTCATTCCAGTTACTTTGCTTGATCGGGCAGGCGCCGTGACAGACCGCGGTGGCGCCATGCCCGCACCACTTTGGAGAGCGGCTAGTATTGTCGGATAATCTGCGCATGTCCAGCCGCCCCACCGCCCCAGACGACGGTTCCGCAACCCCGCATCCGGGCAACGATGGCGCCGCCACGGTCACAGCATCCTCCCCTGCGGGCTCCGCTCCGGCTTCCTCCCCTTTTCACGCGCCCGGCCGCCGCCAGCGCGCGATGACGCGCGTCCGCCAGACGCTGCGCGGCGCCTGGCTGGGGCTGCTGGCGCTGGCCCGCCATCCGGCCTGGGGCCGGCTCTGGCGCGTGCTGCTGCGCATTGCGCTGGCCTTGGCCGCGCTGGCCGTGGTGGCCGTGCTGCTGATCCGCTTCGTGCTCTGGCCGCAGGCCCACACTGCGCGCCAGTGGCTGGAACGCCAGGGCTCGGCCGCACTCTCCGCGCAACTGCGCATCGGGCAGCTCGATACCTACTGGGACGGCTGGCGCCCCGCCTTCCGCGCGCGCCAGGTGCTGGCCGTGGATAACCAGCAGCGCACGCTGCTGGCGGCGGAGACGCTCGAAGGCAAGCTGTCGTGGCAGTCGGTGCCGGCGCTGACGCTGCAGTTCGCGAGCCTGACGGCCGACCGCACCGACGTGCTGGTGCGCCGCACCGCCGAAGGCCGCCTGCTGGTGGCCGGCGTGCCCATCGAGGCCACGAAGCCGTCCGCCGACAACGACCCGTTCCTGAACTGGCTGCTGACGCAAGGCCGCATCGAACTGGTCAGCGGCAAGCTTCGCTGGCTCGACGAAAAGGCCCGGCTGCCGCAGCTCGACGTGGCGGACATCCACTTCACGGCCGAACGCACCGGCGCGCAGCACGCGGTGCGGCTGGAGGCCCGCAGCGCGTCGCTGGCGCCGCAGCCGCTGGTGCTGCAGGCCAACCTGCGGCACGACTACCTGCATGGCGCGGGCGACTGGCGCCACTGGACCGGCCAGGCCAGCTGGGCATTCAACCAGGTGCAGCTGCCCGTGGTGCAGCGCTACCTGGCGATCTTCGACAACGTCAACAGCGGCGTCTTCAGCACCGACGGCACCATCGACATCCGTGGCGGCCACGTGCTGCGCAGCCAGACGCGCATGCGCGCCACGGGCGTGGACCTGCGGCTCACCGGCGCGCCGGAGCCGCTCAAGCTGGCCAACGCGCAGGCGCTGCTGCTGCACAAGGGCGACCGCGCCGGCAACAACTCGCTGACCATCGATACCCTGCTGTGGCAGGCGGGCCCGCAGGCGGGTCCGCCGTCGGCCGCCGATGCCTCGTGGCGCGAAGGCATGCGCAAGGTCACGGTGGACTGGAGCCGCGACAACGCCGGCAACCTGCGCAAGTTTGCGCTGCGCGCGCCCACGTTCGACCTGAACACGCTGCGCGCGCTGGCCACCTCGATGCCGCTGGACACCATGGTGCTGCGCCAGCTGCGTGCGCTGCAGCCGGCGGGACACATCGACAACCTCGACGTGAGCTGGGTGCGCGAGCGCGGCGGGCTGCTCTCGCGCGGCCCGGGCGTGCCGCACTACACGGTGCAGGGCACGCTGCGCGGCGTCTCCGTCAACAGCCAGCCGGCGGTGCCGGCCGTGGGCCCCGATGGCAAGCCGCATACCGGCATGCCGGGCTTCACGAAGCTGTCCGGCACGTTCAGTTTCGACGACCGCCAGGGCACCGCGCGCGTGGACAGCACGGGCGCCACGATGAGCTTCCCGGGCGTGTTCGACGACCCGCTGGTGCCGTTCGACGTGCTGCGCGGCGAGGTGCGCTGGAGCCACGAGCAGGACAAGCTCGTGGTGCAGACCGACGGCATCCACTTCGCGAACGCCGATACGGCGGGCACCGTGCGCGGCACCTGGCGCGCGGGCGGCGACGGCCATAGCGGCATTGCCGACCTCTCGGGCGAACTGGAACGCGCACAGGCCCACCGCATTCCGCGCTACCTGCCCACCACGATGCCCGCCACCAGGCACTACCTGGAAGGCGCGCTGGTGGGCGGAGAGGCCCACGACGTGAAGTTCCTGGTCAAGGGCGACCTGTACCACTTCCCGTTTCATCCGCCGTTCGCCAAGGCGGGCGATTTTCGCGTCGAGGCGCCGGTGCGAAACGTGAGCTACCAGATCGCGCCCCACGAGACCGGCCCCAATACCGGGCATGGCAATGGCGCGGCGGGCACGGCCTGGCCAGACTTCACCGACATCCAGGGCAGCCTGCTGTTCGAGCGCGGCAGCATGTCGTTCCTGGCCAAGCAGGCCGGCGTGCGCGGCATCGCCGGCGTGGTGCTGCGCGATGTAAGCGGCAAGATCGACGACATGAGCGATCACGGCCACCTGACGGTGGACGGCAGCGCCACTGGTCCGGTAACGGGCTTCCTGCACTACGTGGCCACCAGCCCGGTGAAGGGCTGGACCGCCAACATCACCGAGAACGCGCGCGCGCCCGGCCATGGCGATCTCAAGCTCAAGCTCGACCTGCCGCTCAGTCACGCCGCCGGCGCCAAGGTCAACGGCGAATTCCACTTCCCGGGCAACGACGTCACGCTGTTCCCGGAGCTGCCCACGCTGTACGGCGCCAGCGGCACGGTGGCCTTCGACGAACACGGTTTCCAGCTCAACAACGTGCGCGCCCGGCTGCTGGGCGGCGAAACCCGTCTGACCGGCGGCACCCAACCCGACGGCGCCACGCGGGTGACGATCGGCGGCACCGCCACGGCCCAGGGGCTGCGCGAAGCGCTCGGTGGCGGCGGCGCGGCACTGGGCAAGCGGATCGAGGGCGCCACGCCCTATAGCGCGGTGGTGTCGTCGCGCGACAAGCACCTGCAGGTGCAGGTGGCATCCGAACTCAACGGCCTGGCCCTGAACCTGCCCGCCCCGCTGTCGAAGCCGGCCGGCCAGGATCTGCCGCTGCGATTCGACCTGCGCCCGTCGCCCACCCGCGCCGGCCTGGAAGACATGACCATCCAGCTGGGCAACAGCGTCAGCGCACGCTATGTGCTGCGCCGTGGCGACACCACCGAGGTCATCGCCGGCGGCATAGGCGTGGGGCAGCCCGCGCCGCAGCCGGCCAACGGCGTGGCCGCCGCGATCACCGCCGAGCGGCTCGATGTGGATGCGTGGCGCAGCGTGCTGGACCCCGATTCCGGCGACCGCAAGCCCGCCGGCGAGGTGGACCGCTCGTCGCCATTCCTGCCCGAGCGCGTCAGCGTGCGCACGAAGACGCTCGACGCCTTCGGCCGCAGCCTGGACGACGTGGCCATCGACGCCAACCGCGACAGCAATGGCTGGGCGCTGCAGATGGCGTCGAAGCAGATCGCCGGCGCCGGACAATGGCGGCGCGACAGCAATGATCCGGCCGGGTCGCTGAAGGTTCGGCTTGCGCACCTCGACATTCCCGACGCCACCGACGACGGCCACATGACCGAGGCCATCACGCGCAGCATCGAGGAAATGCCGGCGCTGGACCTGGCCGTGGACCGCTTCGTGCTGCATGGCCGCGACTTCGGCAAGCTGGAGGTCAAGGCCCACACCAGCCACGCGGACAACCAGCCGGTGTGGACGCTGGACAGCCTGACCATCGAACAGCCCGGCGCCACCCTGACCGGCAGCGGCACCTGGCGGCTGCCGCGCCGCCTGCGCGAGGCAGCGGCGCAGGGCGCGGCCTCGCCCACCGAAGGCCGCCGCACGCTGCTGAACTTCAAGCTCGATATCCGCAATGCCGGCGATGTGCTGGACCGCTTCGGCATGGCCCACACGGTGCGCGACGGCAAGGGCTCGCTGGAAGGCCGCATTGCGTGGCGCGGCTCGCCGATGTCGATCGACTACCCCTCGCTGTCGGGCCGCCTGAAGCTGGAGCTGGAAAATGGCCAGATCCTCAGCGTGGAACCGGGCGCGGCCCGGCTGCTGGGCGTGCTGAGCCTGCAGAGCCTGCTGCGGTTTGCCACGCTGGACTTCCGCTCGCTGACCAGCAAGGGCCTGATCTTCGACGACATCACGGCGGGCGGGACGATCGAGAACGGCGTGGGCAAGATCGACGAATTCCGCTTCAAGAGCAGCCAGGTGATGGCGACGATGAGCGGCACGGCGGACTTGCTGCACGAGACGCAGGACCTGCAGGTGGACGTGGTGCCGCGCATCAACGCCACCACCACCTCGGTGGCGGCGGCGTTCATCAACCCGGTGCTGGGCATCGGCACGCTGGCCGCGCAACTGCTGTTCGCCGACGAGTTCTCGAAGGTGTTCACCCAGCACTACCACGTGAGCGGATCCTGGGCCGACCCCAAGGTCTCCAAAGTGGAGGACAATAAGCGCCAGCCGGCCGTCCAGGATCGCAACGGCGCCTATCCGCGCTAGGGCCGGCACCACCCTGCCCCCGCTCCCCAGGAGGAAGCCACGATGACCGCTGCCACGCCATTCCGCGTTGCCGCCATCCAGACGGTGACGGGAACGTCGCTCGACGACAATCTCGCCCGCGCCGGCACGCTAATCGACGAAGCCGCGCGCGGCGGCGCCGAGCTGGTGCTGCTGCCCGAGTACTTCTGCATGATGGGACGGCACGAGTCCGACAAGGTGGCCATCCGCGAACGCGAGGGCGAGGGCCCGGTGCAGCGCTTCCTGGCCGACGCCGCGCGCCGGCACCGCATCTGGCTGGTGGGCGGCACGCTGCCGATGTGGTGCGACGACGACCAGCGCGTGTACAACACGTCGCTGGCATTCGACCCCCACGGCGCCCGCGTGGCCCGCTACGACAAGATCCACCTGTTCGGCTTCACCAAGGGCGACGAGAATTTCGACGAATCGCGCACGATCCTGGCCGGCAAGACACCGGTGGCCTTCGATGCGCCGTGCGGGCGCGTGGCGATGTCGGTCTGCTACGACCTGCGCTTTCCCGAGCTGTATCGCAACCTGGCGCACGGCAAGGATGGCCAGCCGCTTTCCTTGATTCTGATGCCGGCCGCCTTCACCTACACCACCGGGCAGGCCCACTGGGAAATCCTGATCCGTGCCCGCGCCATCGAGAACCAGTGCTATGTGCTGGCCGCGGCACAGGGCGGCAAGCACGAGAACGGCCGGCGTACCTGGGGCCACTCGATGCTGGTCGATCCGTGGGGCGAGCTGATGGGCGTGCTGCCCGAAGGCGAAGGGGTGGTGTCGGGCGTGGTGGATCCCGGCCGTCTGGCCGAGGTGCGCCAGAACCTTCCGGCATTGCGGCATCGCGTGCTGTAGCATTCAGGGCATTACCGTTTGCATTCCCCGTGACCCGGTCGTCACGGGCTCAAGACAAGGACAATCATGAACGCCGGAGATCTCGGAATTCGCAACCTGGCTACCGCGCAGCAGCTGCTGCTGGCACCGTACGGCCTTGACGAGGCCAAGCTCCAGCGCGTGCTGGCGGACATCTTCACGCACAAGGTGGACTACGCCGACCTGTACTTCCAGCACACGCGCAACGAGGCCTGGAGCCTGGAGGAAGGCATCGTCAAGTCGGGCAGCTTCAGCATCGACCAGGGCGTGGGCGTGCGCGCCGTCTCGGGCGACAAGACTGCCTTTGCCTATTCTGACGACATCAGCCTGGCCGCGCTGTCGCAGGCGGCCGCGGCCACGCGCACCATCGGCAAGAGCGGCAGCGGCCGCGTGAAGGTGGCTGGCGCCATGGCCTCGCAGGGTGGCCGCAGCCTCTACACCCCCAACGACCCGCTCGACTCGATGACGGCCACCGAGAAGGTGGCGCTGCTCGAACGCATCGAGAAGATGGCCCGCGCCAAGGATCCGCGCGTGGTGCAGGTCATGGCCGGCCTGGCCGGTGAATACGATGTGGTGCTGGTGGCCCGCAGCGACGGCGTGATTGCCGCCGACGTGCGTCCGCTGGTGCGCGTGTCGGTAACCGTCATCGCCGAGCACAATGGCCGGCGCGAGATGGGTTCCTCGGGCGGCGGTGGCCGCTATGCGTACGGCTACTTCACCGACGACCTGCTGCGCAAGTATGTGGACGAGGCGGTGTCGTCGGCGCTGGTCAACCTCGATTCCCGCCCGGCCCCGGCCGGCGCCATGACCGTGGTGCTCGGCCCGGGCTGGCCCGGCGTGCTGCTGCACGAGGCCGTGGGCCACGGCCTGGAAGGCGACTTCAACCGCAAGGGTTCGTCGGCCTTCGCAGGCCGCATGGGCCAGCGCGTGGCCGCCAAGGGCGTGACCGTGGTGGACGACGGCACGATCGAGAACCGCCGCGGCTCGCTGAACCTCGACGACGAGGGCAACCCCACGCAGTGCACCACGCTGATCGAGGACGGCATTCTCACCGGCTACATCCAGGACACGCTCAATGCGCGCCTGATGAAGATGCCCGTCACCGGCAACGCGCGCCGCGAGAGCTACGCCGCGCTGCCGATGCCGCGCATGACCAACACGTACATGCTGAACGGCGACCGCGATCCGCAGGAAATCATCGCCAGCGTGAAGCGCGGCCTGTACGCGGTGAACTTCGGCGGCGGCCAGGTCGACATCACGAACGGCAAGTTCGTGTTCTCGGCCAGCGAGGCCTACATGATCGAGGACGGCAAGATCACCTATCCGGTCAAGGGCGCGACGCTGGTCGGCAACGGCCCGGAATCGCTCAAGGACGTGACCATGATCGGCAACGACATGCGCCTGGACTCGGGCGTTGGCGTGTGCGGCAAGGAAGGCCAGAGCGTGCCCGTGGGCGTGGGCCAGCCGACGCTGCGCATCGAAAACATGACGGTCGGCGGCACCGCCTGACCTTGCACTGACTTTGTACTGACCTGCGCCCCTCGCGCGTCTTGCCGCGGGGGCCCGGGGAGCGGGCGAGCGGCATCGGCTTGCCGCTGGCGCATGCTGCGCGTCCCGCCCCTCCCCGGTTCTTCTTGTCCTCCCCTCTACGGCCTTACCTCGTACACCAGGTTGAACGGTGTCTGCGCCGCCCGGCGAAAGGTGCCAAACCCGCCCTGCTCGGTCACGCCCTTCATGCGCGCCTGTCCGGCCTGGGCGCCAAGACACATTGCCCCCTCCTGGGCGCGCGACCCCGGAGTGCAGATGAACGTCGACGCCGAATAGAAGACCCGTCCCACCGGATTGAGATTGTCCTGCAGGCTGTCGTTGGCAAACGGTTCCACGATCATCCAGCAGCCGTCCGGCTTGAGCGACTCGCGGATATGGCGCGCCGCGCCGACCGGGTCGCCCATGTCGTGCAGACAGTCGAACACGGCCACGAGGTCGTAGTCGCGCCCCGGAAAGTCCTTGGCGGAGGCCACTTCGAACGTCACGCGGTCTTCCACGCCGGCGCGCCGCGCGGCCTCGGTGGCGTAGCGGATCGACGGCTCGTGGTAGTCGAAGCCCCGGAACGTCGACGCCGGGAACGCCTGCGCCATGATGATCGTCGACGCGCCATGGCCACAGCCCACGTCGGCCACCGTGGCGCCGGCCTTGAGCCGCGCGTCCATGCCTTCGAGCGACGGGATCCATTCGCCCACCAGATGCGCCGCATAGCCGGGCCGGAAGAAGCGCTCGGTGCCATGGAACAGCGCCGGGTCGTGCTCGTGCCAGCCCAGGCCGCGTCCGTTGCGGAAGATGTCCATCATCTTGGGAATGGCACGAAATTGCGCCACGGCGATCTGGAACGCGCCCGGGATGAACGCCGGGCTGCCCTCCTGGGCCAGCGCGAAGGCCTGTTCCTCGGTCAGCGAGAACATGTCGGTGGCCGCTTCGTACTCGACATAGCCGCTGGCCGCCTGCGCCGACAGCCATTCGCGCAGGTAGCGCGGGTCCGTGCGCGTCTTCTCGGCCAGCGTCTGCGCGGTCATCGGCTTCTCCGCGAGCGCCTTGTACAGGCCCAGCTCGTCGCCCACGACAACGGTCGCCGCGTGCATCACGGCCCCGATGTCATGGACGAACTTCTCCATGAATGCGTTCAGCCTTGCTTCATCCACTGCCATGATGGCCTCCCCCTGCTGATTCTTGTTCGGAGTCGCGCACGCGGGCGCGCCAAATCCAATATAGGCAGCAGAAGCACTCTGCATTCGCTTAAATCTGTTGCACCTGCCGCTTGCCAGCGCTCGGGAAAAGCGCTATAAAGATGCTTCGTTGTCGCGCGTGCGGCGACTGCACCCCGTAATTTTGGCTGCAGCCACGCAATAAAATGCCTTCCCGCCACGCGCCGCAGCATTAATTTCACGCAACCGCGTAAAACCGACACAAGCTCGCTACCGTCGACCCGATTTCCGCCATGTCCGCCAAGTTTTACTTTTACTTCTTTTGGCATCTCACACCGCTGGCGGATAGAGAGGGACGGCTGTAGGCAGCCCCGAATACAAAAAAGACCGCCAGCAACCCTGGCGGTTTTTTTATGCCCGCCACGGTCGCCGCACAGAATCCAACCAGACTCAGACCTCACAAGAACCCGGAGCCATCATGCTGAAGAACACCGACGACCTGCGTATTCGAGAACTCAAGGAACTGCTGCCGCCGGCGCACCTGATCCGCGAGTTCGCCTGCTCCGAGGCGGCGTCCGACGTGATCTACGGCGCCCGCCAGGCCATGCACCGCATTCTCCATGGCATGGATGACCGCCTGATCGTGATCATCGGGCCGTGCTCCATCCACGATACGCGTGCCGCCCTGGAATACGCCAAGCTGCTGAAGGTGCAGCGCGACCGCTTCGCCGGCGAGCTGGAAGTGGTCATGCGCGTCTACTTCGAGAAGCCGCGCACCACGGTGGGCTGGAAGGGCCTGATCAACGATCCGCACATGGACGGCAGCTTCAAGATCAACGATGGCCTGCGCACTGCCCGCGAGGTGCTGCTGAACATCAGCGAGATGGGCGTGCCGACCGGCACCGAGTACCTGGACATGATCAGCCCGCAATATATTGCCGACCTGGTCAGCTGGGGCGCCATCGGCGCGCGCACCACGGAGTCGCAGGTGCACCGCGAACTGGCTTCGGGGCTGTCGTGCCCGGTGGGCTTCAAGAACGGCACCGACGGCAACGTGAAGATCGCCGTGGACGCCATCAAGGCCGCTTCGCAGCCGCACCATTTCCTGTCGGTGACCAAGGGCGGCCATTCGGCCATCGTCTCGACGTCGGGCAACGAGGACTGCCACATCATCCTGCGCGGCGGCAAGACGCCCAACTACGATGCCGCCAGCGTGCAGGAAGCCTGCGACGCGATCTCCAAGGCCGGGCTGGCCGCGCGCCTGATGATCGACGCCTCGCACGCCAACAGCAGCAAGAAGCATGAGAACCAGCTGCCGGTCTGCGAGGACATCGGCCGCCAGGTGGCCGGCGGCGACCAGCGCATCATCGGCGTGATGGTGGAATCGCACCTGGTGGCAGGCCGCCAGGACCACGTCCAGGGCACGCCGGTGGAAAACCTGACCTACGGCCAGTCGGTGACCGACGCCTGCATCGGCTGGGATGACTCGCTGACCATCCTGGAAACGCTGGCCAACGCGGTGAAGCAGCGCCGCCTGGCCACGGGCAGCGGCAACTGATCGCCGAGCCTCTGACTACCAGAGGCCACCGTAGGCCACCAGAGGCCACCGGAGGCCGCATGCAACAACGCCGACCCCAGGGTCGGCGTTGTTTTTTGGAAACGCATGCGGCGTTGCCCGGCATGACCGGCAAGGGCTCGCGGCCCGGCGCCGGCGATTCGGCTATTCGGCGATCCGGCGGTGGCGCCGCTTACTTCTTCAGTACCAGGTCGCCCTTCAGCGATCCGATATAGGCGGCGATATCCTTGAGCTCGCCGCGCGTGAACGGACGCGGCTTGCCGTTCTTGTCGGCTACGGCCGGGTTGCTGTTCACCTGGCCCGCCATGATGGCGTTGGTGCGCCCCACCAGCGGATTGCCGCTGACCTGGTACGACGTCAGCGCGTGATACAGATAGTCCGGATGCTGGCCCGCCAGCTTCGGATAGTCGGGCGAGATCGGAGCATTCATGTCCTTGCCATGGCAGGCCACGCAACCGCCCTTCTCCACCAGCGCCTTGCCCGCGGCAATATCGGCGGCCTGCGCCGACATGGCGGCAGCCGCCAGCACCATCGCTGCGGACGCATACGACACAACGTTCAGCTTCTTCATGGTCACCGGCCTTCTTACTTGAGCGTGTTGTTCTGGGTATCGGGCTTCTGCTGCGAGTAGTACGCCGCCACGGCGGCGATGTCCTTCTCGGTCAGGCTCGCCGCGATCGCGCGCATGGTGGGATGCTTGCGGTCGCCCTTCTTGTAGCCGTTGAGCGCGTTTTCGATGTACTTGGCGCTCTGGCCGCCCAGCATCGGTACCTCGTACGTCTCCGGAAACGAGGCCCGGTAGCCCGGAATGCCATGGCAGCCGATGCACATGGCGACTTTGTCCTTGGCGGTGTCGACAGTGCCCTTGTCCTGGGCATGCGCTGCCGTTGCGGCCGCGCCCAACACTACCATCGTGAGGAGCTTTTTCATTGTCGTAGCTGATTGGGAAGTGTTAAACCGCGTGTGACCTGCCCCTTGCTGGAGCGCCAGACGGCTGGAGGAATGGGGATTGGGAGCGGATTGCCGGAGATCTGCCTCGCGTGGAAGCGGTCAGACAAAGGCGCAGCCGGGCTGGAGTGCTGATGTGCCGCGGTGCTCGAACACCATTCTGCAACCATCTCGCGCTTGTGCCGCCTCCCGATGCTCTGCCATGTCTCTGGTGGCAGAACTGCCGGGCTTGAGGAGGATATTGACTTGGGGGCGCGTCAAACCGGCGCATTGTACCGCAGCGCGCACGCGCTGGTCCATCGAGCGGCCTTGGGGTGAGCCCCACTGAACGCGAACGGCAATCTGCTCTTATACTGGCCCATTCCGGCCGAATTTCCGGTTGTCGACGCCAGTTGTCGCGGTTTTCCGGCCCATCCGGTTGTCATTTCCGATTGTCATTCGACCAGCCTGCCTGGCAGGCCGGTCGCGATACGCCCAGGTTGCCTCATGTCCACCACCGCCAACGCCAATCCGTCCCAGCAGGTCAAGTTCGAAGGTAGTGCCCAGTACGTTGCCACCGACGACCTGAAGCTGGCCGTCAACGCCGCCCGCACGCTGCAGCGCCCGCTGCTGATCAAGGGCGAGCCCGGCACCGGCAAGACCATGCTGGCCGAGGAAGTGGCGGCGGCGCTGGGCATGCCGCTGTTGCAATGGCACATCAAGTCGACCACCAAGGCCCAGCAGGGCCTGTACGAATACGACGCCGTGTCGCGCCTGCGCGACTCCCAGCTCGGCGACGACCGCGTGCACGACATCCGCAACTACATCGTCAAGGGCGTGCTCTGGCAGGCGTTCGAGGCCGACGAGCCAGTGGTGCTGCTGATCGACGAAATCGACAAGGCCGACATCGAGTTCCCGAACGACCTGCTGCGCGAACTGGACCGCATGGAGTTCTACGTCTACGAGACGCGCGAGCTGGTGAAGGCCCGCCATCGCCCGCTGGTGATCATCACCTCGAACAACGAGAAGGAGCTGCCCGACGCGTTCCTGCGCCGCTGCTTCTTCCACTACATCAAGTTCCCCGACGCCGAGACGATGCAGCAGATCGTCGACGTGCACTACCCGGGCATCAAGCGCGAACTGGTGACGGCGGCGCTGGAGGCGTTCTACGAGATGCGCAACCTGCCGGGCCTGAAGAAGAAGCCCAGCACGTCCGAGTTGATCGACTGGCTCAAGCTGCTGATGGCCGAAGACATTCCGGCCGAGGCGCTGCGCAGCCCCGACCGCAAGGCCGCCATTCCGCCGCTGCACGGCGCCCTGCTGAAGAACGAGCAGGACGTGCACCTGTTCGAGCGCCTGGTGTTCATGAACCGCGCCAACCGCTGAAGCTGGGGCCGGCACGATGACGAAGTTTGTCCAGCCCGTGACGCTGACCGGGCAACATGCCACGCTGGCGCCGCTGTCCACCGCGCATCTGGCGGGCCTGCAAGCGGCCGCGGCCGATGGCGAGCTGCACCGCCTGTGGTACACGAGCGTGCCCACGCCCGACGGCATGTCCGCCGAGATCGAGCGCCGCCTGGGCCTGCAGGCGCAGGATGCGATGCAGCCGTTCACCGTGCTCGATGCCGAGGGCCGCGTGGCCGGCATGACCACGTACATGAACATCGACGGCAAGAACCGCCGCGTGGAAATTGGCTCCACCTGGTATGCGCAGCGCGTGCAACGCACGGCGCTCAATACCGAATGCAAGCTGATGCTGCTGCGGCACGCGTTCGAGACGCTGGACTGCATCGCCGTGGAGTTCCGCACGCACTGGATGAACCACCAGAGCCGCACGGCCATCGCGCGGCTGGGCGCCAAGCAGGACGGCGTGCTGCGCAACCATCAGCGCATGCCCGACGGTTCGTTCCGCGACACGGTGGTCTTCTCGATCATCGCCAGCGAATGGCCCACGGTGCGCGCACACCTGCAATTCCAGCTCGCACGTCCGCGTTGATCGGAGTCACGCCATGCTGATCGACTTCTTCTTCTCGCTGCGCCACGCCAAGCTGCCGGTATCGGTCAAGGAATACCTGACGATGCTCGAAGCGCTGCGCGCGCAGGTTATTTCGCCGTCGATCGACGAGTTCTACTATCTGTCGCGCATGACGCTCGTCAAGGACGAGAAGCACTTCGACAAGTTCGACCAGACCTTCGCGGCCTACTTCAAGGGCGTGGAAAGCCTGGTGGACTGGAAGAGCGACATTCCGCTGGACTGGCTGCAGAAGACGCTGGAGCGCGAGCTGTCCGCCGAGGAAAAGGCGAAGATCGAGGCCATGGGCGGGCTCGACAAGCTCATGGAACGCCTGAAGCAGCTGCTCGAAGAGCAGAAAGAAAAGCACGAAGGCGGCAACAAGTGGATCGGCACGGGCGGCACCTCGCCGTTCGGCCATGGCGGCTACAACCCCGAGGGCATCCGCATCGGCGGGCCGTCGAAGGGCAACCGTACCGCCATCAAGGTCTGGGAGGCGCGCGCCTACAAGGACTACGACGACCAGGTGGAACTGGGCACGCGCAACATCAAGGTAGCGCTGCGCCGCCTGCGCCGGTTTGCCCGCGAAGGGGCCGATACCGAGCTGGACCTCGACGACACCATCCACTCCACCGCCGCCAACGCGGGCATGCTCGACATCAAGCTGCGGCCCGAGCGCCACAACAAGGTGAAGGTGCTGATGCTGATGGATGTGGGCGGCTCGATGGACGACCACATCAAGCGCGTGGAGGAGCTGTTCTCGGCCGCCAAGACCGAGTTCAAGCACCTGGAGTACTACTACTTCCACAACTGCCTGTACGACTACGTGTGGAAGAACAACCGGCGCCGCCACGCCGAGAAGGTTGCCACCTGGGACCTGATGCACAAGTACACGCCGGACTACAAGGTGATCTTCGTCGGCGATGCGACGATGAGCCCCTACGAGATCCTGCAGCCGGGCGGCTCGGTCGAGTACAACAATCCGGAAGCGGGCGCGGTCTGGCTCAACCGGATGATCGAGCAGTTCCCGCGCTTCGTCTGGCTCAACCCCGAGCCCGAGGGTCTGTGGCAATACCGCCAGTCGATCACGGTGATCAACCAGATCATGAAGCAGCGCATGTACCCGGTGACGCTGGCCGGGCTCGAGGAAGCGATGAAGGTGCTGACGAAGTAGTCGTCGGCCATCTCATCCGGGCTGGCTGGGTGTGCGGCGGCGCTCAGGCCACCACGTCCACGCCCTCCATCAGCCACTGCCGGAACGTCAGCAGCGCCGGCAGGTGGGCCTTCTGCTCCGGGTAGCACAGGTAGTAACCTTTCTTGGCCAGCACGCGTGCGGGGTGGGCCACCACCAGCACGCCCGTGGCCAGTTCCTCCTCGATCAGGCAGCGCGGAATCAGCGCGATACCGAGCCCCGACACCGCCGCCTGCGTCAGCAGCGTGAACTGGTCGAAGCGCGCGCCGGCCCAGGTCTCGCGCGTGGACACGCCCAGCGCGGCCAGCCAGTCCGGCCACGCCTCGGGTACGGTCGTGTGGTGCAGCAGCGGATAGCGCAGCAGCGCGGCCGGCGTGCGCGCCACGCCGTCGGGCTCGTGCACCAGCAGCCCCGGACGGCAAACCGGCAGCACCTCGCGCCCCGTCATGTAGTCGGCCAGGCTGCCCGGCCAGACCCCGTCACCGAAACGAATGGCCGCATCGAGGTCAGGCTGGGAAAAATCGTAGCCCTGCGCATGGGGCACGAATTCGAGCGTGACTTCGGGGTGCCTGGCAAAGAACTGCGGCAGCCGGGGAATCAGCCATTTCGCACCGAGCGTGGGCATGCTGGCGATGTGGAGGATGCCGCCGCGCCCCTGCCTGGCGATCAGCTCCACGCTGGCCGACTCGATCTCGTCCAGGCTGGGCCGGATGCGCTCCAGGTAGCGCGCGCCCGCCTCGGTCAGCAGCAACCGCTGGCGCACCCGCTCGAACAGTTCCACGCCAAGGAAGGCTTCCAGGCTGCGCACCTGCTTGCTGACCGCGCCCTGCGTCACATGCAGCTCGCGCGCGGCGACTGTAAAACTGCTGTGCCGCGCGGCCGCCTCGAACGCCATCAGTTCCGTCATCGATGGGCACAAGCGCCGCATACCCTACCTCCCCACTTCAATACCAAATGGAATGAGCTAGGGATTTTAATTCGTTTGCCTCGGTCGCGTATAGGCGCGCAGAATCAGGCAGCACGATTTTTGCATAGCGAAACTTCAGGTCCGCAGAGACCCGTCTTTCTCTCCTTTCATTTTCCTTTCGACCGGAATCCCTTCGATGCAACGCCGTCCCCTGCTCAAAGCCCTTGCCGCCGCCACCGCCTTCGCGGCTGCCGGCCTGACCCTGCCCGCCTTCGCCCAGGGCACGTACCCGACCAAGCCGATCACGCTGGTCGTGCCGTTCCCGGCCGGTGGCACCACCGATATCGTCGCGCGCATCGTGGCGGACAAGCTTGGCCAGCAACTGGGCCAGGCCGTGGTGGTGGATAACCGCGGCGGCGCCGGCGGCAGCATCGGCACCGGCTACCTGGCCAAGGCCGCGCCGGACGGCTATACGCTGGGCATTGCCACCGCCTCGACGCACGGCATCAACCCGGCCGTGTACCCGCGCCTGCAATACGACGCCACGAAGGATTTCACGACCATCACGAACCTGGCCTCGGTGCCGAACGTGATGAGCATCAACCCGGGCGTGAAGGCCACCGACATGAAGTCGTTCATCGCGCTGGCCAAGTCGGAGCCGAACAAGCTGGCGTACGGCTCGGCCGGCAATGGCAGCGTGTCGCACATGATGGGCGAACTGTTCAAGATGAGCAGCAAGACCGAACTGCTGCACGTGCCGTACAAGGGCGTGGGCCCGGCGCTGAACGACGCGCTGGCCGGCCAGGTGCAGATCCTGTTCGACAACCTGCCCTCGTCGCTGCCGTTCATCGAAGGCGGCAAGCTGCGAGCCCTGGCCGTGGCCGCGCCCAAGCGCGTGGCCGCACTGCCGAACGTGCCGACCTTCGCCGAACTGGGCCTGCCCGAAGTGAACGACGCCGCCTGGTTCGGCCTGATCGCACCGGCCAAGCTGCCCGCCGACATCCAGGCCAAGCTGAACGCCGCCGCCATCAAGGTGCTGGCGCTGCCTGAAGTGAAGGCCAAGCTCGAGAAGCTGGGCGCCACGCCGGTGGGCGACACGCCGCAGCACTTCGCGCAGCAGATCACTGCCGAAGTGGCCAAGAACAAGAAGGTGGCCGCCGCCGCCAAGATCTCGCTGGACTAACCCGATCCATCACTGGCAGTTCGTATGACCGAAGCAGAACGAAAGACCGCGGAAAGCCCGTACTTCCTGCAGATGCCGGAAGGCGCGTGCGGCCCGCTCTTTCTCGACTCCCCGCATAGCTGCACCACCTACCCGGCGGACTTCCGCTTCGCCGGCAACCTGCCCCTGCCGCTGCTGCGGCAGGCGGAAGACACGTTCGTGGATGCGCTCTACGCCGGCGCGCCGGCACGCGGCATTCCGCTGCTGTGCGCCGGCTTCCCGCGCAGCTACCTCGACGCCAACCGCGGTCTCGCGGAAATCGACGAGGCGCTGCTCGACGCACCGTGGCCCGGCCTGAAGCAGGAGACGTCGAAGACGCGTCTGGGCAAGGGGCTGGTCTGGCGCGTGCTGGACACGGGCGAGCCGATCTATGACCGCAAGCTGAGCGTGGCCGAACTGCAGGCGCGGATCGACCACTACTACCTGCCCTACTACGCCCAGCTGCAACGTCTGTCGGACGAGGCCGTGGCGCGCCATGGCCGCGTGTTCCATATCAACTGCCACTCGATGCCGAGCGAGGCCGCGAAGTTCGCGACCGAGCATCCGGGCCTGCAGCATCCAGACTTCGTCGTGGGCGACCGCGACGGCACCACCTGCGACACGCGCTTCACCGATCGCGTGGAAGCGGTGCTCAAGGAAATGGGCTACGACGTCTGGCGCAACCACCCCTACAAGGGCGTGGAAATCGTGCGCGTGGTGGGTCAGCCGCAAGCCAATCGCCACAGCCTGCAGCTCGAAATCAACCGCAAGCTGTACATGGACGAAGTAGGCCTGTCCTGCACGGCCGGCTTTGAGACGCTCCAGCGCAACCTCAACGCGCTGATGGACGACCTGCTGCGCTTCGCGCGCACTTTCTAAGGGTCGACGAGCTGTGCGGCACGGGCGCTGCAATGGCGCCCGCCGTTCCCGCCGTTCCCACCAAACTCCCCCGATACCGCGGGACACGCTGGATGCGTGTCTCGGGGTTCGCCTCAGTTGCACGATCCCGCAAGCATCTGTATCACGCGACGACAATCGCGCCCGATGCGCGCAAGATGTAAGCAAATAGAACGAAGGGTAACAACATTTAGGAACTTCGCGGCGGGGGATTCCTCTATCATGGCAATCCTTCACCAACCCTCCTTGCTTGCACAAGCAAAGACGTTTCCCGTGATCAGACGAATTTCCGAACTGTTCGGCAGCCGGCTCCGCATGCTGACTGCCGCAGTGGCAGGCGCCATCGCGCTGGCCGGCTGCGCCACCGCGCCGACCGACGAGACCGCCACCGGCGCCGCATCGGCCGCGCCCACCGCAACCCCTGCCACCGCGAGCGGCGCCACGAGCACCGCCTCCGCGTCCAAACCCCCGCCCGTCATCAACAAGAATCCGCCGCCCACCACCACGGTGACCTTGCCGGACAAGGGCCGCGTCAGCCTGGCGGAATACCGCACGCAGATGCGCCAGCAGCTGATGAAATCGGAGAATGCATCGGCCGACGTGGCCGATTGCGCCGCGCACGCCAGCTGGGTGGTGCCGCGCTCGGCCACCTACGACGCGCTGAAGATTCCCACCGGCGCACTGTCATCGGGCCAGGCCGTGGAAGAACGTTGGGAAGGCCGATTCTCGCCCGGCAAGCAGGCCGTGCCCGTCAGCTCGGTGGTCACGTTCAACGCCACGGCGCACAAGCGTCGCGGGGAGGCCCAGTGGCAGCCCGTGAAGGTGCGCTGCGGCTACAACGACGGCATGATGCTGGCGTACGAACTGCTCGACAGCAACGGCGACACGATCGTCGAGCCAGCCGCCGCACCGGCGGTGGCCACGCCGACGTCGCACAGCAAGAAGAAGGGCAAGAGCAGCGCGAAGGCATCTTCGTCGAAGTCGTCGTCGGCCAAGTCGACCTCGTCGTCTTCGAAAAGCTCGTCTTCGTCGAAGAAGAAAAAGCAGTAAGACCGCCCCGGTGCGCCGTGCGTGACTGCCGCGCGGCGCACTCGCCAGCCAGACCGCCTACAGATACGTCAGCGTGAACGTTGCCGAGCCGTCCAGTGGCACATCGTCTGCCAGATCGGGCAGTTTGGACTTGGCGGCAATGATGGGATAGACCAGCCAGGGCATGCTGGCGGTCTTGATTGGCGTTGGCACGCTGCTCTGGCCCACGGCGGGCTTTTCGGCCCAGGAATACATGTATTTGGCTCCCGCGAATGCGTTGTAGCCAGGCGCACCCCACCATTCCCCGTTGGTATAGCTGGCCAGCTGGTATGCGGCCTTGCCATTGGCAACCAGCCCGGACTGCAACTGCAGCCCGTAGGTGCCCACCGCCTTGCCGTCGACCTTGCCGAAACCGAATCCACGGTCATTGCCGCCACCGACCAGTGACAACAGTGGCGCAGCCGTGCCTGCCCGGTTATCGGCCACGCTCACGGCGACCAACGTTTCGCTCTCGCACGTCACGGTGGTCTGGAACGAAAACGTCGCAAGCGTCGTCGCGTCGGATTGGCTCAGGCTTTGGGCCGGGATCGTGCCCAGGTTGATATGGCCATTGTCGGAAATGGCAATGTTGCAGGCACTTGGGCGGATGGTGCCCACCGCCACCAACTGGGCAGATTCTCCGGCCAAGGCGGTTTGCCCCACGGCACCGGTCAACAGCACCGCGGCACAGATGGGCAGCGCACGAAAACGACGGGAGTTCATGTTGGCCTCGCAACGCAATAGGGGATGACGTTCTACAGAATGGTCAATTCCCCTGCCCTATTGCATGGCCGTTTCTTTGAATTGCTTCAAATCAATAGCGAAGCCGGCGGGCAAGTCACTCAGCCCAGATACTCCAGCACCGCCTGCAGCATCGCCGTGCCCAGCAGCGCGCTCTTCGCGCCGTTCCAGCCCACGGCCGGGTCGGGCAGGTCGGCGTTGTCCTTGAACGGCATTTCCAGCGTCAGCGCCAGGCAGCCGAAGGTGTGGCCGATGTACTTCGAGGCCAGCTTCAGCGCGTCGGCGTTGTATTTGCTGGCGGCGTAGCCGTGCACGTCCTGGAAGTCCGGCGTGGCGCGCTTGAACGCCTCGATGAAGCGTGATTGCTGCTCGCGCTGGGCTTCGGTGAAGCCAGGCAGCATTTCGCTGCCGGCCACGAAGTTGTACGGCAGGCCTTCGTCACCATGGATGTCGAAGAACAGGTCGACGCCGGTCTGCTCGATGGCGCGCCGCACGTGGTACACCTCGGGGCTGGTGGCCAGGCTCGGCTGCATCCACTCGCGGTTCAGGTTCGCGCCGGCCGCATTGGTTCGCAGGTTGCCGCGCGACGAACCGTCCGGATTCATGTTCGGCACGATGTGGAACACCGCCCGCTCCAGCAGCTTGCGCGCCACCGGGTCGCCATGCCAGGCGCCGGTGCCGGTCAGGCGCTGCAGCACGCCTTCACAGAACCACTCGGCCATGCTCTCGCCCGGATGCTGGCGCGCGATCATCCAGATCGTCTTCTTGCCCGGCCCCGGCTGGCCCAGCGTCACGCAGGTCAGGTCGCGGCCATCCACCGTGCTGCCCAGGTGCGACAGCCTTGCCACTGGCGAACGCTGGCAACTGGCCAGCAGCGACAGGTGGCGCTCGTCCGGATACGGCTCGAAATAGGCAAACCAGACGCTGTCGTGCTCGGGCGTGAAGTCGACCGTCATGGTCTGGCCGTCGTACCGGGTGGGCACGCGGAACCAGTGCGCGCGGTCGTACGACGCCACCGCGCGATAGTCGCGCCAGCCGTCGGGATAGGTGCACTCGCCGGCGTTCAGGAACTGCAGCCGGCACGCCTGGCCCGCCGCGCCCTGCAGGCGGAAGTGGAACCACTGGCGGAAGTCGGCGTGGGAATCGGCGCGGATGCGCAGGCGGATGTCGTCGGCGCGGTCCAGCGCCTCTACCTCGATGGCGCCCGAATCGAACAGCGAGGAAATATGCAGTGCCGAGGTCATGGGGATCGGTCCTTGGTCCTTTTGTCTTCGGTGTCAGTCTTCCAGACGGCGGCGGAATACCCAGCGCGCATCGTCCGAGGCGGCCTTGTCGAACGCATAGCCATCCTCGTTGAAACGCTTCAGCTTTGCCGGGTCCGTCACGCGATGGGTGACCGCGTAGCGGGCCATCGTACCGCGCGCCCGCTTGGCATGGAACGAAATGATCTTGTAGCGGCCGCCCTTCCAGTCCTCGAAGACCGGCGTAATCACGCGCGCGGCCAGCACCTTCGGGCGCACCACCTTGAAATATTCCTCGGAAGCCAGGTTCACCAGCGTGGGCGCGCCTTCGTGCTTCAGGTCGGCCATGTCCTTGTTGAGCAGCGACGTCACGTCGTCGCCCCAGAATGCATACAGGTCCTTGCCCGCCGCGTTATCGAGCCGGGTGCCCATTTCCAGCCGGTATGGCTGCATCCAGTCCATCGGCCGCAGCACGCCGTAGAGGCCCGACAGGATGCGGATGTGCTTCTGGGCGAAGGCCAGATCGTCGGTGGTCAGGGTCTTCGCGTCCAGGCCGTCGTACACGTCGCCGTTGAAGGCCAGCACCGCCTGCTTGCTGTTGGCGGCGCTGAACTCGGGCGACCAGTCGGCATAGCGCGTCACATTGAGCACCGCGAGCTTGTCCGAGATATCCATCAGCGATGCCACGTCCTGCGGCGCCAGGCGGCGCAGGCGCTCGATCAGCTCGGCGGAACGGTCGATGAAACGCGGCATCGTATGGGTCTTGATGCGCGGCGGTGTCTCGTAGTCCAGGGACTTGGCGGGAGACAGGACAAGGAGCATGGCAAAATCGCGGGCAGAAACAAAGTTGAGATTGTAGCGAATGCCCACCGAAGCCACCGCCGGCGCCCTGCCCTCCAGCGCCGCGCAACCGTCTGCACCACAGTCCGCACCCCTTTCAGTGCCCAACTCCGCGCCCAACGCCGCGCCTCGCGTCGTGCTGGACTCCAACATCTGGGTGGACCTGCTGGTCTTCCGCGATCCGTACGTGGAGCCAATCCGCGCCGCGCTGGCCGCCGGCACCATTGCCCCGGTGATCCGCGCCGATTGCCGCGAGGAGCTGCGCCGCGTGCTGGCCTATCCGCAATTCGCGCGCTTCGCGGTCGATATCGACGCCGCGCTGGCCGAGGTAGACCGCCTCGCCACGCTCGAACCGCTGCCCGAGCCGGCGGACGCCGCCGCCATCCGCCTGCCGAAGTGCCGCGACACCGACGACCAGAAATTCATCGAACTCGCGCATTTCGCGCGCGCCGCGCTGCTGGTCTCGAAGGACAAGGCGGTGCTCAAGCTCAGGAGCCGCCTGCGCCGCTCCAGCGGCGTGGAAGTGCTGCCGCCGCCCGCGTTTGCCGGCTGGCTGGCCGCGTGGGCGGCGCCTCAGTCGGCCAGCCAGCCGGCAAACCCAGCCGGCGATCCCCGCTAGAATGTCGCTCTGGCGTCCCGCCAGCCTTTTTCACGTTTGCGCACCGTCATGTCCGAATCCACCCTCGCCCCGCTGAATCCGCCCGTCTCGCGCCTGCCCAACGTGGGCACCACGATCTTCACCGTGATGTCGGCGCTGGCCGCCGAGAAGAACGCCGTGAACCTGGGCCAGGGCTTTCCTGACTTCGACTGCGATCCGCGCATCGTCGACGCCGTGGCCGATGCCATGCGCGCCGGCCACAACCAGTACCCGCCGATGGCCGGCGTGCCGAAGCTGCGCCAGGCGATTGCCGCCAAAATCAATGCGCTGTACGGCCACCAGTACGACTGGAACACCGAGATCACGGTGACGGCGGGCGCCACGCAGGGGCTGCTGACGTCCATCCTGTGCGCCGTGCATCCGGGCGACGAAGTGATCGTGCTGGAGCCGTGTTACGACAGCTACCTGCCGTCGATCGAACTGGCCGGCGCCACCGCCGTGCCCGTGCGCCTGGAGGCGCCGCTGTTCCGTATTCCGTTCGACAAGCTCGCCGCCGCGATCACGCCGAAAACGCGCATGATCATGATCAACACGCCGCACAACCCCACCGGCACGATCTGGCGCACCGAGGACATGCAGCAACTGGCCGACCTGCTGGCCGGCACCGACATCCTGCTGCTGTCCGACGAGGTGTACGAGCACATGGTGTACGACGGCCAGCGCCATGAATCGGTTGCGCGCCATCCCGAACTGGCACGCCGCAGCTTTGTGGTGTCGAGCTTTGGCAAGACCTACCACGTCACCGGCTGGAAGGTGGGCTACGTGGCCGCGCCGGCCGCGCTGATGAACGAATTCCGCAAGGTGCACCAGTTCAACGTGTTCACGGTGAACACCCCGGTGCAGCACGGCCTGGCCGACTACATGGCCAACCCCGCCCCGTACCTGGACCTGGCCGGGTTCTACCAGAACAAGCGCGATTATTTCCGCGCCGGCCTGGCCAATACCCGCTTCAAGCTGCTGCCCTCTGACGGCACGTACTTCCAGTGCGTGGACTATTCGGCCATTTCCGACATGAGCGAGGCCGATTTCTCGATGTGGCTCACGCGCGAAATTGGCGTGGCGGCCATTCCGGTGTCGGCGTTCTATTCGGCGCCGCGCGAGTCGGGCGTGGTGCGCTTCTGCTTCGCCAAGAAGGAAGAGACGCTGAAGCACGCGCTGGACCGGCTGGCCCGGATATAAACCCCACGCATTCCCGTCATGAAGAAAAGCCCCGCCGGCTTCCCGCCGCGGGGCTTTCTGCATAGGGTCCCAGCAGTTGCGTTACTGGTTTGGTCACCGGTTCCGGCTCAGCATCAGCTCGGTGTTGGCCTTGCGCTCGGCGTTGACCTTCTGCACGGTGGGCCGCTCGGCCATCGCCTTCAGATATTCCTTCACCGGCAGGCCGGCCAGCAGGTCTTCACCGTAGATGATCTTCGTGCACGACGAGATCAGCGGCAGGTGGCACACGGCGGCGCAATCGGCCAGCGTGAACGTGTCGCCGGCCAGGTACGGCGAGAACTTCGCCAGCTTGCCGAAGGCGGGGATGTACTTGTCCAGCAGCCCGCGCTGGCGCTCCTTGACGCGGTCGCTGACTTTGCCGCCGAAGAACGCCTCGGCATACAGCTCGCGCGCGGTCAGCTCCAGGTAGAGCTCCAGATACGTGACGATCTCGCGCACCTTGGCGGCCTGGTACGGGTCTTTCGGCAGCAGCGGCGACTGGATGTAAGTGGCTTCCAGGTACTCCGCGATGACTTCAGACTCGCTCAGCGGACCGGCTTCGGTGATGATGTAGGGAACCTTGCCCAGCGGCGACGCGGCCGGGTCGGTTTCGCCGATCCAGGCCAGCACTTCCTCGAAGGGCAGGTTCTTCTCCAGCAGCGCCAGCTTCACCTTGTTGTAGTAGTTGCTGGCGGCAAAACCGCAGAGTTTCAGCATGTTGTCTCTCTCCAGGTAGATGGAATCGCAGGTGTCGACCCAAGGCCGCTCCAGATGTTTTCCGCCCGGCATCGTCTGGCCGATCAGCGCACGCGGCATGTGCGGCGCCTCTGTCGCGAAAGGTGCAGAAAACGTACGATCGTGCTAATTTAGCCACAACTTTTTTGGACCCACAATGAGCAATTCCACCATCCAGACGCTTGGCATCGTTGGCACTGGGGCCATGGGCCGCGGTATCGCCCAGATCGCCGCGCAGGCCGGCCTGACCGTCAACCTGTTCGACACCAACGCCCAGGCTGTGGCAGCCGCGCGCCAGTACCTGCAGGACACCTTCGCCAAGCTGGCCGACAAGGGCAAGATCAGCGCCGCCGACAGCGAGGCCGCGCTGGCCCGCGTGAAGGCTTGCAGCGCGCTCGAAGACCTGGCCGGCTGCGACATGGTGGTGGAAGCCATCGTGGAGCGCCTCGACGTCAAGCGCGACCTCGTGGCCAAGCTCGAAGCCATCCTGCGCGAAGACGCGGTGATTGCGTCGAACACCTCGTCGCTGTCGATCACGGCCATCGCCGTGGGCGCGAAGCGGCCGGGCCGCGTGGTGGGCTACCACTTCTTCAACCCGGTGCCGCTGATGAAGGTCGTGGAAGTCATCGACGGCCTCTCGGGCGACCCGGCCATCGGCGACCGCCTGATGGAGCTGTCGCGCCGCATGGGCCATACGCCGGTGCGCTGCAAGGACATGCCGGGCTTCATCGTGAACCATGCCGGCCGCGGCATGAACATCGAGGGCCTGAAGGCCGCGCAGG
>Ga0102591_1000167_pt1 | contig 151720 bp, 140 predicted proteins | sample AraplaCol_mCL_r2_2_FD_76860 | JGI IMG/M metagenome (GOLD analysis project Ga0102591, IMG submission 76860) | Arabidopsis root microbial communities from North Carolina, USA - plate scrape MF_Col_mCL_r2 (SPADES assembly) (version 2) | ecosystem: Host-associated > Plants > Roots > Endosphere...
ATCGCCAAGACGCTTCTGCGTCATCTGCGGATCGATGCCCAAGGCTCCAAGCATGTAGTCGCTGGAGAGGAATCGCGAGTATTGCGTGAAGCGCGGGTCCGTGGCGACGAGGTAGGTGTCGCCCGGCGCCGAACGAATCGTGTACAGCCCGTTGGTCGGGAGGGTCAGGTTTGGAATGCCTCCCCCGGGTGCCGCGCCGGCGGCCAATCCGGTACTGCCGTCGCCACCGCCCGTCACCGTTGCCCCCACGGTATCCACCGACCTCACGCTGACATCCGGGGCGCTGGTCTTCACCGCCTGATTCGCCGTGGCGATGGCCGCGAGCGCCGCCACAGTGGTGGGCGCCTGCGGCGTGCTCGGATGGGGAACGACCTCGGTCTTGCTGCTGTACCCAGTTCGCTGGTGCCAGTAGAACGTAGAGGTGTCCTGCGTCGTGATCTTTTGCTGCAACACCGTGCCGACATCCTCGACCTTCCCGGCAACACGCACGAGGTTCGCGCCCGCTGCCATGGTCGATGACTGGTTGAAGATGCTGCCGCCCTCGCTATTGATGCGGATGTTGCCGCCAGCCTGGATCTTCGCGGCTTCGGTGGCGCTGATGAGCCGGTCCGTCGCCGTTGTCGTGACGGTATCGCGAGAAATCTCGGTGTAGTCGGCGCCGAAGTTTTGCTGACGCACATCGTCCGGCCGGATGTGGATGTTCGGGTCCCAATCGGGCCAGAAGGTGATGCTGTACGTGTCGCCGTTATCTTTGATCGCTTCGTAATACTGCGTCGCGCGAGTGGCGATCGGGCGTGAGCAGATGCCGGTTTCGGCGTTGCAGTTGCTTGGCAGTCCGACGCCCAGACGGTATTCCTCGATCGGGGATTCCGTGAAGGAGAGCGTCCGCTTGCCGGTGTCGAGTTTGGTGACGGTCGATTTGTCGACGGTCACCGTGATTGGCGTGCGCAACGCATTGGTCTGGGGCGTGCTGACCGGCGCGCGACCGGTGCCCCACGTCCAGCCCGGAAAGGTGATGCTGCGGTGCCAGTTCAACTCTCCGTCCGGAAGACCCGCCTGCCACAACTTCAACGTCTTCACCGCCGTCTGCACTGGCGTACCCGCTTCGGTCACGATGCTTGTACGCGTATTGCTGAGCTCTTTCGCGGCGATGTCGATGTCGCCCTCGGCCTCGATCGTCGCGGATCGGTTGACCAGTTCGCCCACCTGGTTGCGCAGTAGACCCGTCTCGGGATCGCGCTCGCCGTCGCGGGCCACCTGCAGGTTGCCTGCGCTGTAGAGCGTGGCGCCATCGAGGTTCTGCACGGAGTCGGCGGCATAGACATGCAGGTTCCTCACGGCCGCGACCAGCGCAGCCGGCCCGTGGTTGACCACCTCGCTACCTTGCACGGTGACGTCGTTGCCGATGATCGCGCCGGTGTTGGTGGTTGTCGCACTGCGGGTCTGGACGGTATCGCCTTCGATGCGGCCCGCATTGGCGAGCGATTGCGACGCTTCGACTGTGGTGCGCGTGCCAACCATGCCGGCGCCCGCGGCATTCACGACCTCTGCACCTAGCACGGTCAGGCCGCCGACTGCTGCGAGCGTGCCGGTGTTGGTGAGCTTGCCGGTGGTCGAGACGCGCATGTCGCCATCGGCCCGCAGCCTGTTGTTCGCGTCGTTCTCGTAGTTGCCCGCGACGTCCAGTGACAGGTTGCGCGCCGCCGCGATCTCGCCGCTTCCCGAGATCGCGCCCGCCACGGCCACGTCCCGGTTTGCCTTGATGGTGCCCCGGCGATTGTCGAGCGAGGCGACCTGGAGGCTGACATCGGTGCCGCCGAGGAGTTGGCCGCCAGCGTTGTCGAGCGTGGCGCCAGCGTGGTCGAACGTGAAGCCCCTGCCGCCGAGGAAGATACCGCCGCGATTGCTGACGGCCATCGCGCCGTCGAGCCGCAGCCCACCGGCAGCCTGCACCGAGCCGTCGTCGTTGTCGAAGCGGCCCGCCGAGGCGATGGTGGCAGTGTCCTGGGCGCCGATCTTTCCACCCCGGTTCGACACGCTCCCGGCCGTCAGCGCCAGTGCGCCCTGGCTCGCCATCTGGGCCCGGTCGTGGAGCAGGGCGCCTCGAGCGGAGGCGGACAGATTTCCGCCCGATATGCTTGTGGCGCCCGTCAGGTCGAGATCGGCCGCGCCGGCCTGCAAGTCAAGATTCCCGCCAGCGGTGCTCTGGCTGCCCGCGAGGTCGAGTCCCGCGCCTTGCAGCAGCACGTTGCCACTGGCCTGGTTCTGGCCCGTAGCGGCGAGCTTGCCGGTGGTGGCGGTCACGCTGAGGTCGGCCGGCGAGGCGACTGTGCCATCGGGGCTCACGCCCGCGGCCAGCGTGCCGGTGGATGCCACACTGCCGCCGGTGGCGGAGAGCCGCCGCTGCGCCGCCAGCGTGCCGCTGTTCGATAGCGTGCCGTGCGCGTGGATCGACACCTGCTGCATGCCATAGGTCGTGCCGCTGTGCTCGATACCGCCGCGCGAGCGCGCGTCCAGATTGCCGCTGGCTGAAGTCTGCCCGGCCATGACGAGTCGCCCCGCCGACGTCAGCGTCAGGTCTCCGGCCTGCGCCGCTGCCACCCCGCGCAGTGACACGCCCACGCCGTGCTCGGTGGATGCCAGCAGGATCTTGTTGGCGTACATCCCGCCGAGCTCGGCCACGTCGATGCCGATGGACGGGGCAGGGCCGGCGCCGTCGATTGGCGTAGCCGCGAGCGTGTCGCGGCTGACCTGGTTGGCGCCGCCGATGACGTTGAGTTGGTTCGCATACGTCGCGGCATTGACATGCACCGCGCGCGCGATGAGATCGATCCGATCGACATTGGCGGCATTCAGCCCGTCTCCGCGCACCGCGATCTGGCCGCCACTCACCCGGAAGGCATCCAGGCTGCCGCTGCCGCCGTACATGGGCGTGCCCGTGGTCAGCGTGGCGCGGCTGGTGTTGATGAAGCCCGCACCTTCGACGAGGATGCCGGTGGGGTTGGCCACGATCACCTCGCTGCGCGGCCCCGCCACTTCGAGGTAGCCCCGTAACTGGCTTGGGTTCGAACTGGTGACCTGATTGACGATGATCCGCGCGGAACCGCCTGGCAGCAGGTTGGCGTTGCCGTTGATGAAGCCGGCCTGCTGGGTCGGCACGGCGGTCGGCGAGTTGTTGAGAATGACACCCGACCTCGGCACGTCGAACCGCGTGTAGTCGTTGATGGAGACCCCGGCGCCCGACGGCCGCGTGATATCGATCTGGGGCAGTCCGTTCGCAGTCTGGCCGATGGTCGGGCGATGCGGGCCAGCGTGGGTGTCCGCCACCACCTGCGCCCACCCGTGCACCGGCACGCCCGCTGCAATCCAGGCCGAAAGCGCCAGCCACCGGAGGATGAAACGCACGGGAGGCGCGCCAGCGCAGTCCGATTGGACCCGGCTGCCACCATCCCGGCCTTTACCTCGGCTCACGGCGCATTCCTCCACGGCCATGAGCATGCGGCGATGCGGGTTGAAGACGAGACGGTAGCGACTGCGGTTCATAGGTTCGGCCATGCGTGTAGTGCGGGATGGCGCGGACTGTAACCGGCGGGTTGCTGGTCAGGACTTAACGACGATCAAGGCATCTGGAATCAGTTATTTTGGATTTTTTTCTATTTACATCAACCGGTTAGGCGGAAAGCGGGAGCGGCAGCAGCATCTTATTATTCAATTAACCGCCCAGCGCATTGAACGACTACAAATGCCGGGACGAAAAAAATCCCGGCTACCTGCTTGCAGGGGCCGGGTTTGAATCGATACCTTTGGATCGGCACCGAGGAGACATGGGTACGGTGCGGGCGACGAGGGCTTACGGTGTCGCCACCGTTGGCGAAGCGTCTTGCCATCCGAAGCCGGGAAGTAGCAGGGCGCTTGGCCAACGGACCGGCCGGAGCCGGTTCGCTGGAGCTTACTGAAGCTTAGGCAGCAGCCGTCGGCTTCTTGGCAGCCGAGCGCGCGGTGGCGCTGGCTTGCTGGGCAGCCTTCGAAGCGGCCGTGGCGGCAGCCTGGAAGTTGCTTTCGGCCATTTCAACGGCTTGCTTCGTGGCCTTCTGGACCGACTCGTAAGCGTTGTTGGCAGCCGAGATCGCCGACTTCACGATGGCCACGGTCGATTCCGAACCAGCCGGGGCGTTCTTGGCGAAGTTGTCGACCAGGGCTTGCACGTTCTTCGAGCCTTCGGCCAGTTGGGCTTCCGCTACCTTGGTGAACTCGCTTTGGGTTTCCGAAGCGATTTCATACAGGTGGCGCGTGTAGGCCAGGGTCTTTTCGGCAACCGGCTGAACCAGCGCGGCCTGGATGGTCAGGAATTCCTGTGCGTCCTTGGCCGACAGTGCCTTCTTGGCGTTGTCGACGTTTTCGGCAAACGTTGCCTTGACCACTTGCAGGTTCAGCTCGACCAGCTTTTCCACGCCTTCAAAGGCTTTCGAGGTCAGACCAAACAGGGTCTCGAGGTTGGCTTTTTGTGCGGCTGCAACTTGTTCCGGGGTCAGAATCATGCTGGTCTCCAGTGGTGAACTTCAAGGTCTAGCAAAGTGAAATTAAGCCGCCCAGATGTCAAAGCCATGACTTGTTTGTATCTTGGCTAGCCCGAGCGTATGTCCGTTTGTCAGCGCCGCGTCCCCGGCCTTTTATTGGTCCTGAGGGCTTTGATGCGCCGCAACAATTCCAATTCTAAGAATTCGGCGATAGGTGTCAAGCGGTTTTTGTGCATCGCACAAAAAATAGAGGGTGGGTGGGGGTGATAAGGGCAGGGTGCTACACGTACGCAGTGTCCTACAAGGGTAAATACCGATACGGCAACTTGGTGCGATGCACGAAAGGCAGGCGTTTGAAGCGCCATGACGCATTGCGTGCAGGACGGTGCTACCATCGCTGACTGCCCGGTCGGTCAATGATGTGAAGCCATCACAAGCCGTCCGTATCTGCTCCGCCCCGTTCCCATGTTCGCCTTCTACGCCGACCACTTCGTCCTGCCGCTGCCTCCCGGCCATCGGTTCCCGATGCGCAAATACAGCATGCTGCGCGATGCCGTGGTCCGAGAGGTGCCGGGCTTGGTGCTGCATGAAGCCCCACGAGCCGACGATAGCGACCTGACGTTGGCCCACACCCCTGCGTATGTTGCTGAAGTCTCATCCGGACAACTCGAAGCCGCGCGTCAGCGCGAGATCGGTTTTCCGTGGTCCCATGAAATGGTGGAGCGCTCTCGACGTTCGGCCGGTGCCACGATTGCCGCATGCCAGACCGCACTCACGCAGGGCATCGCCGTGAACCTTGCCGGCGGCACGCACCATGCCTATGCCGACAAGGGCGGCGGTTTCTGTGTGTTCAACGATGCCGCCATCGCCGCGCGTCGATTGCAGCGTGATGGCGCCGTGCGTCGCGTGGCCGTGATCGACCTCGATGTCCATCAGGGCAATGGCACTGCATCGATTTTGCGGGACGATTCCAGCATCTTCACGCTCTCGCTGCATGGCGAGAAGAACTACCCCTTCCGCAAGGAAGCGAGCGATCTCGACGTAGGCCTGCCCGATGGGTGCGACGACGATACGTACATGGCGGCGCTCGCCGGCGCGCTCGACATGCTTCATGCCCGCTTTGCTCCCGACCTGCTGATCTATCTGGCCGGCGCCGATCCCCATGAAGACGATCGACTGGGGCGCCTGCGGCTGACCATGGCGGGCCTGGCGCGACGCGACAAGATGGTGTTCGACTTCGCGCTGTCGCAACGTCTTCCCGTTGCGGTGGCAATGGCCGGTGGCTATGGCAACCAGATCGAAAACACCGTGGCTGTGCATACGCAGACGGTGGCTCTGGCTGCGCAGTATCATGCGCGCCATTCGACAGAAAGCTGCGTGCAAGATGCAGCGGCCTTTGTCACCGCATCATGACTTTGTTGCAGTCATCGCAAAAAGTTTGGAACCTTGCGGCGTGCCGCGTGCTCATACGACCTTTCGTGTGGCGTCGGCAGCGCTATCCCACTGGCCTGTTGCCGTTGTAGTCCGACTGACTTCCTCTCGATGAAGCCCGAACCTGCTCACCGCTCCGCGTACAAGCACTTCCAGCCGATCACCACACGTTGGATGGATAACGATGTCTATGGCCACGTGAATAACGTTGTCTACTACAGTTATTTCGATACGGTCGTGAACACGTACCTGATTCATGCGGGTGCATTGGATATCGAAGCAGGCAGCACTATCGGATTGGTGATCGAGACGCAGTGCAATTATTTCTCGTCGCTGACTTTCCCGGACACGGTGGTGGCCGGATTGCGTGTGGCGAAGCTTGGCAACACGAGCGTGCGCTACGAGGTGGGGCTGTTTCGCGGGGATGACGAGATCGCTGCGGCGCAGGGCCATTTCGTGCACGTCTACGTGGATCGCGAGACGCGGAGGCCGGTGGCGTTGCCGCAGCCGTTGCGCCAGGCACTTGAGAGGCTGGTCGTGAACCAGCCCCATGACAACAACGCAGTGAACAAGAACTAAGGAGACCGCCAAGTATGTCGAACCCCGATGAGGCAGCCTGCGTCGATCGCGCCATCACCACGCGTCGATCGGTGCGCGCATTCCTGGATACGCCAGTGCCGCGCCAGACCATCGAAGACATCCTGGCCGTGGCCAGCCGTGCGCCTTCGGGCACGAATACGCAGCCGTGGAAGGTCTACGTACTGTCCGGCGACGCCAAGGTGCGTTTCTGCACCGATGTGCTGACGGCATACGACGATCCTGAACGCGATGCCAAGTATCGCGAGGAATATCCGTACTACCCGCGTGAGTGGGTCGATCCCTACCTGGCGCGCCGCCGAAAGGTGGGCTGGGACTTGTACAGCCTGCTCGATATCCGCCGCGAGGATAAATCGCGCATGCACGAGCAGCACGCGCGCAACTTCCGTTTCTTTGATGCGCCGGTCGGACTGATCTTCACCATCGATCGCATCATGGAGCAGGGAAGTTGGCTGGATTACGGCATGTTCCTCCAGAGCATCATGGTGGCGGCGCGCGCACGTGGGCTCGATACGTGTCCGCAGGCGGCTTTCACGCAGTTTCATCGCATCATCAAGGAACACCTGAAACTGACCGATGAGGAGATGGTGGTGTGCGGCATGTCCCTCGGCTTTGCCGATCCCGATGCTACGGCCAACCAGTTGATGACGGAGCGTGAACCAGTTGGACAGTTCGCGCGTTTTCTGTCCTGACTTATCCGCTGGCGAAACCTTTCGGTATCGCCGGGAGTAGTTGCACTTTGTTGTATTTGTGGTAGCGAGTGAATGACTTAAGCGGCTCATTTTTCATAATGTGGAAATGTTTGTAATTCCAACTTTAAAGAGCCGCTGTAAGTCATTAATCTTGCTATAGATTTCTTAATTTTCTAAACTAGCGCCATTCCGCAGCCGCGCTGAGCAGACCATGTTCCGGACCGAATCCTTTATGTCTCGACTCTTCGGCCTTCCCCAACTGACGGCCTTTGCCACCACGGCATTGGTGTCCGTTGCCTTGATGACCGCGCCGGTAGCGTACGCAGCGACGAAGTCGACTGCGACGAAATCGTCGGCCAAAAAGACCGAAAAAGTTTCAAAATCCGCTAAATCCGTAAAATCCTCGAAGAAGACTGCAGCCGTTAGTGCCGCGCCGTCCTCGCGCAAGGTGATTGTCGTGAAGAACGGCAAACGCACCGTGGTGGCCAGCCGTGCCGCCCCGGTCCGTGCCGCGTTCGTGCCGGCCAAGCCGTCGTTGGGCGAGGCCATGGGCCTGCGCGATACCGATGACGCGCTGTCGCTGCGTTCGTCCGTCGCCCTGGTGCTGGATCAAAACACCAACGAGGTGCTGTTCCAAAAGAATTCCACGGCCGTGCTGCCCATCGCCTCCATTACCAAGCTGATGACGGCGCTGGTGGTGATGGATTCCCGGTTGCCGATGGATGAAATGCTGACGGTTTCCGAGGATGACCGGGATACCGAGAAACACAGCAGCTCGCGCCTGCGCTTTGGGACCACGCTGACGCGCCATGAGATGCTGCTGCTCGCGCTGATGTCGTCCGAGAACCGCGCCGCGTCCGTGCTGGGCCGCAGCTATCCGGGTGGCCTGCCGGCGTTTGTAAGCGCGATGAACAAGAAGGCGCGCGAACTGGGCATGAACGACAGCCACTTCGTCGACTCCAGCGGGCTGTCGAGCAGTAACGTCTCCAGTGCGATGGATCTCGCGCGCCTGGTCAATGCGGCGTACCGCAATCCCACTATCCGCGAGTTTTCCACGCAGACCGAGCACGAAGTGAATGTGCTGGGCCGCTCGCAACACTACGTCAGCACGAATCGCCTGGTGCGCGGCGGCAATTGGGAAATCGGCCTGCAGAAGACCGGCTATATCTCCGAGGCCGGCCAGTGCCTGGTGATGCAGACGCGCGTCAATGATCGCAACGTGGTGATGGTGTTCCTGGATTCGGTGGGCAAGCTGTCGCGCTTTGCCGATGCCACCCGGGTGCGAAGCTGGCTTGAGCATCAGCCTCCGTCGGCAGGGGGCCAGCCTCGCCCTTTTCCTTCGACGCCCAATCTTACGCAGGGTCCTAAGTCCCCTGCGATGGTTCTGGTGTCCCATCACTCGCACGGCACCTGATCACATTCAGATTGCTGCAACGAAAAACGCGCCGGGGGCCAAGCCCTCCGGCGCGTTTTTCATTGCATGGCTTGCCGAGCCGGACTGCGATCAGGCCGCCACCGTATCGGGCACATAGCCCATGCCGCGCGAGATCTGCAACGCGGTTTCCTTGAGGTTCTGCAGCCAGCTATCCTGCAGCCGATCCGCGGGTGCTGACAGCGACAGGCCAGCCACCAGCCGACGCGAATCGTCGTAGATGCCGGCGGCGATGCAGCGCACGCCAAGCTCCAGTTCTTCGTTGTCGCGTGCATAACCGTTCGAGCGGACCCAGCTCAGCTCGCGTTCCAGCCGGGCAATCTCGGTGATCGACGTGCGCGTATGGCCGGCCAGGCCGGTGCGCGTGGCGTAGTTGCGTACGCGAGCCGATTCGTCAGCGGCCAAAAACAGCTTGCCGACCGAGGTCAGATGCAGCGGCGCGCGGCCACCGATGGCGCGCACAACCTGCATGCCGGAGCGCTCGCTGTACGCGCGCTCGATATACACGATCTCATCGCCCTGGCGTACCGACAGGTTCACGGTTTGGCCGGTGACGCGGTGCAGTGCGCGCATCGGCGCCAGCGCCGCGTCGCGCACCGACAGGCGCGCCTTGACGAGATTGCCCAACTCCAGCAGCCGCATGCCCAGGCGGTAGCTGCCTGGATCGGAACGATCGACAAAGCGGCACGCCACCATATCGTTGAGGATGCGGTGCGCGGTAGAAGGGTGCAGGCCGGTAGCCAGCGAGAGTTCCTTCAGGCTGACGGGGTCTGCGTGCTGGGCCAGCGCATCCAGTAGCGTCATCATGCGCTCGATCACCTGGATCGAGGTCTTGCCGGGTGACTTGTCTGCTTCTGCCATAGGGAAAATGTTGCCGTGCGGCAAAAATTAAGCGTCTGCCTGATTCTATCTCGCATTGTGAAAATTTCAACTGGTGAAATGCGATTCCCGAGATTTCCTTCCACACATTGCGCGATGAGCGGCCGCATGAAATGAAGCATGCGCCTCATGAAAAGGTGAGGTGCACAGCACCGCCCCCCCATGCACGCCGATGCCCGCAGTGGCCGGGCAGGCAGGCATAATTGCGGGGTTTCCGGGTCTGGAATAAAGGTTTAACGATGCGAATCGGACTGTTCGCCACCTGTCTGGTGGACCTCATGCGTCCCGAGATCGGGTTTTCGGTGCTGAAGCTGCTGGAGTCGGCGGGCTATGAGGTCATGGTGCCCGAGGCGCAAACCTGCTGCGGGCAGCCCGCCTACAACTCCGGCGAACGAGGCGTCTCGCGTGACCTTGCCGAAAAATTCCTGCGCGAATTCGAGATGTTCGACTACGTGGTAGTGCCGTCGGGCTCGTGCGGCGGCATGATCCGCCAGCACTACCACGACCTGTTGCGCGACGATCCCGAACTGAACGGCCGCTACGAGCGGCTGCGGGAACGGGTGTACGAACTCACCGATTTCCTGGTCAACGTGGCGAAGATCGAATCGCTCGACTCTGGTTTTTCCGGGCACGTTACGTATCACGATTCCTGTTCGGGGCTGCGCGAACTCGGCGTCAAGCAGCAGCCGCGCGCGCTGCTCGGCAAGCTGCCCGGGCTGCAACTGACTGAGATGAAGGACTGCGAATCATGCTGCGGGTTTGGCGGCACGTTCTCGGTCAAGTACGGCAATATCTCCACGGCAATCGTCGACGAGAAATGCACGAACATTCAGGCCAGCGGCGCCGATGCCGTGGTGCTGGGAGACCTCGGCTGCATCCTCAATATCGAAGGCCGCTTGCGGCGGTCCGGCGATTCGCGCACGCGCGTGCTCCACATCGCGCAGGTGCTGGCGGGCGACGCCTGAACGCGTCCACGCCAACCCACAATCGGAGCCCCCACGATGCAAGTCCACAGCATGGAATTCAAGGCGCGCGCAGGCCAGAAGCTGGCCGACCAGCGCTTGCAGCAGAACCTCAAGAAGCTCTCCACGAAGTTCGTGACCGCACGCGCCGACGCCATCCGCGATATCGACTTCGATGCCACGCGCGCCGCGCTCAAGGAGCGTCGCAACCGGGCGCTGGAAAACCTCGATGTCTGGCTCGCCACGTTCGAGGAGAACGCAACGAAGCGCGGCGCCACCGTGCTGTTCGCGGAGTCCACTGCGGACGCAGCCAGGCTTGTGGCCGAGATCGCGCAGAAGCACGGCGTGAAGAAGGTCATCAAGAGCAAGTCGATGGTGACCGAGGAAATGCGGCTGAACCAGGTGCTTGGCGAGATGGGCGTGCAGAGCATCGAGACCGATCTCGGCGAGTACATCCTGCAGATCAACGATGCCGAACCGCCGTCGCACATCATTGCGCCGGTGATCCACAAGGACAAGGACGAGATTGCCGATCTCTTCGCCAAGGTCCATAACAAGCCGCGCCTGACCGATATTCCGGAGATGACGCGCGAAGCCCGCGAGGTACTGCGTCCGGAGTTCCTGTCCGCCGACATGGGCGTGACGGGCGGCAACTTCATCATCGCGGAGACCGGCTCGGTGGCCGTGGTCACGAACGAGGGCAACGAAGGCATGTGTACGATCATGCCGCGCGTCCACGTGGCCGTGACCGGTATCGAGAAGGTGCTTCCGACGCTGGAGGACCTGGCCACGGTGATGCGCCTGCTGCCACGCTCGGCGACCGGGCAGGCCATCTCCAACTATTTCTCGATCCTGACCGGGCCGCGCGCAGAAGGCGAGCGCGATGGTCCCGAACATATGTACTTCGTGCTGGTCGATGGGGGACGCAGCGGGCTCATCGGCGGCGAGTTTCAGGAGATGCTGCGCTGCATCCGCTGCGGGGCCTGCATGAACCATTGCCCGGTCTACCAGAAGATTGGGGGGCACGCGTATGGCTGGGTGTATCCGGGGCCGATGGGCAGCGTATTGACGCCGAGTTACGTGGGGCTGGCCAACGCCGTGGACTTGCCGCAGGCGGCTACGCTGTGCGGTGAATGCAACCGCGTGTGTCCGGCGTCGATCCCGTTGTCCGACCTGCTGCGCAAGCTACGCGAAAAGCAGATGGAGCGCGGCCTGCGGCCTTGGCAGGAGCGCATGGCGCTGCAGGTCTGGGGCTATGTGGCGCGTCGACCGGAACTCTATGCGTTCGTCACGCGCCTCGGTGCGCGGTTGATGGCGCGCATGGGTGGGCGCGGCAAGCTGATTTCCAAATTGCCTATGGCCGGCAAGGGCTGGACCGAAACCCGCGACATGCCGGCCCCGAGCGGCCGCACGTTCCGAGAACTTTATAAAGAAAGGAGGGCGCGTTGATGAGCGCCAATCAAACTACGCTGGCCGCGATGCGGCAGACACTCGATTCGCACATCGCCGGCCAGTTGCCGGTCAGCGAACTGGTCGCGCAATGGCGTGCTTCGGCGACGTCGCTGACGTTGCCACCGGTGTTTGGTCAGGCGATGGAAGAATTGCTGCGCCGCATGGAGATGGCTGCAGCGTTTGCGCAAGACAGCTGCTCGTTTTCGAGCACGGCCGTGACGGATCAGTTGGGAAAATGGCTGGAGAAGGCGGGGACGGTTTGATCTGAACCTACCGCGGTAGCGCTCCCCTCTCCCACATCGTGGGAGAGGGGCTGGGGGAGAGGGCAGGAGGTTCTGCTTGCCGACATGCTGCAATTTGAACCGCTGGCCCTCTCCCCCGACCCCTCTCCCGCAGGCGGGAGAGGGGAGTAACTTCTAGAGGTAATCACCCCAACAACAACGCATCATCATCCAACTGCTCGTGCCGTGTCTGCTCGAACATCTTCAGCAGATCCGGCACGTCGAGCCCCTTGCGCTGCTCGCCGGACACGTCGAGCACGACCTGGCCCTGGTGCAGCATGACTGTGCGCTGTCCATAGTCCAGCGCCTGGCGCATCGAGTGCGTGACCATCATCGTGGTCAGCTTGCTTTCCTCGACGATGCGTGCGGTCAGTTCCAGCACGAACGCTGCAGTCTTTGGGTCCAGCGCGGCGGTGTGCTCGTCCAGCAGCAGAATGCGCGACGGCTGCAGTGATGCCATCAGCAGGCTCACTGCCTGACGCTGGCCGCCCGAAAGCAGACCAATACGGTCCGTCAGGCGATTTTCCAGGCCGAGGTTCAGCAAGCGCAGCTTGTCGCGGAACAACTCGCGCGAGGGCTTGTTCAGCGCCGGGCGGAAGCCGCGACGCGAGCCGCGTGCCATGGCCAGCGCCATGTTCTCCTCGATCGTCAGCGCCTCGCACGTACCGGCCATCGGATCCTGGAACACGCGCGCCACCAGATGGGCGCGATCCCAGGCCGGCTGGCGCGTCACGTCCGTGTCATCGATCATGATCCGGCCGGTGTCGACCATCGTGTCGCCGCTCACCGCGTTGAGGAACGTGGACTTGCCCGCGCCGTTCGAGCCGATCACGGCGACGAACTGGCCCGCCGGGATTTCCAGGCTCAGACCGCGCAGCGCGCGGTTCTCGATTGGCGTGCCCGGGTTGAACGTGAGTTTCAGGTTTTCAGCGCGCAACATGTCAGGCACCTCCATTCTTGCGGCCGAACAGCTTCTTGCGCGTGGCCGGCAGCACCAGCGCCAGCGTCACGAGCGCGGCGGTGACAAGATTCAGATCCTGCGCCTTGAGGCCGATGAATTCCGAGTTCAGCGCCAGCGCGATAAAGAAGCGATACAGGATCGCGCCGATCACGACGGCCAGCGTCACGTAGACGAGGCGACGCGCCGGAATGATGGTCTCGCCGATGATCACGGCAGCCAAGCCGATCACGATCGTGCCGATACCCATCGAGATGTCGGCACCGCCCTGCGTCTGGGCGAACAGCGCGCCAGCCAGCGCCACCAGCGCGTTCGACAGTGCCATGCCGGCCAGCGTGGCACGGCCGGTGGGCACGCCCTGTGCGCGCGCCATGCGCGGGTTGGCGCCGGTTGCGCGCATGGCGAGGCCGAGTTGCGACGAGAAGAACCAGTCCAGCGCGAGCTTGGCAAGGATCACGACGACGAACAGCACAAGCGGGCGCAGCACGTAATCGGGCAGCCATTCGGGCTGGAGAATCGTGAAGATCGTCGGCTCGGTGATCAACGGCACATTGGGTCGGCCCATGATGCGCAGGTTGACCGAGTACAGCGCGATCATCATCAGGATACTGGCGAGCAGATCCATGATCTTGAGCCGCACATTGAGCCAGCCGGTGACAAAGCCGGCCATCGCGCCGGCGACAATCGCCACCAGCGTCGATACGAACGGGTCTTGACCGGCGGAAATCAGCGTGGCCGCCACGGCGCCGCCCAGCGGGAAGCTGCCATCGACGGTCAGGTCGGGGAAATTGAGGATGCGGAACGAGATCAGCACCCCGAGCGCCACGAGGCTGAAGATCAGACCGATCTCCAGGGCGCCCAGCAGGGAAAACAGGGACATGGGGGAATCCTTTGCAGGCCGTCCGGATGGCCCGGGTAGGACCATGGGGGCGCTTCGGGCCGCGCGCCGAAGGGTAGGGCGCGCGGCGCTGCGGTATTACTTGATGACGGTCTTGGCTTCCTTGACCAGATCCGGGGCCAGCGTCACGCCCTGCTTGCCAGCGGCGGTGGTGTTGACGAACAGTTCCAGGTTGTCGGAAGTCTGCGAGGCAATCGCACCGGGCTTCTCGCCCTTGAGAATACGCACCACGACCTTGCCGGTCTGATGGCCGAGATCGCCGTAGTTGATGCCCAGCGCGGCAATGGCGCCACGCTTCACGCTGTCGGTGTCGGACGCCACCAGCGGGATCTTCGATTCGTTGGCCACCTTGACCAGCGATTCGTAGGCCGAGACCACGTTGTTGTCGGTGTTCGTGTAGATCACGTCGACCTTGCCGATCAGGCTCTTGGCAGCCGGTCCGATGTCCACGGTACGCGGTGCGGCGGCTTCCTTGAGCGACAGGCCCTGCTTGGCCAGCAGTTCCTTCAGTTCCTTGACCACCACCACCGAATTGGCTTCACCGGGGTTGTAGACCATGCCGACGGTCTTGGCGTTGGGAACGACGCGCTTGATCAGCGTGACCTGCTTGTCGAGCGGCAGCTTGTCCGAGACGCCCGTGACGTTGGTGCCCGTGGCGGTCCAGGTCTTCACGAGCTGGGCAGCCACCGGATCGGTCACACCGGAGTACACCACGGGAACGGTCTTGGTGGCGGCGACCACGGCCTGTGCCGACGGCGTGGCGATGGCCACGATGGCGCTCGGCTGGTCGCCCACGAACTTGCGTGCGATCTGTGCGGCGGTCCCCGGATTGCCCTGGGCGCTCTGGTATTCCCACTTCAGGTTCTTGTCGGCGTCGTAGCCGGCAGCCTTCAGTTCGTCGCGCACACCGTCGCGAATGGCGTCGAGCGCCGGGTGATCCACGATCGACAGGACCTTCACGGTAGCCGTCTGGGCCTGCACGGCGCCGCCGTAGAGCAGGGCCAGCGCGACCGCGCTGCCGAGGATGGTCTGGGTGGTGGATGCCTTGAGACGCAGCATGTAATTGTTCTCCCCCGAAGGATCGGTGCTATCAGTCAGCCGCAAGCGGTACACGGCCGTCCTGCCAGGGCGACCACGTACACGAAAAGCGTGCTGCATGACGGCCCGGCGGTCCAAGGAGGACGCTGCGCGCCTGGCGGCAGGTGCAGGCGCGCGCGTGACCGCATCGGATGCGACGGCGCGAAGCCTGCGAGGATACCATTTTCGGGGGTGGGATGGCTCGCTTTTAGTGCTGCATAGCGGCATATCCTGCCGTAAAACGCCTCCGGGGGACGAGGCTACCGCAAGAAATTGCGCCGAAAAGCCGATTTTGGCGTGTTTTGGCTCACCTGCCGCAAGCGGCTCCTGCTACAAATTGCGTCACGGTGCAAGGCGGGTAAACACATAGTCCCGGTCCTTCACGAGCGCGTTGTGGCAGGCAAAGCAGGTCTGATGCTGGGCCAGGTCGGCCGGCTTGCCGTCAATGAAGCGCCCGTAGCCCCAACCGCCCGATGCCGCGTACTTCTTCGAGTCCTTGACCATGACCTGCACGGTGGTGGCCTTGCCTGGAACCAGCGCGGAGGCGAAGTCGGGCGACTGCGTGTATTTCCACGCCAGCTTGACCAGTACCGCGCCGTCCGGGAACGGCAGCTTGCCGCTCTTGTAGGCGTCGATGGCGATCTGGTTGCCCACCACGGTACGGAGTTCGTTGAGTGGCTCGTGTTCCAGTGCCGGTGCCACCAGTTCCCACTTGCGATAGCCCTCGGGAATCGTCACGCCGTAGATCGGCGAGGCATTCGGATTCGCTGCGGCCTTGTCCGCCGACTTCTCTGCGGCGATGGCGTGCGCGGCGAAGAGCGTGGCGCACAACGTGGCGGCGCCTGCTGCAACGATGGCGGCAGTGTGGATCTTCTTCATGGGGCTTCTCCAGGCGGGGTTTGGTCTGGGCTCCATTGAGACGGGGCCGTGTATTGCCTTTGTGTCTGGGAAGGGGCGGGCTTGTATCGGCGTGTATCACGGCTTTGCCGCGATACGTCGGATCACACAACGCCCACCGCAAGCTACGGATGCGATACGTCGGCGCCTTACAGTGGCCCTCATGGCAGCGCGATTCAACGTTGCCGTGCATTTGGAGAAATACCATGCGAAACCTGAATACCGCCTATATCAATGGCCAGTTCGTGCGCGTGCAGGGCACGGAAACCCTGGAGATTGCCAACCCGGCAACCGGTGCGCCGCTCGCCGTGGTGACGCTGGCAAATCGTGCCGACGCACGCCGCGCCATCGCCTCCGCGCGCGATGCCCAGGCGCTGCTGCGCCAGACTGGCAAGGCCGAGCGCATCGACATGTTGCGGCGTCTGCAGACTGCGGTGTTGCGCTACACCGATGCGATCCGGGATGTCACCATCGAAGAGTACGGAGCGCCGGTGGCGCGGGCCCAGTGGGTCAGCCAGTACGCGTCGCAATGTTTCGCCAGTGCAGCGCAGGCGCTGGAGGATTACCCGCTGAGCTACGAGGTGGGCACGGCCACGGTGACGATGGAACCGGTAGGTGTCTCGGCGTTGATCGCACCGTGGAACAGCACGGCGGGCACGGTGTGCAGCAAGCTGGCGTCCGCGCTGGCGGCGGGTTGCGCCACGGTGATCAAGCCGAGCGAACTGAGCCCGCTCCAGACCCAGGTTCTTTGCGAAGCGCTGCACGAGGCTGGCCTACCTTCCGGTGTGTTCAATGTACTGCTGGGCCGTGGCGCCGATGTGGGTGACGAGATCTGTACCAACCCGCATGTCGCGCGGATTTCCTTTACCGGCTCCACGCAGACCGGCAAGGTCATTGCGCGGGCCGCAGTGGAGACCATGAAGCGCGTGACGCTGGCGCTATCGGGCAAGTCGGCGGCCATCGTGCTCGATGACGCCGACCTGGCCCACGCGCTGCCGTTGGCGGTGGGCGGGGCGTTCATGAACAACGGCCAGGCTTGCGTGGCCGGCACACGGCTGCTGGTGCCGCATGCGCGCATGGCCGAAGTAACGGAGCGGGTGCGCGAGATCGTCGGGAAGCTCCAGGTGGGCGATCCGCGCGACCCGGCCACGACGATCGGCCCGCTGGCCAGTCGCGCACAGTTCGATCGCGTGCAGCGTTTCATCCGTCGCGGCCTGGAGCAGGGCGCCGTGCTGGTGGCCGGTGGCGAAGGCCGTCCGGAAGGTCTGCCCGAAGGTTTCTTCGTGAAGCCTACGGTATTCGCCGGCGTCCACAACGATATGGAGATTGCACGAGAGGAAATCTTCGGCCCGGTCCTGTCGATCATCGGCTACGAGACCGAACAGGAGGCCGTCGATCTTGCTAACGACTCGGTCTACGGCCTGTTTGGCTACGTGTACTCGGCGGATGTGGCGCGTGCGCGGGGCGTGGCGGCGCGGATGCAGACCGGATCGGTGCTGGTCAATCGCATCGATCCGGAGGTGCTGGCGCCGTTCGGCGGGGTCCGTCAATCGGGTGTGGGCCGGGAGTTCGGCCTGGCGGGGCTCGTTTCATACCTTGAGCCGAAGACGGTGGCGGTGCGCTGATTTTCCCGAAACAGCCGGGGTGGCGATATCGTCACCTCGCATAGGGTGCAGTAAATGAACGTATAGGGTGGGCGAACTCACGTTCAATGGTGCGTGCACTGCGACCATGGTGTCATACCGTTCAGCCGTTCTGTGAGGCGGCTTACGGAGAATGTGATGACCATGCAACCGACCCTTTCGCACCGCATCGCCGCGCCTGCGGCGCCACTGACCGCGGCTGAGACCGGGCCGGCCAAGGGCGTCCTGCGTCGCTGCGGCGATATTTTTGCGCGCTACGATCGCGTACGCATCGGTGTGTCGGCGCTCCTGGTGATGCTGCTCGGGGTTGCTGCGTGGATCGGCCTGCATGGGGTGATGGGACGCGTGTCCGCCGCGGCGGAGATAGCAATTTTCGTGTTGCTGGCCTGCGTGATGGGCTTCGCCGTCGTTGCCGCGCTCTGTGCGGCGCATCTGCTGGCGGTGCAGGCGGCCCTGGGTACGCTCGCCTCGCGGATCGAGAATCCGCCACCGTCCGACGATGTGGGCCAGTTCCTGCCAGTGGAGGGGCCGGCCGTCGTCAGGCGGCTCGTACAGACAATCAATCTGGCGAAGCAGCAATGCGTGGAGCGTGAATCGGAATTGCTGGCGGTGCAGGCGTCGTACGCCCACGACTTGCGCACGCCGATGACCCGGTTGATGCTGCGCAGCGAACTGATCGACGATGCCGTGCTGCGCGGTGCCATCGAGCGCGATCTCGACGAAATGCGCGAACTAGCCGAGGCCAGCCTGGCCTGCGCCCGCATGCAGGGCAGTGCGCCCCAGTCATTGCGGCATGTCGATGCCGATCATCTGCTCGATGCGCTGCTGGTCAACTATCGGGACGCCGGCCGTCCCATCCCGCTGGAGGGCCGCATCGGATGCCCCGTGCTGACGTGCCCCCATGCGCTGCGACGGATACTCGTCAACCTGATCGACAATGCACTGCGCTATGGCTGCAATGTGCAGATGTCGGTGCGCTTGGAGGCGCAGCGGCTGACGGTTTGCGTCGTCGATTCCGGCCCGGGGATCTCTCCCGCGCAACTCGAAACGGTGTTCCAGCCCTGGTATCGCGCGCCGGAAACGGCGGCGCGCGCACAGGGCAGCGGGCTCGGACTCGCCATTGCCCGACGGCTGTCGCAGGCGATTCGCGCGGACCTGCGGCTGGCCAATCGCAGTGAAGGCGGCCTGGAAGCGCGCCTTACGTTGCCGCTCTGAGCGCCGTGGCACACTCGCGCACGAGCGTGGGGCCGCGATAGATCAGGCCGCTGTACACCTGCACCAGCTCGGCACCGGCATCGATCTTTGCACGCGCGCCGGCACCGTCGAAGATGCCGCCCACGCCGATGATCGGTAGCGCATCGCCAATCACTTTGCGCAGCTCTCGCACCACACGCGTCGACGCATCGAATACGGGGCGGCCCGACAGCCCGCCTGCTTCCTCGGCATGGGGCAGGCCCTTGACCGCATCGCGTGAGATGGTCGTGTTGGTGGCGATCACGCCATCAATCTGGTGGCGCACCAGTGCATCGCCGATATTGCGGATCTGATCGTCATCGAGATCGGGAGCGATCTTCAGCGTGACCGGCACGTAGCGCTTGTGCTGGTCGGCCAGCCGCTGTTGCGCGGCCTTGAGCGTGGACAGCAGGCTGTCCAGTTCGCTGGCGCCCTGCAACTGGCGCAGGTTCTTGGTGTTCGGCGACGAGATGTTGACCGTCACGTAGCTTGCGTGCGGATAGACGCGTTCCAGGCAATAGAGGTAGTCGTCCGCCGCGCGCTCGATTGGCGTATCGGCGTTCTTGCCGATGTTCAGTCCCAGCACGCCACCCTCGGCCTTCCAGCGCGACGCCTGCACGTTACGCACGAACGCATCCACGCCGCCATTGTTGAAACCCATCCGGTTGATCAGCGCATCCGCCTGCGGCAGCCGGAACATGCGCGGACGCGGATTGCCGGGCTGCGCGCGGGGCGTCACGGTTCCCACCTCGATAAAGCCGAACCCGAAAGCGGCCAGGCCGTCGATATAGGCGCCGTCCTTGTCGAGTCCGGCTGCCAGGCCCACAGGATTCGGAAAGCGGATGCCCATCACGGTGCGCGGATCGCTGGCAATGCTGTTGCCGATGCAGCCGGCCAGCCCCAGGCGCCGGGCGCGCATCAGGTTGTTGAGCGTGAAATGGTGGGCGTCCTCCGCATCCATCGAGAACAGGGCGGGGCGAAACAGGGGGTAGAGCGCGTTGAGCACGGGGCAGGAGCGGCCGGCGGCCGGCGTGAAGTCGGTATCAGGCCGGCATTGTAGCCGCTCAGCGATGGCTCATTCCTGTGCCGGACCCGGCTGGCGTGGCGCAGGCGGTGGAGCGGCGGGTGCCGACGCTTCATCGAATGCCTGCCACTGGTTACCCGTCAGCACCTGCAGCGGCTGGAAGCGCGCCTTGTAGGCCATCTTGCGGCTTTCGGCGATCCAGTAGCCCAGGTAAAGGTGTGGCAGTCCAAGTTCGCGCGTCTGGGCGATCTGCCAGAGGATGTTGTACGTCCCATAACTGGCGCCCTCGATCAGCGGATCGTAGAACGTGTAGACCGAAGACAGGCCGTCATCGAGCACGTCGATCATGCTGACCATGCGCAGCTTGCCGGCCTCGGCCGAGCCAGGCGGCTCGCGGAACTCCACGAGCCGGGAGTTGACGCGGCTCTGCAGCAGGAACTGCTCGTACTGGTCGCGGCTGTCCTGATCCATGCCGCCCCCGGCATGACGCATCGACTGGTACATCAGATAGAGCGCGTAGTGTTCTTCGACATAGGTCAGCGGCGCCACCAGCGCCTGCAGCCCCTGATGCTGGCGCCAGGCCCGGCGCTGGCTGCGATCGGGCCGGAACTGGTCTGTCACCACACGGCAGGGCGTGCAGGCACGGCATTCGTCGCAATAAGGACGATACGTGAAGATGCCACTGCGGCGGAAGCCGGCGCGTACCAGCCGTGAATAGACGTCGGCATTGATCAGGTGGGCCGGCGTGGCCACCTGCGAGCGCGCCATGCGACCATCGAGATAGCTGCAGGCGTAGGGCGCCGTCGCATAAAACTGCAGCGCGGATAGCGGTAGTTCCTTTAGCTTGCTCATGACGTCTAGGGGCGGAGGTCGAGCACCGGCTCAGGGCTGTTCCAAGGGTGTGATAGGCAGTCTATCAGACACGATGGAGGACGGTGAGCCGGGGTCCGGCGCGGCTCATTTGCGCGTTACGAAGGCGGCATGCATTTTGAGAGTCGTCCCATATCGCTTTCGCGCCATCACTCCTTACCATGTGGGGCATCTGGCACATGAATGGAGAAGAACATGAGACCCCTGGCGATAACGGACGCTGGCACGGCAGGAAATGCCGGGTTGGCGGGGGACGGCGGACAATGGAGCCGATACGCCAACATGGCAACGGTTGTCGCGGTCGGCATCACAGTGATCGCCGCCGTGTTTGGCATGCTGCAGCAGCAGACGGGGGTGATCCAGCAGAGCATTCGCGCCGAAGTCGGGAAGGCTGTCCGCGAGGAGGTGGAGCGGATTGTCCCGCAGGTGGTCCGTGACGAGGTGCAGCGTGTGCTTCCGCAAGCCATCCAGAGCGAACTTGCGCCACTCGAAACAAAGATCGAGGAGATGGACAAGCGGCTGACCGGCACCATCGACGAATTGGACAAGCGGCTGGCCGGCAGAATCGAAGAAATGGACAAGCGGTTGACCGGCAGGATCGATGAAATGGACAAGCGGTTGTCGGGCCAGATCGACAAGGTCGAGCGCCGGCTGGACCGGGTGGATCGACGGCTGGAGTTCCTGTCCGATAACGCTTCGCAGCTCAACTCCCGCATCGGCCGGCTGGAAGGGGCGCTGCTGCCGCGCCAGTAGCAGTCAGCCGTGAGCGGCGTTGGCCTGCGAACCCGTCCAGTGGGTCAGAGCCGTTTTGTCGAAGCGCCAGGGTTGAATGTCCGGCGCGGCAGTCGCTTGCCGCACATGGGCCACAAATTCTCCACGCGGAATTGGCTGGGCGCCAAGGGAGGCCAGATGGTCGGTCTCCTGCTGGCAGTCGATCATGGCCACGCCGTGATTCGCGAGGAAACCGCACAGGGCCGCCAGCGCGATCTTCGACGCGTCCGTGCGATGCGCGAACATCGACTCGCCGTAGAACATGCGGCCCAGGGCCACGCCATACAGCCCGCCAACGCGCTCTCCCTGATACCAGGTTTCCACGGAGTGTGCGCGGCTTCCCCGATGCAGTGCACTGTAGGCGGAAACGATCTCGTCGGTAATCCACGTGCCGAGCTGTCCGTCGCGCGGCGTCATGGCGCAGGCCCGCATCACTGCGACGAAGTTGTCGTCCACGCGGATTTCCCAATCCGGGTCGCGCAGTACCCGTCGCAGCGTTTTGCGCAGGGAGGGGGATATCTTGAGGGCCGCAGGGACCAGGACCATGCGGGGGTCGGTGCTCCACCACAGCACCGGCTGACCATCGGAGTACCACGGGAAGATGCCCTGCCGGTAGGCGAGCAACAGCCGCTGGGGTGTGAGGTCTCGGCTGGCTGCGAGAAGACCGGGCGCGTCACTTGTTTCGCCAAGCGCGTGCTCGACGGGTGGAAACGGATCCTGCGGGTCAAGCCAGGTGATCATGCGCGGGAGGGTGCGAAGCGCCTGGTAGCCGTCAGGGTGCGACCGTGGCGGGACTGGTCAGCGGACGCATCGGCTTGTCGATGTCCATCGTGTGCAGTCGGAAATCGCCTGCCGCAATCCTGCCCGACGCACGATCGGCGAAGAAGCTGCACAGCGTGTGAATGACGGTGGGAAAGGCCAGTTCGTCCCATGGCACCTCGGACTCGTCGACGAGCTTGACCTCGAGGCTTTCCTCGCCGGGGGCTATATCGAGGTCCTGCAATTGTGCGAGGTAGAACAGATGCACCTGATGGACGTGCGGCACGTTGAGCATCGAGAACAGTTCGCCTACCTGCACGCGGGCACCGGCTTCCTCCAGTGTCTCGCGTGCTGCCGCTTGCGCCGTGGTCTCACCGATTTCCATGAAACCGGCAGGTAGTGTCCAGAACCCATAGCGCGGCTCGATGGCACGTTTGCAGATCAGGATCTTGTCTTCCCAGACAGGGATCGTGCCAACGACGTTGCGCGGATTCACATAGTGGATGGTGCCGCAGCCGTCGCAAACGCTGCGCGGACGATTGTCACCTTGAGGCACGCGCAGGACCACCGCATGACCACAGTTCGAGCAGAATTTCATGGAGGAGCGTCCGGGAAGAATGGCGCCAAGTGTAACACCGCGCCGCCCGGTCGCTCCTGTGGCGCCATGAGTGAAAAACCCTGTGAAACGCAGTTAGCGTCCGCTACCCGGCGCGGTTGTGCCGGTGCCCGGCATCGTGCCCGGAGTCGTGGCCGGGGTCGTGCCAACGGCCGGTGGCGTAGTCCCCGGTGCGGTTCGCGGATGCATGCCACCCGGATCGGTGGTGGTGCGGCCAGTCGTGTTGTTGCGGCGGGTGCTATCTGTGTTGCGGCCCGAGTCGTACGTGGACCCAGTGGCCGTCCCATCCGAGCGCGGGGACGCGCCGGTTGCATTGCCGGGTTTGGTGGCTGTGGGGCCGGGGTTGGTACTGGTGCCCGGCGCACCGCCGCTCACACCAGTGCCTGCACTCCCACCACCGGAGCCGCCACCACCAGAACCCTGTGCCAAAACTGCGCCGCTAGCGAGCAACGCTGAGGCTGCCAATACTGCCATGGTCTTTTGCATCTTCATCTCGGACTCCTTGGAATTCGTTGCGAAGGAGCTAGAGGGTCTGCAATTCCCGTTCCGGCCGGGCTTATCGCCCGAATCACCATGAGTTGTGATGCGCGCGCCATGTCGATTGAAGAATGCGCGGGACACGGATGAAGAATTTGCGGGGAGGTTGTGCAGAGGGAGGGGGCGGGGGCGCTGCAGCGAAATGCAAAGCAGAAACCCAAACAAAAAACCCGCCAAGGAAGGCGGGTTTGTTTGATTTCGACAGGTTGCGATGCTTGGTTGCGGGGGCAGGATTTGAACCTGCGACCTTCGGGTTATGAGCCCGACGAGCTGCCAGACTGCTCCACCCCGCGTCCGTCGAAGAGGTGATTATAGGTGACCTGTTGGCGCATTGCAACAGAAACTTTGCCGATCCCTTTATCACGCTCGACCGGGCGCTTCACGGCGTCCGTAAAGCATTGGAGTGCGGATGCTCAGCGTCGTTCAAGCGGTGGGCGGTATTTCGCTTGTGCGGTGCCGCAGGGTCTGCCAATAAGAACTTTCGAACTCGAAGCTGTCGCGCTGCAGCAGGTCGTCGCGCTGCCAGATCACGCGGTCGCGGCGGACCGTCAGCATCCATGTGGTGGTGGCCAGCGGTTGGGGTGGGTCGAATGCCTTGGGCGTCAGCAGCGCGCCGCAGATGCCAGGCTCGGGATCGCGCACGGCTGTGTAGAGGATCAGGCCGATGCGGGCATCCCGAGCCGATTGGGCCAGTGCCTGGCACGCGGTGTAATCGTTCGGGTCCAACCAGCTTTCCGACGCCTGGTCGAAAGGAGGGGCGGTCAACGCAATGCCGTCCGTGCGCACACCTACCTGGAACAGCGTCTGCGCACGAGCGTCGATGCGAGGCAGGTCGGGGCAGTCCATCAGGAAGCTCCAGCGCCAGTAGCCCAGTTCCGCGCAAGCCGTGCGGACGGTCTGGGCGCCATAGAACACGCCGGGGTCCGGGCCGCCGCGAAAGCGCGATCCCCACGCCGTGGGTGGATAACGGAACGGGGTGAACATCAGGTAGTGCAGGTGACGGGCGTCGGGAGGGATCGCCGGTTTGCCGGCGTCGAGCACGGCTTCGAGGACAGCCTGTTCTTCCAGTGTGTCGACGAGGGGCATGGTCGAGACCACATGCTGGGCTTCCACAGCCCGCCACAGTGTGAGCGCGAATGGCTTGCGCTCAGATGCGACCACGGGTGGCGTCCAGGTAGTGAACGACACGGACGAGACCTTCGGTGGTACGGATCAGTTCGAGCGGCTTGCCGCCGAGGGCGAGGTTGTCATGGGTGAGCCAGAGACGGGCTTGTTCATCATGGCCCAGGATGGCGTCGAGCGAGCGAAACAGGCGCACAAACAGGACGCCGAATTCCCATTCCTTGCGATGCGTATCGAGTACATAGCCGCCTGAGGCCATGCGAGACACCGATGCGGTACTGATGCCCAGCACGCTGGCCACGATAGCCTGGCTGATGCCCAGGAAGCCGGCCGCCCGCATGACGGCCTTGGTCAGCGTCACGCCGGGGTCGGGGCTGCCGCCGGGTTCGGTCTCCGGAATCTGCCTCGATTGCATCGCTCTGCTCCTGTTTCTTGAGAAACATTATAGGTAGCAGGTTTCAGAAGGGAAGGCGGATTTCCGGGCGAGCGCGCTAGGGGCAACCCTTAATAGGTTTCGATGTGGAGGCGTCCCTCGGCGCGCAAGGCCGTCTCGATATCGGACCACGCGTGCCCCGCACTCGCACAGACATCGGCGAATGCCTGCAGCACGCCTTCCTCCATGCCTTTGAGTCCGCAGATATAGATGTGACCATGCGGGTCGGCCAGCAGGGCGGCCACGCTGGCCGACGCCTCGCGGATGGCGTCCTGCACGTAGCGGCGGGGTACGTCGGCGTCGCGCGAGAATGCGAAGTGGATATCGAGGAAGTCCTTCGGCAGCTTCAGCAATGGGCCGAAGTACGGCAGCTCCCGGCGATTTCGCGCGCCGAAGAACAGCAGCCGCCGGCCGGCGAAATGCTCCATGTTGCGACGCATGCGCTCGGTCATCGCGCGCATCGGTGCAGAACCCGTGCCGGTGCAGATCATCATGATGCTGGCCTCGCGATGGTTCGGCATCAGGAACGTGCTGCCGAACGGCCCGACCACCTGCACCGTGTCGCCTTTGTTCAGGTCGCAAAGGAAGCTCGACGCCACGCCTCGCACCGGATTGCCATCGTGATCGACATCCACGCGTTTCACGGTCAGGGCGAGGTTGTTGTAGCCGGGGCGCTCGCCATCGCGCGGGCTGGCGACCGAATACATGCGGATGTAGTGCGGCTTGCCGGACGCATCCACACCAGGCGGCACGATGCCGATGGCCTGACCCTCCAGGATCGGAAAGAACTGACTGCCGAAGTCGAGCACGATGTGATGGATGTCGCTCGATGCATCGGCCTCGGTCAGCCGGTAGTTGCCTGCCACCGTCGCGGTGGCAGGCGTGCGCAGGCCGTGGAGATTGACATAGGGGTGCGCGGCCGACCACGGCGCGCGGGCCGAGGTGTGGCGGCTGGTTTCCACCTGCTGAACGGGGGTGTCCACTGCCCCAGGACCATCGGGTGCGGCATCGATGGCGATAGCGGTAGCAGAAACTTCGGGCGGCACCTCTGCGGGCAGCTCATCCCACAGCAACTGCGCGTCGATGGGATAGGCATCGGCCTTATGCACCGTGCGCCAGTTATCAATGGCGCCCGTGGGGCAGGGCGAGAGGCAGGCACCGCACGCGTTGCAGACATCGGCCTTGACCACGTAGTTGCGGTCGTCGTGCGTGATGGCGTCGATCGGGCAGGTGTCTTCGCACGTGTTGCAGCGAATGCAGATTTCCGGATCGATCAGGTGTTGCTTGATGAGGTCGGCGGCGCCCATGGTGAGTCGAAGTTCGTGTCGGGTTGGATCGGAGTCAGTTGAAGCGCACGTATTCGAAATCCACGGGTTGCCGGTTGATGCCGATGGCCGGCGGTGCGATCCAGTTGGCAAACTTGCCCGGGGCTACCACGCGGCCCATCAGTGACGCCACGAAGCGGCGGTCTGCTTCCGTGGCCAGCCACTTGTCTTCGTTCGCGTTCCATTCGGCCTCGCTAATGACCTCGCCAGCGGGCGACACGTGCAGGTTGGCCAGCGTACCGATCTTGCGGTCGAATGCCTTGTGCGGCACGGTCAGGCGGAAGTCGATGCCGGCTTTCTCGATCACCTTGTTCCAGCGCGCCACGCCGCCCATCGAATCCTTGATGTAGTCGTCGCGCAGCACCTCGTTCAGCGCGTTCAGCATCGGCACCTCGCGTTCGCCGAGCCGGCCATCCTTGACTTCGAGAATGCGGTAGACATCGCTCTTGAGCACGTGGTCGTCGGCGCGCTTGCCTTCCTCGAAGCGGCCCTTTAGGCCGGCACTATAGAAGGTGGCCGCGTTCGACGACTGGTCAGCGCCGAACAGGTCGATGGTCACGCTGTAGTGGAAGTTCAGGTAGCGCTGAATGGTTTCCAGATCGATCACGCCAGCCGCGCGCACATCGGCGGGATCGCGGATATCGCGCTCGCGCATCACCTCGCAGGTGCGCTGGATCACGCGTGACACCCCGGACTCGCCCACGAACATGTGATGCGCTTCCTCTGTCAGCATGAAGCGGGTGGTGCGGGCCAGCGGATCGAAACCCGATTCGGCCAGCGCGCAGAGCTGGAACTTGCCGTCGCGGTCCGTGAAATACGTGAACATGAAGAAGGCCAGCCAGTCCGGCGTGCGCTCGTTGAAGGCCCCCAGGATGCGCGGATTGTCCTCGTCGCCGGATCGTCGGCCCAGCAGCGCTTCGGCTTCCTCGCGGCCATCGCGGCCGAAGTGCCGGTGCAGCAGGTAGACCATCGCCCAAAGGTGGCGGCCTTCCTCCACGTTCACCTGGAACAGGTTGCGCAAGTCGTACAGCGATGGCGCTGTCAGGCCCAGGTGACGCTGCTGCTCCACCGAGGCCGGCTCGGTGTCGCCCTGCGTGACGATGATGCGGCGCAGGTTGGCACGATGTTCGCCGGGTACTTCCTGCCAGGCCGCTTCGCCCTTGTGCTCGCCAAAGTGGATGCGGCGCTCGGCATCGGCCGGTTGGAGGAAGATGCCCCAGCGATAGTCGGGCATCTTCACGTGATCGAAATGCGCCCAGCCGGAAGGATCGACCGATACGGCCGTGCGCAGGTAGACATCGTAGCCGTGGGAGCCATCGGGACCCATGTCCTGCCACCAGTCGAGGAACGCCGGCTGCCAGTGTTCCAGCGCGCGTTGCAGCGTGCGGTCCCCGGCCAGATTGACGTTGTTCGGAATCTTCTGGCTGTAGTCGATGTTCATGGGGTCTCCTCTTATATGAATGGGTTTGGCAGGGGAGGGGTCAGACCCGGTCCCAGTCGAAGCGCGGCTTGTTGCCCGTGCCGAAAACCTTGAGCGCGCCCTGTTCGCCCACGGCATTGGGGCGATTGAAAATCCAGTTCTGCCACGCGGTCAGGCGGCCGAAGATACGGGTTTCCATCGTCTCCTTGCCGCCAAAGCGGAGGTTGGCTTCCAGCCCGGTCAATGCATCGGGCGAGAGGCTTGCGCGTTCTTCGAGCGCGATGCGAATTTCATCGTCCCAGTCGATGTCGTCGAGCGCTGCCGTGACGAGTCCCAATTGCTCGGCTTGATCGGCGTCGAGTGGTTGTCCCACCGCTTCGCGCACAGCGGCGATGTCGGATGCATCCTCGTAGAAGCGCGCTGCGAGCCGCGTGAGGCCATTCGGCATCGGATATCGGCTGAAGTTTGCCGAGTGAACGTGGAGGCAGGGCGCTGCCTCCGGGCTATCGGGCAACTGCAGCATGTAGGTGCGGTCCGCCACAAGCGCGAGTTCCAGCAACGTTCCGGCAAAGCACGAACCCGGTTCGACAAGCGCGAAAAGGCTGCGCGAGGACACATCGAGCCGCGCCAGCGTACGGCGCAACATGCCGGTGGTCTCCCGCACGAACCAGTGGCTGGCGTTGGCATCCATCAGCGCATCGGCGGCCAGTACCTGGGCGGCATCGCCCTCGGTTTTCAGGATCCACATGCCGATGTCGAGGTGGTTCGTGCGCAGGCTCAGGATGGCGTCGTCGAGTTCGCGTGCCATCTTGAGCGGCCACCATTGAGCGCCAGCGGCGATCAAGCCGGGCAGGTCGGTGGGCTGATCCGCCGAGGGCGCGGCGACCGTGATCGTGGCCTGACGCGTGCCGGGGTCGATGTCGACGCGCACGGTGTCGTAGCGATAGCCGTTGCCAATGTCCTCGCGCGCGAGCGGTGTCAGCGCAATACCGGTGACGTCCGAGGGACGATCGCTTTGCGCAGCCAGTGCCTGCGCGCGTTCGTGCACGTGTTCGGCGAATCGCGCCGGTTTCACAACTTCGTCCACCAGCCGCCAGTCGCGAGCCCGCTGGCCGCGCACGCCCTCGGTGGTCAGGCAGAAAATATCGGCGTGGTCGCGGCGGACACGGCGCTTGTCGGTGACGCGGGTGAGGCCACCGGTGCCGGGAAGCACGGCGAGCAGTGGGACTTCGGGCAGGCTGACGGCCGACGAGCGGTCGTCCACAAGCACAATCTCGTCGCAGGCCAGTGCCAGTTCATAACCGCCGCCGGCCGTGGTGCCGTTACAGGCAGCGATGAACTTCAAGCCGGAATGGCGGCTCGCGTCCTCGATGCCATTGCGCGTTTCATTGGTGAACTTACAGAAGTTCACCTTCCACGCGTGACTCGATTTACCAAGCATGAAGATGTTGGCGCCCGAGCAGAAAATGCGGTCGCGCGCGCTGGTGATGATCACGGTACGAACTCCCGGGTGCTCGAAGCGAATGCGCTGCAGTGCATCGTGCAGCTCGATATCCACCCCGAGATCGTAGGAGTTCAGTTTCAGCGCATAGCCGGGGCGCAACCCACCTTCCTCGTCCACATCCATCGCCAGTGTGGCAACCGGGCCGTCGAACGTGAGCTTCCAGTGGCGGTAGTGCGCAGGATCGCGCTCGAACGTGACAGGCGAGGGCGCGGGTTCGGCGACGTTGAGGTCCGTCGGCATGGGGATGTCTCCTTCGGTGCACTATAGTGCCGTATCGTTTGGCATGAAATATAGTGCACTGTCAGGCGCGGTGCAAGGCCGCAGGAACCCTAACTGTTCCGCTACGGGGCCACGCGGTTAATGCGGCGCCGGCACCAACATGGCCTGCAGCGTCTGGAGCGAGGTGGCGGCGTCCTGGCCGCTGGTATCGATCGATACGTCGGCGCGCGAGTAGAGCGGCGTGCGGGCCTGCAGGATGCGGCGCAGGTCGGCCATGGCTTCACGGTTGCCTTCCATGGGGCGCATGTCGCCCTGGGCCACCACGCGCGCCATGTGCTCCTCGGGAGAGGTCCGCACCCAGACCGTAAAGCACCGCGCCAGCAGCAGATTGAACGTGGCCGGCTCCGAGACGAGGCTGCCCGGTGCAGCCAGCACCATGGTGTCGTGCTCGCGCAGCACGCGTTCGAGCGCGCGGCTTTCGTATCGGCGATAGGCCGCCTGGCCGTACAGCGAGTGGATTTCAGACAGGCTGGCGCCGGCTTCGCGTTCGATGACGGCATTGAGTTCGACGAACGGCATGCCCTCGGCGGCGGCCAGCGCGCGTCCCAGTGTGGATTTACCAGCGCCGCGCAGGCCGATCAGTGCAATACGGCGATGCCGGGCATCGCGCGATTCCGCAGGGGAGAGCGCGTGGCGGGCGGCTTCGCGGACGCGTGCCAGGTCGCCGGCCGGCAGTTGGGCGAGCCATTGCACCAGTTGCGAGAACTCGGCTGCGCGGTGGCCAGACTGGCCTGCTACATCGATATGGCCGTCCACTTCCGCCAGCACCACGGGCAGCGGCACGTCGAGCGCGCTGGCTACCTGGCGGAGGAGCAGCACCGACGCATTGCCGGTGCCGGTCTCCAGATTGGCGAGATAACGTTCCGAGACATCGGCGCCGCGCGCCAAGTCCTTGCGCGACATGCCGCGCGCCGCGCGTAGCGAGCGGATGCGCTCGCCCAGGTGCGTGAGATAGGGGTCGCGCTCGCCCGTGGCGCGAGGTTCGGCGCTGGTGCCTGGCGTCAGGAGCGATTCGGGATCTCGGCGCATGCTGGGTTCGGTCAGAAGAAATGTGTGAGACGTTTCGGTAATGCAGTGAAGCGGGGCGCGCGCATTATACGGCGGCTACCCTCGGTTATATAGTGCATACCCTCGCTTGCATAATAGTCGATATGAAATAAAATGCATCGCATAACCTCCGGCGGATGCGCGGACCGGACAAGAAGACAAACTGCTGACAGCCACACGGGCCGCATTTGGACTTTCGATGACCCGGTTGGCCAGAGGAGTGAGACATGCCCCCAACTTCCAGTGCCGCCGAGGCGACCCCGGTGACGGCGCTTCCTGCGCGCTACAACGCCGCCGACGACTTGCTCTCGCGCAATCTTCGCGCCGGCCGTGGCGGCAAGCCCGCATATATCGATGATGCGGGCGCGCTCACCTATGCCGAACTCGATGCGCGCAGCCGGCGTTTTGCGGGGGCGCTGCGTCAGGCAGGTTTTCGTCGTGAGGAGCGCGTGCTGTTATGCGCGCTCGACACCATCGATTTTCCCACCGCATTTCTTGGCTGCCTGCTGGCTGGCGTGGTGCCGGTGGCAGTCAACACACTGCTTACCGTCGACGATTACGCGTACATGCTGGAGCACAGCGGCGCGCGCGCCGTGGTGGTGTCCGCTCCCCTGCTGCCCATGATGCGCAACGCCATGGACAAGGCAGCGCTGTCGCCAGAGATCATCGCGGCCGCTCCCCACACCGACCCGGGCGAGGGATTGCCGACCGTGGGGAACTTGGCGGACACCGCCGCGCCTCTCGAACAGGCCGTGGCGACGGGCCCGGACGATATCGCGTTCTGGCTCTACTCGTCGGGCTCCACAGGGCGGCCGAAAGGCACAGTGCATACCCACGGCAACCTCTTTCATACCGCCGATCTCTACGCACGCCAGGTGCTCGGCATTCGCGAGGACGACGTGGTGTTCTCGGCGGCCAAGCTGTTCTTTGCCTACGGACTGGGCAATGCACTGACCTTTCCGATGTCGGTGGGCGCCACGACCGTGCTGATGGCCGAGCGGCCCACGCCGCAAGCGGTATTCCAGCGGCTGACCGCGCATCGTCCCACGGTGTTCTGCGGGGTGCCGACCTTGTTCGCCGGCATGCTTGCCAGCGCAGACCTGCCCGAGCGGGCCAGCGTAGCGCTGCGCGTCTGCACATCGGCCGGCGAGGCGCTGCCGCGCGACATTGGTGACCGCTTTCTGGCGCATTTCGGCTGCGACATCCTCGATGGCATCGGCTCCACGGAGATGCTGCACATCTTCCTGTCGAACCGTCCGGGCGAGGTACGCTACGGCACCACGGGCAAGCCTGTGCCCGGCTACGAGCTGAAGTTGCTCGACGAACAGGGGCAGCCCTGCGCAGCGGGTGAGATCGGCGATCTCTATATCAAGGGGCCATCGGCGGCGCTGATGTACTGGTGCAATCGTGACAAGAGCCGCGATACGTTCCAGGGCGCCTGGACGCGCAGCGGAGACAAGTATGTCTGCGATGCGGATGGCTATTACACGTACGCGGGCCGCAGCGACGACATGCTCAAGGTGGGCGGCATCTACGTATCGCCGTTCGAGGTAGAGGCGGCGCTGGCCCAGCATCCGGCCGTGCTGGAAGCCGCCGTGATTGGCGTGACCGATGCCGATGAACTGGTCAAGCCAAAGGCATTCGTGGTACTGCGCCCCGGACAGCAATGGCACGACGGCATGGCGGGCGAGTTGCAGGCGTTCGTCAAGACGAAGCTGGCGCCGTACAAGTATCCGCGCCAGATCGAATGCGTGGCCGAGTTGCCGAAGACGGCCACTGGCAAGATCCAACGGTTCCGCCTGCGCCAGCGCGAGGACGCAGCACGGGTGGCGTGAGGCGCGGCGTGAAGTGAAGGGCGGCGAGGCAGGGTGATGACATGAGCAGTGAAGCGGTGCGCATTCCGTTTGACGGGCGGCAGATCGAGATTGAATACCAGTGGCTGCGGCCCGAGCGCGCGCGGCGTCCGCTGGTGGTGTTCCTGCATGAGGGGCTGGGCTCCGTGGCCATGTGGCGCGACTTCCCGCACAAGCTGTGCGAGGCTGGGGATTTTCGTGGACTGGTGTTCTCGCGGTATGGCTATGGCGGTTCCACGCCCCGGCCACACGACGAAAAGTGGGGCGTCGACTTCATGCATCGCCAGGCGCGCGAGGCATTGCCCGCACTGTTCGAGGCGCTCGACATCGGCCCGGGGCGTCGCCATGGCAAGCCCTGGCTGCTTGGTCACAGTGATGGCGGGTCTATCGCGCTGATCCACGCGGCCAGCTTCCCCGATGCAGTGGACGGCATCACGGTGCTGGCGCCGCATATCGAGGTGGAGGATCTGTCCGTGCGCAGCATTGCCGCCACACGCCACACCTACCTGACCACCGACCTGCGCGCGCGGCTGGCACGCCACCACAACGATGTGGACTCGGCGTTCTGGGGCTGGAACGATATCTGGCTCGATCCGGCGTTTCGTCGCTTCGACCTGCGTCCGCTGCTCGACGGTATTCGTTGCCCGGTGCTGGCCGTGCAGGGCGAGGACGACGAGTACGGCACGATGGCGCAGATCGAGGGTATCCATCAATTTGCCCCGCAAACCGTGCTGCTTAAACTCGCGCGCTGTGGGCACTCGCCGCACCGCGACCAGACCGGTGCATTGACGGCGGCCACCGTGGCGTTTATAAACACACATACTTCAATCCTAAAATAATTGGCGCCGCCGGCTTCTCGGTTCCCGGGTTTCAACGCTCCGGGCTGCAAGGCGTGCCTCGGGCTTCAGACCACCAGGAGGAGATTTCATGCATCGCAATGCATCGCGCAGGCCGCCCCGCGTTCGTCGTTTGTCCCTTTGGCTCGGCACCGCAGCGCTGCTCGCGGCCGGTACGGGCGCCGTCGCCCAGACCGCTGCGCCGGCTGCACCCGCATCGGGCGCCAAGATCAAGGTGGGTTTCATGCTGCCCTACACGGGCACCTACGCGGCGCTCGGCACGGCCATCGAGAACGGTTTCCGGATGTATGTGCAGCAGCAGGGCGGCAAGCTCGGCGGGCGCGATGTGGAGTACTTCAAGGTCGACGATGAATCGGACCCGGCCAAAGCCCCGGAAAACGCCACCAAGCTGATCAAGCGCGATCAGGTCGATGTGGTGGTGGGCACGGTGCATTCCGGCGTGCAGATGGGCATCGTCAAGGTCGCCAAGGAAAACAACACGCTGCTGATCATTCCCAATGCCGGTGCAGACGAGGCCACTGGCCCGTTGTGCGGCCCGAACATCTTCCGCTCGTCGTTCTCGAACTGGCAGCCCGGCTATGCAATGGGCCACGTGGTGGCCGAGCGTGGCATGAAGAAGGTGGTCACGCTGACGTGGAAGTACGCGGCGGGCGAGCAGTCGGTCAAGGGCTTCAAGGAGGCGTTCGAAGCCAAGGGCGGCAAGGTCGTCAAGGAACTGAGCGTACCGTTCCCGAACGTCGAGTTCCAGGCGCTGATTACCGAGGTGGCATCGCTGAAGCCTGACGCCGTGTTCGTATTCTTCGCTGGCGGTGGCGCAGTCAAGTTCGTCAAGGACTGGCAGGCTGCGGGCCTCAAGGACAAGATTCCGCTGTACGGCTCGGGCTTCCTGACCGACGGCACGCTGGAGGCGCAGGGCGCGGCGGCACAGGGGCTGGAGACTACGCTGCATTACGCCGATGGCCTGACCAATCCGCGCGACAAGGCGTTCCGCCTGGATTACGCCAAGCAATACAAGCTGCAGCCCGATGTCTACGCGGTGCAGGGCTTCGACGCCGCGCAGTTGCTGGCGGCTGGCGCCAACGCGGTGACGGGGGACATGACGCGCAAGCCCGAAGTCATCAAGGCCATGGAAGCGGCCAAGGTGGATAGCCCGCGCGGTGCGTTCACGTTGTCGAAGGCGCATAACCCGGTGCAGGACTTCTACTTGCGCAAGGTAGATGGTCGCGAGAACAAGGTCAGCACCGTGGCGGTGAAGGCGCTGGCCGATCCGGCGCGCGGCTGCCGCCTGTGATCGTTCCTGCTTTGTCTTTCGTGACTTTGGTGACTTTGGTGCAACGGTAAGCCCGCATGGACCTCGTTTCGTTTTTGATTCAATGCCTGAACAGCGTGCAGTACGGTTTGCTGCTGTTCCTGGTGGCCAGCGGGCTGACCCTGATCTTCGGCATCATGGGCGTGATCAACCTCGCCCATGGCAGCTTCTACATGCTGGGTGCCTACCTGGCATTCACGCTGGCCAGCCTGACCGGCAACCTGTTCATTGCGTTGCCGCTCGGCATCGTGCTGGCGGTGGCATTCGGCTACGTGCTTGAATGGGCCTTCTTCAGCTACCTGTACCACCGCGACCACCTGCAGCAGGTGCTGATGACCTATGGCCTGATCCTGGTCTTCGAGGAGTTGCGAAGCATCCTGGTGGGCGACGATGTGCACGGCGTGTCCGTGCCAGAGCTGCTGGCCGGGTCGCTGCCCATCGGCAACGACATGACGTATCCGGTCTATCGGCTCTTCATCTCGGCGGTCTGCCTGCTGGTGGCCGGTGCCATGTACTACGTGATTCGCCGCACCCGCGTGGGGATGATGATCCGCGCCGGCGCCTCGAACCGCGAGATGGTGCAGTCGCTCGGCGTCAATGTGAATGTGCTGTATCGCTTCGTGTTCGCCCTGGGTGTGGCGCTGGCCGTACTGGCGGGGATGATTGCGGCGCCTGTGTCGTCGGTCTATCCGGGCATGGGCGGGCAGGTGCTGATCATCTGCTTCGTGGTGGTGGTCATCGGCGGCATCGGCTCGGTCAAGGGCGCGCTTGTGGCATCGCTGCTGATCGGCTTCGTCGATACCTTTGGCAAGGTCTTCTGGCAGGACGCCGCAGGGGTTCTGGTGTATCTGCTGATGGCGGTGATCCTGATCTGGAAGCCGCAGGGGTTGTTCAAGGCGGGGTAGAACGAAGGATGACCGATTGTTTGCTCCCCTCTCCCGCTACGCGGGAGAGGGGCAGGGTGAGAGGGTAGGCGGTGCAAATTGCAATTCGTCTGGAACGAGGCGCTGGCCCTCTCCCCCGACCCCTCTCCCGCCAGGCGGGAGAGGGGAGCGCGTAACCGAGCTGGATTCAAATGCAAACCAACACCGAAACCCCGCCGCCGCTCGAAGTCCGCCGTCCCGCATGGCTGGCTGCCGCTGGCTGGGTCATCGCGCTAGCGTTACTCTGCGCCGCGCCGCTGCTGCTGACTGCGGATAGCCACAAGTACTACGTCGAGCTGCTCAGCAAGGTGATGATCATGGCGATCTTCGCGTTGTCGCTGCAACTACTGATCGGATACACAGGGCTGGTCAGCCTGGGTCATGCGGCGTACTTTGCGATGGCCGCCTATGCCACGGCCATGCTCGCGCCCCAGGGCGGGGCAGGCAACGGCTGGCTGCTGCTGCTCGGGGCGGTGGGCGCGTCGGGACTGCTGGCCCTCGTGGTGGGTGCGCTGGTGCTGCGCACGCGGGGCATCTATTTCATCATGGTCACGCTGGCCTTCGCGCAGATGGTGTATTTCGTGTTCCACGACACCAAGATCGCGGGCGGCAGCGACGGCACCTATATCTACTTCCGCCCGGAGTTCGGGCTGTTCTCCGAGCAGCCGATGACCGTCAACGAGCCCGTGCAGTTCTACTGGCTCGTGCTGGCGGCGCTGGTGCTGACAGTGGCCGTGCTGGCGCTGCTGCTGCGGTCGCGGTTCGGCCATGCACTGGTTGGCATTCGTCACAACGAGCAGCGCATGCGCGCAGCGGGATACGCCACGTATCGCTACCAGCTCGGCGCCTTCGTGGCGGGCGGGATGCTGGCGGGGGTGGCGGGCTTTCTCTACGCCATCCAGTTCGGTTTCGTGAATCCGGAGATCGCCTCGTGGCACCAGTCGGGCAATGCGATGCTGATGGTGATCCTGGGCGGCGTGGGCAGCCTGGCCGGCGCGGTGCTGGGCGCGTTCTCGTTCGTGCTGCTGGCCGAATGGTTCGGCGCGCTGACCAAACACTGGCAACTGCTGATGGGCGGTTTCATCATCGCCGCCGTAGCGTTGCTGCCACGCGGACTGGTCAGCGTGCCCACTGTGCTGCGCCATCGCTCGCCGCGTCGCCAACGCCAGCAGGGCGAAGCGCCGGAATCCGCTGCACGCAGCCGGGAGGCCGTATGAACACGGATTCGAATACGAATCGCGCCGCACCAGTGATGCAGGCGCATGCGGTGACGCGCCGCTTCGGTGGCCTGACGGCGGTGAACCAGGTGGATCTGTCGCTTCACCTGCACGAGATCCACGCGGTGATCGGCACCAATGGCGCGGGCAAGTCGACGCTGATCAACCTGATGTCGGGAGAACTGCCGCCCAGCGAAGGCCGCCTCGACCTGCAGGGACAGGATGTCACCGGCTGGCCGCAGCCGAAGCTGGCCCGGCAAGGGGTGGGGCGCAGCTACCAGCGCAACAACATCTTCCTGCCGCTGACCGTGCGCGAGAACTGCAGGCTCGCTGCGCAATCTCGCGCGCAGCGGGCATGGCGGATCTGGGAGCCAGCGCAGGGTTGCCGTACCAGCCGCAGCCTGGCCGACGATGCGCTGGAGCGCGCCGGGCTGGTGCAGCACGCCGATCGCGTGGCCAGCGAACTCGCCCACGGGCAGAAGCGTCAACTCGAAGTGGCGATGTGCCTGGCGACGGAGCCCGTGGCGTTGCTGCTCGACGAGCCGCTGGCCGGCATGGGTGCCGAGGAATCGGCCCGCATGCTCGATCTCCTGCGCGGCCTGCGCGACGGGCACGCGATCCTGCTGGTCGAACACGATATGGAAGCCGTGTTCGCGGTAGCGGACCGCATCACGGTGATGGTCAACGGCAGCGTGATCGCGTCGGGTGATCCGGCTTCGATCCGCGCCAATCGCGAGGTGCAACTGGCTTATCTCGGCGAGGAAGAATCGGTATGAGCGCCGCAGACATCATCGACATTGCTGGCGTCAACGCCTGGTATGGCTCCAGCCACGTGCTGCGCGGCGTCGACTTCCGCGTTGGGGCTGGCGAGACCGTGGGCCTGCTGGGTCGTAACGGGATGGGCAAAAGCACACTGCTGCGCACCATCCTCGGCCACGTCCGCGAGCGCGAGGGCGCGATCCGGGTGGCCGGACGCGATATGTCGCGTGCCCGGCCCCATGAGGTAGCTCGGCTCGGCGTGGCCTATGTACCGGAAGGGCGCGGAATTTTTCCGAACCTGAGCGTGCGCGAGAACCTGCTGATGGCGGCGCGACCGGGCTGCAACGGGCGCCGCGACTGGGACGAGTCGCGCGTGCTCGACTTGTTCCCCCGGCTCAAGGAGCGCCTCTCGCACGGCGGGCAGCAGCTATCCGGCGGCGAACAGCAGATGTTGTCGATTGGTCGCGCGCTGATGACGAATCCGGATTGCCTGATCCTCGACGAGGCCACCGAGGGCCTGGCACCGAAGATCGTCCACGAGATCTGGAACGTGATTGCCACGGTGCGTGCCACCGGGATTGCATCGATCGTTGTGGATCGCAACTATCGGGCCGTCCTGGCCCATGCCGAGCGCGTGGTGGTGCTGGAGAAAGGGCTCGTCGCCATGGCGGGCCCAGCCGCCGAGTTGGCCGCTGCGCCCGCTGCGCTGGATCGATACCTTGGCGTCTGACATCGCGAAGACGGGCGTTTGAAACCATCACATTACTAAAAGTGGAGCTTGATCCATGTCTGTCGTGCTCTCGCAACGGCGGCACGGTGTGATGTCCCACGGTTCGAGCGCGTGCCGAGCTTGACCCGGCGAGCCTTCTTTCCCATCCTTGATCGATCGTGCGGCTGTGCTGGGAATTACAACAGTGGTCGTCCTACGGCACTTCCTCTAGAATGCGCGCGTTTGTGCAACGCAATAGAAACTGAGAAGGCCAACACGCCCCATCGGGGACCGGAACCGCTTGCGAGAGAGAAACTGTGCCCGTCAAGTCACTTTGGCGTGCGGAGGCCGCGAGCCGGTCCACCTGACCCAAATCCATGACCACCCAGTCCACAACCAGTCACTATTTCGTCGAAAGTCCGAGCACGCGTGCCCTGATGATCGGCGCGATCGGCGTCGTCTTCGGCGACATCGGCACTAGCCCGCTCTACGCCCTCAAGGAATGCTTCAGCAAGGACCACGGCATTCCGTTCAGTCCCGAAGCCGTGCTCGGCATCATCTCGCTGCTGTTCTGGGCAATGATTGTCGTGGTGTCCATCAAGTACGTGCTGTTCGTGATGCGTGCCGACAACAACGGCGAAGGCGGGGTGTTGGCGCTGATGGCGCTGGCGCTGCGCACGGCGGCCCCCCGTTCGCGTATGGCCAAGATCATCATGATGTCGGCCATCTTCGGCGCCTGCATGTTCTATGGCGACGCGGTCATCACGCCGGCTATCTCGGTGCTGTCGGCCGTGGAGGGCCTGGAGATCGCCGCACCGGGGCTGTCGCACTTCGTGATCCCGATCACCCTGTCCATCCTGTGCGTGCTGTTCTTCATCCAGCGCCACGGCACGGCCGCCGTGGGCAAGTTCTTTGGTCCGATCATGGTGGCGTGGTTCCTGGCGCTTGGTGCGCTGGGTGTGTACAACCTGATGCAATCGCCCGAGATCCTCAAGGCGATCAACCCGTGGTACGGGATTTCGTTCCTCCTGGATCATTCGCTGCAGGCGTTCATCGTGCTGGGCAGCGTGTTCCTGGTGCTGACCGGGGCCGAGGCGCTCTATATCGACATGGGCCACTTCGGTGCCCGGCCGATCCGTTACGGCTGGTTCGTGATGGTGATGCCGTGCCTGATGCTGAACTATTTCGGCCAAGGCGCCATGCTGCTGGGCAACCCCGCGGCCATCGCCAATCCGTTTTTCCTGATGGTGCCTGACCTGCTGCAACTGCCGATGGTGCTGCTGGCCACGGCGGCCACCGTCATCGCGTCGCAGGCAGTGATTTCCGGTGCGTTCTCGCTGACGAGCCAGGCCATCCAGCTTGGATTCCTGCCTCGCATGCGTATCCAGTACACGTCGGCGGCGGAGATCGGCCAGATCTATCTGCCGGTGATCAACTGGGCGCTGCTGGTGCTGGTGATCTGCGTGGTGCTGTCGTTCAAGAAGTCCGAGAATCTGGCCGCGGCATACGGCATTGCCGTGACCACGACGATGCTGATCACCACGTTCCTGGCCGTCATTGTGATGCGGCGGTTCTGGAAGTGGAATCGCGTGCTGGTGGTGGCACTAGGCGCAGTATTCCTGATCGTCGACCTGTCGTTCTTCTCGGCCAACCTGCTCAAGGTGGCAGAGGGCGGCTGGTTCCCACTGCTGATGGGCTCCACGGCGTTCTTCCTGCTGATGACCTGGCACAACGGCCGCAAGCTGCTGCGCGCCCGCAGCCTCGAGGATGGCATTCCGCTCGAACCGTTCATCGCCGGCCTGCTGGCCCACCCGCCGCATCGGGTGGAGGGCACCGCCGTGTTCCTGACGGGCAATACCGAATCGGTGCCGGTGTCGCTGCTGCACAACCTGAAGCACAATCGCGTGCTGCATGAGCGCGTGGTGTTCCTGTGCTTCGTAACGCGCGACATTCCCTATGTCGACGATGACCAGCGCCTGAGCTGCAAGGATCTCGGCGGCGGCGTGTTCATCCTGAATTCCGAATATGGCTTCAAGGAAACCCCCGACGTGCAACGCGTGCTGGACCTTGCGCAGCGCAAGCTCAACATGCAGTTCGAACTGATGGAGACCTCGTTCTTCATCGCCCGGGAATCGGTGATCCCATCCAAGCTGCCGGGTATGTCGATGTGGCGCGAGAGCCTGTTCGCCTGGATGCATCAGAACGGCGCCAAGCCCTCGGACTTCTTCTCGATCCCGACCAACCGGGTGGTGGAGTTGGGGACGAAGGTGGAAATTTAAGGAACAAAAAACCCCGCAGTTGCGGGGTTTTTTGTTTTTGAATCTTGTTCCCCTCTCCCGCTTGCGGGAGAGGGGGCAAACCAAGCGGAAGTTGAAAACGCTTACCGCTTCAACTTCGCAAACGCAGCCGCCATCGCACCTTGCGTTTCCGGTTGACGCTGACCGCCGCCAGCATTGCGATTGCCACCGCCGCTACGCTGGCCGCGATCATTGCCGCGATCGCCACCACCGCCAACGCGCGCAGCCGTCTGGCCCGGTTCGTCGTCCAGGCGCATGGTCAGGCCGATCCGGTTGCGCTTGACGTCCACTTCCATCACCTTGACCTTGACGATCTGGCCGGCCTTGACCACTTCATGCGCATCCTTGACGAACTTCGTCGACAGCGCCGAGATGTGGACCAGCCCGTCCTGGTGTACGCCGATATCGACGAACGCGCCGAAGGCGGCCACGTTGGTGACCACGCCTTCTAGGATCATGCCCGGCTGCAGGTCCTTCACGTCTTCCACGCCTTCCTGGAAGGTCGCGGTCTTGAACTCGGGGCGCGGGTCGCGGCCCGGCTTTTCGAGTTCTGTCAGGATGTCGCGCACGGTGGGCAGGCCGAACTTGTCATCGGCAAACTGCTGGGCGGATACGCCGCGCAGTGCGTCGCGGTTACCCATCACGTCGGACAAGCCCTTCTTGATGTGTTCCAGAATCTTCTGCACCACCGGATAGGCTTCCGGGTGAACCGACGAGCGGTCCAGCGGATTGTCGCCGGTGTTGATGCGCAGGAAGCCAGCGGCCTGTTCGAACGTCTTGTCGCCCAGGCGTGGCACGTTCTTCAGCGCATCGCGATTCGCGAAGGCGCCGTTGGCATCGCGGAAATCGACGATGTTGCGCGCCAGCACCGAATTCAGTCCCGATACCCGCGCCAGCAGCGGCGCCGAGGCCGTATTCACGTCCACGCCCACCGCATTCACGCAGTCTTCCACCACGGCGTCGAGCGCGCGGGCCAATTCGCGCTGGTTCACATCGTGCTGATACTGGCCCACGCCAATCGACTTCGGATCGATCTTGACCAGTTCCGCCAGCGGGTCCTGCAGGCGGCGGGCGATCGACACCGCGCCACGTAGCGACACGTCCAGTTCCGGGAACTCCTTGGCAGCCAGTTCCGATGCGGAGTACACCGAGGCACCAGCCTCGCTGACCACGATCTTGGTCAGCTTGAGATCGGGCAGGTTCTTCATCAGGTCCTGCACAAGCTTGTCGGTTTCGCGGCTGGCGGTGCCGTTGCCGATCGAGCAAAGTGCCACGTTGTGCTGCTTGGCAAGGCGAGCCATCACAGCCAGCGAGCCATTCCAGTCGCGGCGCGGCTCGTGCGGATAGATCGTAGCTGTTTCCAGCAGCTTGCCGGTGTGATCGACCACGGCGATCTTGCAGCCGGTGCGGATGCCCGGATCGATACCCATCACAGACTTCGGACCCGCCGGTGCGGCCAGCAGCAGTTCGTGCAGGTTGCGACCGAAAACCTTGATGGCCTCGGCTTCAGCGGTCTCGCGCAGTTGCGTCAGCAGTTCGGTCTCGATGTGCGGCTGCACCTTCACGCGCCAGCACCAGCGGCACACATCGGCCAGCCACTTGTCCGCCGGACGGTTACGGTTCTCGATGCCGACATGGCGCGCGATCATGCCTTCGCACGGATGCGGCACCATCGCGTCCTGTTCCTCGCCCAGGCCGAGCTTGATCAGCAGCACGCCCGCATTGCGTCCGCGGAACAGGGCCAGTGCACGGTGCGACGGCACGGTGCGAATGGTCTCGCTGTACTGGTAGTAATCGCGGAACTTCTCTTCCTCGGCGGTTTCCTTGCCTTCCATGACGGACGAGGCCACTACGCCGTTGTTCCAGAGGTGCTCGCGCAGTTTACCGAGCAATTCGGCGGTTTCGCCAAATTGTTCGGAGAGGATGTCGCGCGCGCCATCGAGCGCAGCCTTCACGTCGGGCACGCCACCATCGGCGGTCGGGTTGCCGTTGACGAACTTGGCGGCTTCGGCTTGCGGGTCGAGCGTGGGATCGGCCAGCAGCGCTTGCGCCAGTGGCTCCAGACCGCATTCGCGGGCGATCTGCGCACGCGTGCGGCGCTTGGGCTTGTAGGGGAGGTAGAGGTCTTCGAGCGTCTGCTTGGTCTCGGCAGCTTCGATGGCCGTGCGCAGTGCATCGGTCATCTTGCCCTGTTCCTCGATGGAGGCCAGGATCGTGGCGCGGCGGTCTTCCATATCGCGCAGGTAGAGCAGGCGCTCTTCGAGATTCCGCAGATGGGTGTCGTCCAGGTTTCCTGTGACTTCCTTGCGGTAGCGGGCGATAAAGGGGACCGTGGCGCCTTCGTCCAACAGGTCGATGGCAGCCGCCACCTGGCGGGGTTGCACGGATAGTTCGGCCGCGATCAGCGACACAATCTTTTGCAGGACGGCAGCAGGCAGCTTGGACATCGAGAAAACGGTCAGTCGAAAGCGGGGCATTGTGCCACAAGCGCAGGACCGTTCCGGTGACGGAGAGACACCTTTTACACCCGCAATTCGGCACGATGCGCGCGGCCATGGTCCCGGGCTCACTTCGTAACGCTTCGCGCGGGGGCCCGATGTGGCCCCGGATGCTAGAATCGCGCCATGATCGTCAAGCCCCAAGCGGCCGTCATGGCTCTCCCGCTTTCCCTTACTGTTTCCGCCTTCGCTCTGGCCGCACTGCTGGCCGTCGCGCCGCATGCTGCGCACGCGCAGGCGTCGGCCCCATCCGCGGCGGCTGCCAATCCGGCTATTCCGGCCGATCCGGGCACGCCGCGCGACTTCCAGGCCGAGCGCCGCGCCATCGACGATTCGCGCGCATGGGCCAAGTACCGTTTTGCGGTGGCCGAGCGCGAGTGCTACAGCAAGTTCCTGACCAACAACTGCATCGACAAGGCCAAGGATCAGCAGCGCGCGGAGTTGCAGGTGCTGCGCGCCAAGGATCTTGAGGTGGGCGATGCCGAGCGGGCCTTCCGGGCCGCCCAGCGCGACCGCAACCAGGCTATCCGCCGCGCCGAGTACGAAGCGGGCCAGCCGGGCCGCGCGGCTAACGAACAGGCCAGCCGCGACGCGTTCGACCGCAAGCAGCAGGAGCAGGCGGCGCGCGATGCGCAGGCCAATGCGCAGGCGCCTGAGCGCGCTGCCAACGCGGCGGCGTACCAGCAGAAGCAGGGCGAGCGCGACGCCCGCATCGAGGAAGCCCGTCAGAAGGGGGCCGAGCAGGCGCGTCAGCGACAAGAAAACGTCAAGGCCTACGAGCAGAAGCAGCAGGACGCGGTGCAGCGCCAGAAGGATCTGGATGAACGCCGGGCCAAGGCCGAGGAAAAGCAGAAGGAAGGGCAGGGCAGCGGGAAGAGTCCGAGTCCGTTCGGCTTCTGATTCGGCGCGCCCTTTGCGGTGGCATCCGCCGCCGCAGTGCAGCAGGAAGGCATCATGGATGAACATCTGAACACCCTGGAACGGCAGATCATTGAATTGCAGATCGAACACCGCGATCTCGATTTCCTGATCGACCGACTGTCATCCGATCCCGCGCATGACGAACTGCAGTTGCGTCGGCTCAAGAAGCGCCGGCTCAAGCTCAAGGACGCCATCACGCTGCTGCAACTGCACGTGGAACCGGACGTACCGGCCTGACCCCGGTAGCAGTGCCCGGCCCGTTCGCATCAGGCGAGCCCGCCCAAAAGAAAACCCCACCCAAACATCTTGCCCCAGCCCGATCTCCTCTCCGACGCCGCAGACCTGCCCGGTGATCCAGCCGCCGACACGCCCGAACCCGCCGAGCCTCCCGAATCCATCGGCGAAGCGGTAGCGGTGGCCTCTGCCAGCCAGGTGGCCTTGCAGAAGTCGCAACTGTCGACGATGTTCGCGGAGACCGGCACGCTGGCGACGGCCATTCCCGGCTATCGTCCGCGGGCCTCGCAGCAGAAGATGGCCGAGGCGGTGGCGGATGCCATTTCGCAGAACGATACGGTCATCGTCGAAGCCGGCACCGGCACCGGCAAGACCTTTGCCTACCTCGTACCGGCGATGCTGTGGGGCGGCAAGGTCATCCTGTCCACGGGCACAAAGAACCTGCAAGACCAGCTTTATCTGCGCGATATCCCGACGGTGCGTCATGCACTGAACGTGCCGATATCGATCGCGCTGCTCAAGGGCCGTGCCAACTACCTGTGCCACTACCACCTGGAGCGCGCGCAGGCCAATGGCCGGTTGGCATCCAAGCAGGATGCGGCATGGTTGCGCGACATCGCGAAGTTCGCCAAGACCACCGCGACCGGTGACAAGGCCGAACTGGCTGCCGTGCCCGAAAACGCGCCCGTCTGGCAAATGGTCACGTCCACGCGCGACAACTGCCTGGGCAGCGAATGCCCGCAGTACAAGGAATGCTTTGTGATGCGGGCGCGCAAGGAGGCCCAGCAGGCGGACGTGGTGGTGGTCAACCACCACCTGTTCTTTGCCGATGTGGTGCTGCGCGATACCGGCATGGCCGAGCTGCTGCCCGCCGCCAATACCGTGATCTTCGACGAAGCCCACCAGTTGCCGGAAACGGCCACGCTGTTCTTCGGCGAGACGCTGTCCACGAGCCAGTTGCTTGAACTGGCGCGCGATACCGTGGCCGAAGGGCTGTCCCATGCACGCGATGCCGTGGACTGGGTGGCCCTGGGTGCGCCGCTCGAACGCGCCGCGCGCGACCTGCGGCTGGCGTTCAGCAAGGAGAACATGCGGCTGGCGCTGGGTCAGATCGAGGCCGATCCACGCATGCGCGAACCCTTCAATGAAACGCTCGATGCGCTGGACACTGCCTTGTCCGATTTTGTCGAGGCGCTGGAGTCGCAGGCCGAGCGTGCCGAAACGCTTGAGCAGTGCCATCGCCGCGCCGTGGAACTGGCGCAGCGACTGGCGGCATGGCGCGATGACCGCGTGAGTGTCACCCCGACACCCGCCGTGGCGGAAGAAGGTGCAGATGGTGCCGAGACGGCCGCAGCGCCCGAGCCGATGTCACTGGGCCCGGAAACCGTGCGTTGGGTAGAGGTCTTCTCTCACACGGTGCAACTGCATCGCACACCGCTTTCGATTGCGCCGATCTTCTCGCGCCAGCGCGCCGGGCATCCGCGCGCATGGGTATTCACGTCGGCCACGCTATCGGTCAAGGGCAATTTCACGCACTACGCCGCGCAGCTCGGACTCGACAAGGACCGCTCGTTGACGTTGCCTAGCCCCTTCGACTACGCGAAGCAGGGCCTGCTCTACGTGCCGCGCGAGATGCCGGCACCGAATTCCCCGCAGTTTACGGAAGCCGTCGTGGAGAAGGCGCTGCCGCTGATCGAGGCGGCCGGAGGTCGCACGTTCCTGCTCTGCACCACGCTGCGCGCGGTGCAGAAGGCGTCGGACATGCTTTACGACCTGTTTGCCGAGAAGGGTCTGAATCTGCCGCTGCTCGTCCAGGGCCAGGCGAGCCGCACGGAACTGCTGGACCGCTTCCGCCAACTCGGCAATGCCGTATTGGTGGGCAGCCAGAGTTTCTGGGAAGGCGTGGACGTGCGCGGCGAAGCGCTCTCACTGGTCATCATCGACAAGCTGCCATTCGCGCCGCCCGATGATCCCGTCCTCGCGGCGCGCATGGAGGTGCTGCAGAAGAAGGGTTTGAGTCCGTTTGCCGTGCATCAGTTGCCGCATGCGGTCATCACGCTGAAGCAGGGCGCTGGACGCCTGATCCGGTCGGAGTCCGATCGCGGCGTGCTGATGATCTGCGATACACGGCTGGTGGAAAAACCCTACGGTCGCCAGATCTGGCAGAGCCTGCCGCCGTTCACGCGTACGCGTGAGGCCGAGACGGTGATCCGCTTCCTGGAAGGGCTGAACGGCAAGACGGTCGAAGGAGCGGGAGGGCCTGAGACCAGCGACGCCGATGCCTGAGTAATGCCTGAGGCCGATGCGCAGACGGCCCCGCAAAACAAAACACCCCGAAGCCAGTGACCGGCATTCGGGGTGTTTTGCTTTCAGGCAGTCAATGCTGCATGGTCAGTGCTTCCAGATCAGAAGACTTCCCACCACGCCTTGTCCTTCTTGCGCGCACCGTACTTGATGAAGTCGCTGTTCGGGTAGTTGCGTTCCATCACCCGTGCGGTGTCGTCGCGCAGATCCTTCATGCCAAGCGCGTCGTACGAGCGCACCATGATGTAGAGCGCTTCCTCGTTGGCCGGAGCACCGTCATAGTCTTTCAGCGCCTGCTGCGCGCGATTGACTGCGGCGAGGTAGGCGCCGCGACGGTAGTAGTAGCGTGCCGCATGCACTTCGTGCTGGGCCAGCGAGTTGACGATGTACTGCATCCGCTGCGTGGCATCGGGCGTGTACTTGCTCTCAGGGTAGCGCGTGATCAGGATCTGGAACGCATCGTAGGCAGCGCGGGCGGCCTTGGGGTCGCGCTCGCTGAGATCCTGGCCCGAGAAGCGGCCCAGCCAGCCCAGGTTGTCGTTGAAATTGATCAGGCCCTTGAGGTAGTAGGCGTAATCGATATTCGGATGGCTCGGGTGCAACTGGATGAACCGGTCCACGGCTGCCAGCGCGGCAGCGGTCTCGCCATCCTTGTAGCTGGCATAGGCAGTGTCGATCTGTGCCTGCTGCGCGTAACGGCCAAACGGATAGCGGCCCTCGAGCTTTTCATAGAGCTTCACGGCACGCGTATAGTCGCCGCCGTCGAGGGCATCCTTGGCTTCCGAATATAATTTGTTAGCCGACCAGCTGGCTGTTTCGTCAGGCTGGTCTCCAAGCAGGCCGCATGCCGACAGCATGACGCAGCCGCCTGCGAGCAAAACCGCTCCAATTTTCGCGCGCCAATCCGCGCGTTTCATGCTCTGCAATTGCATGGGCAACCTGTTCCGGATGAAGAAAAATACCGCCAAGCATTATAGCCGAAGCCCCAGCGCCGAAACCGGTCTGGACAGTCAGGTCGAATCCAGGGAGGCCGCAGCCCCCGTCAATGGGGACTTGAACGACCCATTCGAGGTCCTCGACGAAGGTGGGGAGTTGCAGGACGACGTGCTCGTGGCAGCGCCTGCCGCCCCCGATCTCGTGCCCCAGTTCATGGAAGTCGGCAGTGCCGATCACGGCGAACGGCTCGATAAATTGCTCGCACGCCACTTCAGCGAGTTCTCCCGCAGCCGCATCCAGCAATGGATCGAAGAGGGCGCCGTGCGCGTGGACGGAGAACCGAGCCGCGCCAAGGCATCGATGCAGATGGGGCAGCAGATCGAGATCCGCCCGCAGGCGGCACCCGAATCCACGGCTTTCACGGCCGAGGATGTGCCGCTCAACGTGGTCTACGAGGACGATACGCTGCTGGTCATCGACAAGCCGCCCGGTCTGGTGGTGCATCCTGCTGCAGGAAACTGGAGCGGCACGGTGCTCAATGGCCTGCTGTATCGCGATCCGCACGCGGCACGGCTGCCGCGCGCCGGTATCGTGCATCGGCTGGACAAGGAGACATCCGGCCTGATGGTGGTGGCCCGCACGCTGACCGCGCAGACCGATCTGGTGCGCCAACTGGCTGCGCGTACGGTCAAGCGGACCTATCTCGCGCTGGTGTGGGGCGAAACGCCCGAGGAAGGCACCATCGACGCACCGATTGCCCGCGATCCGCGCGAGCGGACCCGCATGGCCATCGTCTACACGAACAGCGGCAAGCCTTCGCGTACGCATTTCAAGACGCTCGGCACCGTGCCGCTGGGCCGGTCGCACGTGTCGATGGTGATGTGCCAACTTGAAACGGGCCGCACGCACCAGATTCGCGTGCATTTCGAGTCCATTGGTCATCCGCTCGTGGGCGATCCGGTCTACTACAAGGCCACCCAGCGCGGTCAGCGTCAGGCAATCCGGGTGCCGCTGCCGGTGCCGTATACGCGCCAGGCGCTGCATGCCTACAAGCTTGGACTCGTGCATCCGGCCACGGGTCGCAAGATCTCCTGGGAAACCCAGCCACCCGAGGACCTGCAGGCGCTGATTGCCGCGCTCGACTTTGAGGGGCACGCGGAACAGGACGATGACTACGACGATTACGACGACGAAGGCACGTGGTACGAAGGCGAGGCCGATGACGACTGAATCGACAGCTATTTCGACTTCGTGGCTCGTCCCGGACTGGCCGGCCCCGGCAAATGTGCGCGCGCTGTCTACCACGCGTCAGGGCGGTGTCAGTCGCGGCGCCTATGGGCTGGCCGATGGCTCGACGGGCGGGCTGAATCTTGGCACTCATGTCGGCGACGATCCGTGCGCCGTTGCGGCCAACCGTGCGCGGCTGGCCCGCAGCCTGCCCGCCATGCCGCTCTGGTTGGAACAGGTGCATGGCTGTGGCGTGGCCACGGCAGAGCATGGCGATGCCGGCAGCGAGATCCAGCAAGCCGATGCCAGCATTTCGGGGCGGCCGGGCGACGTTTGCGCGATCATGACTGCCGATTGCCTGCCCGTGCTGCTTTGCGATACGGCGGGTACTGTCGTCGGCGCGGCGCATGCCGGCTGGCGAGGTCTGTGCGATGGCGTGATCGAGGCCACGCTGTCGCGCATGGCGCAGCGCGCGGGCGGCATGCCACAATGGCTGGCGTGGCTGGGGCCTGCGATCGGCCCCGATGCGTTCGAAGTGGGCGCGGAAGTCCGCGCGGCATTCCTCGATCGCGCGTTCCAACACGAACAGGCCGAAGTCGATGCGGCATTCGTCGCGGTGGGGCAGGGCAAGTACATGGCCGACCTCTACGCGCTGGCACGCATACGCCTGGCGCGAGCTGGCTGCACGCAGGTCTTTGGCGGCGATACCTGCACGGTAACCGACGCAGACCGCTTCTACTCCTATCGCCGCGACCGCACTACGGGTCGCATGGCCACGATGGTCTGGCTGGAAGCCTAGGCGTCGCCGTCCCGCACGGCAGAAGACGGCGCGCTCGAAGTTCCCGGGGTTTCCGCCGCGTCCACCGCTGCGCGGGCTTCCGCCTCTTCCCGTGCGCGTCGCCGCTGCCGCCTGCCCGGTGTGCCCAGGATGTACATCACCAGCGAGACGGGCGCCAGCCCGTAGCACAGGAACGTGGCCACACCGGCCACCACGTTTGTCTCCGTGATAGCCATCATCAGCGCCACATATAGCCAGCCAATTGCCACGATATACATCAGCGGTTCATCTCTCTCTGGTAGGCGGGTTCCGAACCCCGGCAACCCGCTTGGGAATTACCGTCCGGTAGGTCGGACATCACTTCCCTGGCGCCCGCATGGGAATGCGGAATTCCGCATTGACAGCCTCTACATTGCAAGGCAACAATGCCTTCAAATGTATCGGAACCGAGGAAGTATCAGGGTTTCGCCGGCAAGCATAGCGTAAGTGGCGAGCCGCTCAGGCGGCCCGCTAACGCATCCCGGATTCCGGGGCGGGTCGGGAGACAGTTACCCCGTGCCCGTCAACCATCACGACGGCAGAGAGACGAATACATCATGGCGACCGGCAAAGGTGCGGCAGCTTCCGGAAAGGAAGACAAGTCCCAACCGTTTCAATTTGCGCCGGGGCCATTCGACCCAGCCGCCTGGCTGGAGTGGTCCCGTCAGTGGGCACCCGAAACCAACGGCGCGATGCCGCCTGGTTTTCCCGCCGGCTTGGCCGGTGCATTCCCCGGTGGCTTCCCGAATGGTCTTCCGAACGGTTTCCCCGGCAGCTTTCCGGGCGGCGATGCATTCGCCAAGGCGTTCCAGGCTCTGCAGGGCAATGGTGCCAATGGTGCGGTGAAGATCGCGCCCACGCAGCTCGCCAGCATCCAGGAACGCTATCTGAAGGATTTCACCGAACTCTGGCGTGAAATGGGTGCCGGGGCCATGGTGCCGAATGGTTCGCCGCAGGCCGGGCAGGCCGGTGCTGCCAGCCAGCGTCTGTCCGATCGCCGCTTTGCCAGCGATGCATGGCGCAACAATGCGGCATATCGCTACACGGCCGCGTTCTACCTGCTCACGGCGCGCGCCATGACCGAGCTTGCCGATGCTGTGGAAGCCGATCCCAAGGTGCGCCAACGCATCCGCTTTGCGGTTTCGCAGTGGGTCGATGCGATGTCGCCGGCCAACTTCCTGGCGACCAATCCGGATGCCCAGCAGCGCCTGATCGAGTCCGGCGGCGAATCGCTGCGCAACGGCGTGCGCAACATGCTGGAGGATCTGGGGCGCGGCAAGATTTCGCAGACCGATGAGACCGCCTTCGAGGTGGGCCGCAATGTTGCCGTAACCGAAGGCGCTGTCGTCTACGAGAACGAATACTTCCAGTTGCTGCAGTTCAAGCCGCTGACCGACAAGGTCTACGCGCGGCCGCTGCTGCTGGTGCCGCCGTGCATCAACAAGTACTACATCCTTGACCTGCAGCCCGAAAGCTCGCTGGTGCGGCACGCGGTGGAGCAGGGGCACACGGTGTTCCTGGTGTCGTGGCGGAACCCCGATGCCTCGATGGCCGAGCGGACCTGGGACGACTACATCGAGCATGCAGCCATCCGCGCGATCGAGGTGGCGCGCGACATCAGCGGTCTCGACAAGATCAACGTGCTCGGGTTCTGCGTGGGTGGCACCATCATTTCCACGGCGCTTGCCGTGCTGGCGGCACGCGGCGAGCGGCCCGCAGCCAGCCTGACCCTGCTCACCACGCTACTCGACTTTGCCGACACCGGCATCCTCGACGTCTTTGTCGATGAATCGCATGTGCAACTGCGCGAGGCTACGCTGGGCGGCGCATCGGGTGCGCCGTGCGGTCTGCTGCGGGGAGTGGAACTGGCGAACACGTTCTCGTTCCTGCGTCCGAACGATTTGGTCTGGAACTACGTGGTCGACAACTACCTGAAGGGCAACACGCCTGTGCCCTTCGATCTGCTGTTCTGGAACGGCGACGCCACCAACCTGCCCGGACCCTGGTATTGCTGGTACCTCCGCCATACCTACCTGCAGGACGAATTGAAGGTGCCGGGCAAGCTGACCGTCTGCAATGCCCCGGTGGACCTGGGTGCCATCGACGTGCCGACGTATATCTACGGCTCGCGCGAGGACCATATCGTGCCGTGGTCGGCTGCGTATGCTTCCACCGCACTGCTGAAAAACAAGCTGCGCTTCGTGCTGGGCGCCTCTGGGCACATTGCCGGCGTCATCAACCCGCCAGCCAAGAAGAAGCGTAGTCACTGGACCAGTGATACGCTGCCCGTTTCGGCCCATGAATGGCTGGCTGGCGCGGAGGAACATCCGGGTAGCTGGTGGCCGGACTGGATGGCATGGCTCGGCAAGCAGGCCGGCCAGAAGCGTGCGGCGCCTGATACCTACGGCAACGCCCACTACAAGGCGATCGAGCCTGCACCGGGACGCTACGTCAAGCAGCGCGCCTGATTTTGCCGGGGCGGCGGATGAGCCGCCGGCCCCGTTTCGAACCGATCCGCGATTCGTTTTCTCGAAAGGACCTCACATGACCGACATCGTCATTGTTTCCGCAGCTCGCACCGCCGTAGGCAAATTCGGTGGCTCCCTGGCCAAGATCCCCGCACCGGAGCTGGGCGCACTCGTGATCAAGGCCGCGCTGGAGCGCGCAGGCGTCAAGCCCGACCAGGTGAGCGAAGTGATCATGGGCCAGGTGCTGACGGCCGGCTCGGGCCAGAACCCGGCCCGCCAGGCGTCGCGCGCAGCCGGCCTGCCGGACATGGTGCCGGCCATGACCATCAACAAGGTGTGCGGCTCGGGCCTGAAAGCCGTGATGCTGGCCGCCAATGCCATCATCGCCGGCGAGGCAGAGATCGTCGTGGCGGGTGGCATGGAGAACATGAGCGCGGCCCCGCACGTGCTGCCGGGCTCGCGCGACGGCTTCCGCATGGGTGATGCCAAGCTCGTCGACACGATGATCGTCGATGGCCTATGGGACGTGTACAACAAGTACCACATGGGCATCACCGCCGAAAACGTGGCCAAGGAATATGGCATCACGCGCGAAGCGCAGGACGAGTTCGCAGTCGGTTCGCAGAACAAGGCCGAAGCGGCTCAGAAGGCCGGCAAATTCGACGAGGAAATCGTGCCGGTGATGATTCCGCAGCGTAAGGGCGATCCGGTGGCGTTCAAGACCGATGAGTTCGTGCGTCAGGGCGCCACGCTGGATAGCATGTCGGGCCTGAAGCCGGCGTTCGACAAGGCGGGCACGGTGACGGCCGCAAATGCCTCCGGCCTCAACGACGGCGCTGCCGCCGTGGTGGTGATGTCGGCCGCCAAGGCCAAGGAACTTGGCCTGACGCCGCTGGCGACGATCAAGGCGTACGCCAATGCCGGCGTGGACCCGGCCGTGATGGGCATGGGCCCGGTGCCGGCCAGCCGACGCTGCCTGTCGCGTGCGGGCTGGGGCGTGCAGGATCTCGACCTGATGGAAATCAACGAGGCATTTGCGGCGCAGGCGCTGGCGGTGCACAAGGAAATGGGCTGGGACCAGTCGAAGATCAACGTGAACGGTGGCGCGATTGCCATCGGCCACCCGATCGGCGCATCCGGCTGCCGCATCCTGGTGACGCTGCTGCACGAGATGAAGCGCCGCGACGCCAAGAAGGGCCTGGCCTCGCTGTGCATCGGCGGTGGCATGGGCGTGGCGCTGGCAGTCGAACGTTGAACTGCAATACATAACAAAAGCATTGGCTAGACGTGCATGAGGGGTATGCCGGCGGTACGTACCGAGGAACCGCCGCCGGCATTGACAACAACGACCGAAAAGTTTCGACAACAACGAACCGATCGAGCCAACTAGGAGTGGATATGACTCAGCGCATTGCATACGTGACCGGCGGCATGGGTGGCATCGGAACCGCGATTTGCCAACGCCTGGCAAAAGAGGGCTATAAGGTGGTGGCGGGCTGCGGCCCGAACTCGCCGCGTCGCGAGAAGTGGCTCGAACAACAACGCGCGCTCGGTTTCGAGTTCGTGGCGTCCGAAGGCAACGTGGCGGACTGGGATTCGACCAAGGCGGCGTTCGAGAAAGTGAAGGCCGAGGTGGGTGAGGTCGACATTCTGGTCAACAACGCCGGCATCACGCGCGATGTGGTGTTCCGCAAGATGACGCGTGCCGATTGGGATGCGGTGATCGACACCAACCTGACGTCGCTGTTCAACGTGACCAAGCAGGTCATCGATGGCATGGCGGATCGTGGCTTCGGCCGCGTGATCAACATCTCGTCGGTGAACGGCCAGAAGGGGCAGTTCGGCCAGACCAACTATTCGACAGCCAAGGCTGGCCTGCACGGCTTCACGATGGCCCTGGCGCAGGAAATGGCCACGAAGGGCGTGACGGTCAATACCGTGTCGCCGGGCTATATCGCCACGGACATGGTGAAGTCGATCCGTCAGGATGTGCTGGACAAGATCGTCGGCACGATCCCGGTGAAGCGCCTGGGCGAGCCGGCTGAAATCGCATCGATCTGCGCCTGGCTGGCTTCGGAAGAGTCCGGTTTCTCCACGGGTGCGGACTTCTCCCTGAACGGCGGCCTGCACATGGGCTGATGGTCGAGGCGGCCCTCTGCGACGGCGCGTTGCCCGCAAGGGGCGGCAGGCCGTCACGGAGGTTGCCGTTGATGCGGCGCATCTGGCGCGCTGCACAAACCATTGAGTGCTGCACCGAGATGCCCTGGTATTTCGCATCACCGTCCGCATGTCGCTGGCATGCGGACGGTTTGCTTTTGGGGGCTAGACAATCAAATGCTGCGGGTTTTCCTTAAACGCGGCCAGCTTTCCATAGTGCTTTCTTGAGCATAGAATCAGGGCAATGGCGCAACCGGCACCAAAGTGGCGCGGTCCACATGGGTCTGGTCCGGTTGTTTCTTGCGCGCCTGCAGCGTGTTTCTCGGCGGGGAAGACGCGCTCCATTGCGCACTGCACTGCATGCGGTGCAGCAGCGCGAGTCAAGGCGCAGCAGCGGTGCCGACCCACGGCACCAGCGACGACAAAAGGATAGAGCACCGATGGCCACGACCAAAAAAGGCGCAGAGCGACTGATCAAGAAATACCCCAATCGCCGGCTCTACGATACGCAAACCAGCACCTACATCACGCTCGCTGATGTGAAGCAGCTGGTCATGGATACCGAGGACTTCAAGGTCGTCGACGCCAAGAGCGGCGAGGAGCTGACACGCAGCATCCTGCTGCAAATCATCCTGGAAGAGGAAACCGGCGGTGTGCCGATGTTCTCTAGCGCCATGCTTTCGCAGATCATCCGTTTCTACGGCCACGCGATGCAGGGCATGATGGGCACCTACCTCGAAAAGAACATCCAGGCATTCATCGACATTCAGGGCAAGCTGGCCGAGAACTCGAAGGGTCTGTACTCGGGCGAGGCATTCAGCCCCGACATGTGGTCGCAGTTCATGAACCTGCAGGGTCCGATGATGCAGGGCATGATGAGCAACTACATCGAGCAGAGCAAGAACCTCTTCGTGCAGATGCAGGAACAGATGCAGAGCCAGGCCAAGAACATGTTCGGGACGTTCCCGTTCAATCAGCAGGACAAGAAGTAGCCTCACGAACGCACGCCGCGACGGCCCTGTGCAATGCAGGGCCGTCTTGAGTTGCTGGCTTGCCACGCATTTTTGTGAATGCGTGTCCGATGTGTGTCTTTTAGCCTTTTTTCTCCGCTATTGATTGCAGAGCAAGGATTTGGGGAGCCGCCCAGTGCTCCAATCGGCCAACGCCCTGAGCACTGGGCGACCCGATAACAATCCTGCTTTCACTGCACGATGGCTTCTTCCAAGCGTATCCCGCCTTGCATGCCATCCGGTCTGGTCCGGAGGGTAACTTATGTCTGACAGCGCGAATCTCTGGCGCATGGCGCCTGAACCCGCCGATCCAACCGGCTTGACCCGGCTCGTCGAATTCGCCGGTGGCATCTACACCCAACTGACGTGCATCCAGCGCGAGGTAGGCGAGGTGAAGGCTTCGCAGCAGGCGCTTGAAGCGCGCGTCGAGCGCGGGGAGCGTCAGCTCGATGCGGTGGAGGTGGGAGTGCGCAATGATTTGCGCGAGGTGGAGGGGCGGCTTGCCGGGCAAATCTCGACGCTCGACTCGCGTATGTCGACGTTCGATACACGTTTGTCGACGCTTGATACGCGTATGTCCGCTGGTCATGCATACCTGCTCGACCGGATCGACGCCTCGGAGTCCAGGGTGTTGGCGGCAATCGAACAGCTTGCAACGCGATTCGACAAGTTCGAGACGCGCGTCGACAGGATGGAAGTGGATCTGCACACCCGCATCGATGCGACGGAAAACAAGATCGAGCATGTGCGAACGGACCTTGGTAGGCAGATCCGGGAGAGTAGGGGTGACCTCGAAATTCGCATCGATCGCGTGGCAACGGACCTCGGTGATCGCATCCAGAAATGCGAGGACAAGACCGAGGCCCGTTGTGATCGTCTGGAAGATAACCTGTCCGCCCAGATCAAGAGTAACGAAGGCCGGATACTTGCCTTGCGGGACCGTGTCAACAAGGTGATTTGGTTCACCTCGGGAGGTGGAGCCATGCTCGGATACGCCATCGGCGGAGACGTCGTGATGGATCGGTTGACCGGCCTTCTGGGTCTATAACCAGGACGCGTTTCCAGCCAGCCGGGCCGGCTCCTTCCGAACCTCACGCCAAGGCGGCCCGATCAAGGTAAAATCTCCGCCTTTCATGGCAATTGCGGCGCCCGGCAGGCTCGCCGGATGCCCTTAAGCCAGCGGCGCGCCACCGGGGACGGTAGGACGTGCCCAATCCCCACATACGCGGTGCCCCATGTCGTCTGAAAACATTTTGTCCACTCCTGCGCCGAAAGTCGGCTTTGTGTCACTTGGATGCCCCAAGGCACTGGTCGATTCCGAGCAGATCATCACGCAACTGCGCGCCGAAGGTTACGCGATCAGCGGCACCTATGACGGCGCCGACCTTGTGGTGGTCAACACTTGCGGCTTCATCGACGAGGCTGTGCAGGAGAGCCTGGATGCCATTGGCGAGGCGCTCAACGAGAATGGCAAGGTCATCGTGACCGGATGCCTGGGGGCGAAGAAGGATTCGGCCGGACAGGACATCGTGACCACGGTGCATCCCAAGGTGCTCGCCGTGACGGGTCCCCATGCGCTGGGCGAGGTCATGCAGGCAGTTCACACGCACTTGCCGAAACCGCATGATCCCTTCACTGACCTTGTGCCGGCTGCCGGCATCAAGCTCACGCCCAAGCACTACGCATACCTGAAGATTTCGGAAGGCTGCAACCATCGCTGCTCGTTCTGCATCATCCCGTCCATGCGCGGGGATCTGGTATCGCGCCCGGTGGCCGAGGTCATGCTTGAGGCGGAAAACCTGTTCAAGGCCGGTGTCAAGGAACTGCTCGTGATTTCGCAGGACACCAGTGCCTATGGCGTGGACGTGAAGTACCGAACCGGTTTTTGGGCAGGTCGCCCGCTGAAGACGCGCATGACGGAACTGGTCGCGGCGCTCGGCGAACTCGCCAGCCAGTATGGCGCGTGGGTGCGCCTGCACTATGTGTACCCGTATCCGCACGTGGACGAGATCATTCCCCTGATGAACCAGGGTAATGTGCTGCCGTACCTCGATGTACCGCTCCAGCACGCACATCCGGACGTGCTCAAGCGCATGAAGCGTCCGGCCAATGCCGAGAAGACGTTGGACCGGATCCGGGCCTGGCGTGCGATCTGTCCGGACCTGACTATCCGCAGCACGTTCATCGCGGGTTTCCCGGGCGAAACGGAACAAGAGTTCCAGACGCTGCTGGACTTCATTGCGGAAGCCGAGCTGGATCGTGTGGGCTGCTTCGCCTATTCCCCGGTGGACGGTGCAACGGCCAACGATCTGCCCGGTGCACTGCCTGACGAGGTGCGTGAAGAGCGTCGTGCGCGCTTCATGGAAGTGGCCGAGGAAGTTTCGGCACGCCGCCTGCAGCGCAAGGTCGGTCAAACGCTTCGCGTGCTGGTCGATGAAATCAACCAGGATGGCGGTATCGGCCGTTCGTCCGCCGATGCTCCCGAGATTGACGGCCTGGTCTATATCGATCCGGCCGCCAAGCCGTCGCAGCGCTACAAGGCGGGCGAATTCGTCAACGTGAAAATTACCGGCGCCGACGGTCATGACCTGTGGGGCGAGATCGCCTGAGGGCAACTTGCCAGACGACGAGCCTGCCGCGACCATTAGGTAAAAGTACGGTCGTTCGCTTTTCCGCTCCGCGGTCTATACTGTGCGCCGCAACATTTCGCATGGAGACAAGACATGACGCGTGAAGTGGTGGTTGTCAGCGGTGTGCGCACCGCGATTGGTACCTTTGGCGGCAGCCTCAAGGATCTGGCCCCGACTGACCTGGGCGCGCTCGTGGTGCGCGAAGCGCTGGCCCGCGCCAAGGTGTCCGGCGACGACGTCGGGCATGTAGTGTTCGGCAACGTCATTCAGACCGAGCCGAAAGACATGTACCTGGGGCGCGTGGCCGCCGTGAACGGCGGGGTGTCGATCAATGCCCCGGCGCTGACGGTCAACCGCCTGTGCGGATCTGGCCTGCAGGCGATTGTCAGTGCTGCCCAGACCATTCTGCTTGGCGATGCCGATGTCGCCATCGGTGGCGGTGCGGAAAGCATGAGCCGCGCGCCGTACCTCGCACCGATGGCCCGCTGGGGTTCGCGCATGGGCGATGCCAAGCTGATCGACATGATGCTCGGCGCGCTGCACGACCCCTTCCACGCGATCCACATGGGTGTGACCGCAGAGAACGTTGCCAAGGAATACGACATCTCGCGCCAGCAGCAGGACGAGGCAGCGTTGGAATCGCATCGCCGCGCGTCGGCTGCCATCAAGGCCGGCCATTTCAAGGGCCAGATCGTTCCCGTCACGCTGAAGAGCCGCAAGGGCGATGTCGTCTTCGATACCGACGAGCACGTGCGCCACGATGCGACCATCGATGACATGACCAAGCTCAAGCCGGTCTTCGTCAAGGAGAACGGCACGGTCACGGCGGGCAATGCATCGGGTCTGAACGATGCCGCTGCTGCAGTGGTGCTGATGGAGCGTGCCGAGGCGGAGCGCCGCGGCCTGAAGCCGCTGGCGCGCCTGGTGTCGTACGGCCATGCAGGTGTCGATCCCAAGACGATGGGCATCGGCCCGGTTCCGGCAACAAAGATCGCACTGGAGCGCGCTGGGCTGTCGGTCAAGGATCTCGACGTGATCGAGGCCAACGAAGCGTTTGCCGCGCAAGCCTGTGCCGTGACGAAGGCGCTGGGACTCGATCCGGCCAAGGTCAACCCCAACGGTTCGGGCATTTCGCTGGGCCATCCTATCGGTGCCACGGGCGCGCTGATTACGGTGAAGGCGCTTCACGAACTGCAGCGCGTGCAAGGCCGCTATGCGCTGGTGACGATGTGCATCGGCGGCGGTCAGGGGATTGCCGCGATCTTCGAGCGCGTTTAAAGTCACGGCAGCCCCCATCCCAAGGAAGTCTGCCTTGCCCCGCTTTTCTTCAGCTTTGCACGCGTTTTGCGCATGTTCGATGGCCGCGATGTTGGCGGCACCGATGGCCGCCTCGGCGGCTGGCGATAGTTTGTCGACGGCGGGGGGGCAGGGCGGCTCCTTTGGTATCAATGATGCGATTCGCGCCGGGGAGTCCCGGCGCGGAACAACGCTCTCCACCGGTGCAGCCACTGTGCTGGCGCCGCGTGCCGAATATTCCCAATATCCCGTCTACGTGGGCACGCTTGGCGACAAGCCGGTGCGCATGCGCGTGGCGCCGAAGTCCGACACCCGGGACAGCCTGCAGGGCGAATACTCGGTGGGCGATGGCAAGGGCGTCCGGCTGTTGTCCGGCGAGTGGGATAACGGCAACTTCCTGATGGAAGAGTCCGACGACGGTACGCGTGTCTCCGGCAACTGGGACGGCCAGATTGACCGTAACGGTGCCGTGCGCGGAACGTGGACCGATCCCTACAACCCGGCCATCGTCCTGCCATTCTTCATCCGGCCGTTTGGCGGGTTCCTCGTTATTCCACCGTTCGACATGCAACCCAGCAGTGGTGTGACCTACGCGCCGCCACCGCCGAAATCGTCGATCTCGACGGGCAAGTCGCGCTAGTCTCGCTGAGCCTGAAGCGGCGATTGCGGCGCAGGGGTGGACGGATTTCTGATTGCTGGTAAGCTCGAACGCCTGTCCAGTCTTCCGAGGAAACGCGCCGTGTCTGCTTCCGACTCGCCCCGCCATCCGTCCCGCTATACCCAGACCACCGCAGTCCAACCCGACCTCGACATCGCGCCGGGCTTCGAATCGTTCTCGACGCCGACGTATCGCGGCTCCACCATCGTTTTCCGCAATCTCGCCGAACTGCGCGCCTATGGCGACCGCAGCAAAACCTATTGGCGCTATGGCTTGCACGCCACGCCCACCAGCGAGGCACTGTGCCAGCAGTTGGCGCAGATCGAGGGTGGCAGCCAGACGCTGCTGCTGCCGTCGGGTATGGGGGCGATATCACTGGTTTACTTTGCGCTGGTAAAGGCTGGTGACGATGTGCTGGTGCCGGACAACGTCTATGGTCCCAACCGCGATCATGGCGAGTGGCTGGCACGGGAGTTTGGCGTGACAGTGCGTTACTACCATCCATCCATCGGAGCGGGCATTGCGGCGCTGATCCAGCCGAATACCAAGCTGATCTGGATGGAGGCGCCTGGGTCCGTGACGATGGAGGTGCCCGATTCCGAGGCGATTGTGGCCGCAGCACGGGCACGCGGCGTGGTGACGGCAATCGACAATACCTGGTCGGCGGGTGTGTATTTCAAGCCGTTCGACAAGGGCATCGATATCTCGGTGCAGGCGTTGACCAAGTACCAGTCCGGCGGCAGCGATGTGCTGATGGGCGCGGTGATCACGCGCGACGACAAGCTTCACGACCGACTCAAGCGCACGCGCATGATCATGGGCTGGGGCGTGTCGGCGGATGACTGCTTCCTGGTGCTGCGTGGCCTGTCCAGCATGCCGGTCCGGCTGGCCGCCCACGACCGCGCGGCACGGGAAATCGCCGAATGGCTCAAGCAGCGACCCGAGGTCTCGCGCGTACTGCACCCTGCGCTGCCAGATTGCCCCGGCCATGCCGAGTGGCTGCGGGACTTTTCCGGCGCCAGCGGTCTGTTCTCGATCATTCTGCATAGCCGCTACACGCGAGAACAGGTCGATGCCTTTGTCGAGGCACTGAAGCTGTTCGCCATCGGCTGGTCGTGGGGCGGTGCGCACAGCCTTGCGGTGCCATATCACGTCGACACCATGCGGCCGGTGGGAACATGGCCACCCGCCGACTGGGAGAACGCTGGCGAACTGGTGCGCTTCTACATTGGCCTCGAGGATACGCGCGATCTGATCGGGGACATCAAGCAAGCCATGGAAGCACAGTTGCGTTGAGTGCTGCCGCGAACCGCTCAACAAAAAGCCCCGCCAGTGATGGCGGGGCTTTTTGTTTGAGGCGTCGACACCTGCAATCAGGAGGCGTCGGCCTTGCGCATCGTGGCTTGCGGCGCGGCCTGAGCGGCGGCGCCGGGTGGCGCCCAGACCGATTCAACCGGACCATTCTGCGCACGGCGTTGTGTGGCACGTGCCAGCGCGACATACCCGACTGCCATGGCGATGGCGGCGATGTCGAAGCCAGCAATGACCCAACGACCCTGGAGCGCGGCCGAGAACAGATTGTCTCCGGCCAGGATCAGGTCCGCCAGGGGCACGGTCAGCGTGGCAAGGGCGGCCACGTACAGCAGCTCGACCGCTGCACGGATCGGCGGCCGGACCAGCGCCCAAGCCACCGCCACGCCGAAGACCGGCCAGAACACATAGCTCACGGCACGCTCTGGCCACAGCAACGCGGCCGGGAAGCACAGCGCCACGCCGATGCAGGTGCCAATGCAGACGCCCACTGTGGCCTGCGCCAGCAGCTTGTGTACGCGTGGCTGCTCGGCCTGGCGCGCCTTGCGTCGGGTTTCGATCCAGAGCAGGTTGCCGGAGTAGAACAGGAAGGCACCCGCCAGGCCCGCGATCAGGTAGACGATGCGCACGGCCATGTCGCCGTAGGTGCCGTAGTGCAACGCGAACATCGCGCTATAGACCATGTGGTTGGTGTCGCGTCCGCTAGCCGTTTGGTTGGCGATCAGTTTGCCGGCGTTGGGTTCGTTGGCTGCCGCGTGGATGCCCACGGACCCGCCATTGCCCAGTGCACGGGCGCTCTCGCCGCGCACGTCGGCCACGGCATTCGCATCGCCATAGCGCTGGAACCGGATCGCGGTCGGCGTGAAGTGTTCGCCGCCGTGCTCGCGTGCGATGGCGAGCAACTGCGCCGAGGGCATCGTGGGTGATGGACGACCCGATGCGGACACTTCGGACGTGCCACTCGTGACGCGCGGAATCGTCTCGAACAGCTTGCCGTCGAAGGTCAGCACATTGAACACCATGACCATGACCAGCGACAGGCAGAACATCGCGCCAGTGATGGCAAAGATCAGGTGGAACGGCAGGCTGAACAGGCCGATCACATTGTGCGAATCCATCCAGAACCGCTTCAGGTTGCGGCCCGGACGCACCGCGAACAGGTCTTTCTTGAGTCGCGGCAGATGCAGGATGACGCCCGACACCAGCGCCAGCCCGTACAGGATGGAGATGATCCCCATGAAATACGTGCCGTTCAGGCCCAGGCCCAGCGAGTAGTGCAGGGCGTTCAGGAAGGCAGAGAGTTCCCCCGTGACGTGATCGAGCGACGTGCTGTTCTGCGCTGCCTTGTCGCCGTTCAGGCGCTCGCCGTTCATCGTGTGCCATTCACCGGCCTTGTCCTGCCAGTAGGCGTTGAAGTCCGGTTCCTCATGGCTGGGCAGGCCCACGTAGACGCTGTTTGCGGCGTCAGGGTGAACAGCGATCAGCTTCTGCACGAAGGCATCGATGGCGGGGCCCTCGACATGGACCTCGGCGGCATGCTTGCCTTCCAGGCGGTCCGGATTCTGCCAGACGTGCAGTTCGTGGTGGAAGACGGTGATCGCGCCTGCGAAGAACGCGATGAACAGCGCCCAGCCGGCCATCAGGCCGACCCAGGTATGCAGCGTGTTGAACACGCGGAGGGTATTGGCTTTCATGTGTATCGCCTCATGAACCGGTGACGGCGGAGAGCGCCGAGGCAGGGGGCATCGCGTGCAGCAGCCGCAATGCCACGAGGATGCCGTAACAGACCAGATTCCCGCCCACCAGCCACAGCCAGGCGCGAAGGCTCGTCTCGAACAGCAGGCTCAGGCTGATGATGGCCACCCATAGGACGAAGCTGAGCATGATGGCAAGGACCACGCCACCTTCCCAGCCGCCGGGCAGCCACAAGATGCCGAGTGTGCACAGCGCGATGGCCAGGGGCAGGCCCAACAGCGTGCCGGCAAGCCATTTGGTGCCGATCATGATGCGCTCCCTTCTTTCGAGACCTCTGACGGTTCGTCGTCCGCCCGGTTGTGATGGAGCCAGGTGCCAATGAACGGCCAGAAGGACAGGAAGCACGTCATGACCACGAGGGTGGCGGCAATGGCGACGGCCCAACCCTCGGGCACGCTCATGACCCAGGTGCCGGCCACGGCGAGTGCAACACCGATCCAGCAGAGCAGTCGGGAGGACAGCGGCGAGCGACCTTTACCCTCGGCATCGACAACCAGCAGTTGATTTGGCGCCGCGAGGTACAGGCACGCCGCGGCGGCCAGGGATAGGAATATAGCTAACGCTTGCATGCGTTGTGCAGTCGGAAAACGACGATGTAGGGAGGCGAACAATAATAATCATTCGCATTTGATTCCACAAGGAAATCAAGGCGTTATGTTGCGATCTCGTGGATTTGGTCGCGTCAGCGCCAATGACGAAAATGTAATGCGGGAAACGCCCGGAGGTGTGGCAAGAGGGGGCGAGTGGGGAGGGAAAGCGAGGGAGCGGGTGCCTTACAGGTGACGCAAGGCACGCCTTGAAACGGGAATCAGTGCGGGAAGAGGTTCAGCAGCCCGTCCAGCCCCACATGATTGAACGCCACACTGGCCTGTTCGCGCACGACGGGTTTGGCGCGGAAGGCCACGGACAGGCCCGCTACTGCCATCATCTTGAGGTCGTTCGAACCGTCGCCCATGACGATGGCCTGCGACGGTTCGGCGCCGATCTGCTCGCACACCTCGCGCACGGTACGTGCCTTTACGTCCGCATTGACGATCTCGCCCACCACGTTGCCGGTCAGCTTGCCATCCACGATCTCCAGCGTGTTGGCTCGGGTGAAGTCGAGTTTCAGGCGCGGCTTGAGCTGGTCGGTGAAGTGGACGAACCCCCCGGACACCAGTAGCGTGCGCAGGCCCAGTGCCTGGATCGTCTGGAGCATGTTCTCGGCACCCGGCGACAGGCGTAGTCGCTCTTCGTACACGCGGTCGAGCACGCTGGCGTCGAGGCCCTTCAGCAGGGCCACACGGCGGCGCAGGCTCTCGTTGAAGTCGGTGATCTCGCCCCGCATCGCCGCTTCGGTGATCGCTGACACTTCGGCCTTCAGTCCGCAGAAATCGGCGATTTCGTCGATGCACTCGATGGTGATCAGCGTCGAGTCCATGTCCATGGCCACGAGCCGGAAGTCCGACAGCTTGCGCCCCGCCGGCACCACGGCCCAGTCGATGCCACGGACGCCGCAAATTTCGTCGAGCGCCACGCGCAGTGCCGGGGTCAGCGGATCGCAGTCATCGGCAGCCGCCACGTTTTCGGCACGCATCACGAAGGCCGAGGCATGGGCAGCCGCGCGCACGGCATCGAGATCGGCTGCGGACAGCGGGGACAGGCTCTGGAGAATCAGGGGCATGACAACAGGAAGGAAAAGGGGCGATGCGAAAGGGCGATATTGTACCCGGGCGCCAACGCGTGGCGCCCGGTAGCACGGGATGGAAAACTCAGGCCACCCGCAGGCTGTCCACTACCTTGTGCAGGAAGGTCTCGCAGTCAGCCAGCTGGTCGAGCGCGACGAACTCGTCCGGCTTGTGCGCTTGCTGGATATCGCCGGGGCCGCACACCACGGCCGGGATGCCGGCGCGCTGGAACAGGCCGGCTTCGGTGCCGTACGCCACCTTGTTGGTTTCGCGGTCAGCGGTCAGCGCGCGCACGAGTTGCGTGATGGCGTCAGATTCGGCCGCATCGAGCGACGGCGCGGCGGCAATCTTGCTGATGGCCATGCTGGCGTCCACATGCTCGGCCTGCATCTTCGGCACCAGCACATCGGCAACATAGCCCTGGATGCGCGCGAGGATGGCTTCGGGATCGACACCCGGCAGGTTGCGGAACTCGAACACGAACTCACATTCGGCCGGAATCGTGTTCAGCGCGATGCCGCCCTGGATCGTGCCGGTCGATGCCGTGGTGAAAGGCACGTCGAAGGCGCGGTCGTAGGGGCCATTGGCCTTGAACTCGTCAGCGATGTCGCGGATATAGCAGATCAGCCGCGCGGCGTATTCGATGGCGTTGACCCCCTTGGGCGTGAGCGAGGAATGCGCGGCCTGGCCTTTCACGCAGCAGCGGTACGCGTTGATGCCCTTGTGCGCGACGATCGTGCGCATGCTCGTCGGCTCGCCCACGATGCAGCCCGAGGGTCGCACGCCGCGATCGCGCAGTTCGGCCAGCAGGTACGGCGCACCCATGCATCCGATTTCCTCGTCGAACGACAGCGCATAGTGAACCGGCTCGCGCAGCTTGGCTTCGAGAATGGTCGGCAGCAGCGACAGGCTTGTGCCGATGAAGCCTTTCATGTCGCAGGTGCCGCGGCCATACAGCTTGCCGTCGCGGATCACAGGCTTGAACGGGTCGGTGGACCAGTTCTGGCCGTCCACGGGCACCACGTCGGTATGGCCCGACAGCACGATCCCGCCATCGGTGGCGCCATTCGCAGCGGGGACGGTCACAAACAGGTTGGCCTTGTCGCCCTGCGGGTTATAGCTCAGATGCGGGCGCAGTCCCTTGGCCAGGAAATGGTCACGTACCGATTCGATCAGGCCAAGGTTGGAATGGCGAGAGGTGGTATCGAACGACACCAGCCGCTGGGTCCAGTCGAGCGCGCTGCCGCGCGGCGGGGTGTCTTGGGCGGCGATGGTGTCTTGAGTGGTTGGCATGGGGCGATGTGTCGTGAGAAAACGTTGATTCGTCAAGGATGAGATCCTACACCCGGCGCGTCAGTCAGGCCAACTGCCGCAGCGTGTGCTTGATCGTCTGCGCGCGGGCGGCCACGTCTTCCATCTTGGCCTCGATACGCAGCTTGTCCTGTCCGGCCAGCTTGATGTGCCGGTTCTTCTGCACAAGTTCGATGATCTTGATGGCGTCGATGGGCGGGTTCGGCACGAACTGCATGCTGACCGTGGCCTCGCCCGCGTCGATCTTGCGCACGCCCAGCGGCGCAGCGGCTATGCGCAGCCGGTGCGTTTCGATCAGTGCCTGCGCCTGCGCGGGCAGACGGCCGAAACGGTCGATCAGTTCTTCCTGAATATCGTCCACGCGCTCGCCGGTTTCGCAGTTGGCCAGACGCTTGTAGAGCGACAGGCGTTCATGTACATCGGCGCAGTAATCGTTCGGCAGCAGGGCCGGCGTGCCGAGGTTGATCTCGGTAGTGGCCGCCAGTGGCGCCATCAGATCCGGTTCCTTGCCGGCCTTGAGGGATTTCACGGCGGCGTTGAGCATGTCCGTGTAAAGCTGGAAGCCGATCTCGTGGATCTCGCCCGATTGCTTGTCGCCAAGTACTTCGCCCGCACCGCGAATCTCCAGGTCGTGCATGGCCAGATAGAAGCCCGCACCCAGTTCCTCCATCTGCTGGATGGCTTCGAGCCGGCGCTGTGCCTGCTTGGTCAGCCCCTCGGGGTCGTGCACGAGCAGATACGCGTAGGCCTGGTGATGGCTGCGGCCCACGCGTCCGCGCAACTGGTGCAACTGCGCCAGGCCGAACTTGTCGGCGCGGTGGATCAGGATCGTGTTGGCCGTCGGCACGTCGATACCGGTTTCGATAATCGTCGTGCAGAGCAGGATGTTGTCGCGGCGTGCCACGAAATCTCGCATCACGCGTTCGAGTTCGCGTTCGTGCATCTGGCCGTGCGCCACGGCGATGCGCGCCTCGGGCACCAGTTCGGCCAACCGGGCGCGCTTGTTCTCGATGGTCTCCACCTCGTTGTGCAGGAAGTAGACTTGTCCGCCGCGCTTGAGCTCCCGCAGGATAGCCTCGCGAATCACGCCGTCTTCCTCGCGTCGCACGAACGTCTTGATGGCCAGCCGCTTCTGCGGCGCCGTTGCGATGACCGAAAAATCGCGCAGCCCTTCCAGCGCCATGCCCAGCGTGCGCGGGATTGGCGTGGCGGTCAGCGTCAGCACATCTACCTCGGCACGCAGCGTCTTCAGCGCCTCCTTCTGGCGCACCCCGAAGCGGTGTTCCTCGTCGATGATGACCAGACCCAGGCGCTGGAACTTCACCTGATCGGACAGCAGCTTGTGCGTGCCGATCACGATATCGACGGTGCCGTCGTTGATCTGCTTGATGGCCGCGTCGATTTCCTTTTTCGTCTTGAAGCGCGACAGTTCCACGATGCGCACCGGCCATTCGGCGAAGCGGTCTGACAGCGTCTGGAAATGCTGCTCGGCCAGCAGCGTGGTGGGCGCCAGCATCGCCACCTGCTTGCCGCCGAGCACGGCCACGAATGCGGCGCGCAGAGCCACTTCGGTCTTGCCGAAGCCCACATCGCCGCAGACCAGACGGTCCATCGGCTTGCCCGAGGTCATGTCGGCGATGACTGCCGAGATCGCTGCAGCCTGATCCGGTGTTTCCTCGAAGCCGAAGCTCTCGGCGAAAGTCTCGTAGTCCTTCGGCTGCAACGGGAAGGCAAAGCCTTCGCGCAGCGCGCGGCGCGCGTAGAGGTTCAGCAGTTCGGCGGCGGTGTCCCGGATCTGCTGCGCGGCGCGGCGCTTGGCCTTGTCCCACTGGCCTGTACCGAGCGAATGCAGCGGCGCGGTTTCCGGATCGGCGCCCGAGTAGCGCGAAATCACGTGCAGTTGATGCACGGGCACGTAGAGCTTGCTGGCGCGGTCGTAATCGAGATGCAGGAACTCCTCGTCGCCCTGGCCCATGTCAAGCGTGACCAGCCCCTGGTAGCGGCCGATGCCGTGCTCGCTATGTACCACGGGGTCGCCGATCTTGAGCTCGGCCAGATCACGAACCATGGCGTCGACGGTACTGGCCTGTTCCTGCTTGCGACGTCCGGCACGGCGCGTGGTGCCCGCGTAGAGCTCGTTCTCGGTTACGAAGGCGAGCGATGCAGAGGGCAGCGCGAAGCCGCTCTGCAGTGGTGCCACGGCAATCGAGAAATGCGATTCCCCTGCCAGGAACGCCGCGAAATCCTCGACGATCATCGGGCGCAGGCCGCTTTCGGCGAAGAACTGCAGCAGTGTTTCGCGCCGGCCAGCGGAGTCCGCGCACATCAGCACGCGCGTGGTCTTGTTCAGCAGCAGGGCTTCCAGATTGACGAGAGGGTCCTCGGCGCGGCGATTCACCGAGACGTCGGGCAGACCCGCTGCGAAGGGCGTGGCTTCGGCAGGTGCCGGTTCGCGCTGCAGCACCAGCCGCGCCAGCGGCTTTGCGCCGACGAAGAACTGTTCCTCGGACAGGAAGAGGTCCGCGGGCGGCAACAGCGGCCGTTCGCGGTCGTGGCGCATGAAAGTGTAGCGCTGCATGGTGTCGGCCCAGAAGCGCCGAATGGCTTCGTCGACATTGCCCGCGAACGCCAGTTGCGTGCCCTGCGGCAGGTACTCGAACAACGATGCGCTTTGTTCGAAGAACAGCGGAAGGTAGTACTCGATACCGGCGGACGGCACGCCGTTGCCAATGTCCTTGTAGATGGGCGACTTGGTGGGGTCGCCTTCGAAAACTTCTCGCCAGCGGCCTCGGAACGCCGTGCGCGCGGCCTCGTCGAGCGGAAACTCGCGACCGGGCAACAGCCTGACTTCCTTGACCGGGTAGAGACTGCGCTGCGTATCCGGATCGAACGCGCGGATGGTTTCGATTTCCTCGCCGAACAGGTCGATCCGGTATGGCAGCGCCGAACCCATCGGATAGAGATCGATGAGTCCGCCGCGCACGCTGTACTCGCCTGGGCGCATCACCGCACTGACATGCTCGTAGCCGGCCAGTGTGAACTGGGCCTTGAGCGCGGCTTCATCGAGCCGCTCGCCTTGCTTGAAGAAGAACGTGTACGCCGCAAGGAACGACGGCGGCGCCAGTCGATACAGCGCTGTGGAGGCCGGCACGATCATGACATCGCACTGGCCGGTCTGGATGTCGTGCAGCGTTGCCAGCCGCTCGGAAACGAGATCCTGGTGCGGCGAGAAGCTGTCGTACGGCAGCGTTTCCCAGTCAGGTAGCAGTCGGACGCGCAGTTCCGGCGCGAACCACGCAATCTCGTCGGCCAGCCGTTGCGCATCCATGGCATTGGCGCAGACCACGGCCACCATTGGCACGCTGCCACGATGCTGGCGCGCGTAAGCGGCCACCACGAGGGCGTCGGAGGCGCCGGGCAGTCCTGCTACGGCATGGCGCATGCCCGGCTTGACCAGCGGCAGGGCGGCGGAAGGAAAGTCGGGCAATGTGTCAGGCATGGGTAGCAAGGATGCAAAAACGACGCCACCCCGCCGGCGATGCTTGGGGCACGCGCGGGCAGGGGTGTTGGCGATGCCGCCACGGCCCGGAGGCCATGGCGGCGAACAAGGGCCGTATTATAGAATGCGGTCCGGCCGGCTTGCAGCCGGGCTTCCTATCATCCACCCGCAGAACCTGTGTCCGATCGTCGATTCGCCCTGATTCCCTGTGCCGGTACCGGCAGCCGCGCCGGAGGCACCGTGCAGAAGCAGTACCAGACCGTGGCCGGGCGGCCGATGCTCTGGTTCGCGCTGGCGGCGTTCTCGGCTTGTGAAGCGATCAGCGCCACGGCCCTGGTACTGGCACCCGACGACATGCCACTGGAGTCCCGCTTTGGCGCACAGGCGTTTGCGGGGCTGCGTTTCGATACGGCTTTCGTGGGTGGCGATTCACGCCATGCCTCGGTATTGGCGGGCCTCCATCACCTCCAGACACTGGGCGCGTCAGACACCGACTGGGTGCTGGTCCACGATGCCGCACGACCGGGCCTGACGCCGGCGATGATCGATACGCTGGTCCGCGCCGTGGAATCCGACGATGCGGCCAGCGAGCCGATCGGCGGCATCCTGGCGGTGCCCGTGCCCGATACGCTCAAGCGGGCAGAGCAGGGTGTGCCGACCGCCGCGCGGATTGGCGCGACCGTGCCACGCGATGGCCTGTGGCAGGCGCAGACGCCTCAGATGTTCCGCATCGGCGTACTGCGTCATGCCTTGGAGGATGCGATGGCTGCTGGCGCCGTGGTCACCGATGAGGCCAGCGCCATCGAGCGGCTGGGCCTGCGTCCGCGACTGGTGAATGGGTCGCTGCGCAATTTCAAGGTCACGTATCCCGAAGACTTCGCGTTGGCAGACGTACTGCTGCGCGCGGGCGCCGCGCCGTCGGCGTCCTGACATTTTCCTGAATCCAGAAGGAGCCGTTTTGAATCCGTTCGATTTCCGTGTAGGGCAGGGCTACGATGTGCACGCGCTGGTTCCGGGGCGCAAGCTGATCCTGGGCGGCGTGGATATCCCCCATGATCGCGGCCTGCTGGGCCACTCCGATGCCGATGCGTTGCTGCATGCCGTGACGGACGCGCTGTTCGGTGCCGCCGCGCTGGGCGATATCGGCCGGCATTTTCCGGATACCGATCCCAATTTTGCCGGGGCCGACAGTCGGGTGCTGCTTCGCGAAGCCGCGCGCCGCGTCCGCGCAGCGGGATTCGAGATCGGCAACGTCGATGCCACCGTGATTGCGCAGAAGCCGAAGCTCGCGCCGCACATCCAGGGCATGGTGGCGAACCTGGCCGAGGACCTCGGCCTGCCGGTCACGCATTGCAACGTGAAGGCCAAGACGAACGAGAAGCTCGGGTTCGAGGGAAAGGAGGAAGGCATCGTCGCACAGGCGGCGGTGCTGATCTATCGCCGTCCGGCAGACACCCAGGACTGAGTTCCGCACAACACCTCAGAGGGGCGGCGGCGAAGGCATCGGTGCTTCTTCTGGCGTGATCGTGTAGACGTAGTCGATGAGGCGCGCCATGGCTCCATGGCGTGCACCGGCCTCCGTACGTTTCTGGAAGCCCATCTGTTCGCAGAGTCTGATGGCGGAGTCCATCTCGGGCATCGCGCGGCAGACCAGCGAATGCGCACCGATGTCTCGGGCGCGCTGGATGCAGATCTGCATCAACCGCTTGCCAAGTCCCATCCCGCGCGCCTGCGGGCTGACCGAAAGCAGCCGCGCCTCGGGCTGCGTCAGCGTGATCGTGCTGTCATCGAGCGCAGGTACCGTGGCCCCTGGATGGCAGAACAGCACGGCGCCACTGATGCCGTGATCGGTTTCCGCCACCCACCATTCCATGTCCGGATTGTCCTTGGCCGCCAGTACGGAATGCATGCCGCGCTGGAATGATGCCCGGCAATCTTCCATGATGCCAAGTTCATATTGACCGTAGGCTTGTTGCGTGACGGCAGCGATATCGCCCCAGTCATACACCGCGGCCAGCCGGAAACGGAAGCGCGGCGAAGTGTGCGAAGGCAAGGAGCTCATGGCGACTGCGATGTTCGTGACCTTGGCTGGATTGTAGGCCGACCGCAGCACAAATGCACCGCCTCATTGGCGCGATACCGTGTCAGAGAACATCCACCCGCCAATAAAAAACCGGCCAGGCATCGGTCGATGCTGGCCGGTTCAGGATCGCCGGGAGCCCCGCGATGGGCGGCTTACTCGGCTGCGATCACATTGGCTGCGGCGCCGATCACGGCGGCAATGCGGCCCACGTCACGCAACTGCTGGGCGCTCATGCCTTGCTCGTTCTTCAGCAGGTGGTAGTGCGACTTCACGCAAAAATGGCACTTGCCGATGATCGACGCGGCCAGCGCGTACATCTCGAAACGTCGCTTGTCCACGCCGCCGTGCGTGGCGTATGCGTTCATGCGCAGGCCAGCCGGCTGGCTGGCCAGATCGGGGTCTTCGGCCATCTCGACGTACGGATACCAGAGGTTGTTCATGCCCATCAGCGCCGATGCGGTCTGGGTGGCGGTGACTTCCTCGGGAGACAGCACGTTGGCGTTGCGAATCACGTCGACGATCACCTTGCTCTTGGCGGCGAACGCGGCAGCCAGTGCCACGGCCACGGCATCGTTGCCTTCCAGCGATGAGCGCGCGATCGTACCGTCCACGTTCAGACGGATGTCCTTGGCGTAGTCGGGAATAAGATTTTTGATCGTGCTGAGGAATTCCATTTATTTCTCCTATCGACGAGGGCTCAAAAAACCCGCACATAGCGGGTTTCGGCGTGGAAGGGCGCATCGCCCCTCCACGCGAGGTGCCGAATCGCCTTGCGGCGACGGGCAGGCAGGGCCAATTACAGCGTGGCGCCGCCCACAGCACGGTTGCACGGGCACAGTTCGTCCGTTTGCAGACCGTCCAGGATACGCAGGACTTCTTCCGGGTTACGGCCGACGTTCAGGTTGTTCACCGAAACGTGCTGGATGACGTTGTCCGGATCGACGATGAAGGTGGCGCGCAGGGCAACACCGGCAGCCACGTCACGCACGCCCAGCTGGTCAACCAGCGAGCCGGTCACGTCGGCGAATTGCCATTGGTCCAGCTTGTTCAGGTCCTTGTGTTCACGGCGCCATGCCAGCTTCACGAACTCGTTGTCGGTCGAGCCGCCCAGGACGATCGCGTCACGATCTGCGAAGTCGCCGTTCAGCTTGGCGAAGGCCACGATTTCGGTCGGGCACACGAACGTGAAATCCTTCGGGTAGAAGTAGATCACCTTCCACTTGCCTTCGAACGACTTCTCGGTGATGTCTTCGAAAGCCGACTGGCCGTTTTCCTCGTGGTTGTTGAAACCAGGCTTCACGCCAACGATCTGGAACGCTTCGAGCTTTTGACCAACGGTCTTCATGGACTTCTCCTGATACGGTTTGAAGAGAGTGAGGCGAGCGACACGCCCCCGTGTTCACGGGCATCACCCGATACACGGAAGCAATCGCAACAATCTGTGATTATGCGCCGTCAGACACTGCCGGAGCCAATTGAAAATCTCAAAGGCCGCGATAGGCAATCTCGACTGCCGCAGTGCAGCAAACAGCGAAGCCGCAGTATGCCACGCATGGACGGACAGTGTCGTGACAGCGCACGTATCGGCTGTCAGGCCGTACGCAGCGCTGCCTGCTCGCGCTGCGCACGAAAGATGATCAGCGTGGCTACCAGGCCGCACACTGCCGCGAATGTGAGCCACAGGCCCGGCGCGGCCTTGTTGCCCGTTGCGTGGATCAGATAGGTGGAGATGGCCGGCGTGAAGCCGCCAAACAGCGCGGTGGCCAGGCTATACGCCAGCGAGAAGCCGGTGGTCCGTACCGCTGCCGGCATGACTTCGGCCAGCGTCACGACCATCGCGCCGTTATAGCTCGCGTACAGGAACGACAGCCACAGTTCCACCATCAACAGGCGGCCGAATGACGGCTCCGCTACCAGCCACGACACGGCGGGGTAGGCAGTCAGCAGCGTGGCGACGGTGAACACCACGAGCAGCGGCTTGCGGCCCACGCGGTCGGACACGGCGCCCATCAGCGGCAGCCAGATGAAGTTCGACAGGCCGACGCACATCGTGACGATCAGGTTGTCCACGTCGTCGAGCTTGAGCACCGTCTTGCCAAAGGTGGGCGTGTAGGCGGTGATCATGTAGAACGACACAGTGGTCATCACCACCATCATGCAGCCGGCAACGATGATGCCCCAGTTGTCGAGCATCGAGCGGTAGATCTCGCGGGTGGACGGCCGATGCTTGCGTGTGCGGAACGCCTCGGTTTCCTCCAGCGAGCGGCGGATCATGAACAGGAACGGCACGATCAGGCAGCCGATCAGGAACGGCACGCGCCAGCCCCAGTCGTCCATCTGCGCCGGTGCCAGCGTGGCATGCAGGATCACGCCGAGCAGCCCGGCGAAGATCACGGCTACCTGCTGGCTGGCTGACTGCCATGCCACGTAGAAACCTTTCTGGCCGGGTTTGGCGATCTCGGACAGGTAGACCGAGACGCCGCCCAGTTCCACGCCTGCCGAGAAGCCCTGCAACAGCCGGCCGAACAGCACCAGCAGCGGCGCCGCCACGCCGATCGACGCATAGCCGGGCACCAGCGCAATCAGCAGCGTGCCGAGCGCCATCAGCACCAGCGTGACGATCAGGCCCTTGCGGCGCCCGTGATGGTCGATGTATGCGCCCAGCACGATGGCGCCGAGCGGACGCATCAGGAAGCCCGCGCCGAAGGTGGCGAGCGACAGCATCAGCGACGCGAATTCATTGCCGGAGGGGAAGAACGTACGGGCGATGGCAGCGGCGTAGAAGCCGTACACCATGAAGTCATACATTTCGAGGAAGTTGCCGCTGACAACACGGAACACGGTGCGAAACCCGTGTTGGGAGGTCGGTGTGCTGGGAGTGCTGGACATGGCTGTCTCTCGGTCTGGCGTCCCGTGGGGCGGGCGCCTGTAGTCGATTGTTCAGCCAGTGTGCGCGTCGGCGCTGTCATTCGGCTGTCAGCAGCCTTTCAATCCGATATCAGTAGCTGAAGAAAACCTGTCAATGCGAAGGACGTGGCGCGAATCGGCAAAGCCGTGTCGTCCGGAAGCGACGTCAGGCGCGGCGGAACATGGCGCTGACTACGAGTCCGCTCTTCGGCGCCTGGCGGTTGGCCAGCACCAGGCGTCCGCCGTTGCGCTGCAGGATGCGGTTCACGATCGACATGCCAAGGCCAGCGCCCTTGGCTTCGCTACGGGCGCTGTCGAGCCGGTAGAACGGTCGGGTCAGCAGCGAAAGCTGCTCGTGGGGTACGCCGGGGCCGGTGTCGGCCACCGTCAGCACAGCGTCCTTGTCGTCCAGGCTGGTAGTGATTTCCACTTCGGCCATGCCCGTTTCCTCGTCCTTGGCATAGCGGCGGGCGTTCTCCACAAGGTTGTCCAGAATGCGCTGGATTTCCATGCGATTGGCCACGGCCATGACCGGACCGTTGGACCGCACGTGCACGCGCACATCGTCGTGCGCGGCATAGACGCCCACCGATTCCTGCACCAGCGCGGAGAGATCCACCGGCTCCACCACCTCCTGGCCCGGTCGGGCATAGTTCAGGAACTGACCGATGATGGCGTCCATCTGTTCGATGTCGGCAATCATCGCGTCGCGCGTGGTGGCATCCACAGGCGACATCTCGGTTTCCAGGCGCAGACGCGTGAGCGGCGTGCGCAGGTCGTGGGAAATACCAGCGAGCATGACCACGCGGTCGTCGTCGAGCTGGCGCAGGTCGCGCACCATCTGGTTGAAGCTGCGGTTGGCCTGGGCCACTTCGCTGGCGCCTTGCTCGCGCAGCGGCGGTGGATCACCACCCGTGCCGATCAGCTTGGCGGCATTGGTCAGCCGCTTGAGCGGATAGTTGACGCGCGCCGTGATGAATGCGGCGCCGATAATCGATAGCAGCAGCGCGGCAATACTCCACCATAGCCACTGGATGCCCGGTACGCGCTCGAAACGCTCGGGGCTGATGGCCACCCAGTAATCGTCGCCCTCGATCTCGAAGCTGACCCAAACGCCGGGAATGTCGTTGACCGTGGTGGCGAGTACCGTGTCTTCGCCCAGGCGGCTGCGAATCTCCTGCTGTACCAACTGGGTGAGGAACGGGTTGGCCTTGGGCGCGGCGAAGTCGTCGTCCTTTTCTCGCGGATAGACCTTGATGCCTTCGTTCTGGACGAGGTCGAGCAGAAGGAACCGGCGCCGCGCGGGGTCGGAGTAGAGCAGGGCGGCGCGCGTGAGCTTGACCACGCTGACCACCTGCATGGCGATCTGCTGGGCGCGCGGTGCACGTTCGAAGAGCCGGTAGCTCTGGAACCAGATACCCAGCGAGATCGCCAGCAACAGGGCGATCAGCATGAAGGTTCGCCAGAATAGCGAACCGAAGAACCGCGTTGCGGTACGGCCGAGAGCGGTCGACACGATGCTGCTGTGCGGACCGGCTTTACTTCACGCCATCGGGGATGAAGACGTAGCCGAGGCCCCAGACCGTCTGGATGAAGCGCGGGTTGCTCGGGTCCGGCTCGATCAGCTTGCGCAGGCGGGAGATCTGCACGTCCAGGCTGCGGTCGAATACCTCGTATTCTCGGCCGCGTGCCATTTCCATGAGCTTTTCGCGCGAGAGCGGCTGGCGCGGATGGCGGGCGAAGACCTTGAGCACCGAGAACTCGCCCGTGGTGAGCGTGATTTCCTCGTCGTTCTTGGTCAGCGTGCGCGTGGCCAGGTTCAGCACGAAATCGCCAAAGGCGAACGTTTCCGGCGTCTCCGACGGAGCGCCCGGCACTTCGGCCGGCCCCTTGCGGCGCAGCACCGCGTGGATGCGCGCAATCAGTTCACGGGGGTTGAAAGGCTTGGGCAGGTAGTCGTCAGCGCCCATTTCGAGGCCGACGATGCGATCCACATCCTCGCCCTTGGCGGTGAGCATGATGATCGGTGTCTGGTCGTTGGCGCCGCGCAGGCGACGGCAGATCGAGAGGCCATCCTCGCCCGGCATCATCAGGTCAAGCACCAGCAGGTCAAACCGTTCGCGCAGCCAGAGCTTGTTCATGGCCGTGGCGTTTTCCGCTACGAGAACCGTGAAGCCCTGCTCGCCAAGGTAGCGGCGGAGCAGGTCGCGCAGGCGCGGGTCGTCATCCACGACGAGAATCTTGTGGCTGGTATTTTCCATGGCGGTATCTTAGCGATTATCGCTTTCGCTCAAAATGGCTTAACAAAACGTTACATACTTTACCCCGTGGTATGGCGGCATGCACCTTCTGTGCAATTACACTCCGCAAACCGTTGTCAGAGGCCGTCCTGCATGGCCCGAGAAAACATGGTCACCACGGGTATTTCGCTTCCCGCGTTTCCGGCACTGGCACGCTGCCTGCTGCAAACAAGGGCAATGCGGATGCCGGCAAACGGAGGGTCCGGAGGACTAGTCCGGAGGCACTGTCGAAAACCGCCATTATCCAATGAAAGTGAAGCAAAACCGGCACGGGCAAACCCTGCGTCGCGCTACCCGCGCGCCATCGGGATGGCTTGCCGGCATGACCCTGCTACTGGCAATGGCATCCGCGCCGGCCCATGCGCAGTCGGCAGGGATGGCACATCTGCTCCATCCGCGCAGCCAGCCGCCTGGGGCACAGGGCAGTGCGCCACAGCCTGACCGCAACCGCCAGCCCTCGCCCCCGCGCCGTAACGACCGCGCCGAAACCGAGCGCGACATGGCCGAGCGTGCCGCCCGCCAAAGCCAGCGCGGCGGCCATCAGAACCTCTCGCCCGACGAGCGCAAGACGCTGCGCAAGAATCTCTACGACTACAGCAAGGAAATGTACCGCGGCGGTTGATGCCGCCGCCTTCCTTGCGAAGCCATTATCCGCCCTTCGGCCGGAAATGCCGCAGGAAGTCGACAAAGACTTCCGCCGCCTGCCTGGCATCGTCCTCGGTGATGGTTTCCAGCGGGTTGTGGCTGATGCCCCCGTTGCCGCAACGCACAAAGAGCATGGCCACGTCGGTGATCCGCTGCATCATCATCGCGTCGTGACCCGCACCCGAGGGCAGTTCGAACGTCTCCAGTCCCCGCTTTTTCAGTACAGCCGCAAATTGATCCATCAGCCAGCGCGCGCATGGCGCGTTGTTGACCGGCGTCACGCGTTCCACACTTACCTGCAGGGCGCGGCGCGCGGCAATCTTGTCGATCCCCGCCACAATGTCGGCGATGGCGGCTTCCCGGATGCCATCCTCGCCCGCGCGGATGTCCATGGAAAACGTGCAGGCGGCCGGAATCACGTTGCTGGAGCCATCGGGCACCTGCAACTGGCCCACCGTCCCGACTAGCGTAGGCACCTGCCCGCAGCGTTCTTCCACCAGCAGGATCATCTCCGCCGCGCCCGTGGCCGCATCGCGGCGCATGTCCATCGGCGTGGTGCCGGCATGGCTGGCCAGGCCCTCCACCCGCACCTGGAAGCGGCTGCTGCCGGCGATCTGTGTCACGATGCCGAGCGGCAGGCCGCGGTGCAGCAGTACCGGCCCCTGTTCGATATGCACTTCGACAAAGCCTGCCAGTGTGGCGGGATCTACCGCTGCGGCGCGCAGCGCATCGATCGAGCCACTGCCCGGGAATCCGGCTGCCGCCAATGCGGCGCCCATCGTGATGCCATCGGCGTCCACGCGGTCCAGCAGTGCCGGGTCGAAGCGCCCGGCCAGCACGCTGCTGGCCAGGAAGCTGGTCTTGAAGCGCAGCCCTTCTTCCTCGGCGAACGCTATAACTTCGAAGTGGTAGGGCAGGCGGATGCCCGCGTCTCGCAGCGCCCCCACAACTGCGATCGGTAGCAGGATGCCCAGCCGGCCGTCGTAGCGGCCACCGTTGCGCACCGTATCGAAATGCGAGCCGGTCATTAGCACCTTGGGATCCGCCTCGGCGGGATCGGCGGCATACCGGCCGATCACATTGCCGATGGCGTCAATGCGCACACTCATTCCTGCCTCTTCCATCCAGCGAACCAGTTGCGCTTGCGCCTGAGCGTGCGCGGGCGTCAGGAAGGCGCAGGTCAGCCCACCTTCCATGTCGGAATGCTGGGCGAGGAGGTCGGCGCGGTCCAGGATCGACTGGCCGAGGGAGGGCTGGGCGGAGGTCATGATTGCTTTCTGGTGACTACTGAATGGAGGGTGTTGCTTCAGCCGTTCCGGAGCCAGGTCTTCCACGCCAGCCAGAGCTTGCGCATCGGCGTGAGCGCGGTGCGTTGCGTGAGTACCTGGAACTCGCCTGCCTCGATTTCATCGAGCAGCGCGTGGTGGATGGCTGCCAGCGCCAGCGGTGCGCGCAACGCGCGGCGATCGGCACGCGGCAGGGTGTCGAGCGCTTCGCGATACAGCGTCCGGGCCTGCGCCGCCTGGTCGCGCATCATCACCGCGAATTGGGGCGAGTACCGCGATTGCATGATGTCGGCGGCTGGCACCTCGAAGCGCTGCAATGTGTCCACCGGCACGTAGATCCGGCCCTGGCGCGCGTCGCGGCCCATTTCGCGAATGATGCGGATGCGGAGTTGCGACAGGCCGATCTTCTCGGCAGCGGCCAGCGTCTGCGGATCAGTGCAGCCCAGCAGCCGTGCCGCCAGCTTGCCGAACGTGCCGCCCACGGCGCGGCTGTACTTAGCCAGCGCGGATTCGTCTATATAGCGCGATTGCGCCAGATCCATCTCGGTGCCGTCGAGTGCCTGGGTCATCTCGGCCACGGGCAACTGGGCCAGGAACGGCTGCAGGGCGAGGCTCACCGGATGGGCGCCCTTGCCGTCATACAGGCGGCGTAGTTCGGCGCGCCACCAGTCCAGTCGCTGCAGGGCCACGCCGGCATCATGATTCTCGTGAACGATGGCATCGAGCTCCAGGCGCCACGCCTGCAAGGCGGTCAGGGCACGCCGGCGCTCGGGGGAAAGCAGCAGGCAACTGTAATAAAAGCTCGAACCGCTTTTCGCGGCTTTGTCCTGGCAATACTGATCGGGCGTCACGCCAATCTCTTTCTGGTAAGGCGGGTGGGGAGGCGGGCGACGTAGGGGCGCCGAGGCCGCGAATTGTAACATCGGCGTCCGCTCCCCGATGTTGCAGGTGACGCCCGCTCCGCGACTTTTCGTCGCGTCAGCGCGCCATTTGTCATCCGCCGTTTGACGCACTCGAGCCGGATGGCTATATTACTGACCGGCCAGTTAGTAAGTGTCCGCCCAGATGGCGCGGCATTGGCAAGACGTCCGGAAGAGGCGTTGACGAGACCCCCACGGCCGGTCGGCCGCGCCAGAAATTCCCGACGTTCGCTCCACCTCTCTATCAAAGACGCTTGTCCATGCCAGTGCCATTTGCCAGGCCGGAAGTCGCGGCCGATGAAACCCAGGATTGCAAGGTGCCGCGTGGCACTGCCTCGGCGTGGGGGCGCCGCATGCGCACCGTCGGCGCCGGCCTGACAGGTCTGGTGCTGGTGCTGGGCTTGTCCGGTTGCGGGAAGAAGGCGGAAGGGGAAGCACCGGTCCGTCCGGTTCGACTGATGCAACTGAGCCCTACGGCCGGCAAGACTGCTTTCGAGTTTTCTGGCGATGTCCGTCCCCGCATCGAATCCCGGCTCGGCTTCCGCGTGGGCGGCAAGATCGCCGCGCGTCTGGTGGATGTGGGCGCCACGGTGCGTAAGGGACAGCCGTTGGCGCGGCTCGACCCTACCGATCTGGCACTGGCCGAATCGGGCGCCCGTGCGCAATATGACGCCGCCAAGACCGACCGAGACCTGTCGGCTTCCGATCTCAAGCGCTACAAGGAGCTGGCTGCGCGCAACTTCATCAGTTCGGCAGAACTGACCCGCCGCCAAGCTACCTATGACTCGGCCGCGTCGCGGCTGGAACAGGCGCAGGCCAACCTGCGCAATCAGTCGAACCAGACCGGCTACGCCGTGCTGACGGCCGATGCCGATGGCGTGGTGACGGCCATCGACGCGGAAGTGGGCCAGGTAGTGTCGCCGGGGCAGTCCGTGGTCCGGGTGGCCCAGACGGCCGAGAAGGAAGTGGCCATCGGCCTGCCCGAGGATCAGGTCGATATGCTGCGCGGCGTCTCGGATGTCACGATCCACACCTGGTCGGAACCCGGCCGGGCGTTGCCCGGGCGCGTACGCGAGATTTCCGCGGCGGCCGATCCGGTCACGCGTACCTATCCCACGCGCGTGACGATTCCGAATCCCCCGGCCGACCTGCGCATCGGCATGACGGCTGTCGTGCAATTCACTCGCACTGGCGAGAACGCGGCGATCCGCATTCCCTTGACGGCACTGCTCCAGCAGAAGGGCAGCAATCAGGTCTGGATCTATACCCCGGGCGAGGGTGGTAGCGGCACAGTGAAACCCGTGCCCGTCACGCTGGGCGAGGCGCAGGGCAACCTGATCGAGATCCGGCAGGGCCTGGCACCGGGCCAGACCATCGTCACCGCCGGCGTGCATTTGCTCAAGACCGGGCAGCGCGTCAAGCCGATGCAGGCTGTCACGCCGGCCCAGCCGGCGTCGAACCCGGGCGTGCGCATCAGCGCCCTCGATCGCCATCTGGGCTGAGGCCGGCCCATGGAACATTCCCGCTTCAATCTGTCGCGCTGGGCGCTGGAGCACCAGCCGCTGACGCGCTATCTGCTGGTCGTGCTGCTGATCGGCGGCCTGATCGCGTTCTTCCAACTGGGTCAGGACGAAGACCCACCGTTCACGTTCCGCGTGATGGTGGTGCAGGCGTACTGGCCCGGCGCCACGGCCGAGCAGATCGCCGTGCAGGTCACGGACAAGATCGAGCGGCAACTGCAGGAAGTGCCGTACGCGGACAAGATCCGTAGCTTCTCCAAGCCGGGCGAAACCACGGTGATCTTTCAACTGGCCGACAACGCACCGGCCAAGGACACTGCGCAGATCTGGTACACGGTTCGCAAGAAGATCGGCGATATCCAGCAGACGCTGCCGCAGGGTGTGCGCGGGCCATTCTTCAACGATGAATTCGGCGATGTCTATGGCTCCATCTATGCGTTGAGCGCAGATGGCTTCAACTACAAGGAGCTGCGCGAGTACGCCGACCTGGTGCGCCAGGATCTGCTACGCATTCCCGCCGTGGCCAAGGTCGCGCTGATCGGACTGCAGGACGAGAAGCTCTATATCGAGTTCAACCAGACGCGCTTTGCGCAGCTTGGCCTCGATATCAATGCCATTGCCAACCAGATTGCCGAGCAGAACAACCCCACCGGCAGCGGGGTGCTGGTCACGCCCACCGATAACCTGCAGGTCCGTGTCACGGGCCAACTGGGAGATGTGGAGGACCTGAAGAATCTGGTGCTGCGCGGTCCGAACGGTATTGCCAACATCCGGCTAGGCGATATCGCCAACGTCTATCGCGGCTATGTCGATCCGCCCGTCAGCCGCATGCGGTACAACGGCAAGGACGTGATCGGGCTGGGCATCTCGATGGAGAAGGGCGGCGACATCATCGCGCTGGGCAAGGAACTGCGCCGCGTGACCGATCGGCTGCGGGGCCAGTTGCCGATGGGCATCGAGATGGAGCAGGTGCAGGACCAGCCCAAGGCGGTTCAGCGCAGCGTGGGCGAGTTCGTGCACGTGCTGATCGAGGCCGTGGTCATCGTGCTGGGTGTCAGCTTTGTCTCGCTGGGGCTGCATACCCGGCCGCTGCGGATCGACGTGCGCCCCGGGCTGGTGGTGGCGCTGACTATCCCGCTGGTGCTCGCCGTGACGTTCCTGTTCATGAACATCTTCGGCATCGGCTTGCACAAGATATCGCTGGGTGCGCTGATCATTGCGCTCGGCCTGCTGGTGGATGATGCGATCATCGCCGTGGAAATGATGGTCCGCAAGCTGGAAGAAGGCTTCTCCAAGATGGAGGCGGCCACGTTTGCCTACACCTCCACGGCCATGCCGATGCTGACCGGCACGCTGATCACGGCGGCGGGCTTCCTGCCGGTGGGGCTGGCCAAGTCCACAGTGGGCGAATACACCTTTGCGATCTTCGCGGTCACGGCGATGGCGCTGATGCTGTCTTGGCTGGCGGCGGTGTATTTCACGCCGTATCTCGGCTATCTGCTGCTGAAGACGCGGACCGCGGACGGTGGCCATCACGAGGTCTTCGACACGCCGTTCTACAAGGGCTTCCGCAAGCTCGTGCATTGGTGTGTCACGTGGCGCAAGTCTGTGATCGTGATTACGCTGGCGATGTTCGCGCTGGGGCTGTTCGCGTTCAAATTTATCGAAACGCAGTTCTTCCCCGATTCGAGCCGTCCCGAACTCATGGTGGAACTGTGGATGCCGGAAGGCACCAGCTACAGGGAGATGGAGACCGTTGCCAAGCGATTCGAGGAGGCGATGCGCCGCGACGAGGATGTGGACAGCATCACCACGTTCGTGGCCAACGGCTCGCCGCGCTTCTACCTGCCGCTGGACCAGATCTTCCCGCAGTCGAACGTGGCGCAGGTGATCGTGATGCCGGTGACGGTGGAGAAGCGCGATCCCTTGCGCCGTCGCGTCGAACGCGTGATCGCTACCGAGTTCCCGCAGTTGCGCGGCCGGGTGAAGCTGCTGCCGAACGGGCCGCCCGTGCAGTATCCGGTGCAGTTCCGCGTGATCGGCCCGGACGCCGCCGTTGTGCGAAAGGTGGCAGATCAGGTCGCGGCCGTGATGGCCGACAATCCGAAAACGGTTGGCGTGAACGACAACTGGAACGAGAACGTCAAGATGCTGCGGCTCGAACTCGACCAGGACAAGGCGCGCGCGCTCGGGGTGACGACCAATGCCGTGGCGCGTGCCACGCAGGCCGTGCTCACTGGCGTGCCGGTGGGGCAGTACCGCGATGCGGACAAGCTGATCGACATCATCATGCGCACGCCGCGCGAAGAACGCGATGCAATGTCGGATCTCAACAACGTGCTGGTGCCCACCAGCAGCGGCCGGGCCGTGCCGTTGACGCAGGTGGCCCGCGTCACGCTGCGCTCGGAGCCCGGCGTGATCTGGCGTGAGAACCGCGACTTCGGCATTACGGTGCAGTCCGATATCGTCGAAGGCATCCAGGGCCCGACCGTGACCGCGCAGATCAATCCGAAGCTCGATCCGATCCGCGCGTCTCTGCCCGCCGGCTATCGCATCACGATTGCCGGAGCCGATGAGGAAAGCGGCAAGGCTGGAGCGTCGATTGCCGCGCAGCTACCGCTTTGCATTTTCCTGATCTTCACGCTGCTGATGCTGCAGATGCACAGCTTCTCGCGTTCGGTGATGGTGTTCCTGACCGGCCCGCTGGGCCTCATCGGGGCTGCCGCCGCGCTGTTGCTGCTGCGTGCGCCGATGGGGTTTGTCGCGCAGCTCGGCATTACCGCGCTGCTGGGCATGATCATCCGGAACTCCGTGATCCTGGTGGATCAGATCGAGCAGGATATCGCTGCCGGCCTGCCGCCCGGGGAGGCCATCGTGGAATCGGCCGTGCGTCGTTGCCGGCCGATCCTGTTGACGGCAGCGACGGCGGTACTGGCCATGATTCCGCTGGCGCGGTCCGTGTTCTGGGGGCCGATGGCGGCCGCCATCATGGGCGGCCTGATCGTGGCCACGCTGTTGACACTGTTGTTCCTGCCGGCGCTCTATGCCGCGTGGTTCCGCGTGGCGCCGCCAGATGGCAATCGGAGCGACCGGGGTGTGCTGGCGGGCTGACGACGCGCCTGACTCCCCTTATTCCGCCAGCTCGAAGACCACATCCTGCGCGCCTTCCCACAGCACCTTGGTGCCGAGGGCGCGCAGGTTCTCCTTGCCTTCCACGATGGTCAGGAAGTGGTTGCCGGCCAGTTGCCCCATCTTGCTGGCGAAGCAGCAACTGCCATAGGCCAGGATGATCTCGGTCTCGCTGTAGCCGCCCGGGTAGAACAGGATGTCGCCCACGGACGGGTGGCTGGTGTGGTTTTCGAAGCCCACGCCAAGTTTGAACTCGCCAAGCGGAATCCAGCAGCCTTCACCACTCCAGCGCACGTGAATCAGTTTCTGCCGATAGGGCAGCAGCTTCATGAAAGCGGCCACGGTTTCGGGCGCGTCCGGGTGGGTCTCGGCGATGAAGGTGTGCGTGGGGGTGGTGATGCGAAGTTTGGTCATATTGTTGGTTATCCCGTTCGGTTTGCTCCCCTCTCCCACTTGTGGGAGAGGGGCGGGGGAGAGGGCAAGCGGTTCAAATTGCGACAGGTCGGCAAGCAGAGCCTCGATGCCCTCTCCCCCGGCCCCTCTCCCGCGATGCGGGAGAGGGGAGGAAACAGATGGCATTGCGGAACCCTAACTCACACCAACGCCGTCATCAACACCTCCGCCACCGCAATCAAGCTCCTGTCACTCCCCTTCGGACCGATCAGCGAAATCCCCAGCGGTGCGCCATCGCGGCCGGACAGTGGCAGGCTCAGTTGCGGGAACCCCGACAGCGGCGTCAGGCACAGCGTATGCGCAGCAGCGGTGCGGTAGTCTTCGAGGGATTCCATCGGCGCGGAGCGCAGCGGTGCAATGTCGGGCATCGTGGGCAGCACGAGGATGCTGTCGTGACCGAGCAATCGGCCCAGATGAACGATGAACTCGTTGCGGACCGTGGTCGAGTGCGTGAACTGGGCCTGTGTCACGCCCTTGCTGAAGGCGAAACGGCCCGCCACATCCGGGCCGAGTTGCAAGCCGTAGTTCTCGATCAGCGCGCCATCGGCCTGCCACGCTTCCCATCCCTGCACATAGCGGAACGCCCAGTACAGGTCCGACAGCGGACGGTCGGCCACATCGACGGGCACAGCCTTGCCAAACACCGCTTCGATCCGCGCCACGGTTGGCGCCAATGCCGCGCGCGCTTCAGGGGTGGGCAGTTCGAACAGGTCGGAGGCGAGCAGCAGCTTGGGTTTGGCGGGCAGCGGATCGCCATCGGCACCGAGCAACACATCTGCCACGCGGGCAAACGTGGCGATGTCTCGCGCGAAGAATCCGCAGGTATCGAGCGATTCGCACAGCGGCATGACCTGTTCCAGCGAGATGCGGCCATGCGTGGGACGGATGCCGAACAGTCCGCAGTGGCTGGCCGGTGCCCGCACCGAGCCGCCTGTGTCGGTGCCGAGCGCGAAATCCGCCAGCCGGTTCGATACCGCCGAGGCCGATCCAGACGACGAGCCCCCCGTGATGCGATCCGGCGCCGCACCGTTGTAGGGGCCGCCGTAGTGATAGTTCTGGCCGTTCATCGAGAACGCGAGTTCATCGGTATGCACCTTGCCGACGAACGTGGCGCCCGCATCGAGCAGCTTCTGGACCGTTGGTGCGGTAGAGGTCTTGATACCCGAGCGGGCCAGTACATGCGGATTGCCGCCGCCAGTGGGATAGCCGGCAACATCGAACAGATCCTTCACCGCGAAGGTCAGACCTTGCAGGGGGCCGGTCGCACTGTTTGGCACATCGACATCGGGGTAGGGCAGGAAGGCGCGGGCGGGATGGGTGGCCAGGCTCATGGTGTCGGGTGGTCCTTGTGGCGATAAGACGGAAAAAGTGGAGTCAGGCAGCGCATTCGCTGACGGCGGGCGCCTCGACCAGCGTGCAGCTCACGCGGTGGCCGTTGCCGAGCGAGACCGCGCGCGGCACATCGGCCATACATTCCGCGCGAGCATGCGCGCAGCGCGTCGCAAACGTGCAGCCCGGCGGCAGCGCGGCGAGATCGGGCGGCGCGCCGCCGATGGTCTGCAGGCGCTGGCCACGGTCCATGCCGTGCTGGCGGCTTTGCAATAGTGCGATGGTGTACGGGTGGCGTGCGTCGCGCAGCAGCGTGCGGATCGGGCCTTCCTCGACAATGCGCCCGCCATACATCACGGCCACGCGATCGGCGATCTCCACGGCGGCGCCGATATCGTGCGTGACAAATACGATCGACAGCCCCAACTCGCGCTGGAGTTCCCGCAGCAGGATTAACACCTGGATCTGCACGGTGGCATCGAGCGCCGTGGTCGGCTCATCGGCCAGCAGGATCTTCGGCTGTGCGGACAGTGCGAGGGCGATCATGGCGCGTTGCCGCATACCGCCTGACATTTCATGCGGATAGGCCGCGAGCCGTCGCTCCGGACTTGGGATGCGCACGGCTTCGAGCGCCTTGAGCGCCAGCGCCTGGGCTTCGGTCTTCGACACCTTGCGATGCGTGCGGATGCATTCGATGATCTGCTGGCCTACCGTATAAACCGGATCGAGCGCGAGCAGCGGCTCCTGGAACACCATCGCCACGGTGCCGCCGCGCAGGCGGGCCAGCGCGCGTTTGTCGAGCGCGAGCACGTCTTGATTGTCGACACGAATCTGACCGGTCATCCTGGTACGACGCGGCGGATGCAGGCGCATCATCGCGCGCAGCGTCACGCTCTTGCCGGAACCGGATTCGCCAATCAGTGCGACGGCTTCGCCGGGGGCGACATCGAGCGATACGCCGTTGACGGCGCGGATGGTCTTGCCGCCGCCCGAGAACGTGACATGCAGATCGCGGACGGAGACGGCGGATGCGGAAGCAGTGGGGTCTTGAGACATGATGGTTCTCCGCGTGGTCAAGGCGTGGCCGCGTGCAGGCCGGGCGTCATGCGGCGCAGCGGCAGCGAGTGGCCGCCATCGGGCATCGCCATCAGGCAGGACACCGGATGGCCGGCCAGCGCGTCGGACAGCGTCGGCGTGCGGCGCTCGCAAACCGGCTCGGCGCGGGCGCAACGCGGATGAAAACTGCATCCGGGTGGCGGATCGATCGGATTGGGGGGATCGCCAGCCAGTGGCGCGGCCAGCGTGCGGTGGTCGGGGTCCATCGACGGCATCGACGCCAGCAACGCGCGTGTGTACGGATGCGCGGGATTGGCGTAGACGGATTCCGTATCGCCAATCTCCACGACCTTGCCGAGATACATCACCATCACGCGATCGCACAGATAGCGGATCACGTTGAGATCGTGGCTGATGAAGACGTAGGTCAGGTCGAACTCGGCCTTCAGATCGAGCAGCAGGTTCAGCACCTGGGCCTCGACCGATTTGTCGAGCGCGGAGACGGCTTCGTCGAGAATCACCAGCCGGGGCCGCAGCGACAGCGCCCGCGCAATGTTCACGCGCTGACGCTGGCCGCCCGAGAGTTCGTGCGGATAGCGGCCCGCAAAGCGCTTCGGCTCCAGCCTCACGCGCTCCAGCAGATAGCGCGCCCGCTCGGTGGCTTCCTTTGCTGGCACACCATGGACGCGCGGCGTGAAGGCAATCGATTCCTCGATGGTCAGGCGCGGGTTCAGCGATGAGTAGCTGTCCTGGAACACCATCTGCACCTGGCTGCGGTAAGCTTTCAGCGGCAACTGTGCAGAGCCCACGCCCTGTGCGTCGAAGATCAGCTCGCCACGATCCTGTGGCGTGAGCTGCATCAGCAGGCGTGCGGTGGTGGACTTGCCGCAGCCGGATTCACCCACCACGCCAAGCGTCTCGCCTTTCAGTACATCGAAGCTGACACCATCGACGGCGCGCACTACGCCGCCCTTGCGCAGCGGCATGGGTGATTTCAGCGGGAAATGCTTGACGAGGTCGCGCGCGATGACCAGTGGTTGTGCCGGGCCGCCGATGTCGATGGCGGGTGCGGCGGGCAGGAGAGCAAGCGTATCGGTCATGTTCACTCCTTGATTTCCATGGCCGAGCGGATGCCGTCGGCCAGCAGGTTGAACGAGATCGACGTGAGGAAAATCATCGCGCCGGGCAGGGCAGCGACCCATGGCTGCGTGTAGATGGCCGTGCGCAGCGTGTTCAGCATCAAGCCCCATTCGGGTTCGGGCGGCTTCACGCCGAGGCCGAGGAAGGACAGCCCCGATGCGAGGATCATCGACACGGAAATCAAGCTCGTCGCGTAGACGAAGATCGGGCCGAGCACATTGTTGAGTACATGCGCGCGCACGATGGTTAGCGACGACGCGCCGGATGCGCGTGCGGCATCGACGAATTCGCGATTGCGCACCTGCGTGGTCACGCTCTCCGCCACGCGCACGATCTGCGGAATGAAGACGATGGTCAGCGACAGCAGTGCGTTACCCACGCCCGCGCCCAGCGTGCCCGACAGCGCAATCGCCAGCAGCACGGAGGGGAAGGCGTACAGCACATCGGTCAGTCGCATGATCACGGTGTTGGTCCAGCCACCCGCGTAGCCCGCCACGATGCCGATGGCGCTGCCCATCACAAAGGCCAGCAGGACCGGCGTGATGCCCATGAACAGCGAGAGCCGTCCGCCAAGCATCAGGCGCGACAGCATGTCGCGGCCCAGTTCGTCGGTGCCGAGCGGATAGCCTTCGAAGCCGATGGGCTTGAGCCGCTTCAGGATCGACGAGGCGTACGGATCCGCCGGCATCAATGCAGGGGCGAAGATTGCCATCACGATCAGTGCCAGCAGAATCAGTGCGGCAAACATCGCGAGCTTGTTGCGCAGCAGTCGGCGGCCGACCGTGCTCCAGTAACCGGGCGAGCGCTCCACCGGCAGCGCGGCCACGCCCTTGTTCAGCGTCATTTCCATGGCGGTGCCTCCCTAGTTGCGTTGGATGCGCGGATCGAACAGCGTCTGCAGCGCGTCGACCACGAGGTTGAGCATCACGAAGAACACGGCCAGGATCAGGATCGTGCCTTGCAGTAGCGGAAAATCGCGCTGAAAGATCGCTGCGTTCAGCAGGAAGCCCGTACCGGGCCACGAGAACACCGTCTCAATCAGGATCGAGCCGCCCAGCAGGTAGCCGAGTTGCAGACCCATCACGGACAGCGCCGTGGGTGCGACGTTCTTGACCACATGGCGGAACACGGCGATGTCGGATAGCCCGCGCGCGCGTAGCCCGACGATGAATTCGTTAGAGAGAATTTCAGCGACCAGGGCGCGGATGGTGCGGGCAACGATGCCCATGGGGATCACGGACATCGTGACGGCCGGCAGGATCAGGTACTGGATATGCTCCCAGTCCCACGTCCAGTCGCCCGAGCCGCCGGGGCCTGCGCCGGTTGCGGGCAGCCAGCCCAGCACCACCGAGAAGGCGATCACCAGCACCATGCCCAGCCAGTAGTGGGGGATGCTGACGCCGAGCACCGAGATGAATGAGGCGACGCGGTCGGACACCGAATCGCGCATATAGCCCGCGACAAAACCGAACAGGCAGCCAAACGTGAAGCCGATCAACGTAGCTACCGTGGCGAGACGAATCGAGTTGATCACTGCCTTCGACACTTCGGCCATCACGGGCCGGTTCGTGGCGATCGATGTACCCAGGTCGCCGTGCAGCGCGCGCACCAGCCAGTGGATGAATTGTTCGAGGAAGGGCTTGTCGAAGCCGTACAGCGCAGTCAGTTGCAGGCGCAGTTCTTCAGAGGCATCCGGCGGCAGCACCGAGACCAGTGGATCGCCGGGCGCAATGTGGACCAGCGAGAAGCAGAGCAGGGCGACCCCAAGCAGGATCGGCAACGCATACACGATGCGGCGGAGCAGGTAGGTCATGGGCGGTGGCCGGCTGTGGGGTGAACCAATATTGTTTGAACTCGGTTCCCCTCTCCCGCTTGCGGGAGAGGGGTAGGGGAGAGGGCCAGCGGTTCAAACATGCGATATGTCGGCAAGCAGAACGACATGCCCTCTCCCCCAGCCCCTCTCCCGTTGCACGGGAGAGGGGGGCAAACCAGCGGGAGATGACAACCCCGCCTCAATCCATCGACATCGTCGCGATATCGATAAACCAGCTTTGCGGCTGCACCACGCCCTTCACCTTCTTCGAGATTGCGCGCGGGCCCACGTCATGGGCGATCAGCACGAACGGCGATTCCTCGACGATGCGCGCATGCAGCTTGGCCAGTGCAGCGTCGCGGTCTTTTTCACCAAAGGAGGTGCGTGCGGTCTCGATCAGCTTGTCGAACTCGGCGTTGCCAAAGAAGCCCCAGTTGTTCGAGACCGGTGGCTGCGTCTTGGTGCTGACGAAACGGACCATGGCGAAGAACGGGTCCATCGCGGCAAAGCTCACGTTGATGGCATTGGCGCCGTGAGCACTGGCGTCCTTGGCGCCGATGCGCCAGTTCGTGAACAGCGTGTTCCATTCGACGACATCGAAATCAACGTCGAAGTAGCACTCCTTCAGGTTCTGCTGCACGTACTCGTTCATCGGCAACGGCTGCATCTGGCCAGAGCCCGATGCCGAGACCTGCACCTTGACCTTCACCGGCTTGGCGGCCGAGAAACCTGCCTCGGTCATCAGCTTGCGGGCGGCGGCGGGGTCGTACTTGATGTCGAACTTCGGATTGCCCCACCACGGGTTTCCAGCTTCGACAATGCCCTTGGCCTCCGCCATGTAGCCACCCAGCAGCGTCTTCAGACCAGAGCGATTCACGCAGAGGTTGGCGGCCTGGCGCACGCGCTTGTCGAGCCAAGGCGAGTTCGGTGCGAACGAGAGCTGCCACGGCCACATATGCGGCTGCGCGTTGGCATAGACCTCGAAGCCGCGGCTCTTGATCTGTGCGACGGCATCGGGTGCCGGTGCTTCGATCCAGTCGACCTGGCCGGACAGCAGCGCGGCGGTGCGCGCGTTGGCTTCAGGCATCGGCAGCATCACTACCTTGTCGATCTTCGGCACGCGTTTGGCGTCCCAGTACGACGCATTCTTCGCCAGTTCCAGACGCTCGCGCGGCACGAAGCGCGTCATCTTGAACGGACCCGTGCCCGAGGCATCGGCAGCAAAGGCCACCCATGCCTGCTTGCTGCGCTCGGCAGCGTCGGTGACGGAGGCCGGCACGGACGCGAACTTCTTCTCCCATTGCGTGGGCGAGGCCATGAACAGGTTCGACACGTTGTATGGCACGAACGAATCCGGCTCGGACGTAACCAGTTCCACGGTCAGGTCGTCGATCTTCTTCGCACTGCGCAGCGTGGGCATGCGCGAGGCGGTCACGCCCACCTGGCTGGCATCGAATTGCTTGGCGGTCTTGTCGAGCACCTTGTTGACGTTCCAGACCACGGCGTCTGCATTGAAGACGGAGCCATCGTGGAACTTCACGCCGGGACGCAGCTTGAACACCCACTTCGTCTTGTCCTTGTCGTCGACCTTCCATTCGGTGGCGAGATCAGGAATCAGCAGGCTCGGTCCGTTGCTCTTCGAGAGATCCCACTGCGTGAGCGCGTCGTACATCGGAATGCCGGTAAAGCGATTGCCCTCGAAGCCCTGGTCGGGCTGGCCGAGGGTGCGGGGGATATCGGCGGCGGTCATGCCGATGCGCAGCGTTTTCTCGGCCATCGCGGCGCCGGGCAGGGCAAGCAGCGAGAGTGCGACGGCGGTAGAGACGCAACGGATCGTGGTGGAGAAACCTTTCGCGCGGGAAGACGTGGGGTGGGTCACAGGCATGGCTCCTGATGGATGGGATGAACGTCCGATGGTGCGGATGGGGTGGTGACGGGTGCTGCGTTCGATCTAGCAAGTGATGTGCCAGTAGCCATGCACCATCGCAAACGCCTTCGCTCATCCATGCGGCGTGGTCTGGATCTTGCTGAAGCGGTGCACCTCCTACGCTCACCCACTGCAGACAACCAAGACATGGATTCGCAATTCACTCCCCGCATCAATGGCGCCCGACTGTGGCAATCGCTCATGGACCTTGGCGCGATCGGCGCCACGCCGAAGGGTGGCGTGTGCCGCATCGCGCTGACCGATGAAGACCGCAAGGGGCGCGACCTCGTTGTGCAGTGGTGCCGCGACGCGGGCCTCGACGTTCGCGTGGACGAGATCGGTAATGTGTTTGCGCGTCGTGCCGGCACCGACCCCAACGCGCCCGCCGTGGCCACGGGCAGTCATATCGATACGCAACCGTCAGGTGGCAAGTTCGACGGCAACTTCGGCGTACTGGCGGGGCTGGAAGTCATGCGCACGCTGAACGACCTGGGCATTGCCACGCGCGCGCCGCTGGAGGTGGCGTTCTGGACGAACGAGGAGGGCACGCGTTTCACGCCCGTGATGATGGGCTCCGGCGTCTTCGCAGGCGTGTTCGATGCCGAGGATGCGCGCGCCCAGCAGGACCGCGACGGCATCAGCGTGGGCGATGCGCTGAGATCAATCGACTACCTCGGCACGCAGCGCGCGGGCGAGGTGCCTGGCGGCATGTACGCGGCGTATTTCGAGGCCCATATCGAACAGGGTCCGGTACTGGAGGCGGCGGGGCTGCCGATTGGCGTGGTGTCCGGCGCGCTGGGCCAGCAGTGGTACGACGTGACCGTGATCGGCCAGGATGCGCACGCCGGTCCCACGCCACTCGCATTGCGTCACGACGCGCTGCTGGCCTCGGCCCGCATGATCGAGGCCGTCAACCGCATCGCGCGTGACGAGGCGCCGCATGGTCGCGGTACGGTGGGCTTTGTCGAGGTCACGCCGAATTCGCGCAACGTCATTCCGGGGCGCGTCGATTTCTCGGTCGATTTCCGTAATCTCGCGCAGGAAGGGCTGGACCGCATGGATGCGGCGATGCACGCGGCGTTCGGTGGCATCGCGGACGTGGCCGGTGTGACTGTCGAGATCCGGCAGGTGGTGAAGTTCGAACCCTGCATCTTCGCGCCGGCCTGCGTGGATAGCGTGCGCCGCGCTGCTGCGCAACTGGGCCTGCCGCACATGGATGTGGTCAGCGGCGCGGGCCATGACGCGGTGTACGTGGCGCAGCGCGCGCCCACGGGAATGATCTTCGTGCCGTGCAAGGACGGCATCAGCCACAACGAACTGGAAGACGCGCTACCGGAACACATCGAGGCCGGGGCGAATGTGTTGCTGGTGGCGATGTTGGAGCATGCGGGGGTGAGTTAAGGCGATGCGCTGGTTTGGTCTCCTGTTTTCTCCCCTCTCCCTCTGGGAGAGGGGTGGGGGAGAGGGCAAGAGGCTCTGCTTGCCGACTTGTCGAGATTTGAACTGTTGGCCCTCTCCCCCGACCCCTCTCCCGCGTTGCGGGAGAGGGGAGCAAACCAGCGGTATTGGAAAGGTACTCAGTTCAATGCCCGATCGACCGCGAAATCGCCCACGCACACTCGATCACCAGCGGCCCCAACTTCCTCTGCGCTTCCGCCATCGTCCACCGGCTCGCCGGCGGCGATACATGCACGGCCCCCACCGCGTCGCCCCGACTGTTCACGATCGGCGCGCCCACGCCCATATCCCCGAGAAACAACTCTTCCTCATTGCACGCATAGCCCAGGCTGCGGCACGCCACCACTTGCGCAAAGATCGCATCCACATCGGTCAGCGTGGCCGGCGTGCGGGGCGCACGCGTGGATGCCTCCAGCACCGAGCGCACCTGATCGTCCGGCAGTTTGCTGAGGTAGGCGCGGCCTGAACTTGTGCAGTACATCGGAATCCGCATGCCCACGGGCGTCAGCACAGGCATGTGCTTGGCGGTCATGAGTTGCGCAACATAGACCATGTCCAGCCCCACCGGCTCGGTCAGGTTGGCCGTTTCGCCGCTGGTATTCGCAAGCTGGGAAAGATAAGGGCTGGCAATCGGAATCAGGGAATCGGCCGCCAGATAGTTGAAGCCGATCTCCATTACCTTTGGTGTCAGCCGAAAGCGGCGGGTCTGGGGATGCTTGTCGATGTAGCCGAGCCGTTCAAGCGTATGGACCGTGCGCTGCGCGGAACTCTTGGTCATGCCCGTGAGCCCGGCCAGTTCGGCCAGCGTCAGCGTGCGATGCACGGCGCTGAAAGCACGCAGCGCTTCGAGACCTTTTTCGAGCGATTGGTTGAACAGCGGGTCAGGGCGTTCGCTGTCGGTGTCATTCATGGATTGGGACCTTGGCACCATCGTCGTGACCCGCTGCACCACGATGGCTGCATATTACACCAAGATATTCACAAATCGGTTATCGATTCGTAGCGAGTGGTTGATGATACGCCACCCCACGAATTTCATGTCCTTGCATCGTGTTTACCCTAACCCAATTCGGGTTGTGCTCTGTGAAATATCACACTAGTATCACTGCAACTTCAAATGCATCAGCTTCAAGATTCCACAACCCATGGTGAATCCCATCCGACTGGTCGGTGCCTCCGAACCTGCTCCCGCTGCGCTGACCCCCGCCCAAAGCGGCGCGGCCATGCGTGAGCAGGCTTACACCGAGATCAAGCGTCGCATCATCGCGTGCGAATTCCGTCCCGGCGAGCCGCTGATCGAAGCGCAGGTTGCGGCGTTGATCGGCCTGGGTCGTACGCCCGTGCATCAGGCGCTGCATCGGCTGGAAGTGGAAGGGCTGGTATCGATCCTGCCGCGCAAGGGTGTGCTGGTCACACCGCTGTCGCTGAACGAGGTGCTCGACATGATCGAGGTCCGCGCCACCAACGAGGTGCTGTGCGCCACGCTGGCCTGCGAGCGCGGCCACGACAGCGATTTCAAGGCGATGCGCGATATCGTGGATCGCTCGCCGGATCTGATTGCCCGGCGCGACATCCCGGCACTGGCCTCGCTCGATTTGAAATTCCACACCGCCATGTCGGCCGCATCGCGCAACCGCGTACTGGCCGAACTGCTGCGCGGCCTGCATGAGAAGCAGGCGCGTTTCTGGTTCCTCTCGCTATCCGATCCGCAGCATCTGGAGAACGTGTACCAGGAGCATCTGGAGATCGTGGACGCCCTTGAGCGCCGCGACATCCCAGCCGTGCGCGAATCCATCCGCGAACACATCGACGAATTCCGGAAGAACATCATCCGGACACTCTGACCGAATTTTTCCCCTCCGTAACAAGGTAGTAATCATGCCGACACTGCAACTTCAGGTAGCCGGCGGGGGCGCACTCGCCCTCGACATCGAACGACTGATCATCGCTGGCTGGACCGGCCGCGACCGCGACGCCGTGCAGCATCACATCGACGAACTGGCCGCCATTGGCGTGAAGCCGCCCGCCACCGTGCCCACGTTCTATCCGCTGGCCGCGCAGCTTCTGACCACCGACGATGTGCTTGAAGTACCGCGCGATGATTCCTCGGGCGAGACCGAATTCGTGCTGCTGCAGGGCAAGGACGCGCTGTATATCGGCATCGGCTCCGACCACACCGATCGCAAGGTGGAAGCCTATGACGTGACCGTCTCCAAGCAGATGTGCGCCAAGCCGATGGGCCGCGACGTGTGGCGCTTCGATGAGGTGGCGGATCACTGGGACGTGCTGGAAATGCGCTGCTGGCGCGTGCGCGACGGCCAGCGCGACCTGTATCAGGAAGGCAAGGTCACGCGTCTGCTGGACCCGCGCGATCTGATCCAGCGTCTGACCGGTGAAGCGCAATTGCCGCCCGGCACGGCCATGTTCTGCGGCACGCAGGCTGTGATCGGCGAGATGGGTCACGGCGAATCGTTTGAAGTGGCGTTGCATGATCCGGTGCGGAACCGTACGCTGCGTCATACCTATCGTGTGGAAACGCTTGCTGTAGCCTGACCAGACAAGATTGAGGAACAGAGGATGACGATGACAGCCCCGACCATTGCCGAACTCGCCGCCGCATTGGCAGCAGGCCGTACCACCAGTGTCGCGCTGACCGAGGCCGCGCTGGCGAATATCGACCGCCATCAGAAAGCTGGCGGTGCAGCGTTCCTGAGCGTGGACGCCAATGGCGCGCTGGCCCAGGCCCGTGCCGCAGATCAGGCCCGCGCGGCCGGCAATGTGTCTTCGCCACTTGCCGGCCTGCCCGTATCGATCAAGGATTTGTTCGATGTGCGCGGACAGGTGACGCGCGCGGGTTCGAAGGCGCTGGAAGGCAATGCGCCCGCGCAGGCCGACGCACCTGCCGTGGCGCGTCTGCGTGCCGCAGGCGCCGTGCTGATTGGCCGCACGAACATGAGCGAGTTTGCGTTCTCGGGGCTCGGTTTCAATCCGCACTACGGCACGCCGCGTTCGCCGTTCGATCCGGATCGCCTCAGCGGCGGTTCCACATCGGGCGGCGCCGTGAGCGTGGCGGAGCAGATGGCCGTGGCCGCACTCGGCACCGATACCGGCGGCTCGATTCGCATCCCCTCGGCATTCTGCGGCCTGACCGGCTTCAAGCCGACCGCCAGCCGCGTGCCGCTCGACGGCGCCGTGCCGCTCTCGACCTCACTCGACTCCGCCGGCCCGCTGGCGCGCTCGGTAGCGTGCTGCGCGGCCGTGGACGCCGTGCTTAGCGGCGAGACGCTCGACACCCGTCCCGCAGCGTTGCGCGGTCTGCGCCTGTATGTGACGCGCGATTTCGTGCTCGATGGCATGGACGCAGAAGTCGCGCAGGCATTCGAGGCCACGCTGGCCCGACTGTCGGCACAAGGCGCGCAGATCGTCGAGTTCAACTTTGCCGAACTGCGTCGTCTGCCCGAAATCAACGCGGCAGGTGGCCTGACTGCGGCGGAAGCGTGGGCCTGGCACCGTGAACTGCTGCAGACCAAGGGCGACCAGTACGACCAGCGCGTGGCGCAACGTATCCGCCGCGGCGAGAAGCTGACGGCAGCCGACTACATCGTGCTGCTGGCCGAACGCCGCGCCATGCAGCAACGCGCCGCCGAACTGCTGCGCGATGCCGATGCGTGGCTGATGCCCAGCGTGGCCGTGCGTGCGCCGCGCCTCGACGCCATTGCGCGCGACGAGGACTTCTTCGCGATCAACGGCCTGGTGCTGCGCAACGCCAGCGTCATCAACTTCCTCGACGGTTGCGCCAGCTCGCTGCCGATGGGCGAAGGGATGGGGCTTGGTGTGTGCGGCCTGCGCGGCAGCGATGCCCGCGTGCTGCAGGTATCCGCTGCGATCGAAGCCGCATTGGGCTGATACCGGCCTGATTTCTCGCTGAAGTTTTCGCCGAAGTTTTTTTGATTCCCGATACCCGGTTGCTGATTCAACCGGACCGGGCAGGGATTCTGCTGCCCGTCGCCAGCGCCAGCACAGCGCATTGCGAGAGGGCCTCGCCAACGTAGCGAGGTCCCGCCCACCACACCCAAGGAGTAGTCACCGATGTCTTCCGTGATGACCGGCGCCCCTGGCGCCCTGGACAGCCTGCCGCCTGCGGAACTGGCCCAGCAACGCAGCGAGGCGTACCGCAAGATCACCGTGCGCCTGATCCCGTTCCTCGTCTTCCTGTTCATCCTGGCGTGGATCGACCGCGTCAACGTGGGCTTTGCCAAGCTCCAGATGCTGCAGGACCTGCAGTTCAGCGAGGCCGTGTACGGCCTGGGCGCAGGGATTTTCTTCATCGGCTACTTTCTGTTCGAAGTGCCGAGCAACCTGCTGCTGGAGAAGATCGGCGCGCGCAAGACGCTGGCGCGGATCACCATCCTCTGGGGTCTGGCGTCGATGGCGATGATCTTCGTGAAGACGCCGATGCAGTTCTACACGCTGCGCTTCATGCTGGGCATTTTCGAAGCCGGCTTCTTTCCGGGCGTGGTCCTGTACCTGACCTACTGGTTCCCGGCCGCCCGCCGTGCGCGCATCAACGGCCTGTTCATGACTTCGTTCGCCATCGCCGGCGTGGTCGGCGGCCCGCTCGCCGGTTTCATCATGAGCGTGATGGATGGCGTGGATGGCCTGGCCAACTGGCAATGGCTGTTCGTGATCGAGGGCATCCCGTCGGTGCTGGCTGGCTTCGCCGTGCTCGCCTTCCTGCCCGAGAAGCCCGTCAATGCGAAGTGGCTCAGCGCCCGCGAACAGGCCATCGTTACCAGCGACGTGGACGCCGAAGCCCGCGACCCGTCCAAGCATGCACACCTGAAGGACGCGTTTGCCAACTCGCGCGTATGGATCTGCGCCGCGATTTATTTCTGCGTGGTCAGCGGCAACGCCACCATCGCGTTCTGGTCGCCGTCGATCATCAAGGAGCTGGGCGTACACGGCAACCTGCAGATCGGCCTGATCTCAGCCATCCCGTTCGTGGCCGGCACCATCGCCATGGTGCTCAACGGCATCCACTCGGACCGCACCGGCGAGCGCCGCATGCACTGCGCCATCGCAACCCTGATCGCCGCCGTGGGCCTGACGCTGACCGGTTTCTGGCTGCACAGCGCCGTGCTTGCGCTGGTGGCGCTGACCATCGCCTCGATTGGCATCCTGGCTGCCTTTCCCGTGTTCTGGTCGCTGCCCTCGGCCTTCCTGACCGGCACCGCAGCAGCGGGCGGCATCGCCCTGATCAACTCGATCGGCAACCTGGCCGGCTTCGTGGCGCCTTACACCATCGGCTGGTTCAAGAGCACCACCGGCCAGCTCTCATCGGGGCTGTACTTCGTGGCCGCACTGGAAGCGTGTGCCACCGTGCTGGTGATTGCGTTTATCCGGGGACGGAAGTAACCGAAGATCGACGAAGCGGGCAGGGGGCTGGATTCCCTGTTCGCCTTACGATACAATCCGCATCCTCATTACGCCGCAGGCTGCAGTCACGCCAGCGGCACGGACCGGCTTCCGGCGCGCCATGCGCCACAAGCAAGAAAAGGCGGGCAGCTCCAGCCGCCTTTTTTGTTTTCCGAAGCCGTTTCCAAGGACCGCGAGGGTGGCGAAATTGGTAGACGCACCAGGTTTAGGTCCTGACGCCAGCAATGGTGTAGGGGTTCGAGTCCCCTCCCTCGCACCAAACCTCATTGCCACACGGCGCGAATATAGACGGCATCCCACGTGTTTGCAAGGGATTCCGGTACTTCGTGTGGTAGATGAAACACCTTGAAATTACGCACGGCACCCCACTAAACTACGCGGCACTACGCGAAATTTACGCAGGGGTTACGCATGGCTTCCTTCCGGAAGATCAAAAGCGGCTGGCGCGCCGAGGTCTACGTCCAGGGCACTCGGGATTCCAAGACATTCGATACAAAGTCTGAGGCGCAAGCCTGGGCATCCAAGCGGGAAACCGAGCTGCGATCCATCAGCGGCGGCCAAGGCAGCAAGACCCATACCGTCCGGGATGCGCTCTCCACCTATGCCGAGAAGGTCAGCCCATCGAAGCGCGGCGAGCGCTGGGAAGTGATCCGACTGTCGCTAATTGCCGACAAGGAAGTGCAAGGGCGCAAGTTCGGCGACATCAAGCTGACCGATCTGCTGCCTTCCCATATCGCCGCCTGGCGTGATGCGCGCGAACGGGATATTGCAGGCGCCTCGGTGTCCCGGGAAATGTCCCTGATGTCTCACGCCTTCAAGGTGGCGCACGAGGAATGGGGCTGGCTGACCCACAACCCGATGAAGAATGTCCGCCGGCCGCCTGATTCGCCGCCGAGGGACAGGCTGATATCGGACAAGGAAATCGAGGCCATCACGCTCGCGCTCGGGTACCAGGAAGGCATGCCGGTGCGGCTGTCGTCGCAGCGCGTGGCGGTCTGCTTCTTGTTCGCCATCGAGACAGCCATGCGCTCGGGCGAAATCCTCGGGCTGACATCTCGCACCGTCGATCTCGTGCGGCGGGTCGCTCATCTGCCGCTGACGAAGAACGGCGGGGCGCGGGACGTGCCGCTATCCACGCGCGCTGTGGAGTTGCTGAAGATGCTGCCGGCCGTCGACGAAGGTAAGCCGCTGTTCGCATTGCCGTCAGCCAGTCGTGATGCACTGTTTCGCAAGGCAAAAGAAAAGGCCGGCATAACCGACCTGACCTTTCACGACACCCGGCACGAGGCAATTACCCGGCTGTCGAAGAAGCTCGATGTGCTGGCGTTGGCCCGGATGACGGGCCACACCAACCTGAGCGAACTGCGCACCTACTACAACGAATCGGCCGAGGAACTGGCAAAGCGACTGGACTAGTCAGCCTTTCGCGGGCGCCCCATCTTGCCACCCTGGTAGGACTCGGCCCACTTGATAACCTCGACCGCCTTCCATCGCGGATAGGCTTTGCCGTGGCCATCGCCGTTCGGCAGGCGGATCGGCTCTGGGAATCCAGGCACAGAGACGACGCGATCACGTACGACCTGCGCCGGCCGCTGTAGGTATTCGCCGATCTCTTTGGTAGACCAGAGCTGAACCTCCAGCGGCACAGCAGAGACTGGCGCCGGCTTGATCCGCTTGTCCAGCTCCTCAATGATTCGGTCGAGTAGTTCCTGCTCGCTCATCTTCCTTCTCCAGATTCCAATGCTTGCGCGTGAGTGCCAGTAGTGCTTGTGCCGCTGTTTCCATTTCTTCGTTCAAGCTGCGAACAGGTCGCGTCGTTGGATCTTGGGCGAAAGCCACAATACTTCAGTCCGAATACCAGTCCCACGGCCAGCAGCCATGCGGGCCTGCGTCTCCACGCGTTGCCAGCCCTTCAGACTTTCCTCGTACATAGGATGGGGATAGCCACTCAGAACGACCATGCCGTCCAGCTCGAGTAATTTGGAAAGAAGTTCTGCGTGTTGCTGATCGTCCATTTCGTGTCGATAGCATGCAGATCCCATCTTCCGAGTGTCGTGGACATACGGCGGGTCAACATAGAACAACGTGCGCGCCGTGTCATGGTCCTGCAGAACCTGAATGGCTGGCCGGTTCTCCAGCAGAACACCCTGCAGGCGCTGCCCAAATGCTGCGAGCTTCGCAGGTAAAGCCGCCCACACATGCATTGCAGTTCCATAGTTCCGCTTGGTATCGATGCGGAAGCCTGTGGTGCCTTTCGTGGCGCCTGCAGAACCGAATCCCATCTCGGCACGGATAAATGTGCGGCGCGCTTGTTCGACCTGGTCGTCAGTGGGTGCCCATGCCGAATCGAACTCAGCTCGAGCATATGGCGTGAGAGTCAGCGCCTCGATCAGCCGGTCGCGCTGCAACTCGTCTCGCAGGACGCGCATCACATTTACGATGTCGCCATCCAGGTCGTTGTACACCTCGCCATGACTACGCGGCTTCCGCATCAGCACGGAAGCCGCGCCGCCGAATGGCTCAACATACGCGGCATGCTCCGGGAAATGGCTGATGATCCAATCGGCAAGACGGAACTTCCCGCCGTGGTAGCGCAGAACCGGGCGTTTGATTTCAGCCATCACCCATCCCTCCGCCCGTCCAGCGAAGCGCGGGCTGCGTCTGGGTTAGCGAGAGCGAAACGCAGCACATGAAGGGTCGGAGCCATTCCAAGGCTCGCAAAGAACCCGGCTGCATTCGCTGCGTCGTCACTGGTCACGGGCTTGCGTCCATGCTCCATGCCAGACAGTTGTGCTGGTGATACGCCGAGGTAGTCTGCCATCTGCATCAGCGTCGATCCCGTTGCGATCCTGAAAGCGCGCACGATCATCCCGTATGGCGTCATCGGATTCTTGAAGCGCTCGATGATGTCGTCTACGTGCTTATCCCCGCTGCCAGGCTGGCTGGCGCGCTCAAGTTCGCTTTCCAATTCGGCAACGCGAGCGGCCAGCGCTGTGATATCAGTCTTCGCATCAGCCAACGCAAACCGCACGGCAGCCTTCGACATAGCTTCCATGCTGGCGGCGTCGAACGTCACCACCTGGAACTGGCCGCCAATGCGGTATTCCAGCCACGTCACCGAGACTTGCCAGTGTTCGGCCATATCGCGAACGAAACGGAGGGTCGCTTCTTCTTCCTTGCCGGTATTGCAGAACAACACCATCGAACCATCCGGCAGTCCGCCATTGCTCTGCAAGATGCGATGGAGCATGTAGCCGGACGTTCTGCCTCCGCTCAGGCTGATGCAGGTCGGACCATCGACCTTGAACGGATCAATTGCCATTCCACGCCCCCTGTTGCCGCTTGCGCTGGACAAAAGCACATGGCTCAGCCGGTGTCGGCATCCAATGCGTAGGTTTGATGTGCCAAGCGCTTGGCGCTTCATCTGCCTCTGCGGATGTCTCGTACCATCCGACGACGCCGGAATCAGGATCGTCCCAGTTGTCCTGGATGTAGGCATCCGACATCCATTGCCCGCGAACCGTGCGCCAGTTCCCCGCGCTATTGTGATAGCCGAGTAGCAGGGTTCGTCCCGTCTTTGGCGCGGTCTCGATAGGCTGCCAATCCCTCTTGTCCGCCTCGCTCGCCGCGTCTGCCGGGGTGGTGTAGAGAATGCGACGACTTTGGGGCTTTGCGGCGTCGTACTCCTGACGCTCAACATCTCGCCATCCCATGCTGTTGCCGATTTCGTCCCACGCTTGATAGATAGGCTCTGCCGGGGTGGCGGATTGCTGGCGCGTGTGCCCCGCAAGTGCATCCTTGACCCAGCGCAGTACGCGCGAATCAAAGCCATCCGGCAAGCTGTTGCCGAAGCGGCTGAATTGCTCGTCAACGCTGCGAAGAATGTCGATAAGTTCCGCCTGCGCAGCGGGTGCCGGCGCGGCATCGCCATACCCGCACTCCGGGCAGCGCTCGAATTCCATGGCATTGCCGTCTGATTCCCGGCCGCTATGGCCCACGGGCATATGGCCGGTGTCGTTGCAGGTATCGCATTTCGGCGCTGGTGCGGCGGGCGCGGCGAGTAGGGACGCAACATCGGCGTACCGCACGAATTCGCCATCGGCCGCTTCACCGAAAGCCCGGTCACGCGATCCCGTGAACCCGTAGCGCGTCAGCGCCGCCCCCTCAACCATATTGCGGGCATCCTCTTTCCAGAACACAGGCTTCCAGCGATCAGCGCCTGGCGTGTATTGCAAGCCCATCGCCTGCACCGTGCGCATTGCTGCGTCGCGCATGAATTCGGCGTCTTCATTGCGGGCATCCGCAGAATGGGCGGCGAGGATGGCGCGGGCGAACGCTAGCTTGTCCTTATCTTCCAGCGGCCACGATGGCGATGGCTCTCCGACGTGCGTGTCCCACAGATGGTGAATCTCCGCATCGCTCAACTCCCCCTTCGCAGCGCCCAACGCTTCCAACTCTCGGATACGAGACACCATTGCGAGAGTTTCGCTGAATGTCGGCGGCGTTCCTTCGTTGCATTCGCGCTCGATGGAGTCGAGATCCAAAGGGACGCGCAGAGAGAATCCTTCCTCGCCATCGATTCGGCCTGACGTTTTCGATGCGATTGCTTGACGGGCCAAGCGCTTTGCACGGTCAGACCCCTCACTTCCACACGTCGCGCAATTAAAGGTCAATGCTTGTTCAATAGCTCGCGCTAAAGCCAAGTCCCATGCGTCGCCATCCCAACCATCGCCATACTTGATCGAAGACCGGATTTCCATGATTCGCGCATCGGTCAACTTAGCGCCCAACGCTTCCGGGGCGGCGAGATAAACCGGGACCTGCGCACGTGATGGCGGATTACCTGCATGCCATAGCGATACATGCGATTCAGGCTGTGCACCAAAGTCATCGCTTTGCAGCTTTTCCAGCGATCTGGCCTCAATAAAACCAACGGGCAACGCTTCCGGGGCGGGGCGGGCGTAGACGGGGGTCCCTGCAGGAACCCTTTCTGCCTCAAAAACAACCATGGTGAACCCGGTTCCCGTCATCTTGCTTGCAATGCCAAGGGGTTCATTAGCCTCGCTGTCTCGCTGATCCTGCGGTTTCGTTGTCATGCTGCTTCCTCGAATAGTTGATCGTCTTCCATGTTGATCCGGTGGACCGTGGTCGGAAGATCGCAGCCGCGCGGAGCGGCAATGTGCCAGGCGCTCAGCAGCGCTTCGAAGTCAATCCGCTTCGGTGCAAGCGTGCCCGACGTGGTCCCGTTGTTGCCGATGCGCTTCTCGTTGCCCAGTGCGACCAGACCCTCTCGGTCGACCACCCTGTAATAGACCCTGTTCTTTCCTGGCTCATTCGGTGCCGGTCGCTTTGCCAAGTACTGCGACAGTTCGCGCATTACACGATTGGCGCTGTTGGGATCGCACTTGATCTTTTTGGCGAGAAGGGTGGCGCATAGCTCGTCGTGCTTCAGAAGCTCTCCGATGATCACCTTTCGAAGATTGACGTAGCGGCTCATGCCATCGCTCCTCGCGCCATCTTCTGCGACGCGCGGCGCTGGATCAGCGCTTCGAGTTGCTGGGCCTTCAGGCGAAGGGCGCGGATCTCGGCGGCGGCATCCTTCATCACCTGACGTGAATCGGATGTCTGCCCGTATTCGTTGAACGCTTCGAGGCGATGAAGGATGTCTTCCATGGCTTACTCCACTGCCTCCGGCTCTTGCTCCTGCGGCTCGTCGCCGAAGAGTTCGCCGACGGTCTGCGGTGCCGGGGCCTTCAGCGTAATGGTGACGTCCTGTTGCACTAGACTGCACAGCTTGCCGAACACCACTTCATCGGGATGCACGATGGCGCGGAACACAACGATCACCGTGCCGCCGTTCTGCGGGACTAGCTTGAAGCCGTCGATGTCCACACCGCCCTGCTCGATGTCGCTCGGGCCGCCCAAGCCATAGTCGATATGCATGGTGTAGCCCTTGCCGGTGATGTCCCACTTGAAAGCGCCCATCTTCGGGTAACGGAGTTGCGAAAGACGGCCCGGCTCGATCAGATCTTCCTGATCCGACGGAGTGGTGTAGAGGGAGACGAGCAGGCCAGCATCGAAGTCGAACAGGATTTCGTTCTCGGCTGCGTACTCGAACTTCAGATCACACGCCGGTTTCTTCTTGTCGCCGTGGATTTCAGCGCGCGGATTGACGCTGGCCAACTTCACTCGTTTGTCGAAGAGTTCAAACATCGTGGTTCCTCCGATGGTCAGGAATAAAATGGCCGGGGGACGTGGGACGTAAGCCCGGCGAAAGGGGTGGTCAGCCTTCCAGCGCGGCGCGCCGGTCGTGGTAGGCGTCGGTCAGTTCAGCGCGGTGTTCTTCGGGCACCTCGCGGATCTCGTCAGCCAGCAGATCGAGCGTGTCAGCATCAGTGCACCGGCCAATGCGATCCTTGAAACCGGTGACATCGAAGTTCAGCGCCTCGCCAGTGGGCTGGTTGCCGAGTTGCGGCGCGTCTTCGATCACGCCGTCTTCGTCAACGTGGCTGAACTGACCATCGATGATGGCGCCGTTGTCCTGCGGCAGGCCGGCATCGGCACGTTCATCCAGGCCGACAGCGGTCTGCATCTCGATGCTCACCGGCAGGAACTTGAACAGGCGGCGTACCACGCTCTTGAGCGCCATGGCCGTGTAGTCGGTTTTCCACGGGCCACCGTTGCCGGCCTTGCTGCGCGCGCGGATGCCTTCGATCTCGGCGCGGCTCATTACATCGAACTGGATGCCGCCGTCCTTTAGCTTCGCCACTGCGTAGACAAACTGCAGCTTGTCGGCCTTCGTGCGGTTCGGGTTGTTCCAGTCCGGCACGTGGTCGATGTGCGGATCCAGACCCAGCGTGCATTCGAACTTGTCGCCTTCGTACACGGCGCGGGCGTCGATGCTGACGATCTGCCCCGAGCGGCGCGCGAGATCGATCATGCCGCGATAGCCGATGATCAGTTGCACATCCTTGCCGTAGGGCAGAAGGTAGGCGTGGCCCAGGGCGTTACCGGGTTCAAGTCCCAATTGCGCGCACTGGATCACTGCACCGAAGAACGACACTGGCGTGCATTCGGCCAACTTCGGCACCTTGCGGATCTCGGTCGTCACGATGCGGGCCAGGCGCTCGGGCGTCATGTGACGGGGAAGCGCGGCCTTGATCTGTGCCTGCATGCTCGCGCCCGCCAGGATGTGCGCCACCTTGTCTACGGGGCTTTGGGGCTTGTCGCCGTTCTTGATGGCGGTAAGGTTGGTCTGTGCCACAGTGTTATTCCTCGTTGAGGTTGGAGATCGCCCAGTTGGGCAGGCTGATGATTTCGATCTGGTCGCTGTAGCCGGGCCACACGCCAGTGCGCTGGCACTCGGCATAGGTGTCCAGATCGCGGCGGTACAGGTCGCGCCCAGTGGTCTTCGCGAGGTCGTCCAGCATCAGCGCGTTGGCGGCGTACGGGTATTCCGTCTCGACCGCGACGAACACGAAGGCCAGCACTTCGAGGCCGCTGGCGCGCTGGAAGCCGTCCGAGTAGAAGGCGTCCTGCACGTGGTAGCGCTTGCGCGCGACCTGACGGCGGAACTCGGCGGGGCTGGCATCGCTGTAGGTCTTCACGTCCAGCAGGATCGAGCCGGCATCGCCGCAGGGATGTACCCAGTCCGGCCGGCAGCGGCACTTCACTCCCGTCTCCGGGTCGATCCAGAATGCGGACACTTCGGGATGCCCCTTGGCGAGCGCGTCGCGGATCTCGGGCAGGCGGCGCACCGACTCACCCTGGCGCATCGCCGTATCGCGTTGCTCAGGCTTCAGGATCGTCACGCCCGGGCGCTCTGCCGCCATCTGAGCCACGTAGTCCTTCCACTTGTTCGTGTTTCGGTTCCAGTCCGGGCCGACCACATAGCGCACGTCGAACTGGTCCGGTTCGAGGATTGCGCAGTGCGCGAGTTCGCCTTCCAACTGGCCGGACTTCTGCACTGCTGCGGGACGCTTCGGGTCCAGGTGGCGGGCGTAGGCGATAGCCGGCGACTTGGCCACCGAGTCGAGCACCGTCTTCGACGCGCCTTCCATGCTGTGGTAGGCATCGATCGACAGGCCGTGCTGAACGCCGGTCCACATTTCGGTGAGGGTGCGAGGTGCGTTCATGATTGCCTCAATGCAGCTTGTTGGTCAGCACCGGCTGATAGTGGCCGGAGTAATTCAGCGAGCCGAGCCACTTGTCGCCGAGGTCGCGGATCTGCTGCAGGCGCCGCGATTCGAGGATCGCCAGTTGCTTTTCCTCGTCGCTCAGGCCGGTCTCGACGTGGCGCAGGTCGGTCATCTTTGCGGGCTCTCCGGTTTCCTGTGGCGCGTTCTCTTCATCCTTCGAGCAGCAACCGCCGTTGTAGGTGTCGCTCTGCTCCGTCCAAGTCCAACCGCAGTGCTCGCATACGTGCTCTTGATCGAACTCGATACCGACTGATCCAACGTTGTCCACATGCCGCTTGATGTCGGCGGCGATTTCGTCGCAGCGTTCCTGCATGTCGCGCTCGATACGCTGTTGTGCTTCAGGCCCATTGCCGTATGCGGAGAAGCAGCGCAAGGCTCAAGCATCGGCAAACGCACGCTGGAATAAGTCCGAAGGCAATGCGAACGCATCTAAAACGCATGATGCGTCGGACATGCGAACGCATAGCGAAGGCAATGCTCACCAATCACCAATCACCAAACACCAAGAACCAGAGAAAGACAGTGGTACTTCTATCGTCAGTGGTACCTCTGCCTCGCGTGCGCATGCGAACCCGCCACGCAACGCTGGCGATTGGGCGAGCTACTTCCGTGACCGCTACGGCGTGGAGATCGACGTGTCCAGCGTCCACGAACGGAAAAAGGTCTGGCCGATCTTCACGGCCTGGTGCAACGCACGACTGACGCTGGAGCAGATCGACGAGGCCGTGATCCAGGCCCGCAAGCAAGCCAAGCAGCCCATCGCATTCCTGCCCAGCTACGTCGACCGCGTGCTGGCATCGCAAGCCCAAGGCGTTGGCGTCGACAACGATGCCGTGAACGCAGAAGCCGCCGCACTGCTGTTCGGCGACGACACCCTACCGGAGGTGATCCATGGTTGAGCAAGACTTCCCGGCATTCGCCAAGATGCTGGACACCGTGTAGCGTGTATCTCGGCCAGGTGGTAGTGAACGGCGGTCAGATCACGATCGAGCGCCCGGCCAACAGTATCGAGATCGGCCTGAACTTCACCAACCGGATCAAGCTGCTTCGCCCCGAGATCCAGACCGGCGAGGGCAGCGCGCAGGGCAATCAGATGAGCACCAGCGAGGTCATGCCGTTGTTCCTGAACACGACCGGGTGCAAGGTCGATACCGGCGATCTCAACCCCGAATACAAGGAAATCGAGATCCCATTCCGGCAATTCGGTGAGAACGTGCTCGACATGCCGCCGGAGATCGTCAGCGATTTCGACACGATCGGCGTTCTGGGCTGGCAGCGTGGCGATTCCCCGCTTACGCTGATCCAAGACCAGCCGTACCCATTCCACGTGCTGGCCATTGTCCGCAAACTCACGGTGAACTCATGACCATCCGAACTGCTACCACGGCTGACGTGCCCCGCATTGTGGAACTGGGTGCGGCCCTCCATACCGAGTCGCCACGCTGGTCCCGTATTCCATTCAACCGTGCGCGTGCCGCGGAAACGATGTCGCGAACGATTCTTAGCACTGAAGGTGTGGTCTACCTATACGAGGTAGATGGTGTGGTAGTGGGCGGGATTGCTGGCTCAATACAGCCCCACTGGGCATGTGACGCGAACATTGCCCACGAACTTAGCTTCGTCATCGACCCCGAGTACCGGGGCGGTTTGGCGGCCTGCCGCCTGATCTGCGCGTTGGTGGCATGGGCGAAAATCAAAGGTGCTGCGTGGCTGCACGCTGGCACATCTACGGGACTGGACGCAGAGATGACAGCCAAGTTGTACGAGCGTCTCGGATTTGTTCGTTGTGCCATTGGACTGGAGTTTCACTATGGGCGTTGAAGTCGCACTGCTTGCGGCCGGCACAGCACTGGCTGCCGGGGCCTCCATCTACGGGGGAATTCAGCAAAAAAGCCAGGCGGACACCCAGGCGGAACTGACGCAGCGCCAGGCTGCGCAGGACAAGGATGCTGCCGTAGCGCAAGCCGAGAAGATCCGCAAGGCCGCCCGCCAGCAACAGGCCGAGGCAACTGCGAACCTTGCGGCATCGGGCGTGTCGGTGGGCACCGGTACGCCTCTGCGCATCAGCAATGAGATTTACAAGACAGCGGAGCAGGATGCGTATCAGACAATACTGAGCGGCAACCGCGCGTACCAGTCCGGGGTGACGCAGGCAGGTCTACTGAGTTCCAGTGGCGACGCGGCGATGACCGGCGGCATCCTGAGTGGCGCTGGCTCGCTGCTGTCGGGTGCTTCGGCAACTTATAAGTCCGGGTGGGGGAAGAGGCCGACCGCAACCACCTCAACAGGAGCCAACTCGTGAAGATCAGCCTTGGCAACTTCGGTAACACTGTCGCGCGGCCAGCGCCAGACGTACAGGTCCCGAACACTAGCGCAGCCATCGCGCAGGGCGTGGCCAGCATTGGTCAGGCAGTTGGCAGTTTCGGGCAGGTCATTCAGGAACAGGCTGACACCCAGCGACGCGCCGACGCCGCGCTGTCTCTCGCCCAGTTCGACAACGACGTGCGCGACGCTCACGACACGGTCGGACGGCGCCTAGAGAGCGGCGAGATCAAGGCGGCCGACGCCATCCCCGAGTACCGCAAGCAGATCGGTGACCTGCAGAAGCAACGCTTCGAAGGGATGGACGCTCAGACGAGGCAACTAATCGAACCGAACCTACTGCGCACGACCGGCGCACTGGAGCGAAATCTGCAAGGCGCGGTGGTCAAGCGCCAGCAGAGCGAGATCGGCGCCAGCCTGGACGGTCTCGGCGAGCAGTTCCAGCGCAACGCCATGCGCGATCTGCCGGGTTCCATTGCCAATTACCACGGCGCGGTCGACCAGCTTGGACCGCAGGCCGGGCTGACCCCGGAGCAGATGGCGCAGAAGAAACAGGCATTCACCGAGGGTGCCACCTACAACTTCGCCAATGCCACGCTGGAAGGTGCCGCTCAGACCGGCAATGCCGACCTCGTGAAAGCGGCGATGGACAAGATTGGCGGTGCCGAAGGCGAGCCGCTGGATCCGGCCAAGCGCACCGCACTGATGACCAAGGGCTACGGCTACCTGAACGGCATCGAGGCGGCTGGCATTCGGGCGCAGGAGAAGGCCGAGCGCGAGGCCAAGGCACGCGAGGAAAAGGCGAAGGACGCGGTCAACGCCGCCACCGATATCGTGCTGCGCGGCAAGTATCTGGACATCGATACCATCGACAGCCTTGCAACGACGACAGCAGGCACGGGCTATGCGGCGCAGGCGCAGGAACTGGTGAAGAACCAGGGCGAGGCCGCGCGCTTTGCCACGATGCCGTCGGCTCAGCGCAAGGCGCTGCTCGAGCGGGAGAACGCTGCGGCAGTGACCAAGGGCCAGGGCATCAGCCCCGCGCGCCAGAAACAACTGGATCAACTCGGCCGCATCGATTTGAACATCGACAACGCAGTGAAGGATGACGTCTGGCAAGCGGCACAGGAAAGCGGTGTAGTGACCCGCGCCCCGACCATCAACATCGGCAACATCCAGGACGCGCAGCAGATCATCGGGGTCCGCATGCAGCAGATCGGCCAGGTCGAGGATTGGACCGGGAAGAAGGAAAGTCCACTGCAGGCTGGCGAGGCCCGGATGCTTGGGCGGCTGGTGCAATCCCTCCCGCCCGAGCAGGCAGCAACGGCGCTGGGGTCGCTCGGCGGCATGGTGAAGGACATGGACCGGGTCTCTGCGCTGGCAAAGCAGATGGGGGGCGACAACGCCGTTCTGGCCAACGCCATGGCCTATGCGAACGCCCAGACTTCCGTGGGCCGCTACACCGCTGAACTCGTCCTGCGCGGTCAGCAGGCGATGAAGGACGGCACGGCCAAGGTCGACCAGGCCAAGGAAACCGGCTGGAAGGCAGAGATTGCCAAGAAGATCGACGGCCTGACCATGAATCAGGACACCTCGCGCGCGTGGAAGGATTCGACATTCATGATCATGGCAGGGCTGGTGGCTGAGGGTAAGTCTCCCGACGTCGACCAGGCAGTGAACCTCGCGACCGGCGGCGTACGCCAGCAGCGCGACGGCACGAAAGTCCCGCGCCCATACGGCATGTCCGACGATACCTTCACGCAGCGGATTGCCGGGATCACCGCCAACGATCTCGCAGCTCAGGCCATCGGTGGAGAAGTCTACAGCGGGGCGACAGCCATCCCGCTCGATCGCTTCATCCAGCAACTGCCACAATCTTCGCTGGTGCACGCCGGGCAGGGCCGGTACAACATCCGCGCGGGGCAAGGCTTCGTCACGAACAACGTCGGGCAGCGGATCACCATCGACCTGAACCCGTCCCGCCCGACTGCAGCGCCGCCAAATGGCGCCCAAGGCATGCCGGCAAGGAGCGCGCAATGATCGACGGCTTGCTGCAAGACAGCATCGATAAAACCCTAGACGACCGGCAGGCCAGGCCCGTAGCCGCCCCGAAGCAGCAGTCCGGGTTCTCGGTCTGGAACACGATCAAAGCTCCGGTGGTAGGCGCGGCAGCCGGCGGCGTCGAGGCGGGCGGCTTTGGCGCCGACGTGCTTGGCGCATTCGGCCAGGTGCAGGCGGGCTACGGAGCCATGGCTGACCCATCCCTGCTGCTGTCGCCAGATGAGATGCAGAAGCGCCGCGACGCAGGCGAGCAGGCGCGCGAGCAGGTTCAGAGCGGCGAAGCCTTCAGCACCGATATCGGCACCGGCCTGCGCACCACGGCGCGGAGCATGCTGCCCGATCCGGCAACCTCCAACGTGGTCGAGCAGACGCTGTTCCAACTGGGCCGATTCGGTGGCAAGGCCGTGGGCTACTCGCTAGCGGCGGGCCCCGTGCTGGGCGCCACGCTGGTTGCCGGCGACGAGGCGCTGACCGAGGCTGATCGCCTGAAGGCCGAGGGCGTCGATATCGAGACGCGGACGAAGGTCGGTGCGGTGGCCGGCCTCGCTGCTGGCGCTGGCGTGGCGCTGCCTGTTGCCGGCCGCACGATCGCGCAGACCGCCGCGCTGGTGGTTGCTGGTGGACCTGCGGCCTACATCGCCCAGCAGGCCGCGTCGCGCGAGATTCTGAAAAGCGCCGACTACACCAAGATCGCTGACCAGTACGACCCATTCGACCCGGTCGGTCTGGCAGTGTCGACGCTGATCCCTGCTGGCTTCGGAGCGTGGGCGGCGCGCGGCATGCGCGGTGCGGCCAAGCCAGCGCCGGCTGGTGATGCCGCAGCGTCGCGCGCGCTAGTAGACATGGCCGGCAACGAACGGAAGGCGCTGCGGTACGACGACCCGCGCCTTGATGCGTATGCCGTGACTGCGGCCCAGCGCGAGGGCGTGCCGGCAGAACTGATGGTGGCTCTGAAAAACGCGGGCGAGAAGTCCGGTTCCACGGCGGTATCCCCAAAGGGCGCGCGTGGCGTGGCCCAGTTCATTCCCGAGAACCTGATCAAGTACGGGGTGAAAGACCCGACCGACCCGGTGCAGTCGCTGGACGGCATGGCGAAGTATCTGAAGGACACGCTGAAGCAGTACAACGGCGATATCCGCGCGGTGATCGCCGACTACAACGGCGGCCCGCGCCAAGCCAAGGCCGTGCTGGAAGGCAAGCTTCCTCCGGCCGCCGAGACATCCCGCTACCTGCGTCGCGTCGAAGACTACATGGCCGAGCGCGGTGGAGAAGCCGCCGGCCGCGCCGCCGCCAACGATCCAGATGCCCAGGCAGCCGCCCGCACCCAACTCATCCGCGACACGGTGGATAGCTGGAACCTGAAAGACCCGACCGATATTGCTGCCGCTCAGGACCATCTGCACGCCATCGTCCGGGCATCTGATCAACTGGGCGCCGGCACGCGTGTGGACGTGAGCGACACCATCCAGTGGGACACGCTGCAGCAGACCCGCATGCTCGACGACATGGTCGGCCGCTTCGAAGCCGCGCGGACCGATCTGCTGGGCGAGGCTGGGCAGGCGGCAGAGCCTGGCGCCATCCGTTCCCTGCGCGCCGAGATCGATCAACTGCGCCGCGCTGCGCCCGACAACAGCGACGAGGCGATCCGCACGCGCGCCAAGGAACTGCAGGACGAGGGCGCCGGCCGGGTTAGCTACAAGCAGGCGCAGGCTGCAGCAAAGAAGGAAATCACCGCTGCGCTCGACGAGCACACCGCGCGCCTCGATTCGCTGGAGCGGCAGGTAGAGACGAACCGGAGCGCCGAGCAGGCGCGGCAGGCGGTGCAGCAGCTTGACGAGCAGATCGCCGGGGCCAAGGCCACGCGTGCCAGTCTCGATGCGCCGCCCAGCCCGGTCAAGGCTACGGCACTGGCAGCCAAGCAGACCGCGAAAGAGACGCCCGCCAAGGCACCCGGCGAGAAGGCGGAAGGCGGTGGCATTCCCCCGCTCAATGAAACGCCGGGCGGCAATCCTGCAACAGAACCGGCCGCCGGAGCAACGAAACCGGGGGAAAGTGGGACAGGCGCGCAGTCAGCCGCCGCATCGGTTGACGCTCAGGCCGCTGAGATCGCCAAGCTATCGCCCGACATGATGGTGCAACTGGAAGGGATGGATGCGCCGGTCAGGCTGGCCGATGCGCTGGAAGCGGTGAAGGCCGAGGCCGCGCGTGACGCCGCTGATGCGCCGCTGCTGCAGGTCGCCGCAGAGTGCTTCTTGCGTAACGCCTAACGGATGATCAGGGACAGGATGATGCCGGCCGCCGCGATAGTGCCGACGATGCAGAACCAGGCGCGGAAGGCACGCCACGCGGCCCGGAAGTCCGCAGGCAGGTTCCTGCTGCTGGTCCCTGACAGCACGCACGCAGGCACGACGCCGCACACCCAGACGAACGCCGCCACGTATGCAATCGGGTGCTGCGACGGCAATACTGCCGCGAGCATGCCGAGCGCCGGGACGCCGAGCAAGATCCACCAGATACCGGCGGTGTGGGTGAGAAATCGAATCAGAACCATGGGAGCGAGTATATGACACCGCAATGCCGCACTGCTGTCAGCGCCGCCGCTGGCCGCGCGCTGACCGATGCCGAGGTCAAAAAGATCGACGACCGGCTATCCGCCACGATGCGCCAGCTTGCACGCCGTGACCCGGCAACGTGGCAGGCCATGCCCCGCGACGCTCGGGTATTGGCCGCCGCGCAGGAGGCGATGACCCAAATCCAGCAGGAAGCCGCGTTGAAGGTGACGCGCGCCAGCCTGCAGATCGTCAAGACGGCGGCCATGGATACACGCGTGACCGACCTCATGACCCAGTTCAGCGACAACCGCAGCAAGGCGCTGGTCCGGGAAATGGACATCACCGGCGCCTACATCGAGGGCGTCAAGCGCGAGAACATGGCGCAACTGATGGACCTGCTCGATGCCTCGGTCAGCACGCAGGGGACGAGCGCGGCACGCCGGGGTCTGATGTTCCTGTTCGACGCCGAGAATCCCGGCATGACGCGGGATCTGGCCGTCGAGATCATCGCCGGTGCCAACGGTGCGACGGGCAACACGCTGGCGCAGAAGGGCGCGCGGGCATGGCTGGATACCATCGAGCGCATGCGACAGCGCTTCAACGCATCCGGCGGCGATGTCGGCCAACTTGATTACGGCTACCTGCCGCAGCCCCACGACACGGTGCGCGTGCGCGGCGACGGCTCGGCCAAGGCGCAGGACGACTGGGCGCAGAAGACGCTGCCGCTGCTCGACCGCAGCCAGTACGTGCGTGAGGATGGCGCGCGCATGAACGACGCCGAGACGCTGGATTTCCTGCGCGAGGCGTGGACGACCATCGCCACGGACGGCCTGAACAAGACGACACCGGGCAGCCGGCCGGCGGCGGGCAGCGCGGCCAAGGCCAACGCCGGCAGTCAGAGCCGCCAGATCCACTACAAGGACGGCAACGCCTATCTGGAGTACATGGGGCAGTACGGCGCGGGCAGCATGTATGACGCCATGCTCGGGCACGTCGGCCGTCTCGCGCGCGATATCGGACTGGTCGAGCGGTACGGTCCCAATCCGAACCAGCAGATGCGTCTGCAGTTCGATCTTGCCGACCGCGCTGACCATGGCATCGACCGTACCTTCGGCATGCTGCCGCAGTCGTACTGGGACGTTCTGAGCGGCACCACTGGCGCGCCGGTTAGCGGGCGCATCGCCGAGATCGGCACCCATCTGCGCAACATCCAGACGTTCGGCAAACTGGCCGGCGCGGTGCTCTCCAGCGTGACCGACGTGGGAACGTACTTCGTGACCACCGGCTATAACCGCCTGAGCTACTGGGACGCGCTGAAGAACATCGGCAAGCAGTTCGACGGCGACACCCGTGACTTCCTGAGCATGCACGGCATCATCGCCGAGTCGATGATCTCTGACCTGAACCGCTGGAGCGGCGACAACATCCGCCAGACGTGGAGTGGGCGCCTCGCGAACAGCACCATGAAGCTGTCGCTGATGAACGCGTGGACCGACACGCTGCGCCGCGCGTACAGCATGACCATGATGAATGGTATGGCCAAGCTCTCGAAGACGGACTGGAAGGCGCTGACCGAATACGACCGCTGGCGCATGACGAGCAAGGGGCTTACAGAGGCCGATTGGGATGTCGTCCGACAGGCGCAGCTCACGCCCTACAACGGGATGGACTTCCTGACGCCTGAGTCGATCCGGGCCGGCGGAGATCCGCGCGCCGACGAGGTGGTGGCGAAGGTTCTCGGGCTGATCACCGACGAGTCGGAATATGCGGTGCTGAACCCGGACCTTGCCACCAAGGCGTCGGCATCATGGGGCGGTTTGCAGCGTGGTACACCATTGGGCGAATTTGCTCGTTCTGTAATGCAGTTCAAGTCTTTTCCCATCGCGATGGTTTCTAGACACTGGTCGCGGATGGTCGAGGCGCCCGGCGGCATCCAGGGCGCACCGGCGCTGGCGAATCGCGCTCTCTACGGTGGCGCAATGATGGTCAGTCTCACAGCGCTCGGCGCCATCGCCTATCAGAACAAGCAGATCGTCAGTGGTAAAGATCCGATTGATATGTCGCAGGGCAAGTTTTGGCTGCGCGCGTTGGCGCAGGGCGGCGGTCTCAGTATTGTTGGCGACTTTCTGCTTACCGATCCTAGCGATAGTTACGGAGACGACGCCACAAAAGCGATTGCAAGTGCTGCAGGTCCGACGATTGGCAGCGCTGCAGAATTGGTAATTAAGCTCGGCAAAGGCAATCTGTTCGAATCTGCGGCGGGAAAGGATACGCATGCTGGTGCGGAAGCCTTCCGCTTCGGACGCAGCCACCTTCCATACGTGAATCTCTGGTACGCGAAGGCTGCGCTTGATCACGCTGGCCTGCAGTCGTTGCAAGAGAACCTCTCTCCCGGCTATCTTTCGAAGATGAAGGCGCGGGCACAGAAAGAGTGGCGACAGGACTACTACTGGAACCCCGGCACAGGGGCACCGGATCGAGCGCCGAACCTCGGCGCCGCATTTGGAGAGTGATATGAGGCAGGACCAATTCGAGCGCCTCCAAGCGCTGACCGAGAAGCTGACGGACGTGTTCCTCGATGAAGCGGAGCCGAGCAAATGGCCCGGCCACGGCATTGATGCCAACGCCATGGACCAGCAGACCCGGGGCGACCGGTACTGGTGCAAGAAGAACGCCGCTGCCACGCTCACCGTCATCATGAAGACCACCGGCCTGATCGGCGTGATTCAGCATCGGAGCGCGGCCGGCGCGCCTGAAGGCGTGCAGCCCGAGAGCGACGAGCCGGATGGCCTCGATGGCGAGATCCGTGCAGCCGAGAAGGAGGCGCAGCGCCTGCTGAACAAGATCGGCGGCGCGACCAGCAAGGAAGCCTTCGACAAGCGCGTCCATGGCAAATAAGCGCATCAGCTTTCTGGCCTTCTTCCTGCTCTGGGCGAAGGTCATGAACTGGCAGGTTCCCACACTGCACGTGCGTATCTGCCACTGGCTGGAGTTCTGCGAGGATACTGAGCGTGTGCTGATGGTCTTCCGTGGCGCGGCCAAGTCCACCATCTACGCCGTCTACAAGGCTTGGCAGCTTTACAACGACGGCACATGGGTGTCCCTGATCTGGGCAGCAGACGGCAAACTCGCGGCGAAGCTGACCCGCGACACGATCAACGTGCTGCGCCGGCACCCTCTGTGCGGCGGCATGCTTCCCACGAAACCCGGTTCGCAGATGTTCTGGGTGACCGGCGCCAACGACGCGCGTAACGCCAGCATGACAGCCGTGGGCGTCAACCAGAACGTGACCTCTGCCCGCGCGCGCGATATCGACTACGACGATGTGGAGGTGCCGAAGAACATCCGCACCGCCGACGCCCGCGAGAACCTCCGCTCGAAGATCCAGGAAGGCACGTTCATTCTGGTGCCTGGCGGACGCGAAACCTACATCGGAACGCCACACACCCACGATTCGGTCTATCCGGAACTGGTCAGTGCTGGCGCGGCGCTTCTGAAGATTCCTCTGTTCGAAGACGCGATCCGGTACGACAAGGAAATGGACACGCGCACGCGGTTCCCTTTCCCGTTCGAGCCGGGCCCTGACGGTATCTACGTGATCAGCGGCATCCACAAGGCGGCTCGTCTCCTGAAGGAAGGCGACGACTACACCCTCGACGGCAGGATGGTTGTGCTCAATCGCCCGGTCGGCGCGGTGCTGGATATCTACGCCCGGTGCGCATGGCCCGAACGTTTCGACCGAGCCGACATCCTGAAACGCCGCCGCAAGGTACGGACGCTCAACTACTGGGACAGTCAATACATGCTCGAAGCCAAGCCGATCACCGAGAGCCGACTCGATCCTGAGCTGATCAAGGCATACGACATGCACCCGCGTCTGGAGACTGCGAATCGCGCCGTTCGCATGATGCTGGGGAACGTGCAGATCGTGAGCGGCAGAGCGTATTGGGACCCGGCCAAGGGCAAGATCGGCGGCGATACCTCGGCCTTCTCGCTGATGCTCGACGACGGCTACGGCAATCACTACTGGCACGTAGCCCAAGGCTTGACCGGTGAGGCGGCGGTGTTCGACGACAGCCGAAACACGAAGATCATCGGCGGCCAGGTGATGCAGATCGCAGAGTTGGTGCGCCGCTTCAACATCGTCCACGTCTCGGTGGAAACCAACGGCCTCGGCGCCTTCATGCCGAAGCTGTTGCAGCGGGCACTGAAGCAGGAAGGGCTGCGCTGCGGTGTCAAAGAGCACATCGCCAAGGGCAACAAGAACGAGCGAATCCTTGCCGGCCTGGAGCCGCCCATGAAATCGGGCGTGCTGTGGGCGCACGTCGACGTGCTGAACGGTCCGATGTGGGACGAAATGAAGGACTGGAACCCGGCGGTCAAAGAGCAGCCGGACGGATACCTCGATTCCGGTTCTGGCGCCATCCTCGAATCGCCTGTGCGCATTAACCACCTTGTCGGGAAACCGACAGCCGAGAACGTCAAAGATTGGCGGCAATCCGCAGGGGTCCACGAAGTGACCCTTGAGGTCGACTAGCGCGCCGTCAACTGGCGGCGCCTCCTACAAAGGCCGCCGCCAATGTCCGTACCAGATCAGCCCACAATCTTTTCCTACGTCGGCAACGGGGTAACCACCACGTTTGCTTACGGGTGTTACCTGCTGTCAGCCGATGACCTCGTCGTGAACGTCAACGGCGCATCGGTGACATCCGGCTTCACCGTCAATGGCGTTGGCAGCCAAACCGGTGGCGCTGTCATCTTCACGACCCCGCCAGCAGACGGCGTGTCCGTGGTGCTCTATCGCGATGTCGCAATCGAACGCCTGACCGACTACCAGCGCAACGGCGACTTCCGTGCGCAGACGGTCAACAACGACTTCGATCGCCTGTGGATGGCGCTGCAGGATTTCATCCGCACGAAGCTGCTGTCCCTGCGATACCCGACCGTCGAGAACCTGGACGGCGAACTGCCTGACGCCAACGCCCGCAAGGGCATGCTGCTTGGCTTCAACCTGTCGAACGGCCGCCACATGATGGTGCCGTTCCCGACCTCGGTAGGGGCCGGTGACCGCATGCCATTTACGCTAAATGTCGGCGTTGACTTCAACCCCGGTGACACCACTGTCACGTTGCCGCGCGCGCCGGGAACGAAGGGAAATCTCGAAATGTTCTGGGATGCGGCGCCACAAGAATTCGGCGAATGGTCCTTGGGCGGCCTGTCGGTGGATTACACAACCCCGATCCCGCCAGGCGTCACCAAGATCTGGGGCTACATCGGCACAACACTATCGACGCTTACCCCGTCCGATGACTCTGTCACCGCCGATTCGCTGGCATCGAGCAACACCGCACTGGCCGCGATCGTCTCCAAGCTGAAGTTCATCGCCAGCGGTGCCGGTGCGGTCTATCGCTCGGTGATGGACAAGCTCCGTGATCAGGTCCATGTCATGGACTTCGGCGCGAAGGGCGACGGTGTGACGCCCGCCAGCGCTGCGATCCAGGCGGCAATCGACAGCGGCGCGGGGCGTGTCCACGTCAGCCGTGGCACGTACCTGATCGACACCGCCATCGAACTGCGCGACAACCTCGTGATCGATTGCGACAAGGATGCGTTCTTCATCCCCGCGTCGAACACGATGACGATCTTCAAATCGACCTCGCACGCGTACTTCTCGCGCATCCATGGCGCGACGGTGGATGGCAACGGGAAGTCAGGTATCACTGCTTTCGACCTGACGAACTTCCGTTTGCAAGCCGGGCTGTTCAACTGCTACGTGACGAAGGTGCAGATCGGTGCGTATTTCCGAAGCGGCTGCTTCGGCGCTAAGTGCGACAACTTCACGTCGTACTACGGGGTGCCCAACCCGATTCAGGTGGTCGAGAACGGGTCCGTCATCGACATCACGAACCCATGCTTGGAGAACACCGACGGACCGAACAGCCACAGTGGCAACGGCATCTATGTGACTGGAGCGGGCATTGTCAACGAAGGCGTTGGCATCATCGGCGGCTTCATCCAGGGCTTCGATTACGGCGTCCTGGACAGCGGCAACGGAACCCGCATCGAGCGCACCTACTTCGAACAATGCGACCTTGGCGACATCTTCTTCCAAGGTGCAATCGCAAGCTCTGCGCGAGACACGCAGCACTCTGCAAATGCCGGCCCGTGCTGCATCAAGATGCGCAATTGCGATGGCGTCCGTGCGTTCTACAACAAGATGGTGTCCGGTGGCCGCACGCAGAAATACGACGTTGACTCTAGCAACACGAACTGCAGCCGCGCTGAGTCCGGTAGCCAATACGGCAACGATTTCCCGCTGGGAGACGTCACGTACCTGCCGCAGCACAGCCCGCGCTCGAACAATGTATTCACGCCGACCATTGCGGGTAGCACGTCTGCAGGCGTTGGCACGTACACCGCCCAGCAAGGTCGCATTTCCCTTCACGGTGAGCAGGTTGACGTTGCACTGACGGTCGGATGGAGTGCTCACACTGGCACCGGCAAGCTGGTCATTAAGGGGCTTCCTCTGGGCTATGCGCCGCAAAGCTACTCGCCATCATCCAACCCACCTGGCCCCCTACGCATTGCCCACGTTGTCATTGAGGGCGTGCCGTACACGGGGCCGATTCTAAACGCCTACTTCAACGGGAATGGGACAGATATCTCTGTGACCCAAATCCCCGTCGCTGGGACTACGCCGGTGCTGTTCGACCTGCCGACCAGCGGAACCGCACACCTCAAGATGAGCTACAACGCCAACCCATAAGGACGACCATGCGCAAGATTCTCACGGGCCTGCTGGCCCTCACCTTCTCGGCACTGGCGATCGGCGCCACCACCACGCCGGTCACGCTGATCAATCCTGCTGGTTCGACATCGGGGCAGGCGATCGTTTCGACCGGGCCCAGCACGGCGCCCGCGTGGGGCAACGTCACCGCCACGGCGCTCGGCCCGGTTGCCGCAAACACCGCCATCGCCAACGTTACCGGCTCCAGCGCCGCACCGACTGCGGCTGCACTGCCAAGCTGCAGCACCGGCAACAGCGCGCTGAAGTACACCAGCGCCACGGGCTTCTCGTGCGGCACGACGTTCGCGCTGACGAGCGGCAACCTGTCGCAGTTCGCGGCCACTACATCGGCGCAGTTGCTGGGCGTGCTGTCGGATGAGACGGGCAGTGGCTTGGCGGTGTTCGGCACATCCCCGTCGCTGACCACACCGACGATTGCTGGCGCGGCGCTCTCGGGCACCTTCAGCGGCACGCCGACCTATAGCGGCAACGTCACCTTCACCAGCACGATCACGCCATCGCAGACCGCTGGCATCGTAGGCACCACGACGAACAACAACGCGAATGCGGGTGCATGGGGCGAGTATGTTGAAGTGTCGCCGGCAGCCGTCGGCCTCACCACGGCGACGACCACCAACATCACTTCGCAGAGCTTGGCGGCAGGCGATTACGACGCATATTGCAACGTGTTCTTTCTGACTGGCGCGGGTGACACCGCCACATCAGTGATCGTTGCCCTCAACACGACTAGCGCCACGTTGCCAGCGGTACCACTCTACAACCACTCCGGAAACATCAGCATCCCGGCAGGCACCGGTGTCACGCGCGATTCCACTCTGCGGCGCTTTTCCCTGGCCAGCACTACCACGGTCTATTGCGTGGCAAACGCCACGCACTCGGGCGGCACGATGACCGGGCAGGGGATTCTGCGCGTGCGGCGCATTCGATAAATAAGCCGCGACGACGGCAAGACTGGGGTCCAAAGTATGCAGCGAGATAGTCATGCATCCATTCCACATCTCACCGAAGACCAGATCGAACAGATTGCAGAGCGGGCCGCCCAGGTCGCACTGGAACGCGTCTACACACAGATCGGAAAGTCAGTTGTATCGAAGTTCCTGTGGCTGGTTGGCGCGGGTACTCTTGCGGTGGCTGCTTGGCTGAACGGTGCGGGGTACTTTCACAAATGACCTCTGACCAGCTTCGCGCCATCATGCCGCTGGCCGGCATGCGAGCCCAGGTATTCGCCATCCCTCTGAGCGAGGCGATGGCGGAATTCCACATCGACACTGCGCAGCGCCAGGCCGCATTCATCGCACAGATCGCGCACGAGTCCGGGCAGCTTCGCTACACGCGGGAACTGTGGGGGCCGACCATCGCGCAGACGCGCTACGAAGGGCGCACCGATCTCGGCAACGTGGAACCGGGTGATGGCAAGCGTTTCATGGGGCGCGGTCTCATTCAGATCACCGGGCGCAGCAACTACGTGAAATGCGGGTTCGCGCTTGGCCTCGATCTGATCGCCCAGCCGGAAACCCTCGAAGAGCCCGAGAGCGCCTGCCGATCTGCCGCGTGGTTCTGGTTCAACTCGGACCTGAATCGCTATGCAGACAAAGACGATTTCGCTGGGCTGACACGCCGGATCAATGGCGGACTGAACGGCCTCGAAGACCGCAAGCATTTCTGGGCGCTCGCTCGGAAGCAACTGGGAGTTTGATATGCCCCTCATCCCAATCGCCATGGCGCTGGCGCAGTTCGCGCCGGGAATCATCAAGCTCCTGACCGGCAGCGACAAGGCCGAGGACGTGGCCGCGCACGTTGTCGGGATCGCCCAAACCATCACCGGCGAGGTGAGCCCTGAAGCGGCACTGGCCGCGATCAAGGCCGATCCGAACAAGGTGCTGGAGTTCCAGCAGGCCATGAGCGCGCAGCAGGTCGATCTGGAGAAAGCCTATCTGGCCGATGCGGCGAACGCTCGTCAGCGCGATGTTGAGCTTGCCAAGGTGGGAATCCGCAACGACCGGGCCAATGTGCTGGCCGGCGCTGCGTTGCTGCTGGTACTGATCTGCCTGGCCGTGGTGATCTGGATGGGCGACCTGAACGAGTATGCCAAGGGCGGCATCAGCCTGATCCTCGGCCGCGCGCTGGGTTGGGTTGAGCAACTGTTCTCTTTCGAGTTCGGCACAACCCGTTCCAACAAGACGAAGGACGAGACGATCAACAAGCTCGCCGGCTAACCGCGGCTCTCAGTTGCTGAAGAACCGCGCCTTGTTGCCGCCCAGGTACTTCATCACGCGCTGCTCGGTATCGGTCAGCGCCTTCACATAGCGCTTGTTCTCCACGCAGCAGAGCGTCACGGCAGTCGCGCGCTCGGCACGGTCGAAGTCGGCGGACGTCTTGAAGAACACGATCTTCTCGCGCCCATAGTCCACGGTGATCATGTCGCCTTTGCGCACGGTGAAAGGTGCATCCAGCGTGGTCTGATTGCTGGTGATCTGGTGCAGCCAGCCTTCCAGCATGTCGAACTTCTCGTCGAGCGTGACCGGCTTGTAGAAGCTCAGTCCTTCCTTGACCTTGGCAGGGGAGCCGGCCAGCACCACGTCAGCCGGTGTGTCCTTCGTCAGGTTCGAACCGATCAGCGCAACCGCGCGCCGGCCAATACGCACTCCGGATGCCACGATGCACGATCCAACCAGCCAGACATCGGACTCGACGTGGATAGGGCGCTCGCCGAACAGGGTGCAGCCCTCGATCTGCTCGCCGGCCGCCACGTGCGACCACAGCTGCGAGTACATGCCCACGCGCACGCCGTTCTCGATGGTCAGGCCACCGGTGCCGTCGAGCACCGTGTTCTGGCCAAACCAGCAATGCTGTCCGATCGACACGCCCGTCTTGGACAGAACCAGGGTGTCGGCATGCAGGGTGGTCCAGTCGCCAATGGTGACGTTGCCGCCGTCGATGATCATCTTGACGCCATCGCCCAGGTTCACGTAGTCGCCGAGCTTCACCGTGCCATGCTTGGCGAAGATGATCTGTACGCCTTCGCCTACCGAGCAGCGCTCGCCCATTTCGACGGTGCCATGGCCAACCTTCTTGATCTTGTCTGCGGACATTTGTGACTCTCTCCTGTGTGCGGGGTGGCAGTGTACTATGGCGTCGGCGTCCAGTTTCCCGCATCCCGGCCTCCCGCCCACGATGGCATCGCCGCCTTGATTGCCTATTGCGTTACGCGCGCCATACGCTTATGTCATTCTGTGGCTTATGGATTGCGGGGGTTCGAGTCCCCTCCCTCGCACCAACCTCCCAAAATGTTGCCCTTCCGCAACATTGCCAATAAGCTCCAATTCCTGCCACTAAACGCCGCAATCCCAAGCCCCACAAGGCTTCGCAGGCGTTCGTCCATTTTTCCGGCTGACCAATGAGTGCCACTAAAAGGCACTTATAATCCGTCGGGCGCCCCCAGAATTCCCCCACGGAGCCCCCATGGCATCGTTTCAGAAAACTGGGAAGGGCTGGCGCGTCCAGCTCGATGTGAAAGGACAGCGCGACAGCTGTAGCTTCGCGACGAAGGCTCAGGCGTACGCCTGGGCGGTATTGCGCGAGGCCGAGATGCGGTCGTTGGACGCTGGCCAGGGCAGTAAAACCCATACGGTCGGCGATGTGCTCGACGACTATCAGAAGAAGGTCAGCCCGACCAAGCGGGGTGCCCGTTGGGAAAAGCTGCGCCTAGACGTGATCGGCCGGAAGGAGATCCAGGGCAGGCCGTTCCGCGAGATCCGACTTGCTGACCTCCGGCCCACCCACATTGCCGCCTGGCGCGATGCCCGCGTGCGCGAAGTATCCGGTTCGTCGGTGTCACGCGAGATGTCGCTGCTGTCGCACGCCCTCGAGGTGGCGCGCAAGGAATGGGGCTGGCTGGTGACCGATCCCATGAAAGAGGTGCGCCGGCCGGCAGAGAATCCGCCGCGTCAGCGCCTCATCTCCCAGAAGGAAATCGAACGGATCACTGTGGCTCTCGGCTACCGCGAGGGGCTGGCGGTTGCCTTACCGTCACAGCGCGTGGCCGTGGCCTTCCTCCTGGCGATCGAGACGGCCATGCGGTCTGGAGAAATGCTCGGGCTGACCAGCACGACCGTGGATTACTCCGCGCGCGTTGCCCATCTGCCGCTGACCAAGAATGGTGGCGCGAGGGATGTGCCGCTGTCCACGCGGGCCGTCGAGCTGCTGAAGATGCTGCCCGCCGTGAAGGAGGGCGCGCCATTGTTCAATCTGTCCGCCGCCAGCCGCGACGCTCTGTTCCGCAAGGCAAAAGAAAAGGCCGGCATCGCCGGCCTGACATTCCACGACACGCGGCACGAAGCGATCACGCGCCTGGCGAAGAAACTGCAACCGCTGGATCTGGCCCGGATGACGGGCCACACCAACCTGCAGGAGCTGATGACCTACTACAACGAGACGGCGGCGAACATCGCGCAGCGCTTGGGGTGATCACTCAGCCGTCCGTCAGCGGCGTGGCCGAGCCTCCTGGTAGGACTCGGCCCACCGTATCACCTCGGCGGCCTTCCACCTTGGCTGGGATCTGACGCCACGACGCTCGTCCGACTGCACCGACGGAAGCCGGATCGGCTGGGGGAAATCCGGCAGAGTGACGATGCGCTCTCGCACGACCTTGGAAGACCGCACCAGATACTGGGCGATCATATCGATGTTCCAAAGCGTTATTGCTATTGGGAGCGCTGGGCGGACATGGCTGGCCAATGCAGCGGCAATACGGTTAATCAGATCAGGTTCGTTCGTCATTCTTGCTGTTTTCGCTCATGATGATGTCGCTTGCGCGATGCTAGGATTTCCGGATAGCTATCTGGAGAACCAGCGTTTTTCGACCGAAAGGCACGTCGCGAGATTAGTGGTGATGGAGACCGTCGCAGGAAAGTTTCGCGGCTATGTACACATTCGACGATGGGAAGAGGAACCAGCGGCTGAAGTGCCGCACCAAACCGACGAAGACTTCGAGCGTGAGGATCTGGCTCAAGATGCAGGCGTTTCCCTTGCACTGAAGGTGCTGAGGCAACTGGAGTTCTGACGGCATCGACGACGATGTCGTGGTCAATTTGACCTCGGATGACGTCTGGCCCCTCTGGGGCGAAAATCAGGATTAGCCAGCATGCTAGGATGTTCTCCGCGCCATTTGGACGCACGAGGAGGCAACTATGACCAAGACCATTTTCCCGTCTGTACATAGCGGGCTCGTTGACGCAGACAATGATTGCGTCCGGTTCACCGTTACCATCAAAACGGACGATGACAGGATTTGGAACTACCGGGGAGTAGTAACCGGCACGGCACTCGCGGTGATTGGTGGTGATCGTGATCCACTGGAGATTTTCAACGAGCATCGGCGCGAGATCGCTGAAAAGGCGGTACACGCATGGAGTGAGCAGCCGGAATCGTTTCGATATGAGCTCGATTCGTCGAACGTGCGTCAGTACGGCGTTTTTGTGAACAACGGCTAATCGCATACTCCCTTTGTATGCCGTGCCACGGTCAGTACCGTAGCAACTGGCCGTGCCGATACTCGCATCTGCAACACCAAGATCGCTGGGATACTCGCCCAAATTGCAGCGGGCGGTCAACATGTTAGGATGCCTCCAAAAAATTGGGGGTCGAACGTGTTGAAGCGGTTCTGGTGGTGGTTTGAGGCCGGCGTAGCGCTCTTGGCGCTCACTATCTTCGCCTTGGCTTGCCACGTCATGTGGCCAGATAAGGACGGTATGGCGGCATGGGTTCAAGCGATGGGATCCATTGTGGCCATCGCTGGCTCGGCTTATATGGTGTGGTGGCAAGTCGATAAACAGGTCCGGCGCGAACGTGACGATCGCATCAAGGAGTCGCGGGAAAGGATGCTTCTCGCGCAACGAGAAGTGGCGAACATCGCTTTCGATGCCACGCAGTTCCTGGTGCGCCATGCGGCCAGCGTACGGAAGTCTTCGGGCGTCTCTGTGCCGACTACGGATGAACATGAATATCAGGACCTGCTCCATCGGCTCAGTTGGGTGCGGGAACGCCTTGCCCTTGAAGCTGACATAGACAATGCGATTAGCATTCGTGAACTGGTAGTCGAAGGAACATTTCTGCTGCGCCAATCCAATCTCCGCGGACTTACAACGGATGAGGGGGTTGAGCTTTACGACTATCAAGTGCAGCTGGCCGAGCTGCTTAGGAAGCTGGACCCGCTGCGCAGGGCAAAAATCGATCTCTGAGTGCAATTGTTTCGTCTGGTTGCTGTGAAGGGGGCGGTCGGTCAGGCAGCCAGCATGCGCAGTGCATCCACGTTTTCTTCGACCACAGTGTCAAACGCGAGCAGGTCGAGCTCCAATGCCTCGATGTAGTCGTCATCTCGCTTGATGCGCCAGCGGAAGAAGTCCTTCACTGGCTTGAGCGGCGGGCAGTAGATGCAGAAGTCCCACCAGAGGCGGCCCGACAGCCACAGGTTCCCCTGTACCTGATCCTCATACTTCTTGAGGTCGTGGCCGACGATCGTGGTGCGGAGTTCTTCTGGCGAAATCAGGCATTTGTATTCAGCGCCGCCGTCCTCGCCGATCCAGCCGTCAGCGCTGGCGCCGAACTTGCCGTCGTCGGTCAGCACCATGCCCACGGGCTCCACATACACTCCGATGTCCGCCTGATGCGCTATCCGCGCCTCTGATTCCAATTCGTGACCGCGGCGCATCTGCCATGTCTCGTGACCCCCGTCCAACGGCTGGAGTCCGCGTTGATCGTGTGTCCGGCCGCCTTAATCTGTTCTTGCAGCGGCTCGAGTAGCGCCAGTGAAGCTGCCATCTGCTTGATTTCCCGCAGGCGGGCAATGCTCCGGCGCTCTTCCAAGACCAATGCCTGCTTGTTCAGAGGCAGCGCCAGGATTTCTTTGAGAGAAAGTTGCTTGGCCATGGCGATTCACACCCCGTGATAGCGGACTTCGATCACGTGCTCGCCCGTGGCCGGATTTAAGCGCGGCCGGCCAGCCGCTGGGCTCCGATGGGTGTCGATACCGCCGATCAGGGCCGCCGCGCGCTGCTGCAGCGCTGCCAAGTCCTTCGAGCGCAAGGTGTGTACGCCGCCCGTGCCGCGGGGGCGGTGGTATTCGCGAATCTTGATAACAGGAGGCACACCAGCTCGTGTGAGCAGTTCTGTTCGGAGGGAGTTGTAGAGGGCGAGTTGCTCTGCCTGGAACGGCTGTCCATCTCCGATGGACAGGAATCTGATCAGTGCTTGGGTACGTGCCTCGGGGGAAATCCTGCTGACGATCTCTTGCGGTGACATGCTTCGCTCCATCAGTTTGCCGTCGATGAAGCAGACTATACAACAATGAATATGCATGTCAATGCGCGAATGCATAGATTCTGCGCTAAGTCTTGCTTGAGCGTTGGGCCTTGATCGAAAGCTGGTGGATGGCGGAAGCCATTTCGTTGATCGCAAGCAGAGGGTTTTCGGCGCCCAGGCGTAGGATGGCATCTACCATCGCTTCGACTGCCTTGTCAGTGAACTCGGCGTAGATCCCTGTGATCGTGGCTCGATAGGAACCATTGGGCTGCCAACGAAGCAGGATTTGATCGTCCTGCTGAGAGTCTGGTGGCTGCGATTCGAGGCAGGACTTCGCCCTTGCGCGACGTTCCCGATAGGCGGCGAGATCAACTACCGATGGCATGTCTGATCGTATTTTTGCTGATGCGAATCAGCAGCATTCAGAAACGCTTCGGCATGGCTACCGGGTGGCTGAAGGTTGCTCAGCTAAGTCTGAAGCGGCATGTTTTGCAGGAGTTGAAGCGGGAGCGAAGGCGCTTACTTGCTGTACCCATGGTATAGGAATAGTTCCATGCCACCTTTGAGCTTGGTGAACCACTCGGCAATGCAGGAGACTTGTACGCAATGAGCAAGCTGGCCGACCGCCTTAGGGAGGCGATGGAGGACAATCCAGGTATAAGAGCTATGGATCTCGCGCGGGCGTGCGGGATCAAGGCCGCCTCGATCGCTCATTGGCAATCGGGCCAGACGGAAAACATAGTGGGCAGCAACCTGTTGGCCGCAGCGGAATTGCTCCGCGTCAATCCGTGGTGGTTGGCGGCGGGGAAGGGGGATAAGCACGCGCCGTATAGCCTCGATCGCACTAGAGGTGTTGTCGGCGGTAAACCGACCGAACCGACCGCGCCGGCCACGGATTGGCCCTTTTCATCTCCGCTCGCAGACTACCGGCGACTGGACAAAGGCGACAAGCGCGCTCTTGATCGAGTCGTATCCCAGTTCATTGCGGCGTCCTGCAGGAAGACGGAATCCCGGCGGTAGGACCCCGGCTCCTACTTCAGCCGGTCGGAGCGTGCTTTCGGCTTGAGGCCCTCGAACTCAACCCGCTTGCTCTTCCGGGAGCGAGCGGGCGCAGCAACGTCCGCCCGCTGCGTATCAGGATTCATCCCACCTGCGTTGAGATTCTGCAGCCATCCCAGCGCGTTGGAGAGAGCGCTGTCGGGAAGGCTGGCCAAGATGGCGGTCGCCTGGGCAATCTGCATCTCGCGCAGTGCAGCGGCACGCGTTTCGACCTCGTCGGGCTGTTTCTTGATCGGCTGCTTCTGTCGGCCGGTAGCCTGAGGCGCTTCGCCAGCATATTCCACGGTGTCGTCTGGCCCTTCCACCAACCAGGTTGCTGTAACGCCCAGCGCGTTAGCCAGCTTCTTCACCGTCCCCAGTTCCGGCGTGTCCGTGGTGCCTTTGAGCACGCGTGCGATCGTCGGCTGTGGCACGCCAGATAGCCTGCTCAGAGCGCTTTGGCTTTTGACCTTGCGCTCTCTCATCATCAGATCAAGTCGAGTTGCGATTCCCATGCAGAATTTATACGTGTTCGTATAGATTAAGGTCAAACATCTATCCATGTGCGCATTGACAATTGTATGCATTCGCGCATAGATTTGCCGCATGGACAAAGCACATCAGGTCAAGCTGGCTGGGATCAAAGCGCATACGGGTATGAGCGAGGTTGCTATCGCTCTGCGCCTGGGCGTGTCGCAGCCCACGGTGAACCGAATTCTCAACGGACAAAGCGACTGCAAGGGAAGCACGCTCATCGCCATAGATCAGCTTAGTGCAGAAGTTTTCGGTACCGGCGAGGGCAGCGAGAGATGATCACCATGTCGCTGCATGGCAGGGCTGGGTCGCCGAGTGCTTCCGCCTTACAGAGCGCCCGCGTTGACGAGATCCGCATGCTCTTGGCACTCGGCCAGAACCTCTGCCGTTTCGTCGAGCAGCAGAGCCTGCTCCGCTGGGTGGCGCGTGCCATCTCCGCTCGCGTCCCGGATCAGCTCCAGGTTGCTTCGCACCATGGAGCACGCTGCGTCGCCGTGCGTGTCGGCGTAGAGCCGAAGCATGAGCTGCCGCAAGACGAACAGTTGCAGTCGCACGCTTCGACGCTCCAGATCCTGCTCCGTAAGCGGTCTAGCCCCGTGGATTGCTGCCTTGCTAGTTCCCATTCTCTTGCTTTCCTCCAATCGCGGACTGAATTGCCATGAGCCAAGAGGACACCCCGTTCTTCTCCCGCAGCCCGAGCAGCCACCCACTGGGCAAGTTGACCGATGCCATCAAAACGGATCTCCCCGAAATCGTCGGCGAGGTCATCACCCAGAGGGCGCGCGAAGCGGGCATGACCCGCGCGGAGCTCATGCGCGAGATTGCTTGCTACTGGGCTGTTCCCGACTTGATGGACAAGATAGCTGAGCAACGGCGGAGTGTCGCGCGAGGAAATGGTGCGAGATTCGAACTTGATCGGCGCCCGACCGACTGATGGGGTGCTAGGTGCTGACACGAAGAACGCCGATCAGGAGTAGCGCCCCGTTGCGGCAGAAGACTCCGATGTTGAGGACATGCGGACTGCAGCCGGGAACGTCCCAGCTTGCTCGCACCCCGCTGAAGCGCCGCGCGCCAAAGCGGCGGCCGATGTCGCAGCGACGTTACGCGCTGGCCTGTAGGGGCGAGCCTTGCTACCTGCAGATCCCCGGTGCGCCGTCGCACGATCGCCGAACCGTGGTGCCTTGCCACTCTAATCAGCAGGCTCATGGCAAGGGCATGCCCGACGTGCTCCGGCGCGTGCGCGAGATGGCGAAATCGAAAGACCAGCGCATTGCGGATACGGCGCCAAAGGCAATGCGCCAGCGGATGCGTGAAGACGTGGCTCGAGTGCGCGCGGATCTCTAACTCCACCCCTGTAAGTCTTGGCTGTCGCAAGCGGATAGCCAAGACTTCGATTCCATCGAGGGAGGCGGCAAGCCTCCAAACTTTGGACAGGGGCGGAACGCTATGGCGGACAGAACCGAACTTACGATTGAAGTGGTTGGCACCTCGCTGGCCAACAAGACGACGGTTGCTGGCGCGCTAACTGGCGCCGTCGGCTGGCTTGCACAGATCAACTGGGTGGGCTTGATTGGCGTGCTCGTCGCAGTGCTTGGCCTGGCGGCGAACATCTATTTTCAGATTCGGCGCGATCGGCGCGAGGCTGCTGAGAGCGCAGCACGCATCGAGGCGATCAAGGGGCAATGCGATGTCCAACAGCAACCGTAAGCGGGTGGCAGTTGCCGTGCTGTCTGTGAGCCTCGCCGGAATCGGTGCGTGGATGAAATCGGAAGGTTTCGCGCCCGCTCCCATGATCCCGACCAAGGGGGACAGGCCGACCATAGGATACGGGTCCACGCGCTACGAAGATGGTCAGCCGGTAAAGCTGACCGATCCACCGATCACGCGACAGCGTGCCGAGCAGCTGGCGCGCAATTTGATGTCGAAGGACGAACAGCGGTTTCGGTCCTCGATCGATGGTGTGGAACTGTTTCCAGAAGAGTATGACCTCTACCTGAATTTCGTCGGGCAGTTCGGTATCGGAAATTGGAGAAAGCCGAAGTCACCACGCACGTGGCTGCTCAAGGGAGACTACCGTGGCGCGTGCGAAGCGCTCCCGGATTGGCGGTTCCAGGCAAAGCGTGATTGCGCGCTGCCAAAGAACTGGGGGCCGCAAGGGTGCAAAGGCGTTTGGGTGCGGCAGAAGGAAAGGCACGCCAAATGCCTCGCCGCACAAGGGGAGGGCGTATGAAGGCCTGGCTCTCCAATGCCTGGAACGTAGTGCTGCTGTTGTCGCTCATCTCGCTCGCGGGCGGCACGCTGACATACCGACATCTCTACCGCGACGCAGAGCAGGCGCTGTCATCGCTACAGGGCGAGGTGAAGCAGCAGAACGAAACGGCCCGGGGAAAACTGGCTGTGTTGACCGCGGAGCGCGATGCAAAGCAGGCCGAGCTCGAAAAAGCCGCAGCCGAACAGGAGAAGAGAGATGCTGATACGAAGGCTGAAATTGCTCGCCTTGGTGATGAGTTGCGCAATCGCCCTGTGCGCGTGCGAATCATTGCCGCAGGTGGGGGCGGTCGTGGAGGCGCCTCAGGTGGAGCCGCCCCCGCCGCCGGCGATAGTGCTGCAGACGCCGGCACGTCCGACGGGCTACTGGCGCCAGAGAATTCTCGACGGCTTACAGAAGCAATAGTGGACATTGAATTACTGAGTGCCGCGTATGCCTCTTGCCGTTCACGACTCCTCGGCAATTGAACTTCGTCTATTGGCACCACGCGATGGAACAAGCAATAAAGTTAATAAAAAGGCACCCAAGAAGACCGGAACCCAAATCCTCTCTGGTGTTGAGTGCCGGCTCGGGGTGGGAGGTGTTGGGTTGCTGATGACGCACTTTTCAATTTGGGCGCTGTGGGCGCTACGCCTCAATTCTGCAGGTTTGGCGGCTTTGCGAAGGAGGCGTTAAGCTATACTTCGTCGCTTAACATCCACCCAGAGCGTATTGTGCGAGCGCAAATTCGAAACCAGGTCCCCAGCATCGGTGAGGTGCAAAAAGTGGCCTTTGAGCTACTTCAGTTTGACAGGACCAATCCTCGCTTGATGACTGGTGATGAATGGGCTGTGTCTGATGACGTTGCGATCATTAGCGCCTATCGGGAAATCGCGGCCTTGGATGAGCTTGTTCTGTCGATAGCTACGAACAAGTATCTGAACCTTGAACCCTTGATCATCCACGGCGACGACGGTGGCCCCTACACTGTGCTTGAGGGGAACAGACGTCTTGCGGCGATGAAACTCCTTAGTGATGCCAAACTGGCAAAGGACTGCAAGGTTTCCCTCCCAACGGTGTCCCAACAGGTACTGGACTCATTTGCTGAGGTTTTGGTATATCGAGTTGCCAATCCCGAAGATGCTCATTCCTTCATTGGTTTTAAGCATATAAATGGACCTCAACGCTGGGATGCCTATGCAAAAGCGCGATTTGTCGCGGACTGGTATCGCAGGGAGCAACACACAGGGCTCACAATCGACCAGATCGCGCGGCAGACTGGGGATACCAACGATACGGTTCGTTCATATATTGGTGCAATTTTGGTTGCTGACCAAGCTGAGCGGCAGGGGCTATTTGAGATCAAAGATCGATTCAACAAGGGGCGGTTTGCGTTTTCCCACCTATATACTGCGCTTGACCGACCCGAGTACCGGAACTTCTTAGGTCTTGATCTCGGCTGGAATAACAATCCGAGTGATGCCCCTATTCCGCAAGAGAAGTCTGAGGAGTTGCGGGAGGTTTTGACCTATGTCTATGGCTCCAAACGGGACAAAATCAAGCCTCAAGTCCTTAGTCAAAACCCTCATTTGGCTCAACTAGGTCGTTGCTTAGGGAATGAGCGGGCACTTTTACGACTTCGAGCTGGGGAGCCGCTATCTACCGCATTCGCGGAGATAGAAGGCGGATCCATGTTTAATCATGCGCTGGGCGAGCTCATGGCCAAGGCAGAAAGGGTGCTTTCATTGGCTACAAAATATGATGGTAATCCCGAGCTGATGTCGTTCGTCGAAGAGGTAAAGCTCAAGGTGGAAACGGTTCAGGCAATGATGTCTGTGAAGGCACAAAGTGTGTCTATGAAAAAAACCCGTGAGAATAACTAAAAATGGCTCTGGCGACGCCTCCCTTGCGGGAAGATTTGCATGTGGTCTGTGATTGGTTGGAATTGGCGGTTTTGGTTGATGAATACTACACATATTCATTCGAGAATTTGGCGCGTGCGTGGGATGTCTCAAGAAACCGCGAAGACCGAGATCCGGAAGATGGCGATGATACCGATGAGAGGTTTATCGAGTCGGTAAAATCCGAAATATTGCAGCGCATCGAGGTTCTCGGCGATGCATATCCTTTTTCTCTTTCCGAAAGTGGCGAAAGCCTGGAGTTTGAAGGGGGCGCATGCTCAGTCGGAGGTTATGTATATCTCCTATGCTTGCTTCTGTCGCATCCGAAGGCTGGCCCCATTTTTTCCGGTAACTATCTGCCACCGATAAACAATGCGGTACGGGATTTTTTCCAGGCGAGTGCTACTTTGGCAGCCGCCGGATACTTTGCCGGGAACTCGTATTCTTTCGGGTTTCCTCGGCCGGATCATACCGGTTTCCTGGAAAAATTGCGGATCGTTTATACCCATTTCGGCGAGAACGTAGAGGTGGTAGCTGCGGTTCCTGCTGGTGCGTCAGCGCACCAGAAAGACGCTCAGATCGATGTCATCGCTTGGGCTCAGCCAAATGATGGCGCTGCAGGTAAGCAGTATCTATTGGGGCAAGTGGCGAGCGGCGCCGATTGGACAGCTAAAACTATTAAGGGCGGACCTATCGATTCGTTTCACCATGTGTGGTTTACGAGGTCTCCCGCCAGCATGGCGTCGCCGGCGTTGTTCGTGCCGATATGCTACGGAGATTTGTGCGACGGTTCCAATAATGATCGGGTTGGCATTCAGTGCTATGAGTTTGGCACAATCTTTTATCGATTTCGTGTGCCGGTTTATGCTCAAAAGGGGTTCGAACTTGCTGCGGCAGCAAACGATGGTTTAATTGTTGAGCGTGCGAATGATATTGAGGGTATCCGCGTGTGGATATCCGATCAAATAACGAAAATACGGGAAGCTTCAGTTGCTGCGTGAGCGTTTAATTAGTCCTCTTCGGTACCCGGGTAGTAAAGCCGGATTGACAGGGTATGTGGAGAAATTCCTCCGCGACCACGGTTTGCGTGGAGCGCAAATGGTTGAGCCATTTGCGGGAAGTGCTGCATTATCGCTCAATCTTTTGGCTAGGGATGTTGTTAGCTCTGTCATGCTGTTTGAGCGCGATCCGCTAGTGTTCAGTTTTTGGCATTCTGTTTTTTTCGAGACAGAACGTCTCATTGAGCTAGTAAAAAAATTTCCCCCGACGCTTGAAACTCGCAGAGAGTTTGAGTGGCTTAGGGATATGGACAGTGTCCACGCGGATATTGCTCTAATGGGCTATGCAGGGCTGCTGTTTAATCGAACGAGTTTCTCGGGTGTTTTGCATGCGGGCCCAATTGGCGGTACATCGCAGGCGTCGGCATATAAGGTGGACTGCCGATATAATGCTGCAGATCTTGCGCGTCGAATCGGCGAAATTGCGGAATACAGGGACCGAATAGAGGTCTATTTTGGGGATGCGCAGGCTGCCCTAGTGGATGCGTGCGGAGTTAATAATGAAGCGCGATTTTTTTATGTTGATCCTCCCTACTATGTGCAGGGTCCGAAGCTCTATCGCTATAGTTACGGTTTTGCCGAACATCATAGTTTGGCCAGTGTATTGGCTCAGGCCAACTATAAATGGTTTCTGAGCTACGACGATCATCCCGTCATACGGCACTTCTATAGAGACTACTTTATTTACGAGCCGGTGCTCCGATATAGTTCAAAGGTTCCTAAGTCGGAAGCGGAGGTTTTTATTACTAACGTTTCGCCGGACGGTGCACTTTTAAAGGTGGAGGGCGCTGAGCAAGCGTCGATGGGCGTAGGTATCGGCGAGGCAGGTATGCTGGCTTAAGTGCGCTCCAGTGGGGGAGTTTAGTTCCATTGGTGAACCCGACGAATTACCTCACAAACGGCCGCTTTCTCAAGGGGCTGTTTTGTCCTGAGGGATCACAACGCCGCGCTTTTCGTCGAGCGGCTTGTGGAATCGCTCCATCAGCGGAGAACAGCGCACATGGAAGATCCACTTGAGGCGGCGCAGGAAGCTGCAAAGGGTGTTAAGGCGGTTGATGCTGGCCGGGAACTTCGGCCCTTAGTAGGCCAACGCATCGAGGAGCGCCGGGCTCTGATATTGCACGAGCCCGACTACATTCCGAATGAGGTCGTGGGTCGCACCATCATGAAAGGCGCGACACCGGTGACGGCATGGCGCGAACACCTCGGTCTCACCCAGGCGGAGGTGGCTGCAAAGCTCGGCATCAGCCAGGGTGCGTATGCGAAGGAGGAGGGCAGCGACAAGCTGCGCTAGGTCAGCCGCGAGAAGATCGCTGCCGCACTCGGCATCGCGCCGCAGCAGCTGGACTGGTAACTACCATCATCGGGCCGCCGGCGGGATTCCGCGCCGACATCCCCACAAAGACTCGGCTAGCTCTGCAACGGAGCCACAGCAAAGATCAGTGGTATTGGCCGTACCAGGGGCCAGTCAGGGCCGGTATGTAGGGCCAGTCAGTTCTCCGCGCAATGGAGCTTTGCGCTAACTCAGCCTCTTTTGGCGTGAGAAACATACCCCCAAGATCATTGCCGTTGTTGATGGCGTAGAAGCGCAGATCGCTATTGGCGAGCTGCGTGTTCACGATCAGAAAAAAATAGTAGGTGGCTCTACCCCAACTGTCAGCCTCGGCTTCTCGGCCGCTGCCCGCGTAGATTAGAAACTCACTGCCGCGGAAATGGACCTTGTAAGAGGGTTCGTTGGATTCGACCTCTTCCGATATCAGGGCCGGTTGAGCAACGTGCTTCTTGAGTTCGGGGAGCAGTTGCTGATACGCCGCAACAATGCCTTGCTCGGCAAGCTCTTCGGCATCGAGGGCCACCATTTTTTCGTAGTCCAGCGGTTGTGGACGCGCCTCGGCGGCCTCGGCCTGGCTGGCTGGTCTTGCGAAAAGCTTGGAAAGCATCGATCGCATGGATTTCTCGGCTGTGGTGGTGCGGTGCGCCCCGCATCATAAACGCTACCGCAGCGTCTGCCGTCTCTGAGGCAACCAGAGCGTGCCTGCTCGTCCTTTTCCCTATCGCATACCGAGAGACTCGCAGCACACCGAGAATGGGGCCGAAATAACCGTCCCCATTTTGCCCCCGTCAGCATCACTAAGTCGTTGATAGATCGAAAATCACGTTTCCCCTCCCTCGCACCAACCATCTTTTTGTGACGAAATATCTACACGTCACCATCCATTCCATAGTCCGCCAATCATCGGCCAAATTCCGCTAGTTCTCAGGCAGTTCGCACACTGCTTGGCTAAAGCGTTTCTTTGCGTCAATCTCAGAATCTTGTCCTGAGAATCGCCTGTATCGTCTGGCTTTGTCCCACGCAACGTGGTGACAGTGGCGTGTACGATGGCGCTTGTCTCTCACCATGGACTTCTGGATGCGCCGTCCCACGCTTTTTCAGTGCCGCGTACTGTTCACCGTTTGCTCGGTGGCCGTGCTGGCGCTTTCCTTGTTGCCGCCCGGCATGCCCGAACCTACCACCGGGTGGGACAAGTCGAATCATGTCCTGGCTTTCAGCGTACTCACGTGGCTGGCCGCGCGGGCATGGCCCGGTCGCCTTTGGCGAGTGGCAGGAGGGCTGATCGTCTATGGGGTATTGATCGAGTGGCTCCAGTCCATGACCGGATATCGCGAAGCGTCTTGGCTCGATCTGTGCGCCGATGCGGTGGGCATCGGCGTGGGCATGATGCTCAGTTTTCGAGCGATTCGAGCGTGAATGCCGCGCCGCCGTCCTGGCCCAGCAATTCCACGAGCTTGGGCATCGCTTCCTCAAGTGCGGCGTGGAGTGTCCACGGCGGATTGACGATGAACATGCCGCTGCCGTGCAGGCCCAGCCCCCCCTCCACGGGATGTTTCACGGTGAGCGTCACGTGCAGCCAGCTTTTCAGCGGCAGGCGTTCGAGTTGCGCGGGCAACTGCATCGATTCGCGGCGCTGCACCTGGGGATACCAGATCGCATACATGCCCGTGGCAAAGCGCTCCAGGCCGGCTTTTAGCGTGTCGAGCGTGCGCGCATAGTCCTGCTTGTCCTCATACGATGGGTCGATGAGTACCAGCGCGCGGCGCGGCGGCGGAGGCAGGATGGCCTTGATGCCGTTGAAGCCGTCGCCGTCATAGAGCATGACCTTGCGGCCTGCGCCCCGAAAGTTGTCGCGCAGTACCTGGATCTCGGTGCTGTGCAACTCGAACAGGCGCAGACGATCCGGTTCGCGCAGCATCTGCCAGGCCAGCCACGGGGACCCCGGATAGTGCTTCAGGGTTCCATCACGATTCAATTCGCGCACCTGCTCCAGGTAGGCTTCCAGCATCTCCGGCAGTTCGTTACCACCTTGCGCTGCGCGCCACAGCGGGCCAATGCCGGTCTCGAACTCGGACTTCTTCTGGGCGTAGGCATGATCGAGCGCATACAGGCCGGCGCCTGCATGGGTGTCGACGTACCAGAACGGCTTGTCCTTTTGCGTGAGGTAGTCCAGCAACTGAACCACAACGGCGTGCTTGAGGACATCGGCATGGTTGCCGGCATGGAAGGCGTGACGATAGCTGAGCATGGCAGGGGGAAATGACGGCACGCAAACGATCGCCAGACAGCGGCCACACGAGGCCTGCCGGGCGGTTTGCGAGGAGGGCGCTATGCTACCATCCGCCGCCATTTCCGGTCGTATCCATCCTCACCATGCCGCGCGATATCGCACCTCCCGCCCCTCATTCCGTCGATGACGAGACGCCGCTTGCGCGAGCACAACGCGTATTCCTGGGCGGCAACGGATTGCCCGGAAATTGGTCGGGACGTGACCAGTTCGTTGTGGTCGAGACCCGCTTCGGACAAGGCCTGAACTTCCTCGCCACATGGGAAGCGTGGCGGCGCGATCCGCAACGGTGTGGCCGCCTTCACTTTGTGGCCATCGACGCCTCGCCGCGTGATCTCTCTGCGTGGCATGTCGACGAGGATGCCCTCGCGCCCTTGACCGAGGCACTGGAGCGGGCATGGCCCGATGCATTGCCGGGCCTGCATCGCCTTACGTTTGAAGGCGGGGCCGTTGTGCTGACGCTGGCGTTCGGCAATGTGGAGGCGATGCTGTCCAAGCTGGCGCTCGGCGCCGATGCGTTCTATCTGGACGACACCTTCAGCGATGAAACGAACGTCGATGCGATCCTGCGCGGCCTGGCGCGACTCGCCCGCAAGGGCGCCACGCTGGCGACGCCAGCCACCCTCGACGTGGTGGGAGGGCTGCGGTCCATGGGCTTCGAGGTCGATAGCGGAACTGAGATGATCACGGCGCGCTTTGCGCCTGCCTGGAAGGTGCGCCGTCATGCGCCGCCCGATGCCGCGCAGTGGCCGGACCGCCATGCCATCGTGATCGGTGCCGGTCTGGCCGGCTGCGCGGTGACCGAACGGCTTGCCGCACGCGGTTGGCGAATCTCGCTCTTCGATGCTCACGAGGGTCCGTCGCGACAGACCTCGGGCCACCGTGCTGCGGCCATGCATGCGCACATGTCTCCTGATGACAGCCAGTTGTCGCGCTTGTCGCGGGCTGGAAACCTGCATGCGTTGCGCGCTTGGGAGGCCCTTGAAACAGCAGGCCACCCCGTAGGCTGGCATGGCTGCGGCGTGCTGCAGATTGGCGAGGACGAGGCCGACTGCGCCGTGCAGAACGCGGCGCTGGCCACGCTGGGTTTTCCCGAGTCGTTCGTGCGTTGGATGACTGCCGAAGAGGCGGCCGCGCGCCATGGCGCCGCCGTGCCGCGCGGTGGTCTGTGGTTTCCACGCGGGGGCTGGGTCGCGCCCCCCGATATCTGCCGGGCGCAACTGGCGCAGGCCGGCGAGGCGGTTGACGCGCACTTCGGCCACCGCGTCGCGGCGATCGCACATGTGGAAGGCCAATGGGTGGCACGGGATGCCTCGGGCAACGTGCTGGCCAGCGCTCCCGTGCTGGTGCTCGCCAATGCGCACGAGGCCGAGCGGCTGGTATCCAACGAGTTCCTGGCGCTGCGCCGCGTCCGCGGGCAATTGACAGATTTCGATGCCGCCCAGGCCGTCGCGGCGGGTAGCTGGCCCGACTGCGTGGTGACGGGAAACGGGTATCTGCTGCCGCGTGATGAGAGCGGCGGTACGCGCTTCGGCTCCAGCTATGAGGATGACGAAGGCCCGCTCGTGCAGAGTGCTTCGGTCCATGCTGAAAACCTTGCGCGGCTGGCGTCGCTGCTGCCGGCGCAGGCCGCCGCCATCGAAGCCATCGATCCCAAGACCCTGCACGGCTATGTGGGCGTGCGCACGGTCACTCACAATCGCCTGCCGCTCATCGGGGCCATGCCCGATGCGGCACAAGTGTTGGCGATGGTGCAGGAGGGTGGCCTGCGCGGGGCACACCTCCGCGATCTGCCCCGCATGCCGGGTCTTTATACGGCACTTGCATATGCGTCGCGCGGCCTCACATGGGCAACGCTGGGCGCGGAACTGATCGCCAGCCAGGTAGAGGGCGAGCCGTTGCCGCTGGAGTCCGACCTGGCCGATGCCATCGACCCCGCCCGCCTGCTGCTGCGGGCACTGCGCCACGGGCAACTGACCGATGCGGCAGTCCCGCGTCCGGAGCCGGATCAGGACCGCATAGGGTAAAAACTGCCGGAACCCAAAGAAAATCGTGCGATAATCCGCGTTTTCCGTCTGCGCGGGGCTTTTCCGCAAGTGCTGGTCGCGGCCAGGCGAGCGGCGCGCAGACAGGCGCAAACAGTAGGGCGCAAATGCTTGCGCTGACCACAACATTTCTGGATTGGATTGACGACCATGTCGAACATTGAAAACCTCGGCAAGCTGGACCGCAAGGTAACCCTGGCTATCCCCAAGGCCGAAGTGCAGAAGGAAACCCAGGAACGCCTGGTCCGTCTGTCGAAGACCGTGAAGATGTCCGGCTTCCGCCCCGGCAAGGTGCCGATGAAGATGGTCGAGAAGCAATATGGCCAGCAGGTCGAGTTCGAAGTCCGCTTCGACAAGGCTGCCCGCAAGTTCTTCGACATCACGCAGGCCCAGGAAGTGAAGGTGGCCGGCCAGCCGAAGTTCGATCTCAAGACCGAAGGCGTGTCGGAAGATGAAGTGGCATTCGAAGCCACCTTCGAGGTGTACCCGGAAGTCAAGATCGGTGACCTGACGGCCGCCGAAGTGACGCGTACCAAGACCGAAATCGGCGACGCCGAAATCGACAAGACCGTCGACATCCTGCGCAAGCAGCGTGTTCACTACCACCCGCGCGGCGAAGCCGGCGCGCATGGTGACGGTGGCGGCGACGTGGCAGCCAAGAACGGCGACCGCGTGACCATCGACTTCGTCGGCAAGATCGACGACGTGGAATTCGCCGGCGGCAAGGCCGAAGACTTCGTGTACGTGCTGGGCGAAGGCCGCATGCTGCCCGAGTTCGAAGCCGCCACGCTGGGCCTGAAGGAAGGCGAAAGCAAGACGTTCCCGCTGACGTTCCCCGAGGACTACCACGGCAAGGAAGTGGCCGGCAAGACCGCCTCGTTCACGGTCACGCTGAAGAAGGTTGAGTGGGCGCACCTGCCGGAAGTGGATGACACGTTTGCCAAGTCGCTCGGTATCGCCGACGGCAGCGTCGAGAAGATGCGCGCCGACATCCGCGAAAACCTGGAGCGCGAAGTCAAGCGCCGTACGCATTCCATGCTGAAGGACCAGGTCATGGAAGCCCTGCTGAAGGTCAGCGAGCTGGACGTGCCGAAGGCACTGGTCGAGCAGGATCAGGAGCGTCTGGTGGAAATGGCTCGTCGCGATCTGGAACAGCGCGGTATGCCGAACGCCAAGGACATGCCGATTCCGGCCGAGATGTTCGCGCAACAGGCCGAGCGCCGCGTGAAGCTGGGCCTGATCCTGGCCGAGATCGTCAAGGCCAACGGCCTGGAAGCCAAGCCCGACCAGGTCAAGGCCGAGATCGAAGACTTCGCCAAGAGCTACGAAGACCCGAAGGAAGTCATGCGCTGGTACTACGGTGACCAGCAGCGCCTGGCCGAGATGGAAGCCTACGTGCTCGAAAACAACGTGGTAAATTTCGTGTGCGACAAGGCCAAGGTCTCGGACAAGTCGGTTTCGTTCGAGGAATTGACTGCCGCGCCCGAGCAAGCCTGAGGTCGGGCATGGCCGGAAGCTGCCGGGCTGGATAGCCAGGCGGCACCGGCCAACGTCGATCGGCCTCGCGCGCTGGCTGATCGACGCCATTCCTGAATATCTGGAGAACCTGCATGACCCGCAATGATTTGCTTGATCGTCTGGCCACCACGCAGGCTTCGGCCCTGGAAACCCAGGGCCTCGGGCTGGTGCCGATGGTTGTCGAGCAGTCCGGCCGGGGCGAGCGCGCGTATGACATCTACTCGCGCCTGCTCAAGGAACGCGTCATTTTCATGGTCGGTGAAGTTAACGACCAGACCGCAAACCTCGTAGTGGCCCAACTGCTGTTCCTGGAAAGTGAAAACCCGGACAAGGACGTGTCGCTGTACATCAACTCGCCCGGTGGTTCTGTTTCCGCGGGTCTGGCGATCTACGACACGATGCAGTTCGTCAAACCGGACGTGCAGACGCTGTGCATGGGCATGGCCGCGAGCATGGGCGCCTTCCTGCTGGCAGCAGGCGCCAAGGGCAAGCGCAGCGCGCTACCGAACTCGCGCATCATGATCCATCAGCCGTTGGGTGGTGCACGCGGTCAGGCATCGGACATCGAGATTCAGGCACGCGAGATCCTGTATCTGCGCGAACGCCTGAATAGCATCTTGTCCGAGGTGACTGGTCAGCCGGTCGAGAAGATTGCACGCGACACCGATCGCGACAACTTCATGAGTGGCGATCAGGCAGTGGACTACGGTCTGATCGACAAGGTGATTTCCCGCCGCGGTTAAGGTTCGGGCCGGTGTGCCGGCATGCCTGTCCGGTTGCGATATGCTCGGAACCGTCCGGGTAGTGTCGACAGGCCGGACGCCTGCCGCATGGCTGCGTTGAATGACGCAGGCTACACCGGAACGAGGCCACGCGCCTCGTTTTTGCGTTTTGCCCCACACGTGGGGGCCGCCGCCGACTGTGCCAATTGTTTTGGCGTATGATGCGTTTAATGCGTTTCCCGTTGGGCTCTTTCCGACGGGAACCACACTGCTAATGTGACGATTCCTATGGCGGATAAAAAAGGTTCATCCAGTGAGAAGCTTCTGTACTGCTCGTTCTGCGGCAAGAGCCAGCACGAGGTCAAGAAGCTGATCGCCGGCCCGTCGGTGTTCATTTGCGACGAATGCATCGACCTGTGCAACGAGATCATCCGTGACGAGGCCGCCGCGACCGACAAGGACGCCGCCGCCACGACGCGCTCGGATCTGCCGACGCCCCACGAAATCCGTGAAAGCCTGGATCAGTATGTGATCGGGCAGGAGCAGGCCAAGAAGATTTTGGCCGTCGCGGTCTACAACCATTACAAGCGTCTGAAACACCTCGGCAAGAAGGATGAAGTCGAGTTGTCGAAGAGCAATATCCTGCTGATCGGTCCGACCGGTTCCGGCAAGACGCTGCTGGCGCAGACGCTGGCCCGTCTGCTGAACGTGCCGTTCGTGATCGCCGACGCGACCACGCTGACCGAAGCCGGATATGTGGGTGAGGACGTCGAGAACATCATCCAGAAGCTTCTGCAGAACTGCAATTACGAAGTCGAGAAGGCGCAGCGCGGCATCGTATATATCGACGAAATCGACAAGATTTCGCGCAAGTCGGACAACCCGTCGATCACGCGCGATGTTTCCGGCGAAGGCGTACAGCAGGCACTGCTGAAACTGGTCGAGGGCACCATGGCCTCGGTACCGCCGCAAGGTGGTCGGAAACATCCGAATCAGGATTTCCTGCAGGTCGACACGACCAACATTCTGTTTATCTGCGGCGGTGCGTTTGATGGCCTGGAAAAGGTCATCATGCAACGTTCCGACAAGACTGGCATCGGTTTCGACGCGCAGGTGCAGAGCAAGGAAGAACGGGAAGTTAGCGAGGTATTGCCGCAGACAGAGCCGGAAGACCTGATCAAGTTCGGCCTGATTCCGGAACTCATCGGGCGCCTGCCCGTCGTGGCGACGCTGGCCAAGCTGGACGAGGCGGCGCTGATGCAGATCCTGGTCGAGCCCAAGAACGCGCTGGTCAAGCAGTATCAGAAGCTGCTGGCCATGGAAGGCGTGGAGCTTGAGATTCGTCCGGCCGCACTGACCGCCATCGCCCGCAAGGCGATCCGTCGCAAGACCGGCGCGCGCGGCCTGCGCTCGATCCTCGAGCAGTCGCTGATGGACGTGATGTACGAACTGCCGAACTACAAGGGTGTGCAGAAAGTGGTGATCGACGAAAACACGATCACCGGCGATGCGCCGCCGCTCCTGGTGTACGAAGAGCAGCAGCCCAAGGTGGCCGGGTCCAACTGACACGCGAGGTTATCTGACGCCCAACGGATGGACCCACGTGGTCCCTGCAACACAGGCGAAAATTCAAGCGGCCGTTCGCTGGGAAGCGAGCGGCTTTTTTTCTTCAATTCCACAAACGAACCGGAGAAAACGCGGGTATGCTGTTTCACTGGGGGTCGCAAGTGCAGTTTGCAGCATGTTGGTCTGCGCCGGGAATTGATGATGGGTATCTTGCAATCGAAACCCGCGACCCTATTTACGCCTTATATGACTGACTGGGGAAAATGATGTCCGGAACACAACTCCTCCCGGCTGAGCCGATTCGCCTCCCACTGTTGCCGCTGCGCGACGTGGTGGTGTTTCCGCACATGGTGATCCCGCTGTTCGTGGGTCGCCCGAAGTCCATCAAGGCGCTTGAGACTGCGATGGAGTCGGGCAAGAGCATCATGCTCGTGGCCCAGAAAACGGCTGCCAAGGACGAACCTACTGCCGAAGACCTGTACGAGGTCGGCTGCATCGCCAACATCCTGCAAATGCTGAAATTGCCTGACGGCACCGTGAAGGTGCTCGTGGAAGGCACGCAGCGTGCAAACATCACCGAGGTGAGCGAAGACGACTCGCATTTCATGTGCGAAGCCGTGCCCGTGCCGCCCGCTGCCGTCGAATCGGCCGAGACCGAGGCCCTGCGCCGCGCGATCGTGTCGCAGTTCGACCAGTATGTGAAGCTGAACAAGAAGATTCCTCCCGAGATCCTGACGTCGCTGTCGGGTATCGACGAGGCTGGCCGCCTGGCCGACACCATTGCCGCGCATCTGCCGATCAAGCTCGAGCAGAAGCAGAAGATCCTGGAAATGGTGAAGGTGACCGAGCGCCTGGAGAGCCTGCTGTCGCAGCTCGAAGGCGAGATCGACATCCTGCAGGTGGAAAAGCGCATCCGTGGCCGCGTCAAGCGCCAGATGGAGAAGAGCCAGCGCGAGTACTACCTGAACGAACAGGTCAAGGCGATCCAGAAGGAGCTGGGCGAGGGCGAGGAAGGTGCTGACCTTGAAGAGCTGGACAAGCGCATCAAGGCTGCCCGCATGCCCAAGGAGGCCAAGAAGAAGGCCGATGCCGAGTTCAAGAAGCTCAAGCTGATGTCGCCGATGTCGGCGGAAGCCACCGTCGTGCGGAACTACATCGACACGCTGGTGAACCTGCCGTGGCGCAAGAAGAGCAAGGTCAACAACGACCTGACCAACGCCGAGCGTGTACTCGACGAAGATCATTATGGTCTGGAGAAGGTCAAGGAACGCATCCTTGAGTATCTTGCCGTGCAACAGCGCGTGGACAAGGTCAAGGCGCCGATCCTGTGCCTGGTTGGGCCTCCCGGCGTGGGCAAGACCTCGCTGGGCCAGTCGGTGGCACGTGCGACGAACCGCAAGTTCGTGCGCATGGCGCTGGGTGGCGTACGTGACGAAGCCGAGATCCGCGGCCACCGTCGTACGTACATCGGTTCGATGCCGGGCAAGATCCTGCAGAGCTTGTCGAAGGTCGGCGTGCGCAACCCGCTTTTCCTGCTCGACGAAATCGACAAGATGGGCATGGATTTCCGTGGCGATCCGTCGTCGGCACTGCTCGAAGTCCTGGACCCGGAACAGAACCACACGTTCCAGGACCACTACATCGAAGTGGACTTCGACTTGTCCGATGTGATGTTCGTGGCGACGTCTAACTCGCTGAACATTCCGCCGCCGCTGCTGGACCGGATGGAAGTGATTCGCCTGTCGGGCTACACCGAGGACGAGAAAGTCAACATCGCCACGCGCTACCTGCTGCCCAAGCAGATTCGCAACAATGGCCTGAAGGTTGGCGAGATCGAAGTCACGGAAGCTGCGATTCGCGACATCATCCGTTACTACACGCGTGAAGCGGGTGTGCGGTCGCTGGAACGCGAAGTGTCGAAGATCGCCCGCAAGGTGGTCAAGCTGCTGCTGCTGAAGAAGGAATCGGGCGCGGTCAAGGTGGATTCCGAGAACCTCGACAAATTCCTTGGCGTGCGCAAGTACGACTTCGGCCTGGCCAACAAGGAAAACCAGGTGGGGCAAGTGACTGGCCTCGCATGGACCGAAGTGGGCGGCGACCTGCTGACGATCGAAGCCGCGATCATGCCGGGCAAGGGCAACATCTCTCGCACGGGTTCGCTGGGCGACGTGATGAAGGAGTCGGTCGAGGCTGCGCGGTCGGTGGTGCGTTCGCGGGCGCGTCGCCTGGGTATCGCGGATGAGATGTTCGAGAAGCGCGACATTCACATCCACGTGCCTGAAGGTGCTACGCCGAAGGATGGTCCGTCGGCCGGTATCGCGATGACGACCGTGCTGGTGTCGGTGCTGACCGGGATTCCGGTGCGTGCCGACGTGGCGATGACTGGCGAGATCACGCTGCGCGGCGAAGTGTTGCCGATCGGTGGCCTCAAGGAAAAGCTGCTGGCAGCCCACCGTGGCGGCATCAAGCTGGCGCTGATCCCCGAGGAGAACGTCAAGGATCTCGCGGACATTCCCGATAACGTCAAGAACGCCATCGAGATCGTGCCGGTGCGCTGGATCGACAAGGTGCTGGAGCTGGCGCTGGAGCGCAAGCCCGAGGCGCTGCCCGATGAAGAAGCCAAGCCTGCCGATGTGGCAGACAAGGCAGCTTCGCAGGTGGAACGCATTCATCACTGAGTCGTAACGCTGCAGGAATCGCTGTGAAAATCGGAAACGCCGCAGGGTAGAACCTGCGGCGTTTCTGTTTTGAGGTGCCAATGAGGCGATGTGGCGCATATCTCGCAAACAACGCTTGGCAAATCGAAAACTCTCGTATTACAATCGCGGCCTCGCAACGCAAACAGCGGCAACGAAGCAGTAACTGCCGAGTCGTGCGCAGCGGGATTACCCAGCAGGCAGATGGCTTGCGATGGTCGAATGGGTGCTTAGCTCAGTTGGTAGAGCGGCGCCCTTACAAGGCGTAGGTCGGGGGTTCGAGCCCCTCAGCACCCACCATTCACCATCGCGCTGCAGCTGCCTCGAAGGGCCCAATTCAGGAGTGGTAGTTCAGTTGGTTAGAATACCGGCCTGTCACGCCGGGGGTCGCGGGTTCGAGCCCCGTCCACTCCGCCAAAAAAAGAGAATGCCCGCGGAAGCGGGCATTTTTTTTGGTGGTGGGGAGGGAGCTGCCTGCGCAGCTCCCGGCGGGGCGAGAAGGGAATCGCTTGCAAGCGATTCCGCGGCCTGCGGTATGTAGGCGAGCCCCGTCCACTCCGCCAAAAAAAGAGAGTGCCCGCGCAAGCGGGCATTTTTTTGGTGGTGGGGAGGGAGCTGCCTGCGCAGCTCCCGGCGGGGCGAGAAGGGAATCGCTTGCAAGCGATTCCGCGGCCTGCGGTATGTAGGCGAGCCCCCGAACGATGGACCCGTCATGCGCGTCCATCGTTCGTTAGCAGCATCTCCTGACCTCACAGAAAGCCACACCGCACTTTCCGCAGGTCTGGTGTCCCGCTCCTGCTAGAATCGCAGGGTTTGTCCATCGGCCTTCGGCCCAACCCATTTTCCGATCAGCATGCTTGATTTCGTACGCAATAACCGGCGCCTGATGCTTTTGCTGCTGCTGGTGCTCGTCTTCCCGTCGTTCGTGTTCTTCGGCGTCGAGAGCTACTCGCGCTTCATGGATGGCTCGCACGATGTGGCCAAGGTGGATGGCCGTACCATCACCGTGCAGGAAGTCGACAACGTGGTGCGAGACCAGAGCGAGCGCATGCGCCAGATGCTGGGTAACAACTATGACCCGCGCATGTTCGAAGGCGCGGCAGCGCGCCAGTCTGTGCTGGACCAGTTGATCCAGCAGCGCGTGGTGGCTGATGCCACCGAGAAGAAACACCTGACCGTGTCCGACACGCAAGTGCGCGATGCCATCCAGGCCATTCCGGCGATTGCGCAACTGCGTGGCCCCGATGGTACGTTCGACGAGAAAGCCTATGTGCAGTTGCTTGCGCAGCAGGGCATGACGCCCGAGCAGCTCGATAGCCGCATGCGCTTCGAGTTGGCCACGCAGCAACTGGGCGCCGCCGTCGGTACCACGTCATTCGTACCGAAGTCGTTGCTGGATCGCCTGATCGCCATCCGCGACCAGCAACGCGATGTGCAGCCGCTGACGATCAAGTCGGCTGACTTCACGTCCAAGGTGAAGCCCGATGAGGCCGCGCTGAAGGCATACTACGAATCGCACCTGTCGGCGTACACCACGCCCGAAGAGGCCAAGGTCGAGTACGTTGTACTGTCGGGCGAAGCGCTGGCCGCAAGCCAGGCCGTAACGCCGGAAGAACTGAAGTCCTACTACGACAGCAACATCCAGCGCTTCCGCACGGAAGAGCAACGCCGCGCGAGCCACATCCTGATCGCCGCGCCGAAGGACGGCAAGGACGCCGACCGTAAGGCTGCCAAGGAGAAGGCCGAGAAGCTGCTGGCCGAAGTCAAGAAGCATCCCGAGACGTTCGCTGACGTGGCGAAGAAGAACTCGCAAGACCCGGGTTCGGCGGAGAAGGGTGGAGACCTCGGCTTCATGGGTCATGGCGCACTGGTCAAGCCGTTCGAGGACGCAATGTATGCCCTCAAGGATGGCCAGATCAGCGATCTGGTCGAGACCGACTACGGGTATCACATCATCAAGCTGACCGGCATCAAGCCAGCGGAAACGCAGCCGCTGGATGCCGTGCGTCCGGAACTCGAAGCCGAGCTGAAGAAGCAACTGGCCAGCAAGAAGTATGCGGAGCAGGCGGATGCGTTCGGCAATACGGTGTACGAGCAGTCCGACAGCCTCAAGCCGGCTGCCGACAAGTTCAAGCTGACGATCCAGACCGCGGACAACGTCACGCGTCAGCCAAACCCGGCGCTGGGCAAGGATAGCCCGCTGAACAACGAGAAGCTGCTCAAGGCCCTGTTCAGCGACGACGTGCTCAAGAACAAGCGCAATACCGAAGCCGTGCAAGTGGGTCCCACCACCCTGGTGGCGGCCCGTGTCGTGGACTATCGTCCGGCGGCGGCGCGCAAGTTCGAGGATGTCGAAGCGCAGGTGCGTCAGGCTTACATTGCGCAACAGGCAGCCGAACTGGCACGCAAGGATGGCGAAGCACGCCTTGAGGCGCTGAAGAAGGGCGGCAACGCCGACGGTTTCGGCGCCACGATCGTGGTATCGCGCGCCAAGGCCGATGGCCTGCCGCCGAAGGCTGTCGATGCGATCATGCGTGCCGATGCCACCAAGCTGCCGTCAGTGGTGGGCGTGGATCTGGGTGCCGAGGGGTACGCGATTTATCGCGTGACGAAGGTGAGCACGCCCCCCGCAGCGAATCCGGGCCAGCGTGATGCCGATGCGCAGCAACTGAGCCAACTGGCTGGTCAGACTGAACTGGCCGCGTACTATGACGCGCTCAAGGCCAAGGCGAAGGTCAAGATCCTGCGCCCGGCCAAGGCCGAGGAAAGCCAGCCAGCCAACTGATCTGGCTGATCCCAGCAAAAAGCCCCTGAGATATTGCCTGTCTCAGGGGCTTTTTGTTTGGCAATGCATTGTCGAAATGTCGTGCGTTCAGCGTGCCTTGCCGGGTGCATTGAGTAACGGTTGCAGTGCCGGCCATACGTTATCCAGCAACGTAGCCTGGGCTGCCGAGGTGGGGTGGATCCGATCGTCCTGAAACCAGTCGGCGCGCGTGATGACCTTGTCGAGGAAGAACGGCACCAACTGCGTGCCGAGTTCCTTGGCCAGCTTTGTGTACAGCGCGAAGAAGCGTTCGGTGTAGTCTTGCCCGTAGTTCGGCGGAATACGCATACCTACGAGTACGACCTTGGCGCCGGTCTTCTTGGCGTCGCTGACGATGCCGCGCAGGTTGGTCTCGGTCGATTGCAGCGAGAGACCGCGCAGGGCATCGTTGGCACCGAGTTCCACGATGACCACGGCGGGCTTGTGGCGCTTGAGCAGGTCAGGCAGGCGCGTCTTGCCGCCCACCGTGGTCTCGCCACTGATGCTTGCATTGACGACGCTATAATCGAACCGCTCGCGGCGCAGGCGCTCCTGCAGAAGGCTGACCCATCCGGTGCCACGCGCAATGCCGTATTCGGCCGAGAGGCTGTCGCCCAGGACGAGCACTGAGGGTGCCGATGTCTGGGTGGACGTTTGTGCAACTGCCGGCAACACCAGCGAACCGAATGCGGCGGCCGTGGTCGCAATACAAGCCGCCACCAATCGTCGGCGTGCCCCATTTCCAATTCCGTTTCCAATCTTCTCGCGCATGTCCTCTTCCATTCTTGCTGTCGAGTCACTCGGAAAGACCGTAGCCGACACGACGGGTTCGCTGACGATTTTGCACGACGTCTCGTTTTCCGTCACGGCTGGCGAAACGCTGGCCATTGTCGGTGCATCGGGTTCCGGCAAGTCCACGCTGCTGGGCCTGCTCGCCGGGCTCGATCTCCCGAGCAATGGGGCAGTGCGCCTGCACGGGCAGGATCTGTTCCAGCTCGACGAAGACCAGCGCGCCGCGCTGCGGGGACGCCATGTCGGTTTCGTGTTCCAGTCGTTCCAGCTGGTCGGCCACCTGACCGCGCTGGAGAACGTGATGCTGCCGCTTGAGTTGCGCGGCGAGACGGATCGCGTCCGCGAGCGTGCCACGGAAATGCTGGAGCGCGTGGGACTCGGCAAGCGGCTGACGCATTATCCGCGCACGCTGTCGGGCGGCGAGCAGCAGCGCGTGGCGCTGGCTCGCGCATTCGTGGCCCGGCCCGACATCCTGTTTGCGGACGAGCCCACAGGGAGCCTCGATACGGCCACGGGCGAGGCCGTGATCGCGTTGATGTTCGAGCTGAACCGCGATGCCGGGTCCACGCTGGTGCTGGTCACGCATGACCGCTCCGTGGCGGCGCGTTGCGGTCGCATCCTGACCATCGACGCCGGTCGGGTAGCCAGCGACGAGTTGATGGGTACGGAAATCTGAATCGAAGGAAGCGGATCAGCCGCGCGCCAGCACGTCACGGGCGCGGGCGATCAGCGAGGCGGTCGATGCATCGTGCACGGCCGTGCCCTTGCCGGTCAGTTCCGATTCGATGGGGCGGGCGAGGATCTTGCCAAGCTCCACGCCCCATTGGTCGAACGAGTTGATGTTCCAGACCACGCCCTGCACGAACGTGCGATGCTCGTAGAGCGCGATCAGCGCGCCCAGCACGTGCGGTGTCAGATCTTCCATCAGTAAAGTATTGCTCGGGCGGTTGCCGTCGAACACCATGTGCGGGATACGGGCTTCGTCGTTGACGCCGGCCGCGCGCAACTCCTCCGCGCTGCGGCCACGCATCAGTGCCTCAGCCTGTGCGAAGCAGTTGGCCAGCAGCTTGGCATGATGTCCCGGCAATTCGCGCGGTGGTACCAGCGGCGCGACGAAGTCCACCGGCACCACCTGCGAGCCCTGGTGGATCATCTGGAAATAGGCATGCTGGCCGTTGGTGCCGGCCGTGCCCCAGACCACAGGCGAGGTGTCCACGTGCACCGGAGCGCCGTTGAGTTGTACGGACTTGCCGTTGCA